>Ga0209525_1000193_pt1 | contig 16192 bp, 14 predicted proteins | sample JacPin_JW_Ref_O1_FD_187958 | JGI IMG/M metagenome (GOLD analysis project Ga0209525, IMG submission 187958) | Forest soil microbial communities from Algoma, Ontario, Canada - Jack Pine, Ontario site 1_JW_Ref_O1 (SPAdes) (version 2) | ecosystem: Environmental > Terrestrial > Soil > Boreal... | reverse complement strand
CAGGATGAGCAGCGCCGCCATCCATCCAGCAATCGATACGAAGGTTTGCAGCGTCATGCGTCTTTAAGCAGGCAGCGGCGCCGGGTTCAATCGCAATCTCAATTCCCTGCGCACCAGCCACAGGCTGAACACGGCCTGCGAGGCGACGCTGGCGACCGAAATGTACCAAACGTGAACCATTTCAAAATGGGGTTGCGTCGACAGCCAGAGCACCGGCAGCACGAAGCTCAGCAGCCTCGTAGCCGAACTGATCACCGCGGGTACGGTATTGCCAAGGCCCTGAAATACCGCCGAACAGGTAAACACGAATCCCGACGCTACAAAGTTCCAGGAAATAATTTGCAAATACTGCGTTCCGACGCTGATCGCCGTGGGGTCCTTGGTAAATGCCGCGACCACGGGCGCCGATCCCCACTGACAGAAAAATGTCATGAGCACCATGATGCAACTGCCGATGAGGGTGGATAAAACAAAGGTTTCGCGCACCCGCGCGAACTTACGCGCCGCGAAGTTTTGGCCGACGATCGGCGCTGCGGCAAACGCCACGGCCATAGCCGGCAGGAACATGCTCTGCATGATGCGCATGCCGATGCCAAAACCGGCCTGCGCATCGGGTCCGAACGGCCGCAAAACCCAGTACAGGACCGCCATCAGTACGAACATGAGCAGAAATTCGCCGCCCGCGGGCAGTCCGATGCGCAGCAGCCGGCGCCAAACCACCATCTGCGGCCGCCACTGCGCACGAACGAAGCCCACGTACTTCTCGAGCCGGTGAAAATACAGGGCAAGCATGACAACACCGACCGCCAGTGCAATGGAACTGGCGAGTCCGGCGCCGGCGACACCCATCGGGTGTCCCGTGCCCCAACCGGCGATCAGCACGGGCGCCAGAATGGCGTTTAGCACGACCGTCAGCACCTGCACAATCATGGTCGGCTGCACAATCCCCGTGCCGCGCAGCGCCGAACCCATGGAGACCACGGCGAACTGCAACGCCAAACTCGGCAGAAACCAGTGAAGATATTCAATTCCCGCGGCCACGGTCGCCGCGCTCGCGCCCAGCGTGCTCACATAGTAGGGTCCCGCAAAGAATCCCAACCCCAAGGTGAACACCGCGCAGCAGGCGGCGAGCGACAAGCTTTGGTTGAACACCAAATTCGCGTCGGCCTGATCCTTGCGGCCGGCTGCATGTGAAATCAATGTCACCGTACCCACGCCCAGCACCTGCGTGATCGCAAAAACCACGAACATCACGTTGCCGGCGGCCCCGACGCCGGCAATCGCCGCGTCTCCCAACCCCGCGACAAAGTACAGGTCAATCAGGAAATATAAGGTCTGAAAGAACATGCCCGCGGCAATGGGCAACGCCATTTGCAAAATGTTCTTGACGATAGAACTGTCCGTCAAATCCTTCATATACTCCCCGCCTTCAAGATCTGGCCAGCGCCTTAGCGTCTCTCGCCAGCGCCTCAATTCCCGGCCAATCGCCCTGCATCACCAGAGCGTGTGGAACCACCCAGCTTCCCGCGACGCATGCGACGTTTGCCAGCGACAAATAGTCCGCGGCGTTCGTCCTCGTGACCCCGCCGCTGGCACAGAACCGCACGTCGGGAAACGCCAAACCGAATGCGTGCAAGATCCCCACACCGCCCGCCTGCTCCGCCGGAAAGAGCTTTAACACATTGAAGTTCGAATTGCGCGCGCTGATCACCTCGGTGGGCGTCATTACCCCCGGCATCACAGGGAAACGCGCGCCGCGCGAGGCGGCGGCAAGCTCCGGCGTCAAGCCGGGGGTCGCACCGAATTGCGCACCCGCGCGGTCCGCGGCCGCAAAATCCACCGCGCGCGTCAATGCCCCCGCCCCCACGACGGCGTCCGGCAGTCCTTTGCGGATTGACTCGATACAGGCAAGTCCTACGGGCGTTCGCACGCTAATTTCCATCACTCGCAGCCCGCCCGCGCAGAGCGCACGAGCCAGGGGCAGTGCCAGTGCACTGTCGGTAAGCTCGAGCTCGGGGATGACGGGCGCCAAGGCGATAATATCGCGGATATTCATTGGCATGGCGCATTGTGCCATAGCGCTTAGGGGTTTCTAGAACGCGCGCGCAAATGTTACGCTGCGCCAATGACTGTGAACTCCGATCCCCCGGCCACGAAATTTGCCGACAGCGACGCCATGGCGCGCAATCTCAGCGATCAACTCGCCGCCAACCTTCGCACAGCGATCGCCGCGCGCGGGTTGGCCAGCTTGGTGGTATCGGGCGGCAAGTCGCCGATCAAGCTGTTCGAGCTACTGCGCGTCGAAACTCTCGATTGGAGCCGGGTGTGCATTGCGCTCGCCGATGAGCGCTGGGTCGATCCCACAGATGCTGAGAGCAACGAGAAGCTGGTGCGCGATTATTTACTGAAAGAATCCGCGGCGGCGGCGCGCTTCATTGGCCTCAAGAACGCGGCGCCCACGCCGGACCTGGGCGCGGTGTCGGCCTGGGAGACTTTTGCCCGTGTTCCCCGCCCCTTCGATGCGGTGGTGCTGGGCATGGGCGATGATGGCCACACGGCGTCGCTGTTCCCGCGATCGCCGAATTTGGCCAGTGCTCTTAATCCGGCAGCCGTCGCAGGCTGCGTCGGCATGCGATCGCCGGTGGCGCCGCATCCGCGTTTGAGTTTGAACTTGAGTGCGCTGCTCGATTCGCGCCGCATCGTGCTGCCGCTCAGCGGCGCGCAAAAATGGAAGACCTATTGCGCCGCGAGCGGCGATGGACCTGCGGAAGAAATGCCTATCCGCTGCGTGCTGCGTCAGCGCCACACGCCGGTCGAAGTCATGTGGGCCCCTTAACACCGAGGCGCACTTTAAGAGTCAGGCCATATGCGGCAGCAAGAAGCGCATCGTGCGCCGCAGCGGTTCGGCCGCACCCCACAGGAGCTGATCGCCCACCGTGAAGGCGGATAGATAGTCGCCGCCCATGGAGAGTTTGCGCAGGCGGCCAATTGGGATTTCCAATTTGCCGCTGACCGCCGCGGGAGATAATTCGCGCACCGAGGCTTCTTTGTTGTTCGGCACAATGCGCACCCAAGGATTGCCGGCGCCGATCAGTTTCTCGACTTCCTGCATGGGCAAATCTTGCTTGAGCTTGATGGTCAGGGCCTGAGAATGACAGCGCATCGCGCTTACTCTGACGCAGATCCCCTCAATGGGCACCGGGCGCGCTTCGGATCCCAGGATCTTGTTGGCTTCTGCGGCTGCCTTCCATTCCTCGCGGCTTTGACCATTGCCCAAGTCTTTGTCGATCCAGGGGATGAGGCTGCCGGCCAGCGGCACGCCGAAGTGTGCATGGGGAAAATCCTCCGCTGATAACGCCGCGCTCACGGTCCGGTCGATCTCGAGGATGCTCGATGCCGGATCTCTCAATAGGCTGGATACCGACTGGTGCAGCACACCCATTTGCTGCAGCATTTCCCGCATATTCTGGGCGCCGGCGCCCGAGGCGGACTGGTAGGTCATCGCCGTGATCCATTCCACCACGCCCGCTCGCAGCAAGCCGGCCACCGCCATGAGCATCAGCGACACGGTGCAATTGCCGCCGATAAAATCCTTGACGCCGCGTGCGCGGGCAGCCTGCATCACTTCCAAGTTCACCGGATCGAGCACGATTACCGCGTTCTTCTCCATGCGCAGCGCCGACGCTGCATCGATCCAATACCCCTGCCAGCCGGCCGCCCGCAAGCGCGGGTGCACCGCTTGCGTGTAGTCGCCGCCTTGGGTGCTGATGAGCATGGGTAGCCGCGCGAGCGCGGCAATATCATTTGCATCGTGCACCTTGGCGGTGCCTGAACCTAATTGCGGTCCGGCCGCACCTGCCTGTGAAGTGCTGAAAAACGTCGGCGCAATGACATCGAAGTCCTTTTCCTCGCGCATCCTCTGGAGGAGCACTGAACCCACCATGCCGCGCCAACCGATGATGCCGACCTGTTGCATAGTCAAATAGTAAACTCTCGGGCCGGTGGGCGCCGGTTATAGTTCGAAGACATGGCGTATCCATAGGCTCCGCAGTTGGCAATGAGAATTACGTCACCTTCGCGGCTGTCGGGAAGCCATCGATCCACGCCCAATTGATCGGCGCTTTCGCAGATTGGGCCGACGATATTGACGCGATGACTCATCGGCTCATCGAGGCGGGTAAGATTCCGAATATCATGATGCGCCCCATACAGTGCCGGGCGGATCAAGGAATTCATGCCGGTGGCGACGCCGACATAATGCACGTCGCCCTTGCCCTTGAGCTGGGTCACGAGTGCGACCAGCACTCCCGCCCGTGCCACCAGATAGCGGCCTGGTTCCATCCAGAATTCAATGTGCGGAAAATCCTTCGCCAGCCCCGCGACGCCCTGATCGAGTACGGCAAGGTCGATCTCACTGTGGCCCAGTTGGTCGGGAACGCCAATACCTCCGCCCAGATCCACGACGGCGACATCCGGGAAGCGCTTGGCGAGACCGGCCAATAGCACGCCGGTTTCAGTCCAATTCGCTACATCAAAGATCCCGCTGCCGGTATGGGCGTGCAGCCCCGTCACGCGGACGCCCGCCGACTGGCTAAGCGCAACGAGTTCATCGGCTTCAGATAGGGGGATGCCAAACTTCGTATGCACACCGGCGGTGCGCACGTGGCTGTGGTGGCCGCGCCCAAAGCCGGGATCGATGCGCAGGAAAATCTCCCTGCCGCGAAACACTTCCGGCCACATTTTCAATGGATAGAGATTATCCAGGGTGACTCGGACGCCCTTGGCAAAGCCGAATTCGTATTCGGCACGCGGCGCGAAATTGGGGGTGAACAAGACTCGCTGCGGGTCAAGTGCCGGCACCGAGGCGAAGGCGTGCTCGAGTTCTCCGCGCGACACGCATTCCAGGGTGAGTCCCGCGGCATAGATCCTGCGCAGGATCTCGGGGTGCCAATTCGCCTTCATGGCATAGGCCCAGCGCTTGACCGAGCGCACCGAGAGTACCGCGGCAATCGCCGCGTCCAAGCACTCCATGTCGTACACGAAGGCTGCGGACTCGCGCGCCGCAATATCAAGCAGCACGCGGCGCTTCTGCGGCTGCTCCCACCAATTCAAATCCCTGGCGGCTTGCGCCTTGTCGCCAAATAGCTGAGCCCACGTGGGACCCAAAACCTTGTCCGAACCGATGCTCTGAATGAGCCGCTCATGCAGCTGATGCACCAGCCGATCGCCCTGCGCCTCGTCGATGACAAAGGTGAAATTCAAATCATTGGCGGCCTGCGTCACCAGATAGATTTTCTGGTCCTGGAACAATTCAAAGGCCGCACCCAATTCATGCAGGATGCCGCGAATATTCTGGCCCAGTAAACTCAAGGAGGCGCACGGGCCTAGGATTTCGACCCGGCAAATTTCGCTTAAGGCCGTCGTCAGTCCCTCGAGTGCGGCGCCATCCAGGGTGTTGGCGGTGGGATCCAGAGACACGGTGACATTGGTTTCCGAGGTCGACACCAAATCGACCGACAGACCATGCTGCTTGAAGACCTGGAAGGCGTCGGCCAGAAAACCAACTTGATGCCACATGCCGGGGCTCTCCATGGAAACCAGCGTAATCCCCTTCTTGATCGCAATGGCTTTGACCTGCGCGGCGGTGTCGGCGACGTTGGCGCTCACCACCGTGCCCTCCAAGCCCGGCGCCTGCGTGGCATACACATGCAATGGAATCTTGTACTGCCGCACGGGCAGCACGCAGCGCGGATGCAGCACCTTGGCGCCGTTGCTTGCGATCTCCTGCGCCTCATCGTAGTGCAGCTCGCGCAGCAGTCGCGCAGTCGGCACCGCGCGCGGATTGGCGCTGAACAGACCCGGCACATCGGTCCAAATCTCGAGACGGGCGGCACTGAGCTTGGCTGCGAAATAGGCAGCCGACGTATCAGAGCCGCCGCGCCCCAGCAACACCGTGTCTCCAGCCGCATTGGCGGCGATGAAACCTTGTGTGATCACAACTTTATCGAGTGAACGCCAGCTCGCCTGAAGATTCAGGTCGGGCGTAAAGTCACAAGTCGCCGATAGCAGGCTGGCCTTATGGGTAGCGCTCGGGCGGTCATCGGCGCGCAGCACCGTGCGCGCGTCCACCCATACGGTGCCGATGCCTTGCGCGTTCAAGAACTCCGCGCCCAGCGTGGTGGCCAGCAATTCTCCCATCGCCATGACCCGCGCGCGCGCAGCATCGCCGATGGTGCGGCGCTCTGCCAGCGTGCCGACCAGCTCGCGCAGCTCCCGCAGGAAGGCATCGAACTGTGTGTTCGGAACTACACCTAAGCGCTCGGCGAGGTTGCGGTGCGCGAGCTCGATGTCCTCGAGTATCGGAATGTGCAAGCCGATCAGGGCAGCTGACAACAGCGACTCGAGCCGATCCGTGATCCCCGATAGAGCGGAATGAACGACCACCGGGCGGAAGCCTTCAGCCGCGCGCTTCTTGAGCACCTGCGCGATGTTGCGCCAATTGGCCACATTGGAGACGCTCGTGCCGCCGAATTTGAGCACAAGCCACTCGTCAGCATTGACCGGCAAGGAGGAAGACATGTGATTTAAGTCCCGCGAAGCCTGACGCGCGCAGCGTCAGTGTGAAGCGATTATTTAATCGTCCTCGAATATTTCGCGCAGTTCCTTCTCGAGCTGGCGCTCCGCCAGCACGTCCTCGACCCGGCTCCACGCTGCCTTGCCGCGCTTGCCCGCCGCCGCCACTTTTGGGCGCCGCTCGGTGCGCTCTATAAGGGGATCGAACTCGTGCGCTTCCTCGGCTTCGCCGAGAAACTCATCGTCAATATCGAAATGTTCGTCTTCGCGTTCGCTCATTTTTGAAGAAAAGCCCCTGAAATCAATAGCATCGATCAGCTCAAGTTCGTGAAGCTGCGCACTATAGCCGATTCTGCCCGGCATTCAACTAGTGCGACAAGATTCACTTGAAATGTTTGACCAGAAAACCGGCGCACAGTTTTCGGTGAGCTGAGGCCAATAATGTATCTTTCTATATCAATAACTTATATAACATTCCTCATGTCCCAGTGCGCGCCGAATCGGCCCGCGCCGGCAGCGCGCCCAGCGCAATTGCCCGATTAACCGCCGAGATGACCGCCAATAATGATGCGGTGACAATATTGGGGTGCATACCGGCCCCAAACAGGGTGCGCCGCGAACGCGTGGTGATCTCTATATAAGAGACCGCCTGCGCGCCACTTCCCTTACCGCGGGAGTGCTCTTCGTAGGACAGGACATCGAAGGGCAATGCGACGGCATGGACCATGGCGTCAATCGGCCCTGAACCATAGCCCAACCAGGTATCGGGGCGGCCGGAATCTTCAATCTGCAGCATCAGGCGCTCGTGGTCCGCACCGTCGGTCGATGCGCTGAGCTGGTGGGCCCGGTACACATACGGTCCTCGCGCGGCCAGATATTCAGAGTTGAACAGGTCCCATATCTCCCGAGAAGTCAGTTCCTTACCGGTGATATCCGCGGCGGCCTGAACGACCTGGCTGAATTCAATCTGCAGCCTGCGCGGCATCACCAACTGGTAATCGCGCTCCAAGAGATAGGCAACCCCGCCCTTCCCGGACTGACTGTTGACCCGAATGATCGAATCGTAGGATCGGCCCAAGTCCGAAGGATCAATGGGCAAGTAGGGAACGTCCCATAGATCTGCATCGGTTCTGGCGGCCAGGCCCTTCTTGATGGCGTCCTGGTGCGATCCGGAAAAGGCGGTGAATACCAAGTCGCCGACATAAGGGTGGCGCGGGTGAATCGGTAATTGATTGCAGGCCTCGGCGCAACGCGCGGCCTCGTTGATATTGGAGAAATCCAGCCTCGGGTCAACGCCTTGAGAGTACAAGTTAAGTGCCAAGGTCACGATATCCACATTGCCGGTACGCTCGCCGTTCCCGAACAATGTGCCCTCGACGCGTTCAGCGCCCGCCATCTGCGCGAATTCCGCCGCGGCCACTGCGGTGCCGCGGTCGTTGTGCGGGTGCACGCTCAAGACGCTGCGGTCCCGATTCTTGAGGTTGCGCGAGAACCATTCAATCTGGTCGGCGTAAATATTGGGCGTGGCCATCTCCACCGTGGCCGGAAGATTGAGGATGGACTTGCGATCGGGGGTCGGCTCCCATACCGCATTCACCGCATCGCAGACCTCCACGGCAAAATCCAATTCCGTGCCCGTGAAGCTTTCCGGGCTGTATTCGAAGGTCCATTCCGTGTCCGGCTGCTTCAAGGCGTGTTCGCGCACCACGCTGGCGCCTCGAACTGCAATGTCCATGATTCCAGCACGGTCGGTGCGAAACACCACGCGGCGTTGCGCCACCGAGGTCGAGTTATAAACATGCATGATTGCGCGCCGCACCCCGCGCAGCGATTCATACGTGCGGGCGATGAGTTCGGGACGCGCCTGGGTGAGCACTTGGATGACCACATCGTCGGGAATCAATTCCTGCTCGACCAGTTCACGGACAAAATCGAAATCGGTTTGCGAGGCGGCCGGAAACCCCACCTCGATTTCCTTGAAGCCGATTTTTACCAGCATGTCGAACATGCGGCGTTTTCTGCCCGAGTCCATGGGCTCGATCAGCGCCTGATTGCCGTCGCGCAAATCCACGCTGCACCACGTGGGAGGTGCGGTAATGACTGAATTTGGCCAGCGACGGTCCGCCAGATCGATTGGGGCGAAGCCACGATACTTAGAGGATGGGTTGCGCAACATAGATTTTCTTCCCGCTCAAGAGACTTAAGACCCGGCGCTACGTGCAGCGCGTTTTTTGAGATTTTCCGGTCTTGTAGGCGCCGACCGGTGGCGCGTTTGAGTGGCGCCTAGCGGCGCAGCAGCAGCAGCGCGAGCAAGCCCGAGCGGGCGCCGGCGAGAGAGGATAATTTGCTGCTGGAGGAATGCATCACGGGGGAATCTAGCACTGCTCGCGCGCTAGGCGCAAGATCGAATTCATGGAACATAGCTCGGGCACACATACTGTTTTCAATCAGACCCCGCCGCTGGCGGACTACAACCTGTTCACGAGCGATGTGGCGCTACGCGAGGCCGTGGAGCGCGAGGGTGCATCCTGGGCCGCGCCCGATCTCACTTCGGCCGGGGCCGAATTGGGCACGTGCACTCTATTCGAGCATGCCCGCCTCGCCAATCGCTTCCCGCCCGTGCTGCAAAACTTCGATGCACGGGGCGAACGTGTCGACTCCATTGAATTTCATCCCTCCTGGCATGCACTGATGCGGGGCATCGCCGCTCGCGGCTATCACAGCAGCCCCTGGGCGCAAGACGCGGCCGCCCCCGGAGCGCACGCGGCCCGGGCCGCGGGCTACTTGATGCAGGCCCAAATCGAGAGCGGGACGCTGTGTCCCACCACGATGACCTACGGGGCGATCGCGGCCCTGCGCCGCGACCCCTGGCTGGCGCGTGACTGGGTGCCTCGGCTGCTGACTCGTGAATACGATTCGCGCGATATCCCGTTCGAGAAAAAGCGCGGCGGCCTGATCGGCATGGGCATGACGGAAAAGCAAGGCGGTTCCGATGTGCGTGCCAACACCACTCGCGCGGTCCGCTCCAGCGATGGTTCCTATCGCATCACCGGGCATAAATGGTTTTTCTCGGCGCCGCAATGCGACGCTCACCTGGTACTGGCGCAAAGCGACGGCGGCTTGTCCTGTTTCTTCATGCCGCGACGCCTGCCGGACGGCAGCCTTAACGGCATTTATATCCAGCGCCTGAAGGACAAACTCGGCAATCGCTCCAATGCCTCCTCCGAGGTCGAGTTCGTGGACGCATGGGCGACGCTTCTGGGCGAGGAAGGACGCGGCGTTCCGACCATCCTCGAGATGGGCACCTTTACGCGCCTCGACTGCTGCACGGGAAGCGCCGGTATGATGCGCCAAGCCCTGGTTCAGGCTTTGCACCACGCGCATCACCGCAAAGCGTTCGGATCATTGTTGATCGAGCAACCCTTGATGCGCAGTGTGCTCACCGATATGGCGCTCGAATCGGAGGCGGCCTGCGCGCTCAGCCTGCGCTTGGCGCGCGCATTCGACAGCGAAGCCCCAAGCGAAATTGCACTGCGCCGCGCGCTCACCTCCGCCGCCAAATTTTGGGTGTGCAAGCGCGGCTGCGAATTGGCCGCCGAAGCCATGGAAGTGTTGGGCGGCAACGGCTACACCGAGGAATTGCCGTTGGCGCGAATCGCGCGCGAGATGCCCGTGAATTCCATCTGGGAGGGGTCCGGCAACATCATGTGCCTCGACGTGCTGCGCGCCTTTGGAAAATCGCAAGCCACGCGCGAGGCCGTGCTCGATGAGTTGTCAGGTGCTCGCGGCCAAGAGCCGCACTTCGATGCGGCGTTCGAACGGTTTGCCGCGAGCCTTGACAGCGATACCTTGACGGAAGCCCACGCGCGGCGATTCGCACAGTCCTTTGCCACGCTTGTGCAGGCCAAATTGTTGATCGCCGGCGCGACCAACCCATCCGCACGCGCGGCCGCTGAGGGCTTTTGCGCCACTCGCTTAGGGTGCGACGGTTGGGGCGCCGTGTTCGGCGCCGGCACGGTGAAACTGGACAGCGCCGCTATTCTGGCGCGGGCCTGGCATCAGGATTAAAGCCAGCCAGTGAGCCGATTCTTGATGAGGGCCGCCAGCGCCTGTGCGTGATCGTCATCGTCGTTCAACCCGGCCACCAGCGTGAGGCGTTTGCCGCCCCACTCTAAAAACCGCTCGCGATATTCGATGGCGACCTCCTCCAGCGTCTCCAAACAGTCCACCGCAAAGGACGGAGAAGCAACAGTGAGATCGCGGATGCCGCGATCCGCCAACTCCTTGATCTTGTCGAGCGTGTAGGGCTGAAGCCAGGTCACCCGACCGAATCGCGACTGGTAGCAATGCGACCACTCGCTGTCGTTCAATCCCAAGCGAGCCGCCACGAGGCGCGTGGTCGCTTCTGTTTGACGCTGGTAAGGATCCCCCTTCTCAACGTAGGAGGCGGGGATGCCATGATAAGAAAAAAGCAGGTGCGAGCGCTCGCCCAGCCCATCCCAGTGCCGGCGTATTTTACCGCTGAGCGCATCGATATAGCCGTCATCATCGAAATAGTCGTTGATGAAACGGCTCTCCGGCAACGAGCGCCAACGCTTCAGTGCGCGATGGGTGCCATCAAATACGGATCCGGTGGTCGAGGAGCAATACTGCGGATACAGCGGCAGCACCAACAGTTTATCGATGCCCTGCGCTGCGAAGGATTGAATGGCGCGCGCAATATTGGGGTTGCCATAGGTCATCGCCAGTTCGAGATGAACCTTGTTCCCGAGACTCGTATCCAACATGGAGCTGATCTTGGCCGCGAGCCGCTTCGAATATACCGCCAGAGGTGAACCCTCCTTCATCCAAATTTTGCGATAGTTGCGCGCCGTGCGCAGGGGCCGAAACGGCAGCACGACCCCATAGAGCAGCGGCAGCCAAATCAATCGGGAATTATCGATGACGCGCCGGTCGCTCAAGAATTCGCGCAAGTAGCGCTGAACAGCGAAATAGGTGGGCGCATCCGGGGTGCCTAAGTTGACCAGCAGAATGCCGATTCGGCCAGCCGCCCTGGGGTCTTGGGACGCCGTGGCGGGTGCCACCGCGTGAAAATAGGACATTGATCGGATCCTCAAGCTCGGGCGAGCGCACAGTATACTGCGTCACGCATGAAGCCCCGTACCGAGAACTGACGATGATGTGGCTGAGTGCCAACGAGAGCGAAGCGCTGACTTTAAGCTTGAGCGTCGCGACTCGCAGTGTCCTCTTGAGTCTGCCGTTGGCGCTGCTGTTGGCATGGGTGCTGACCCGGAAGCAATTTCTCGGCCGCACCATGCTCGATGCATTCGTGCATTTGCCGCTGGTGCTGCCGCCGGTGGTGGTGGGCTATCTGTTGCTGCTGCTGTTCGGTACGCGCGGCCCGATCGGCGGCTGGCTCGAGCGGGTGTTCGGCATCGAGCTGATCTTTACCCGCAACGGTGCGGCGCTGGCGACCGCGGTCATGTCCTTCCCGCTGATGGTGCGCGCCATGCGCATCTCGCTGGAGACGGTCGATCGCGGACTGGAGGATGCCGCGCGCACCCTGGGCGCGGGCGCCTTCGATCGCTTTGTCAGCATCACCCTACCGCTCATGTTGCCCGGTGTATTGGCGGGCGCCATCACCGCCTTTTCTGCCGCGCTGGGCGAGTTCGGGGCCGTCATCACTTTCGTTTCGAACATTCCGGGAGAGACGCGCACGCTGCCGCTGGCCTTGTATACCGCCTTGCAAACACCGGGCGGCGATAGCGCAGCTGCGCGCCTGGCGATTCTTTCCTGCGTGCTTGGGCTGACTGGGTTGTTGCTGTCGGAGTGGTTCGCGCGGCGGGTGCGGCGGATGCTGGGCCGCTGATGCTCGAGGTAGCGGCCAAAAAACAGCGCGGCGCATTTCTCCTGGACGCGAAATTTGAGCTGCCCACTCCGGGAGTCGTCGCCTTATTTGGGCGTTCGGGCTGCGGCAAGACCACCCTGGTCAACGTGATTGCGGGCTTGCTCGCCGCGGACTCAGGCCGCGTCGCGCTCGATGACACGGTTTTGCTGGATACCGAGCGCGGCATCAATGTAGCGCCTGAAGAACGGCGCATCGGCTACGTGTTTCAAGACGCGCGACTGTTTCCGCATTTGCGGGTCGAGGCAAACTTGCACTACGCGCTCAAGCGTGCTGCCGTGGCGCCGTTCATCGGCGTGGATCGAGTCGTGGAACTCTTGGACCTCGAGCCGCTGATGAGTCGCCGCACGCATGAGCTGTCGGGCGGGGAGCGTCAGCGCATCGCCATCGGCCGAGCCTTGTTGTCTCAGCCCAGCATGCTATTGCTCGATGAACCGCTGGCCTCGCTCGATGCATCACGCCGTGAGGAAGTACTGCCCTACCTGGAAACGTTGCGCGATCAATTGGCCATCCCGATGGTGTATGTCAGCCATAATTTCGACGAAGTGTTGCGGCTCGCGACTCATCTTGTGCTCATGGAAGAGGGCAAGACCGTTGCGCGGGGGAACTTGAGTGAAATGAGCTTGCACCCGCGGGTCCGCGCGATTATCGGGACCGATGCCGTGGGGGCCATTGTCGACGGTACGGTGCTCGGCACCGATTCATCCAGCGGCTTGACGCGAGTGCAGGTCGGCCAAGGGGAACTCAAGGTTCAATTCGGCACGGCGTTGCCGGGCACCCGGCTGCGAGTGCAATTACTGGCGCGAGATCTCATTGTCGCGACCGAGCCGCCCCGCCACATCAGCGTCCGCAACAGCTTGCCCGGCGTGATAACCAGCGTCGCGAATGACGTGGACGACTCGGACCTGATCGCCATCGATATCGGCGGCATTCTCATCATGGCGCGAGTTACCAAGGCCGCCACCCGTGAACTCGGACTCGCTACGGGCAAACCCGTGTGGGCTCTGGTGAAGAGCGCTTCCTTGCGCCCGCATGTTATTTGACCGCTGTGCCAAGATGCAGGATGGCCACTATGTGGTCATCCGCGCTAAGACCCACCGCCGCCTTGACTCTCGCGCTGTATGCCGCAGGACCGGTTTTCCACATTGCGCCTATGCCTAATTCGGTCGCCGCCAGCAACAAGTTTTCCACCGCCGCGCCTGCGGCAATCACCTGTTCAATTTCCGGCACCTTGGGGATGTCCTTTCTCACGACACAGGCGGCCACCAAGATGCTCGGCGAGCGCCTGATTTTCTCGCGCTCAAGCTGCATCTGTTCGTCCGTAAATCCTGGGTTCTGATCGCGCCGCGACTCCGCGACCGCGTTTGCAAAGGTTTCTCTCTCGGCACCATCGACCGCAACGAAGCGCCAGGGCTTGAGTTTTCCGTGGTCCGGCGCATGGCCGGCAGCCTCCAGGAGCCGGGCGATCTGGTTAGGCGTAGGCCCAGGCCCCGTCAGCGATTTGGCGGTTGAGCGCGATGCAATCGCATCGAATAATTCCATGAAATGACCCCTAAATAAATCCAAGAGGAGATAAGCCCGGGCAAGTCCGTTGCTTTGGGCTATGATTTGCGTCCGGGATGCCGCAGCGGCAGCCCGAAATTATACCCGTATGTCTTAAGGAGCCTTCAATGAACCGTATCGTTTTGGCGTCCCTGGCCGCCCTAGTCGGCGCGAGCGCCTTTGCAGCGCCGGTCACCTACAATCTCGATCCAAACCACACCTTCCCAAGTTTCGCCGCGGACCACTTCGGTGGACTCTCGGTTTGGCGCGGTAAATTCGACACGACCTCCGGCAAGGTGGTCTACGATAAGGACGCGAAGTCCGGTTCCATCGAAGTCACAGTGGACATGAATTCCATCAACTTTGGCATGCCCAAGCTGGATGAGCATGCAAAGTCGGCTGAAATGTTTGATGCCGCGAAGTACCCCACCGCCACCTTTACCGGGAAGTTCGCCAAGTTCAATGGCGCGAGCCCCACAGAGGCAGAGGGCACGCTGACCATGCACGGCGTGACCAAGCCGGTCACACTGAAGATCGATTCCTTCAAGTGCATGCAAAATCCGATGAGCAAGAAGGAAGTTTGCGGCGCGGAAGCGTCTGGAACGATTAATCGCGCCGATTTTGGCGTCAGTTATGGCGAGAAAGTCGGCTTCAACATGGCCGTCAAATTGCAAATCCAGGTGGAAGGCAGTCCCGCGAGCTAGCTTTTATTTGGGCCGAGTCGGCCTCGCATGCAGGAGGCCGATTCCAATTTTCGCCGCTAGCGGGTGAGCTTCTGCGCCAAGTGCGCGCGCAGCGCACTTAGTTGCTCCTGCGACAAAGACCCCAGAATGCCGTGCCGCCCGGGCGGAATATGCTCGATTGAATCGGCATGCGCGCCGAAGACATATTGCTCAAAGAACGCGCGCCAAGCAGCGCGCGATTCGGGCGGCAGCGCACGAATGCTCAAGATGCCATGCAACAGCGCATCGAAGGCCGAATCGGCGTTTGAATTGGCACCCAGCGGATCGTGCCACCAATAGTTCACCAATACATTGAAAGGCTCGAGCGATTCCACGTGGTGCCACCACAACGGCGGGATGAATATGCAGTCGCCGGGTTCGAGCACCGCGACCTGGGCGGCCGCCATTGCCGTGCGAAATTTAGGATAGCGCGTAAGATCCGGATCGCGCAGCGACACCATGCTCATGGCCGCGCCGGTCGGCGCGAAATCCAAAGGCCCAACGTAGAGATTCGCAACTTGCTCCGGCGGAAACAGCGTGAAGCGCCGCCTGCCCGCCACGACGCAAGCAACATTGTTCCATTCATCCACATGCGCGGGCGTCGTGATTCGATTTCCCAGCCAGATACGCGGCAGTATGGCCGCGTCGAATAAAGTCAGCGCGTTTTCCGCCGCAAACTCCGGCAAGCAATCGCGAATCAGCGCGCTTTGCGCCGCGACCGCGGGCGGATTGGGAAACTGCGCATAGCGCATTACCTGCGCGGCAACCTCCGACAGGCTTACCCGGTTGCGGTGAAAATTAAATCCGTTCATGGCGGTGTTATAGGCAATTTGACCGCCGGCCTCTGGCGCGGTCATCAGTGCATCCACGGGCGCGCCGCTGTCTAGCTGCTTGAGATAGAGCACCAGAGACGCGGGTGAATCCAACGCCTCGCGCACAGCGCGCCAGTTGCGCACCAAGCCGCGCAGCACCGCGGGCCGCTTATCCGGTAGCACGTTGCGCCGGATCTCCTCGAGAGTCGGTTCCGAATACTCTTTCATCAAAAGTAGACCGGCAAGGCAGTGGCGGTGTCGCTCATATCGTCCCTAAAGGGTCAGGCCAGCAGTTGGCGCAACGGCTGCGCCCAATCCTCGGCGGACCCCGGAATCAGCAACTGCATCGAGCCCGCGGTGGGACGCGCGACGCCACGAATGCCAAGCGTGCGAAGCGCGCGCTCATCGACGATCTTAGGATCGGCAATGCGCACGAGCACGCGACCCGCAAGGCATTCAACGTCCCCCACGTTGCGGCGGCCCCCGAGCGCGGCCAACAGCGCGGATGGGTCCGCAATGCGCGCCGCAACCTGCGGCGCGGCGTCCGGCCTCGAGACCTCCTGCCGCGAGGCGCCCTCGCGTATTGCATCGCGGATTTCACCCGCCACTTGATCCGCGATAGGGCCCAAGGCCACCTG
>Ga0209525_1000192_pt1 | contig 16480 bp, 16 predicted proteins | sample JacPin_JW_Ref_O1_FD_187958 | JGI IMG/M metagenome (GOLD analysis project Ga0209525, IMG submission 187958) | Forest soil microbial communities from Algoma, Ontario, Canada - Jack Pine, Ontario site 1_JW_Ref_O1 (SPAdes) (version 2) | ecosystem: Environmental > Terrestrial > Soil > Boreal... | reverse complement strand
CACGATTGTTTGGTGCTCGGGAGCAGGCTTCACGAATGAGGCCTCCTTGAACTTGCGATAGACGTACGAACTTGTCAGAAACGCCAGCACAAGGGCTATGAAAACTCCAATCAACAAACGGTTCCGATTCATCAACCGGCTCCTTTATTGCTCGTTCCGGTAAACCCTAAGTGTTCTTCAAAACGTTACGTGAAATCGCACTATCAAATAGCACGTCATCGTGGCAGCTGCCACTGCGACTCCAAATGGCAGCTTGATCAATGCTGGATTATCCAGCGAGATCTCTGGATTCGGACGAAGGCCGAAAGTCACAAAGCCCCGCACCAATACCCACATATTCTTCAGCGTACTGACCATTCTCTTCGTCCGCATCGTCGACACGACAGCCATCAGCCCTGCTGCCAAGATGCTGAACAGGAGCACTGCCAGCATCATTCTCCAACCCATCAACGCTCCTACCGCTCCCATTAACTTCCAGTCTCCCGCTCCCAGCGCACGCAACAGCACGAGCGGCAGCAATACCCCGAGCGCAAGGCCCGTTCCTAAAAGCGATCCCTTGCACCCGTGCCAACCCCACGCCACTGTGTTCACACCGATTCCTGCGGCGATCCCCGGTACGCTCAGCCAGTTCGGAATTTTCTTTTTGCGAACGTCCACGGCACTGGCGATTACCGTCAAGATGATGGTGAGGATCCAAATTATCTGTTGGAGGTTCGTCAAGTAGGTTTATCTTCTGTAGTGTCAGTATAATTCAATCAACATTTCGTTCTCTTAATAGAACCCTCTCGGCCTATCGACTCCTGTCGCCCGTTGCTTGAATTTCGTCTGTCAAATTATTCTGGCGAGGAATCCGGCGCGAAGCTCTTGTGGCAGGTTCCGAGGGCGTAGGTGATTGCTCATACACGCCCTCGGTCTGCCTGATACCGCTAGTGTTAAGCCGAACGGAGAGCTATTAGGTATTGGTTGTCAGGTTCGTGCCAGCCGCACCGAACGTTGTGTTGATCGCTGTCGCCAAAGCACCCATTCCAGCGGTTGCCGCAAGAGCGACCAAAACCAGCAACAGGGCATACTCGACTAGGTCCTGTCCTTCCTCTTCCTTCCACAGTCTCTTCAGAAAATTCATTGTTGTTTCCTCTCTTCGTCGAAGTTTCGTGCCGTTTTCTACATAGGTGCGGCCGTTATGGCACGTCCCGAGGGCGCAGGAGACTCAACGCTCTCCTGCGTCCCCGGTATGCCTGGTGTCGTTCACCTAAGCCAAACCGAGCCCACTAGGTGTTGGTCGTCAGGTTCGTGCCGGCGGCGCCGAACGTTACGTTGATCGCTGTCGCCAAGCTTCTCATACCAACGGTTGCCGCGAGTGCGACCAGGACCACCAGCAGGGCATACTCCACAAGGTCCTGACCTTCCTCTTCCTTCCACAATCTCTTCAGAAAATTCATTGTTGTTTCCTCTCGTTGTCAAAATTCGGCAACCCATGCCCGCTGCCGTTCTGACTCTGCATATGCATCTGAAACGCCATTCCCTGTACCTCCAGCCAGTCCGCCAATATATTGCATTTAAAGCACTTATTCATTCGCAGTCCCACTCGCGTGCTATCGCTTCGCCGGGGCTGGAAAACCGTCACCCTTGGTGGACGGTGTCATTCCCTGGCTTATCCGCTTTGTGGACGCCTTTGGGAGAATCCGTAAGTTGAGCATGCGGACCCTCCCCTCAATTTCCACCCAAAATCGGTCAACAAACCACTGGACGCCAAAGGCAAAAGGAACCGCCACAATCACGTCGACGAAGTAGTGCTCTCCGCCAGCCACGGTAGCGATCGAGGTCAGCGCCGCGTAAACGAGCAGCAAAATCCTCCACGCCCGATTCTGGGCGTTCATAAACAGAAGCAAGGCCCACGCAACGTGCATAGACGGCATGCAATTTCGGGGATGGAACGTAGCTGCTGCAACGGCAGACGCATCTGGCTGCGGAAAATCATGAAATGCATATTCGGGCCCAGCGGCCGGCACAAGCAGGTAAAAGGGCAACGCCAGCAGTGGGCCAACTGCCGCCACCCGCAGCAGGACGCGTGAACGTTCAAGGCACCACGCAACAGCCATCACCAGGGGGAGCGAATAGTAAACAGGCGCAACCCAGAAGTACCAACCCCTTCTGATAAGCCAAGAGGTCATAGCGAAGCCGTCCAAATGCAGAGCTAGATCGATCTGGCGTAGCGTAGCGTCCAAAGTGCGAGGACAAAGCAGGCCCGTAACGTACCCCAATGGCAAAAGCAGCAAAACTGCAATCGGAATAGCGGCTCCCACACAGAAGTCTTGATACTTGTCTTTAGCTCCGCGCACAAACGATGCACCGACAATAAGGAGAAAGCCCGCTACTGCGTAGGGAACCATGTTTCAGTGGGCCTCGGTAATAATATGCCGCTGCCTATACAGCCAAGGCCTCAGCCTTGAATATCTATTCGAAGGGACGGTCATCTCGTTACTTCTCTTAACGTCGACTGCACGCTGGACTCAGACGCCTCAATGTCTAGCCGACTCGAATTCCCTTGCCCGCCGAGATGATCGGCGACCGCAGATTGATCGTTGGAATGCTTAGGAACGTAAATATAGAATCGGTCCTGAGGGTTGAAGCGCTCTGTAACGGGGATTTCGATCTGTTCCGCAAGCTTGTAGTTTTGCGCGATCGCTTCGCGGGTGGAAGCGGTCAGGTACATGTCCAGCCACTGCGGGTCCCGTTCCTTCGCGAGATCGAAGTCCAGGACGATCACGGAGAACCATCGGTCACGAATTCGCGTGAGCAGCTCCTGATCGGGTACCACACCGCGGCGAGCCAGCAACTCGGTTTGAAACAGGTCGGCAAAGGGCGTATCGAAGCCGGCTTGCACCAGGTCGCCGCCACGGAAACCGAGGGCCCGCGAACCAGGAGGAAAGCTCTTCTGGAAGAAATCCTGCACGGCGTTGTACTGCGCAAAGTCCATCGGCTTGGGCGGAGGAGGCGTGTACCATTGGCCTGAAATGAGCGCAATGGCTAGCAGAACCAGCACCTCAACGGCGCCGCGCCGTTGCGCTAGCCTGCTTGCCAGGAGAGCGGGCATCAGAACGCTGACTGAAAGAATCAGTTCATAGAAATACTGGAGGAATGCGCTCTCCTTACCGATCGTCACGACTCCCAGCAGGACCGCGCACACCAGGTAGCACAGCATCATTCGGTCCGGGTGTTTGCGTAGAAATTCGAATCCCAATAACATCGGAACCGCGAACATCAACAGGAAAACCAGAAAACCGATTTCCCACTGGTGCCACGAAAAAAGGGTGGACTGGTAGAACAAAAAATGGCGCCAAAACTCTTGCCCCCGGAAGACGACCCATTGAAACAACGCGAACATTCCTGCGCCACATACAGCCAGCAGACCCGCAAATTGCGCGACACGCGCGTAGCGGCGTTCGATTAACAAGTACGCAAGCACCGCCAGCGGGCCGGCGATGAATTGCTGTTTGTAATAGAAACCAAGAGTCATGAGCGGTACAGCGAGCAGAATGGCGGGGCTGTTTCGGAACCTGTACGCCACTAGAAAACCTGAAAAGAAAAGAAAGAGGGCCACATTGTCCGAAAGCATTGAAACGCCGTGAAATGTGACGACTCCATAAGAGAGAAAAACAAGAGGACTCAGCCACGCCGCAAACCGGCTGCCGGTAAGCCAAAATGCGAGCAGTCCGCATCCTGCTGCGCAGCCCAAAATCGCCAATGCTGACAGCAGGCGAATAGGAACATAGGATGGGCTGCTTGGATTGATTAATCGCGATCCCACCAGGAAAAAGAGCGGCCCATACGTGGCTCCCGCAAATCCTTCCGAGCTGGGCGGAGCGTAAATCTGGACGCCCTCCGCGAGTCTCGCGGTTTCCGCCAGTGCGCATCCCTCATAACTTTCCTCGCCGGGATAGCTGATGCGGGCCGGCCACGAAGAAACATTGCGGAATGCGAAAAAGCCGGCAAGGACAAACGCTGCGACGCTACAAAGGAGAGCTTTCAGTGACGCGGAGCTGGAAACTGTCGTCACAAGTCAGGCTTTCTGGCCCCACATCACCATATTCCAGGCCAACCAGTGCACTGCAGGAATTCGCGTCAGCAATGCGTCGAGAGACCGCAGCGGCATCCACCAGGACAGACTCTCCGGCGTCTCGCGCAGAATCCTTTTCCAATAGCGATCCTGGTTTGGATGGATGCGGTCGAAGGCGTAATACTTGCAGAATAGTGTCAGAGTCGAAATCCAGAACTCGCGGTGCTGCACATCGGGGAAGTATTTCTTCGCTAGTTTCAAATCCCGCGCCGTCAGCGGTGACTCGTCTTCCGTCCTCACTTCTGTAGCCATCCGGCGGTACAGGTTGATCACAGGGTTGTAAGCGATGGGATCGAAGGAGAAAAATCGTCCGCCGGGTTTCAGCGCGCGATGGATTTTCTGGAACAGCAACTCGCGGTCTTGTACGTGGTGAATCGTATTTGCGATGTAAACCAAGTCGTAGGATTCCGCGGGTACGTCCAGTTCTTCGGCACTCGAAACAATACCCTCTACTTCTACGCCGTACTTCTTCGCAATTTCGTGCCCGGTTTGCACCATCCGAGGCGAAATGTCCGTCATCGTCACGCGCGCGCCTTGGAGTGCAAAATATATCGACGACTCACCCAGCCCGGAGCCTACATCCAGCAATCGCTTGCCTTTCAGCGGTCCCATCCGACTGAGGATGAACTGGTTTTCCATCGCTGTGGGAGCTTCAAAACATTCTCGGACGAGGACATTCTCGACCGAAGTGTTATTCGCCCAAGCATCGTGAAATTCGGTCTCCCGCTGCGCTGTATTGTTGCTGCTCACTTGAGTCATTGTTTCTGAATTCATGGCGTCTGAAGTCATGCTGTGAAAGTGTTTCGCGGGCCTTGCCTCGGCAGCGCTGCCCGTCGGCGCTGTGCGCGGTTTCTCAGGATCCGCTGAATTTCTTTGCTGGCCGGCCTGCGCGAACCAGTTCGGCTCGCGCGTGTGGTGCCGCTTCAAATCCGAGTCGCTCGCGCACCACGTAAAGGGGGCGCCGCTTCGATTCCCCGTAAATCCTTCCCACGTACTCGCCGATTATTCCCATGCAGATCAGCTGCACTCCGCCGATGAAGAGAATCGCGACCAGCACGCTGGCCCAGCCTCTTACCAGGCCTTCCACTCCCATCAGCCTTTCCACTACCGTGATCAAAACTCCCAGCAGCGCGAGCCCCGAAGCTGCGAAGCCCACCCATGTCGCGAGCCGCAGCGGCAGAATCGAAAACGATACGATTCCATCCGTCGCGAATCTCACCATCTTGAAAAACGAGAATTTCGTCACTCCTGCGGCCCGCGCCGCCCGGTGGTAAGGCACCGCCGCCTGTGAAAATCCCAGCCAGCTGACCATCCCTCGCACGAAGCGGTCGCGTTCGGGCATCGCCAGCAGCGCGTCCACCACGCGCCGGTCCATCAGGCGGAAATCGCCGGTGTCCAGCGGAATCTCCGTGTCGGAAAGATTACCCATCGTGCGATAGAAGATTTTCGCGGTCCACAGCTTGAATGCGGTCTCGCCGTCGCGCTCGGTGCGCACCCCGTACACCACCTGAAATCCTTCCATCCATTTCGCTACGAAATCCGCGAGCACTTCGGGAGGATCCTGCAAGTCGGCGTCGATGATCGCCACAGCGTCACCGGCCGCATGCTCCAATCCGGCTGTTATCGCCATCTGGTGCCCGAAATTCCGAGAGAAACAAATCACCCGGATTCGTTCGTCGAGCGCCTGTAGCTCGCGCAGAATTTCCGCCGTCGCGTCGGTGCTGCCGTCGTCCACATATAGGATTTCGAACCTTAGCGACAGCTGCTCCAGCACCCCGACAAGTCTTCGATTCGTGCCGCGCAATACTTCCTCTTCGTTGAAACACGGCACGACGATGGAGAGCATTCCCGGCATCATTTACCTCGTGCTTCCTGCAGCGATTTCTCTTGCCGGCTGCACGGCAGCCTGCAGCGCATCGCGCTTGACGAAAATCACGCTCACCGGGTCCGAGTATACGGTTTGCCAGTCGGGCATCGTCGCCAGGGCGGTTGAAAGCGGTTCATCGCGTTCCATGATGCAAGCCCGGATTCCGTAGTTACCGAGTATCTTGATCGCACCGGGCTTTAGGAGAGTGATATGCATGTAGTCGCTGAGTATGCCGGTTTGCTCGAAGAGTTCACTCCGGCCATCAATGAACGTCTTATATCCCGAGAAAATCATGTAGCCGCCGAAACCATAGGCATTGAAAATTGGGCCGGGAACCGGATGTTCACTCATGTATGCCAGAGCTTGCACAGGCGATTTCTCGGCGACTGCCTTCTCGATGTCCATCTGGGACGGAAAGTAGTGCACCACCGCGATCGCGAGCCCCAGCATGAGCGCGAAGTTCAGCAGGTATTGGTCCTTGGCCTTATCGTATCCGGAAAACCACCGCGCGACCATCGTCGCCAAAAGAGGAGCGAAGAACGGCACAAACAGCAACAAAAAGCGTGCATGGATGCATGCCATCGCCACGCCGAACATGAAAAGCAATACCTCAAAGAGTTGCCACGAAAAGCGAAAAACCATTTGCATGAAGAAAAAAACGAGTATCAGCGCCAGAAATATTTTGCCGCCCATCAAATTAAACGGCATGACTTGCCATTCTAGAATGCTTGCCATGCTGACTGGCAATGACGAGGCTACGGTGAAAGGATACATTGCCAGCCGCGTCCCGTACGGCGTGATCGAAATCGCCGCGAGGCACAACATGAAAACTGTCTCGAGCCGCAATCGTTCCGACTTGGACCAGCGCCGCGCTTCCAGGCTCCCCATCTGGAAATCCACTAGGCCGCATGCGATGTAGAGGCCAATCACGCCCAACCCGATAATCCACGAGCCGTGCGTGTTGATCCAAATCAGAAATAAGACGGGCAGCAGCCAAATCGCGCGCCCTTTTCCTTGTCGGAAACGTTCCAGCGCAACAAGCGTGAGGATCAGAAAAAGATATCCCAGCATCTGCGGCCGCAAATTAAATGATACGGTCGCCAAGGCCAGCAGCACTGCGGCCGCGACAAATCCAGCTTTGCTGTTTCCCGAGCGCTGTGTCGCGAGTCCGTAAAGCGCCAGCATTACGGCGCTCGCGAGCACGAACAGCAATGCCTCGAGACCGCGCAGACCGCCGACGCGGTAGACTGCTGCGAACAACACGTCCCCGAGCCACTCGCACGACATCCATGGCGCGCCGTACGATGTGTACGAATACGGATCCGTCGTTGCCCACTTATGCGTCGAGAGAATCAGTTCGCCCGTCTTGACGTGCCACCACAAGTCCGGGTCCACGTTGAACGCCCGCACCACCACGAACGATGCTCCCACGAGCATCGCTCCAAGCATGGCCGGAAAAGACACCAGCCAGCGCCACTCGAATCCACGCACCTTCGCGCGCCCGCCCACCGCCAGCTCCGGGGCCGACAGCTCTGCGCCATCGTATCCGGGCGTGTAATCTCCAGTCACCGTCGCGTCTGTTCTAGTCGTCACCGTCGCGTCTGTTCTAGTCGTCGCCGTTGCTGCCGATTCCATCAGTCACGAATAGCCACACCCATCGCTTACACGTTCCGCCGCTACTCCGAGAGAAAGCATTTCAATCGCCATTTCTCTACCAAGTCTGGCAGGGCTAGGTTATTGAATACAGAGGGGATGCCCTAGTTCTGGCGCTGACTGTGGACTCCGCGGAAAGCAGCTAAGGCGAAGAGTTACGCTTTGAGGACACTCGGTTTCCTGAGGTTTCCAAATGGTGACATCAGGAAGGATGGACAAGCTGGTACCGTTTCCGAACCTCGGACTTTAGGTGACACCTAATGCGCGATTATCATTTCTGAAATGCTGGTGAGGCATAAATTTGCGGTATTTGACCCGCAGGCCGTAGCCGGAACCGCTTTGGAAACCAGCGGGGAGATAAAATTGAAGGCGTACCTTAGTTGCACCTTAACCGTGCATCCTGGCGCATTCGCTGTCGTGCCACACGAGGCGGGACTATCGGTGCTGACCGGCCACGTTACCGTAGTTGTGAGCCTGCTTGTGTCGATGCCCGGTGGAGTATGGTTCGTGATGAAGGTCTGAACGTCTGACTGGCTAACGGGGCCATTATTCATGTAGCCCGCGCCGTTGCAGCTGCTGTCACCGCCACAGGCGGATCCGTTAACAGCGGCCCATCGGCTCGCATCTCTCGTGACGTTCGACAGATAATGATACGTGTAGAGAGCACGGCCAAAATCGATGGTTCCCATTATCATCGTCATGAAAAGCAGGAAGACGATGGCATATTCGACGATGGCGCTTCCACAATCTCCCCTCAGATGGCGGATGTCTATCGTCATGGATCTCACTGTTTGAGTCTCTGGCTGGGTTCTTTCAGATTCCGCGGAGCCCATTTCCCTATTCATTCGGCACCCGCAGGGTGGCTGTCTGAGTTACGGTGAGGGACGCCGGAATTCCAGGATATTTGAACAGCGCACTAAAAGTAGCTTGAGCTTGCACCGATACCATCACCACCCAGTGGCCGCTCGCGCATATACCCGCATTCGGATTGACTTTCGGGCTGCAGGTCGCGGCCGTGATCGTTCCGCCGCTGTCGCATCCGCACGAAACGTAGGTTCCGTCGGGAGCGCCTCCGCTCACGGTCAGAACCGCGCTACTCGGACCGTTGTTCTGGAAATCGTTCGTTGCGGCAGTTTGAATGCCGGTTGCGTCCACTGATAGCGCCAAGCTCTGCGAGCCGTAGGCGGCTCCAGCCCTAGCTGCATTTCCCACTAATATGCTGAGATATGCGTAGCGTCCCATCTCAATCGTTCCAACCATAAGGGATAACAGCAATGGCGTCAGCAAAGCCACCTCGATCAGGCTTTGCCCACGTTGTGACCACAATCTCGATTTTCGATCCTTCATCAATCTACCTTCTCCCACCTACTCTACGAGAATCGCGTTCGTAAGAATACTCACGCCGGGAGGTAGACCCGCGCTGCCTTGCAGATTAACGGTCGGATTGCCGCTCAGAGCGAGCGAGTCTGCAACTACCACGCCAACACTATAGCTGGTGTTGTTACCGAAGAATGTGAGTTGGTCCTTTGGGAAATACAACACGCCGGTATAGTTACTCCCGACATTTCCTCCCATTGAAGGCCCCGTCGTGTTGGTATCGGCGGGGTCTTGATACATCAGAATGCCAGCGTATGTTCCGGAACTTGGTGCTGTCAGGTTCATAGTGGGTGTACCGGTCATGTTTATAGTAGCGCTACCGGAGAAATAGAAGGTTACGTCTGTTCCACTAATCGTCGCGTTGCCGGGGATAGTGAGACCTCCGGCGCCGTCGATGATGAAGGTTCCCGCGCTAAACACCACAGTGTTCCCGCTGCCCGTCCCCTTGATTGTGATTGAACTATAAGTTCCAGGGCTAATGGTGTAGACGCCGTTACTGTAAGTCACACCCGATCCCGTGAAGTTGCCTTTACCGTCGATACTAATGGCAGTACCTGCTGAACATGGCGAGCACGGAGGAGTGAGAGAGCCCAATGGGTCTGTTGCGGCAGGCATACCGGTCGCTGGGCACGGTCCAGCTTGGGCGGTGCATGTTACTGCCTTGTTGCCGCAGCTCGAGCCCTGGCCACCGGTGTCATCTGATGTTCCCGAGACACCGAAAGTGCCGGCGCAGACGGTCACCGCACCGATTCCGACAAAGTTACCGTTGTCATTGATCCCGCAGGTCGGTGCATTCAGCGTTGCGTGTCCATTAAGGTTGACCCCCTCGATAGCAGCATTCGGCGCGCCTAGCGTGTACAAGCAGCCGCCGCCCGAGGTTACTCCACTCACATTCGTAGCCACTGCGCGAGCAGTGAGCGTTTCACTGTTGATTCCAAGAACCTTCATGAAGTAGGTCGGCTGAACAGCTGTGACAAGGACTTCCACATACTTCCCGGAATTTGCCCCGCCACTATGTGGTCCAGAAGTAGGCGGATTGTTTACAGTCACCGTAACGTTGTTGGTGCCATCCGTGAAGCCATTCCGAGATGAAGCGTTTTGCGCTCCAGCTGTGACTCCACCGCTGGCAGGAAAGGCGAGATTGTTTGCGCCGGCGAGTGCCCCCGAATCTGCCGCAGTTTGTTGGAGGCGCTTCTGATAGCGCAGCATACCCATATCAATCCCCAAGCCCGCGAAGCCGATTATTACAACGAGCCCCACTGCGGCGAAGACTAGTGCTTGGCCCGCTTCGTTCTTGCGTTTCATAGCGCCCTCCATACCAGCCTCTCCACCACTCCGCACCCTTAGCCCTTTAAAATCAATCGCGAAATGAGTTCCGTTGAGCAAAAGACTTCCACAAAAGTGACGATGCTTTGACTTCGACAGTGAAGCTAGCATCGTCATACGAGCCAAATATGTAAGCTTGAGAGGACAGTACCGAGCCTTCGTATCGTCAACACTAGACTTCTCGGCGTCAACATTCAAGCACTGATACCCATACGGTTGGAATCCGCCAGTTAGCTAAAGGCAATTCAAATTCCAAACCGGGCCCGATGCGTTTCGACGCAAGTGGCAAAAAGCTTCCAGCACTGCAAATGGGGTACAGGTACTCTCAATACTCTCGCCCAGCTGTCGGATTTTTTCTTCCTGGATGTGGCCAAGCAGCGTGCCGGCCTGAGCCAGGTACTTGATTTTTTCAGGGAGTAGGCCCATGACTCGGGAGCACGTTGCGTCCACTGCAACTGGATCGTCGCCGCACACCATCACGCCGCACGGTTTTGGCTGGCCCTGGATTGGTCCATTCCCTTCCATGCCGATGATGCCGTCCACAATCGCAAAATCGGGCCGCACGGCAGCGTTGATATCGAGAATCGCGCGATCAATTCCCGCCCAGTGGAGAATGTTCTTTGGCCAACCGTAGCATCCGCCGGGAACGACGCCAAACATATTTTTGAGCGACAACGTTACGCCGGCCCAGTGATGTGTTTTGAGCTTGGGGAGTGAAACCAGAAAATCGACGCCGCGAACTGTCTTGGGAAAATACAGCTCTTTGAATCGTGACGCGCGCGTTTTGAGCTCTACGCGCTCCACCGCATCGATATTCAAATCCACGAAAATGCGAGAAAGCGGGCCTGCATATTCTCGCAAACGGATCGATTCCAGCACGGCTTGCGTGTCGCGATCCATGGCTGGCCCGTCGCCGATTAAAACTTCCGAAGCGCCCATGCGCAGGAACGTTTCTCGGGCCGCAGCGATAACGGCGGGATGAGTGTTCATCATGCCGAGCGGATCGAGGCCCACGAGATTGGGTTTCAGCAGCACCGTCTTGTCTCGAACTGGCAAATCGAATTCGCGGAGGGTTTCAAAAAGCAACGCAGAAAGATCGGCCTCGTATCGGTTGACGCGCCTGATTGCGATTCGCGAAGGCGGCCGCGAGAACGGAGGAGAGAGCGCTGGTGCGATTCTGGGCATATTCAGCTGGTCTCGCCGGGCATCGTTAATTTCAGCCAATTCCGCTTGCTACTCATTGCGAGAGCGGTCCAGGCGATCGCGGGAACATTCACGACCGAAATGTCCTTGTCACGAAAGCTCGCCGCGAGAGAGTTGTCCAAATTCGGATCGGAGCGACCCAGAGCATCAAGGCCAATTTTGGTCAAAGCAAGAGACGCGAGACTTTGAACATTGCCACGATTCGCTTCGAGCCAATCAAGGCTCTTGCGGTATTCGTTCGTGCCGGAATTTCGCAGCGCGAGAAGAGCCCAAACGGTTGGGACCACCTGCGGCTCTCCTGCAACTCCGTATACCATCGGGTTGCCGCAATTCCAGCCGCCGCCCGGACACATCCGGTCGAGAAGCAGTTTCTGCGCGATCGAGATTCTTTTCCGAGCGTCGTTGGAAAGAAGTTTCTCCGGACCGCGGCACAGAACGATAAGAGCATAGGCTGTCGGCTCCACCCAGCTTGCTGTTCCCTGGGTCCAGCTCCAACCGTAGAGTTGGTCACTTTGCGATGAAACACTGCGCCTTGCTGCGAGCCGCCGCACGAAGCGCCACCAACGACTGGCGTCGGCAGGAGTGGTCTGCAACAGCCAATTCAAGCCACGATCAAGCCTCTCGTGCGCCTGTTCGCGGTGCGCCAACAAAGCCCAACACGCCGGCGCCGTTGTCCAACTACCCTGTTCCTGACCTGGTGTAGCTGGCCACGATCCGTCCGGCAACTGCGTTCGCTCCAAATAGCCGAATCCTCGAGCGGCCGCTTCGTTAACGCCGGGACCTTCGGAAAATTCGTGCAGCGCTAGCACGCACCATGCAGTCGGCTCGACGCGGCTTTCTAAGCCCTGTGTGAAGCCCCATCCGCCGTCGTCGTTCTGTGCATCTCGCAGGTATGCCAAGCAGGTCTTGGGCACAAAAGACGCCACGTCAATACCGTTGGCAGCGGCGGACTGATCGGGAGCAGCGGGTGTGGAATGCATTCTAGGCTGAATGCCTTCACATTACTTGTTTCATCGGAGCCAATTTCTCGGACGAATTCATGGCCATGTTAGCTTCATCGGCCGGCCGCAATTCGAGTTGGTTGATCAACCTATGCAAATAGCCGCGAGCGACGCCTAGAGTGCGCGCACTCTCCGCCTTGCGCCAGCCACACTCCTCGAGTGTTCGCAAAAGAAGCCGGCGTTTGAACTGCCGAACCTCATCCTCGTAAGAGCGAACGACGCCAAGCTCATCAGTGTTCTTTCGAATTCCGGCGGGAAGCTGGCAAACTTCGATGGTCTGGCCCTCGGACAGAACCACAGCGCGCTGCACGGCATTCTCGAGTTCTCTTACGTTACCTGGCCAGGCATATTCCTCGAGTGCGCGCAGAGCGGGCTGCGAAAATCTCCTGACTTTCTTATTGAACTGCGCTGCGGAGATTTGCAGAAAATGCTGCGCGAGAACCGAAATGTCGTCGCGGCGTTCTCTGAGCGGTGGCAGATGCATTTGCACGACGTTCAACCGGTAGTAGAGATCGTCTCGAAACTTTCCCTGCTGAACCATCTCAGCAAGATTCCGGTTAGTCGCGCAGATCAAACGGATATTTACGTTGACGGTTGAATTGCTGCCCAGCCGTTCGAAGTTGCGTTCCTGCAGCACGCGAAGCAACTTTGGTTGCAAACCAAGGCTGATGTCGCCGATTTCATCGAGAAACAGCGTTCCCTGGTCGGCCATCTCCATACGACCGCGCCGTGCCGCCAGTGCTCCCGTAAACGCTCCCTTTTCGTGGCCAAAGAGTTCGTCGTCAATCAGCGTCTCCGGAAGGTTGGCACACGAAAAGGCCACCAGGGGCCGGCTTGAACGCGGGCTCATCTGATGAATCGCGCGAGCGAGGAGTTCTTTCCCTGTTCCGGTCTCGCCGGTGATTAAAACGCTGACGTCGCATGGTGCGATCTTCTGCGCCAGCGCGAACAGTTCCTGCATTGCTGACGACGTGCCAAGTAATTCGTGAAGCCGTCCCGGAGTGCGCGAGTCCGAACGCAAACGCTCCACTTCAGTCTCGGCTGCGTGGAATTTATATGCTCGGCGCAAAATCAGGCGAAGCTCAATCATGTTGGGGGGATTCGTCACGCTGTCGTAGGCGCCGTGTTCCATGACACTGAGAAGCAGAGAGCGGTTTTCTTCGTCGCAAAGCACCACAATCGGAGGGTGAAGGGGCACCTCGCTGATCTGATCCATGAGACGAAGGCCAGCATCGTAGTCGCCCTGCGTGCTCGCGGCTCGGAGGTCCAGCAGTACTACATCGCACCATTCCCGCAAGTCATTGAACCGTTGAAGCTGGAGCTCGTTAATCCCACGTGTGGAAAAACCGTCGCCTAGAGCCCGTGCAATCACTTCCGCTAAAGCTGAATCCTGGCTAAAGAAACACAGATGAATGGTCGGTTCGAGCAAAATTTACGCTCCAGAGTGCTTCGGGTAGCCCCTGAGCATTGCTGCGGCGGATGGGGTACTAGGGTATTTATGGCAATACGGAGACCAAAAGTGTGGCGAAGGTTAAGAAAACGTAACATGTGCAACGTCAACTAAATGCATCTACCAGAGACGCCTGAAGTCCCCTAAAGGAGACTTTCTTTCACCCCGAGTAGGAAAATCTCTGCCAGTTCTCAGTAAACCGGTGCCCACGTTAGCCAAAATCTGTCGTCCGTACCCACTGTCCATATTTGGTTACGGATGTACTGCGAGCTCGCTCGGCAGCGCGGGCAGTAGTGCACTCATGGTGCCGGCGGCGGTTCCGGAGAGATTCCCACCAGAATGTCCACTGCGACCGCTTTCCCATCACGCATTGCTGGTGTGAACTTCCAGCGACTGAATGCGAGCCGTGCCGCCTCGTCCATCGCGGGAACGAGGCCTTGATACACCTGCAGGTCCGACACTGTTCCGTCCACGAGGAGACTGCCCCGCAGGACGATAATCTTATGGCCCTTCTCAATGGGAACCGGCAGCCGTTGAAAATCGAATCGGGAGTCCGGATCGGCATCCGGCGGAATTAGTGCGGATTCGAGGTGAATCACGGTGGAGCGATTGTCGGGATTTGATTTGGGCGCAGCAGGATCGGCTTTCTGGCAATATTGCATGGTCCAATTCTTGCCGGGCATCGGCAAAAAGACTGTATAGATCTTTCCGCAGCTAAGCGCCCTATAAACTGCGAGCCCACCGCCTCCAATTGGCCCGGCCGAAACGACAAAGCCGCTCTTGCGGACCTTGGGAAGAACTGCCGCGGGGACAGGATAAACCATGCTCGTGAGCGGTGCCGATACGAGCGCACCCGAAGACCCTGATCCACCGCTTCCGCTGATACTGATTGCGCCCGATTTTCCGGAGGCACCACCGCCTCCACCGCCTCCGCCAGGACCAACCCCAGTGCTTCCATCACCGCCGAGGCCGGTTCCGCCTGCACCTCCACCGACAACGCCGCCGGGACTTCCTCCAGGCGAACCAGGCTGCCCGCCCGCGGGGGAAATTGAAAACTCGCCCCAGCGATTACCCGGACCGAGCGCGACAACAGATCCGGCCGGGCCAGGATCCACTCCCACGACCAGAAGGTCATTCCCGTCGCCCGGCGCAGCAACTCCGCCGTTTGCGGCTCCCGATGGGCCTCCGTTGCCGGTCTTCAAGGTGGGCTTCGCCGCTCCGGCGAGAGGAATCGCCAAGCGGGGCTGCGAGGACGAAGGGTCGAGATACGTTACGAGAGGCGTTTTCGGAGCTTCTGAGGTAACACTTGGAGCTGCCTCTGGCGCAAGCTGCCGATTCACTTGAGTGGGCTTTGCTGAATTTGGATCGACTTGCAACGGCGCCTTGGGCGCTTCCAGCGGATTTCCCAGCACCATATTCGGCAATTTCACTTCGACTGGAATTCGCAGATCTGGTGGGGAGGAGCGCTGGTAGATCGTCTGTCGCGTGTTGTCGGGGACAGCGGGCTTTGAAACAACGGTCAAATTGCTGTGAGCAGCCGTGCTGCCTAGAGCGGGGAGCTGATTCGGCTTCGAGCCAGTCCCTGGGCGCGCCCCCGGGCCAGCAGGCGCGATGCGCGGCAATGTTTGCGACGTATCGAGAAGCGGCACTCGGTAATAGATTTTTTCGTGCGATGCGGGAGACGAATTGAATGCCAAAGCTTTGCCAGGCAGCGCCTGCGGCAAGTAGACCACGAGCAAAAGAACCGCGCAATGCATCAGGAAGGAGGCGGTGAGAGACCTTCCTGCCAGCCGCGAGCGGGACACGTTGGAATCGCGGAAGTACATCGAAGGCAGCATGATCGGAGGCTTATAAGAAGCGAAGAGTGTTTTGAGCGAACTCCACCAGCCGGATCCCGCGTTCCATTGCACAAGGAACTGCAGAGCTCGTTCCTCAGGACGCGATTGAGGAGCCAGTTTCGTGGCCGTGCCCAGCATGCGGTTACACCCCTCCGTCGGTAAATTCGTTAGCGCCTGTGCTTGTAGCACACACAATACCAATAGCGGGCGGCGCCTACAATCAGGGAGGCGTTGTCCTTGAGACCCGCTGCTGGAACGGGGAGAGTCACTTAAAGGGAACAATTCGACCACCGAATGGAGTGTTTTTGGTCATCTACTCGGGCTCGGGGTGCAGGGCGATGTGGTCGATTTTGACTTCCGCTCCGTAATTTATTAAATGGGCGGTACTTGCAGTGAGGGAATGCTGGCCTACGGAACAGAGGTTTGGTACTCCTCCTGCAAGCTCTCTTTTATGCAGGGGTTTGCTCGTCTAGGATATTCGGTTTCGGCTGAGGGAGTTGAGAGGGCAGCATGATGTTGAGTGACAAACGGATACTCGACAGCTTCGGATGGAAGGTTTGGCTGCTATTTCTTTTGATTTCGCTTGGCTCGCAACTGGCTCGGGCGCAAGCCATAGTTGAAGCCGCGGGCGCAACGGCAAACTCGGGA
>Ga0209525_1000191_pt1 | contig 16512 bp, 11 predicted proteins | sample JacPin_JW_Ref_O1_FD_187958 | JGI IMG/M metagenome (GOLD analysis project Ga0209525, IMG submission 187958) | Forest soil microbial communities from Algoma, Ontario, Canada - Jack Pine, Ontario site 1_JW_Ref_O1 (SPAdes) (version 2) | ecosystem: Environmental > Terrestrial > Soil > Boreal... | reverse complement strand
TCCACGGAACAGGATTTCCAGGCACAACAATCTTCCTCACTCAGTCAGATTCTCAAAATCGTGGCCTACGTCGTCGGGGGAATCATGGCGATCGGGGCGATCTTCGGCGCGCTCAATACCATGTACTCGGCGGTCAGCACCCGTTCGCGCGAAATTGCGACCTTGCGTGCAATCGGTTTTGGTCCCGCGCCGGTGGTGATCTCGGTTTTCGTCGAAGCGCTGCTTCTCGCGCTCATTGGCGGTTCGATCGGAGCGCTGATCGCCTGGGTGCTCTTCAATGGCTATTCCGTCAACTCGGTCGGCGGCGGCTTCGGCGGAAACCTGATCTTCGATCTCGCGGTGACGCCCGCGCTGGTGGGCCTCGGCATCACTTGGGCCTGCGTCATCGGCCTGATCGGCGGACTATTCCCCGCGATTCGCGCCGCCAGGCTGCCGGTGGCGACCGCGCTGCGAGCGGTGTAAAGGCCAGCGCCGCGACGCGCGATACCGGGAAGCTGCTAGATGAAAAGCGCGCGCATCGCCGCGACCAGCGCCAGCGGTTGGTCCACCGGAACATGGTGATAGGCGGACGGAATCACGACGGGACCGCGCCCGTTGCGCAATGCCCTGCCGATACGCTGTGCGAGAGCCGGCGGCACCACTTCGCTGAATTCTCCGGCGATAAAATCCATCGGCAGCTCGATGTCCTTGAGCAATTCGCCCTCCGCGACCTGTTCCCAGCCAACGCTGCCAACCGGCTTCTCGTCGAATTTCCAGGTAAAGCCGTCGGCCTGACGTTTTATCGAGTGCACCGCAAGATGCTGCATGATGCGCGGCAGAATTGGCGGCTCGTCCGGCACGAAGCGAAAGCGCGCGCACGCGGTCTCTAAGTCCGGATAGACCTTCTTCGGCCGCTGCATGAAGCGTGTCCGCAAGGGCTGGTCCGCAAATCCAATGTTCGTGTCGATAATCAGCGCGCGCTTGAGAAGCTGCGGAAATTCATGAGCGGCAAACACGGCGATGCGCCCGCCGAAACTATGGCCCACGAGTGTCACCTCTTTCGGACCAATCATTTCCAGCGTCGCGTGCACTTCTCCCACGAAATCGCTACGGCTGTACTTGAGTCGGGTACTGCTGTCGCCCATGCCGCCAAAATCGATGGCGATGACCCGATAGTCCGGTGCGAACCAAGGCGCGACAAAATCCCACCAGTGGGCGTGGCCGCGAAAGCCGTGCAGCAACAACAAAACTCGCTCATTCGATGGGTCGCCCCACTCCAGGTAATGCGTCGTGTGATCACCGCTTTTCAGGAGGCTTGAGCGTCCGGGCGTGTCAATCATTCTCTGCACCCAGTCGTCGGCGACGGGCGCTCCGGTCTTAACTGAACTCAACGGGTTACTCCAGCGCCGATGGGCTCGCAGTATTATGCCAGCTGTGGCTCCGGTAGAATGGGCCTGGGTTCATCGATGGAGAACATCATGCTGAAGTCCGTTCCTGCCGCCGGCGACTCCGCCGCCCGCTTCTCTCCCGAAGAGTGGGCAATTCGCGTGGACCTGGCCGCTGCCTATCGGCTGGTCGCGCACTTCCATTGGGATGACCTGGTCTTCACCCACATCACCGCCCGCGTGCCGGGACCCGAGCACCACTTTCTCATCAATCCCTACGGCATGATGTTCGACGAGATCACTGCTTCCAGTCTGGTGAAGATCGACATGCAGGGAAACAAGGTGGGCGACAGCCCCTGGCCGATCAATCCGGCGGGCTTCACCATTCACAGCGCCATTCACGGCGCGCGCCACGATATCGAGTGCGTATTGCACACCCACACCTTGAACGGCGTCGCCGTATCGGCGCAAAAGAACGGTGTTCTGCCCCTTTCGCAGCAATCCATTTTCGTCCTGCAGAGTTTGGCCTATCACGACTACGAAGGCGTCGCCCTGCGCGATGATGAGAAGCCGCGGCTGGTCGCGGACATGGGCAAGAAGAGCTACCTCATGCTGCGCAATCACGGCCTACTGACCGTGGGCAGGTCCGTCGCTGAGGCCTTCCAGCTGATGTACACCTTCGAGGCCACCTGCGCCATCCAGGTGCGGGCGCAGGCCGGCGGCGGCGAGCTGATTCCGATTGCGCAGGGCATCATCGATACCGCCATGGAACAGGCCCGCGTGGTGTCGAACAATCAAGGTCCGCGCGCGCTGGTGTGGCCGGGACTGTTGCGCCGGCTGGATCGGATCGATCCCTCCTTTCGAACCTAGGACCCCGGGGCGATAAAAAAGGCCCTCCTATGAGGGCCTTCGCAATATCGACAATCCGGGATTCTTTCCGATCCCTTAAATTTGGTTTACTTCAAGCGGTATTGCACTTCCACGCCGTAGGTGCGCGGCGGGGTTAGCCCCAGCTGCTGATCGCAATAGTATGGCTGGACGCCGTTGAAGCCGCAGGCTTTGGTGCCGGGCGCCGCCAGCAACACCGCACTAGCGTCGACACCGTCATACCCCAGCTTGTTTTGCAGGTTCTTGATGTAGCCGAAAATCGTGAAGCGATCGGCGCTGTCGTTCCAGGACAGACGCATATCCACCTGCGAATAAGACGGCGCGACGAAGTACTGCTCAGCGAAGATGCTGTCGTGGGTCATGTCCTTCCAGACGTAGCTCACCGAATAGTTCAACGCACCCGGTGTAAAGTGCCAGGTGTAGTTGGCATTGGCCGCAACCTTGTTGCGAGGCGATTCCGGTACGGTATCCCCGTTGGTATTCTCGAATTGGCCGCTGACGACGTTCTGATAGCACGAAGAGGCCGGTTGCGCGGTCGTGCACGACCCGTTTTGACCCTTGATCGTCGCGCTCAGGTACGAATAATCGATGATGAACTGCATGTCCGTCCACGGCTGCCAGATCGTCTCGATTTCGGCGCCATACGTATGCACCGTCGGCAGGTTGACGATGGAGGAAATGTTCGGGCCGCCACCGATGCCTTCCAAGGTGAGCGGGATCTGCAGGTCCTTGTAGTCGTAGAAGAACAGCGCACCGTTGACTTGCAGCTGCCGGTTGAACTGTTCCTTGCCGCCCAATTCGATGGCATCGATATGCTCTGCCTGCGACTCGGGATTCACGGAGATCGTGCTGGCATTGAAGCCGCCGGATTTATAGCCGCGACTGTACTTCAAATAGCCCAGAGTATTGGGATCAGGGTCCCATTCAAGCCCGAGAGTCCCGGTGGGCGCGTGCCAGTCGGCACCCAAGTTGCGGTTCCACAAGCCGTTGGCCTGCAGGTTCGGGATTCCCTTCACGCCGGGATAGAGGCAACCCTTGCCGTTGAAGCAATTCGCAATCGCCGGGTTGGAGAGTGAGATGTCGTTGACGGGCGTAAAGGCGCCAAGCAAAGACGGACCCGTCTCGATCTGGCCGGGCGCGTTGGGGTAACTATTAACGACAGGCAGGGCTAGACAGGACGGCAACCCGAAGCACAGTTCCCGCCACTGCTCGCTGCCAGTGAGTATGTCGTAGGTGTATCGCAATCCCGTGGTCAACTTCCAGGTCGGCAGGAAGGTCCAGTCGGTCTGCGCGAATGCCGCATAGGAGTTGTTGTGCATTTCCTGTTGCTGCGTGTAAATCGCATTGGTCGGGTTCGGCGCGGCCAGCGCGCTTGCATTGATATTGAGCGGCGTTGCGAGCTGCGGTTGATTGGGCTCGTACACGTCTCCGGGGGTCTGAAAATTCCGTTCGTTGTATTGAAACAAACCGAATATCCATTGCAGCGGTGAATCGCTATGTGAGGTGATGTTGATTTCGTTGCTGAAGTATTTCTTGGTCTCTACGTAGACTGAATAGGCTTGCGGAAACACCGTGAGCGGCGGGCAATCAGCGCCTCCGCATTGCCCTGATCCCGGAATGACCGGATATACGTACGATTCAATCCCGGTGTTGTCGTAGTCACCGACCAAACTGTAGTAGTACGACGTGTAGCCGCCGAGGTACTTGAAGTCAGCGGCCCAAGGTGTGTGCCAGGTGAGTTGCGGAGTGACCGAATAAGTCCTGCTCAGCTTGGCGGTGTTGCCGCTGTCGTTGCAGTAAAGATTCACATTGGTGTTGGCCGGATTCGTCGCACATTGCGGAGCATTCGGCAGGAAGCCCGTGGGTAACAGCGGGTTCGCGCCGAATACGGTGCTGGCGGCGCCGAATGCGGCGCCAGGCGAAAGTGACGCATTGGGATAGGCCGAATAATCGTAGGAACCGATCGTGTTGGCGGGCACGCGATAGGAATCGTCGTATCCCAACTGGAAAACTTTCGTCCAAAATTCGACATCGGGAGTGATGTCCCACTCGAACTGCGCTTCCCAATAAAAGAAATTACCTTTGCCCAGGTTGCTGCTCTCGCTCTGGCCGTTCAACACATTTCGGTAGTAGCCGTTCTCTTGAGTGTTGCGATAGCCGCCAAAACTGAATCGCATCGTGTCACTGATCGGGCCCGATACCTTGCCTTCGACATCGTAGGTGCCAAAATTGCCCCATTTGGCTCGAACTTCGGCCGTCCAATCATTGGTCGGACGCTTCGAAATGGAATTGATCGTGCCGGCGATGGCATTGCGGCCGTATAAGGTGCCTTGCGGTCCGCGCAGAACTTCGATTCGATCTTCGAACAACTCATCGCCCGAAGCCGCCACGACGCTGGAGTTGTAGACGCCGTCAGCATAGGTCGCGACACCCGGATTGGTGGACAGATTGTTGGTTTCTCGACCGACGCCGCGGATGAAGGCGCGGTCCAGCGAGGTCGAGTACGCCAAGCCGGGCGTGAAATTCGTCATGTCCTGAATCGTGTCGATACCGATCAGGTCGCGCGTTTTGGAGGTATAGGCCGAAATGGCGACCGGTACGGTCTCCAAGCTTTCGTTGCGCTTTTCGGCCGTGACGACGATTTCAGCAATGGAATTGTCGTCGCTGGCGTGTGCTGGGGCCGCGGCCGGCGGGGCCGGGGCTGGAGCGGGGGCCGGAGCGGGTTCCGCGAAAGCTGAAAGTGAGAATGCCACGGACGCTGCGCCTGAAAGCAACAGTGCCACTGTTCTTGTCATCATTTTTTGATCCCCCAAAAACGGTTAGTAGACCGTTTGTCCATTAGAAGCCACCCCTTCCGATCGTGACTGCCTCACTCCCGCCGTCATGCGGCTCAAGCGTGCAACCCCGTCGTTTTAGCCTTTTTTAGATGCCAGTCTCCGCCTCATTTCGGTGCGCTAATTTATTTCGATGTCGCATCGACGCACGCATTATTCGACTAGTTGATATCGTAATGTCAATAGCGCACGAACAAATGCTTTCGATGCGTAGCGGAAATACCACGTCACGGTCCGGCTGCGTTTTCCATATGTCGGATGGCATCTCAGGATCAAGCAAGCGCCAACGCCAGCATCACCACCGAACGGATCCCCGTGCCAATTGATATATCACGCCTTCCCCGGACACCACCCAGAGTCATTCTCCGACTGATGGTTGTTCTCGGCCCGGCTGCGCCAAAATCAGTGCGGCTTCGAAGCGCCTTGCAGTCGCAGACTCACCTGTTCCGCCGCGGCCAGCGTGCGCAACAGATTTTCCCCGGCCAGTTTGGCAATGTCCGAATCGCTCCAGCCTCGACGCATCAACTCCTCGAGCAGCGCGGGGTAGCGATCCACACCCTCGAGACCGACCGGTGCGTCCGGAATGCCGTCGAAGTCGGAGCCTAAGCCGACGTGATCGACACCGGCCACTTGGCGAATGTGTTCGACGTGATCGGCGACTTGAGCGAGCGTCGTGACAGGCTTCGGATGCTGCGCCTCCCACGCGGTGAGCGCCGCCTTGGCCCGCTCCGGCTGGCCGATATAGAGACCGGCAAAGGGAGGGCTGTCGAAGCGCGTTCGCTCCGCGGCGTGGTCGGCCTCCCAGCGATTACGGTCCGCCGAGACATAGGGCGGGGCGAAATTGACCATCACAACTCCGCCATTTGCAGCCACGGCGCGCAGCACATCGTCGGGAACATTGCGCGGATGATCGACCAGCGCCCGCGCGGAGGAATGCGAAAAAATTATGGGAGCTTGTGTCGCGGCGAGCGCCGCCTTCATCGTATCCGGCGAAACGTGGCTCAAGTCCACCAGCATTCCGATTCGGTTCATTTCCCTCACCACCTCGACGCCAAACGGCGTGAGACCATGGTGTGCCGGCGTATCGGTGGCCGAATCAGCCCACGAGGTGTTGCTCGAGTGAGTCAGCGTCATGTAGCGCGCACCGGCGTCGTACATCTGACGCAGCACCGCCAAGGAATTATTGATCTGGTGGCCGCCCTCGATGCCGATCAGCGATGCGATTTTGTGGCTCTTGTGGATGCGTCGAATGTCCGCAGCGCTGTAGGCCATCGCAAAATCGGCCGGATATTGCGCTGTCATGCGTTTCACCAGATCGATCTGCTCCAAGGTCATTTGCACTGCTTCGAAACCTTGGGCGCTCACCGGTATCCACACCGACCAGAACTGTGCGCCGACATGTCCTGCACGCAATCGAGGGATATCCGTCATCAGGGCAGCCTGGCCAGCCTCCAAGGGGAGATGGCTGGTACCTGCGGCCAGATTTAGCGCTGCAACGTCGCTCTTGAAGCGCTCCCTGATTTCCCACGGCAAATCGTTGTGCCCGTCGATGAGCGGCGTCTGCAGCAACACCTGATCGACGCGATGTTCATAATCCTCTGCGGCCCAGGTCGTGAGCGGCAGAAAAAGCATCAGACAAAGAATGCAAAGCATGGGCATGGATGTTCACTCTTCAAAAGTTATTTCAATGGGCTCGATTCCCGCAATCATTCCGCGCAGCGATTCACCGCGCTTGATCGGGCCGACACCTGCGGGGGTGCCGGTAAAGATCAAGTCGCCGGGCGCGAGTTCTACATAGGTGGAAAGCGTCGCGATGATTTCCGCGACGCTCCAGATCATGTCCTTGAGATCGCCCCGCTGGCGCACTTCGCCATCGATGCTCAAAGAGATCGCGCCCGACGTTGGGGGAATCCCCAGCGTCAAGGCTCCAATCGGCGCTGAATTATCAAAGCCTTTGGCCATGTCCCAGGGGCGTCCGCTTTTCTTTGCCTCCGCTTGCAGATCGCGTCGCGTGAGATCAATTCCGACGGCATGGCCAAAAATCATCGACGCGGCATCTGTGATGCCGACGTTGACGCCCCGCTGGTGCAGCGCGACCACCAATTCAACTTCGTGATGCAGTTCGGTGGTGCGCGGCGGATACGGCAGCACTCGGCCGCCGCCGACCACCGTATCGGCCGGCTTGCCGAAGAAAAAGGGCAACTCTCGCCGCGGATCGTGTCCCATTTCGCGGGCATGGTCGGCGTAGTTGCGCCCGACACAGTAAATACGGCGCACCGGAAATCGCTGTTCCGACCCGCTTATAGCAATGGTGGGTACGGAGAGCTGGGGAACCGTTGGCATCACGAAGCATTATGCCGAGGCGGCCCGCGATTGTCGGCGTATCGCACGTCCGGCGATTGCGTGTGAGTAGTTTGACGAGTAATATGTCTTATCCCTTTGAGTTATAAGTTCTTTACCGGTCCCGTCTTGGCGCCGCGCACTTGACGGTATAGACAGTATAGACATATTTTGTCTATACTGCCGCAGTGAACATAACGTCGCCCCGCCCCGCCGATCAGGAATCGCGCCAGTCCGCCGTGCTGGATGCAGCCGTCAGCGTCTTCGCTCGATTCGGCTATCGCAAGACCTCCATGGATGATGTGGCGCGCGCGGCCGGTGTATCGCGTCAGGGGCTCTACTTGTCGTTCGCGAACAAGGAAGAATTGTTTCGCCGCGCCTTGGAACATTCATTGAGCCGGCAATTGGCGTGCGCCATCGCTGCGTTGTCACTCGCCGAGGATAGTTTGGAAAGCCGGTTGATCGCCGCCTGCAGAGAGTGGTCCGGGCGCTTCGTCGGCTTCCTCGGCGCGGATGCCGCTGATCTCATGTGCGCAAGTACTTCCTTGGCGGGCGCGACGCTTACGGAATACGAGTGGCAATTTGAGGAAGCCCTTGTAAATGCCATCAGCGCAACGGCTGTGGGCGATCGCTGCGCCGCTGCCGGCTTGAACATCGCCGACTTTGCGCGCGCTTTGCATGCCACGGCGCGCGGGCTCAAACAGACTTGCAAGACTCAAGAAGACTTTCTGAAAGGTATAACGGCTGCGGTTCGAATGGCATGCATGCCCTTGAATCAACAGCGCGAACTGAAGGGGTTTGCTTAATGGCAATATCGATTCAATTTGGACGGCGCTCGACGGCGGATCATGTATTGGCCGGCATTGACCTGACCGGCAGACACATCATCGTCACCGGATGCAATTCAGGACTTGGCCTCGAAACGATGAATGCCTTTGCGGCCAACGGCGCCTCGGTGATCGGAATGGCGCGAACCCTTGAATCCGCCTCGCGGGCCTGCGCGCAGGCGAGTCCCGCCTGCATTCCCGTCGGCTGCGATCTGTCGCGTTTTGATTCGATCGCCGCTGCGCTTGAGGCCATCCGCAGACTTTCGGTTCCGCTCGACGCGATTGTCGCCAATGCCGCCGCCGCGAACCTGCCCTCCCTGGAGGCCCGGTATGGCGTTGAAATGCAGTTTCTCACCAATCATCTGGGCCATTTCATGTTGGTGAATGGGATTGCGGATTTATTGCGCGATGGCAGTGCCAGGATCGTGATGGTGAGCAGCGGCGCGAGCATCAGTCAGGCGCCCGGCGACGGCATCATGTTCGACAATCTCGACGGCCGTCAGTTTTACAAGCCGTCAACATTCTATGCGCAGTCGAAATTGGCAAACGCTCTGTACGCCAAGGAATTGTCGCGCCGCTTGACGGCGCGCGGCATCGCCGTCAACTCGGCCGATCCTGGTGCCGCGCGGACAAGCATTCGCAAAGGATTTTTCGCGCGGCTCTTCGCCAAAACAGCGGCGCAGGCGGCGGCGACTCAGGCGCTGCTGGCCGCCAGCCCGGAGGCTTCAGGCATCACGGGCGAGTATTGGTCGGATTGCAAAGTTTCAGAGGGGAATCCTTTGCTACTGGACACCGTGCTGGCGCGGCGCCTTTGGGATGTCTCGCAGGAAATTCTCGATCGTCAGCGGCGCACCGGCGGCACGTCTTTGCAGCAGGCCGCTTAATTTCGCATTGACGAAGAGAGGCAACGCAGTCTTTTGACTTGACCAGATATATCACTTACATTCATCGCCCTTTACGGGCATACGCCCGTGTCCAATAACAGGTAGCACATCGTTTGCTTGCGCTTGGGATGTTAGCGCTTAAGTTCTTTCGCTTTGCCGACCCGCGCCATCCCGCGTGGCGATTAACTTGTTCGGTTCGCGTGGGAGCGCAGCATGTGGATCGTTAGAGTAGCGTTACAGCGGCCCTACACCTTCATCATGCTGGCGGTGTTGATCGTACTGCTCGGCGGCTACGCGATCTTAAATACCGCGACGGACATTTTCCCCAACATCAAGATTCCTATTGCGGCGGTCATTTGGCGCTACAACGGCATTCTGCCGGAAGAGATCGCGAACCGGATTGTGTTGTTTTCGGAGCGCACGGCGCAAACGGTGGTGAACGACGTCGAACACACGGAGTCGCAATCGGTCGTCGGCACCTCGATCGTTAAATACTTCTTCCAACCGGGCGTCGATCAAGACCTGTCGGTCGCGCAGATCACCGCGGTCTCGCAGTCCCAGCTTGCCTACTCGCCGCCCGGCACGACCTCGCCGTTCATCTTGTCGTACAACGCTTCCACGGTGCCTATTTTGCAGCTCGCGCTCAGCAGTCCAACCCTGACCGAAGCGCGTATTTTTGACCTTTCGCAAACGATCTTGCGCACCCAGCTATCAACGGTGCAGGGCGCGTCGATCCCCTACCCCTACGGCGGCAAGCAACGCCAAGTGCAAGTCGATCTCGATCCGCAAGCCTTGAGCGCGCACGGGTTGTCAGGCAACGATGTGGTCGCGGCGATCGGCGCCCAAAATTTGATTCTGCCGGCCGGCACGCAAAAAATTGGCGCTCTGGAATACTTCATCAAGGTCAATTCCAGCCCGCTGGCGATCGATGAGTTGAACAATCTGCCGATTCGCGCGCAGAACGGCACGGTGACCTATGTGCGCGACGTCGCCCATGTGCGCGACGGCTACTCACCGCAGACCAACATGGTGCGCCTGGGCGGCAAGCGCGCACTCTTGCTGAGTGTCTTGAAGACCGGCAAGGCCTCCACCATCGACATCATCAACAGCATCAACGAGAAGCTGCCGCAGATCCGCACGCTCATGCCGGCGGACCTGAAAATCGAGGCGCTCAGCGATCAATCGGTGTTCGTGCGCGCCGCCATTTCGGGCGTCATACGGGAGGCGGTCATTGCGGGTGCGCTGACCGGATTATTGATCCTGCTGTTTCTGGGCAGCTGGCGAAGCACCCTGATCATTACGATTTCGATACCTCTGTCGATTCTCGCCTCGATCTGTTGCCTGTCGGCATTGGGCGAAACCATCAACATCATGACCTTGGGCGGCTTGGCCCTCGCGGTGGGTATTCTGGTCGATGATGCCACCGTGACCATCGAAAATATCAACTATCACCTCGAGCAGGGCAAGGAGGTCGAGGTGGCCATTCTCGATGGTGCCCATCAGATCGCCTTACCGGCCCTGGTTTCCACACTGTCCATCTGCATCGTATTCGTACCCATGTTCTTGCTGGCAGGAATCGCCAAATTTCTCTTCATACCCCTGGCGGAAGCGGTGGTGTTCGCGATGCTGGCTTCGTACCTGCTGTCGCGCACGCTGGTGCCGACACTGGCGAAATTTTGGCTCAAGAAACACGACGCCAAGCGCAAACAACCCGGATTCCTGGGCCGCTTTCAATTGCGATTCGAGCACGGCTTCGAACGCTTCCGCGAGAACTACCACAGCTTGCTCGGCACGGCGCTACAGAGCGGCCCGCGCTTCGCCGCGATTTTTCTCGGCGCCATGGTTGCCACCGCAGTCCTGGCTTTCCCGATTGGGCCGCTGCCGGGGTTGGGACAGGATTTCTTCCCGTCAGTGGACGGCGGCCAGATCAAGCTGCATTTTCGCGCGCGGACCGGGACCCGCATTGAAGAGACTGCCGCGCTGGCCGATCGCGTCGAGGCCACGATTCGCGAGGTCGTTCCGGCGAATCAAATCAGCAGCATGGTCGATAACCTCGGCCTGCCCTATAGCGGAATAAATCTGTCTTACAGCACCTCGGCGCCGGTGGGCCCGGGAGATGCGGACATTTACGTCAACCTCACTGAAGATCACAAGCCCACGGTGCAATTCGTCCGCGCCTTACGTAAGAAGTTAAACGCCACGTATCCGTCCACGCAGTTTGCCTTTCTGCCGGCCGACATGATCGGACAGATTTTGAATTTCGGACTCCCCGCCCCGATCGACATCCAGATCACCGGCGACAACGTTCAAGCCAATCACGAATTTGCCAATGTGCTGCTGCAGAAACTGCACAGCGTCGCAGGCGCGGTGGATCTGCATATTCACCAAACCGGCGACTATCCGCAGTTCAATGTCGACGTCGACCGAACCAAGGCTCAGCTGGTCGGCCTGACCGAGCAGAGCGTGGCCGGCAACATGCTGGTATCGCTGTCTGGCAGCTTTCAGACCTCGCCCAGCTTTTGGGTCGATCCGCGCTCCGGAACTCAATACCAGGTTGCGACCCAGACTCCGCAGTATCGCCTCGAGACGCTCAATGATCTCGGCAATACACCATTGAGCAACGGTGCGGTCGGCGGATCGCAGCTGCTTTCGAATGTCTCGAAGATTTATCGCAGCGTCGCGCCGGCCGTGGTGAGCCACTACAATGCAATCACGGCGCTCGACATTTTTGGCTCCGTGGACGGCACCGACTTAGGATATGTTGCCGCGCAGATCAATAAAATTATTGCGGATGCAAAGAAGGATCTGCCGAAGGGATCGACGATCGTCTTGCGCGGCCAGGTCCAAACCATGAAGGCATCGTTCAACGGACTGCTGATCGGCTTGATTGGCGCCATCATTCTGGTCTACATGTTGATCGTCGTGAATTTTCAGTCCTTGCTCGATCCCTTCATCATCATCACCGCGCTGCCGGCCGCGCTCGCGGGCATCGTCTGGATGCTGTTTCTCACGCACACGACCGTGAGCGTGCCCGCCCTCACCGGAGCCATCATGTGCATGGGTGTGGCAACTGCCAACAGCGTGTTGGTGATTAGTTTTGCGCGCGAGCGCATGAACGCCGGCGACACGGCCATGGAGGCCGCCCTGCAGGCCGGTTTCACGCGTCTGCGCCCCGTGCTCATGACGGCACTGGCCATGATCATCGGCATGATCCCGATGGCCTTGGGATTGGGAGATGGCGGGGAGCAGAACGCCCCCTTGGGACGCGCCGTCATCGGCGGTCTGATTTTTGCCACGGTCGCGACGCTGTTTTTTGTGCCGACCGTATTTTCGATTATTCACGGGCGAAGCTCGCTGCAGCCGCTTGGACCCGCGGAGCCTGCCCATGTCTGATAAGAAAATCCGCCGCTACGCTTGGATAGCCCTGATTGTCGCCATTGCGCTCGGCGTTTGGGGCGAGATCAGCCGGGTCCTCGCTCGCGGCGAACTCGTCAAGCAAAATACGGAAGCGGCCATGCCGACCGTCACCACCACGACCGCCGAAGCCAGCTCGGCCGGCGAGGAGTTGGTGCTGCCCGGCGCTGTGCAGGCATTTATAGAGGCGCCGATCTATGCGCGCACCAGCGGCTACCTCAAATCCTGGAATACCGATATCGGCACGCTCGTCACCAAGGGGCAGTTGTTGGCAGAGATCGAAACCCCGGAAGTCGATCAGCAGCTGACCCAGGCACAAGCTGATCTGGCGACGGCCCGGGCGAACGAGAACCTGTCCAAGACCACCAACGTGCGGTGGCAAGGATTGCTTGCCACCCAATCCGTATCCAAGCAGGACGCGGACGAAAAAGCGGGCGATGCCGCCGCCAAGATCGCCGCCGCTGATTCCGCCGCGGCCAACGTGGCGCGGCTGCACGACTTGGAATCGTTCAAACGGGTGGTTGCTCCCTTTACCGGCGTCATTACCGCCCGCAATACCGACATCGGTGCGTTGATCAACGCCGGCCAAAGCAGCGGAACGGAACTATTTCGCATCGCGGATACGCACTTGCTGCGAATTTATGTGCGTGTGCCGGAGCCGTTCGCGGCGGCCACAACGCCGGGGCTGGAAGCCAGGATGTATTTTGCGGAGCACGCTAACCGCACGTTTTCCGCCAAAGTCGTACGAACGTCGAATTCTCTGGACCCCACGCTGCGCACCTTGCAGGTTGAACTCCAATTGGACAACGCCAAAGGTGAAATCTTTCCCGGCGCCTACGCAGAAGTGCATTTCAAGCTTCCTGCCAGCGCCGAAACCATGCGCCTTCCCGCCAATACGGTGTTGTTCCGCTCCGCCGGCCTGCAGGTGGCCACCCTCGACAGTCAACGGCGCGTCAAACTCAAGAGCATTGTTCAGGGCCGCGACTTCGGCAATTCAATCGAGGTGCTGTCGGGACTCGCACCCCACGAAACGGTCGTGCTCAATCCCCCGGATTCCATCGCCGATGGTATGCAAGTGCGAATCGCAGTGCCTGACGCCGCGCAACCTGCACCCAGCCCCACACCCACGGCCAATGGAAAGACCTGATGACGGCCGGGAGCCTGTCTCAGTATTGCGGGCCTGCGTTGCTCGGCACACTACTGACGCTGGGCGCCTGTTCATTTGCGCCCGCGTACAAGACTCCCAAGAGCGTACCGCCCACGGCCGCCTACAAGGAAGCCGGCGACTGGAAGCCTGCGGAACCTGCGGACTCGCAGGCGCGCGGTGCCTGGTGGGTGATTTTCCAAGATCCCACTCTTGAGAGTCTCGAGGCGCAGGTCGCCGATGCCAACCAGGATCTAAAGGCAGCCTACGCGAGACTGTTGCAGGCACGTGCGGCAACGCGAATCGCGCGCGCGGATCTGTTCCCAACGCTTAACGTCGACTCCTCGGCGACCCGATCGCGCGCCTCGGTCAATTCCCCGACATTTCTAAGGGGCGCGGAACCGGTCTACAACAATTTTGATCTGCAAGCAGACCTGTCCTATGAGATCGACGTCTGGGGCCGGGTGCGCAACGCTGTCGCCTCGGCGCAGGCAAGTCAACAGGCGAGCGCGGCGGACCTCGCGACGCTCGACTTGGCGATTCACGCCGAACTGGCTAACGATTATTTCTCGCTGCGTTCGCAAGACACGGAACAGCAACTGCTTGACCAGACGGTCGAGGACTACGCGAGGGCACTGGTGCTGACCGAGAATCTCTACAACGGCGGCGCCGCCGCCCTCACCGATGTCGCGCAGGCGCAAGCGCAACTGGAAACGGCACGCACCCAAGCTGCCGATATTCGCTTACAACGCGCCCAGAGCGAGCACGCGATTGCGGTGTTGTTGGGACAGAATCCATCCGCCTTCCACATGGATGCGAGCCCCTTGGCGGTCTCGGCCGCACCGCCGCCCATTGATCCGGGATTACCTTCCTCTTTGTTGGAGCGTCGCCCCGATGTCGCGGCCGCGGAACGCCGCACGGCAGCGGCCAATGCGCAAATCGGTGTTGCGCGCGCCGCTTACTTTCCTGTTTTCAGCTTAGGAGCCGCCGCGGGCTTCGACAGCGCCAGCGCGTCGAACTGGCTCACCGCGCCCAGCAAACTATGGTCGGTGGGGCCGGCAGCCGGATTACTGACCGTATTCGACGCAGGACGTCATCGTGCGCAATCCGCGCAGGCGCACGCGGTCTACGATGAGCAGGTGGCGAACTATCGAAACACCGTGCTGAGTGCCTATCAAGAGGTCGAAGACAACCTTGCGGCGCTTCGGCAATTGCAGCAGGAAAGCGTGAGCGAGGCAGCCGCTGTCAAAGCCACTGCCACGGCGCTGGAGCAGGCTCAATATCGCTACAAGGCGGGCTTGGTGACCTATCTCGAAGTGGTGACCGCGGAAAACACCTCGCTGCAAGCGCAGTTGGCCAATGTAACGATTCAACTGCGCCGCATGAGCGCCAGTGTGCTGCTCGTCAAAGCATTGGGCGGCGGCTGGCGCCACGGAGGAACACTCGACACTGGTCCTCCGGCACCGTGAGTTTGAGCGTTCAGCATGAAAGGCCGAGGGGCTAGAGAAGCGTCGAGGTCCTGCTCTTACGGGCCTCGACGCTTCTCTATCCCCTCAGCCATTCCGGCCGCTCAAACGCACAGTGCCGAGGGTCCTAGCCGAGATTGTCGGCCGCGAACCCCCAGTTCGCGAGCTTGTCGATCAGCGCATTGACGTAATCCACGCGCCGGTTCTGGTAGTCCAAATAGTAAGCGTGCTCCCAGACGTCGATCGTGAGCAGGGGTTTGGGCCCGTCGGTCAGGGGTGTGTGGGCATCGGGGGTCTTGAGGATTTTGAGCTTCTCGCCGTCTTGCACCAGCCATGCCCAGCCGCTGCCGAACTGTCCGACGGCCGCCTTGGACAATTCCTTCTTGCATTGATCCACGCCGCCGAATGAAGTCTCCATCAGGCGCTTGAGCGCGGCCGGCGGTTCTCCACCGCCTTTCGGCTTGAGGCTCTTCCAATAAAACGTGTGATTCCATGCCTGTGCGGCGTTGTTGAAGATGGCGGCCTGATCCGCCTGCCCGGACGTGGCTCTGATGATTTTCTCCAGAGGCATATCGGCGAATTCGGTGCCGACAATCAATTTGTTCAGCGTTTCGACGTAGGTCTTGTGATGCTTTCCGTAATGGAAGTTCAGTGTATTGGCCGAAATGACCGGCGCCAGTGCACCCTGATCGAATGGAAGGGGTGGGAGAGGAATAGGTTGAGAGACCACAGCGGCTGTGTTCATAGGCGCTCCTTCGGCATTGCCGGCGTTCGGGAAAGTTCAGGAAAGGAAGCATTTAGCCTATCGAACGCTCAATTTCCCGAGTACCAGCATCCGCCAGCAGCCCGCGTAGGCATACACTGACCCGGCGACGCGAAAATTTAACCGCCTGTCAATAGTACCCGTCGTCGGCACGTGATATCGATCGGCTCAAGCATTCGCGAGGGAGGGCGAGAAGAATCGAGGCACTTGTTTCTTCGTGCCTGATTCTTCTTACCCTCCCTGGTCGAAATCACTTCTTCGCGCACAACCGCACTTCACCGCTGTTGCTCGTGAGATGAATGCGAGCAGAGGTGTCGCCGGTCTTGAACGTCAAGCGCTTGCCGGGTCCATGTCGGGGTTCCTCCGGCTTCGGCCCGAAGCAATTTTCTATATCGCCGCTAAGGGTTCGCACATCGAAGTCCGCCGCGGGCTCGCCGGCGAAATCCAGCTTGATGTCGCCGCTCACGGACTCACCATCAATTTGCGCATCGGCGGACGCTGCCAGTGTTGCGGAAATGGCGCCGGAGACAGTCCTGAAGCGAGCCCGGGACACAGTCCCCAGGGTCAAGTGCGCGTCGCCGCTGACGG
>Ga0209525_1000190_pt1 | contig 16555 bp, 28 predicted proteins | sample JacPin_JW_Ref_O1_FD_187958 | JGI IMG/M metagenome (GOLD analysis project Ga0209525, IMG submission 187958) | Forest soil microbial communities from Algoma, Ontario, Canada - Jack Pine, Ontario site 1_JW_Ref_O1 (SPAdes) (version 2) | ecosystem: Environmental > Terrestrial > Soil > Boreal... | reverse complement strand
TGACGGTTTTTGGAATCGCGGCGTGATACGCCCGATCGACATCGCGCGCGCTCGAGGCGCGCATATATGCAAACGCGATGAAGACCGCCGCCAACACGAAAATCGCGAGGACTACTCTGCTGAGGAGCTTCACCGCGATAGGGTAGCAAAACCCGCCGATTGCGAGAATCGTCCGGCGAGATTACTCGCCACTGCGTGGCGTCGTCGAACCCGGCTTTTTTATGTCGTGGGTTCGACCCCGTGGCAAATCGGCACCGAATGGCGCTCGATAATTTTTTGTGAAAATGGTGCGCCCGGCGGGATTCGAACCCACGACCCTCGGCTTCGGAGGCCGATACTCTATCCAGCTGAGCTACGGGCGCAGCGCTGGGGTGGCGATACTACTCGCCGACGGCAAGGGCCGTCCAGCACCCGCAGTACGGAGCCTTTGACAAGGGTTATGTCGTTTCCTTCGAGGCCGCCTGCAGCTTGAGGACCGTAGCCCAGTTCCGGGTGGTAACCGTCGCGCCAGCCTTGCGGGAAAACGCTTGAAGGAATTTGCTGTCAAGTAAGCCCGTCGCGCACCACAGGTAAGCCGCGCGCTCGGTGATGCCAAGCGCGTTTGGCGTCCAGGCCTCCTTGAGCATCGGACGCAGAGTTTCTAGGTGCTTCGGATGAGTAACGAAGGCGACCAAGTGTCTGGCGTGATCGTCAACGATGTGCAGTAAAGGATTCTCATCCACGATGAGATCCAGTTCTTGCGCCGTAATGACCGTTACGGCCGCCGAAAATCCGCACGCGCCGTTGATCGCGGCTTCGATGCTCGCCGCAATCTTGGTCACATTCGGACGCTTGCTTTGAAACAGAACATTGCCGCTGTTCAATAGCGTGCGGACGTTGGTGTGTCCGAGACCAACCATCATGTCGCGCAGATCCGCCATGGCGACGCGTTTGCCGCGGCCCACATTGATGCCGCGAATGAGGGCGACGCATTCACTCATGGAGCAATGTCATCACAGCGGCATCACCGGAACGCACAGTTTGCACTCGAGTACTCCGGTCGACGGATCGAAGCTTGAGCCAACGGGGTAGTATTCAAACATCGGTCGACTGTCGAGTTGCAGCCCGCTGGAAGGAAGCCAATCGCGTAATAGTGCATGCCAAGCGGATTCGAAATCGGCAACGACACCTTTGAAGCTGAGTGCCGCGTACTGTCCGCCCGGGATGGTGGTTCGGTGCGCGTCCCCCCGAGCGAGCACGCCAGCAGGGATTTCGCATCCTGCGTCATATCGGCATTGTTCAGCTGCCGTCACCCTCGGGTCATCATGACTGATTCCGTAGCGCGCCTGTCCGATCAAGCCGTTTGCAACCATCCACGGATAAACTTGCGTTTGCCAAAACCCATTGATCGGTTGGCCGTAAGGTCCGACGTGCCTCAGGTAGGCGATCTGCGTCGGTTTGCATTCAATGATTTGGACGTTCATTGGGGTCTCCGTTTTGAGCGGGACACCATTCTTGATCGGTTTGTCCTGTTGAGCCTGATCGGGCTTGTTGTTCGCCTGATCCGGATTGCTGTTCGCCGCGCGCTCAGCCGCTTGCTGCAGACGCCAGGTTGTGGGTGAGCAGCCAAAGCGTGTTCCAAATGCGTGGGTGAAGGCTTCTGCGGAACCAAACCCCACGCCCAACGCGATTTGGAGTATGGAAAGCCTGGGCTGGGCCAGCAGGCGAGTGGCCGCGACTTCGCAGCGGCGGCGCCGTAAATATGCTCCGAGAGTCTCTCCCATCAAGGCCGAAAACAGGCGGTGGAAGTGAAATGGCGAGAAGTGCGCAACCTCAGCGAGGGTTTCTAAATCCAAAAACTGATCGAGATGCTGATCGATATACGCGGTGACACGGTGCATGCGATCCAGGTACACATCGCGACTCCGGGGCGTACTCATCGCGCGCCAGGCCGCGGTCAGGGTCCAATGTGATCGGTGATCATGGCGACCCCGCGGCTAGATTCTGCTTGGCATAAAGAATCATCTGGGTGCAACGAAATACCGCCAGCGTACGGCCGGACTCTTTGTGCGTAACCACGGCATCCCATACCTGAGTGGTCCTGCCACGATGCAAAGGTGTGGCGACGCCGACAATCGTGCCTTCTCGCGCGGTGCCGAGGTGATTCGATTTCAGCTCGATGGTCGTAAAACCGGTGGCATCGCCGGGTAGATTGGCGATGCAGCCGTATCCGGACAGGGTGTCGGCCAGCGTAACGACAGTACCCGCATGCAGATAGCCATTGGGCGCCATGACGGACTCCGCGACCGCCAGTTCGCCACTGACGCGCGACGCGCTGACTTCCGTGATGATGATGCCGAGATGGCCCGGGAGTTTGCGGGCACCGATGCTGTTGAATTTCTCCGGCGTACGCGCGGTGATGAAATCGGCGCTCATGCGTTCGCACGCCTCTGAATGCGGCTCAATGCAATCAAAATCAATCCGATCACGATGAAGGCGACTAATAGCCCAACCGCATTGACCATCGTTCGTTGATAGCCGATCGCACTCGGATCGATGAAACCGTATGGGTAACTACCGATGATTAGACCTCGGGTCAACGCGTAAATCAGGTACGCAGTGGGATAGAAACCCCAAATCAAAGGATAACTCCAGCGCAGCGCGCCCTTGGGAGTGTAAAACCACCAATAAGCCAAAAAGAATATCGGAGTAATGTAATGCAATAGATCGTTGGCGATGAGGTTTAGTCCTTGCGGATTCCAAACGTTGCGCAACAGGACGTGATAGGCGAGCCCCACGAATACAATGCTGGTCGCGACCCCGGCCGTAACATCCGAGCGCGCGAAGAACCTGCCCGGCGATGATGCAGGCGCAATCAGTGGCGTGGTGAGGGAAATACAAACCAGCAGATTGGTCACGATAGTGAAATAGCCAAAATAACTGACGAGCCCAGCGACAACACCCGTACCGTGGGCAATCGCGGAGTCCAGCGAAAGATACAGCTGCAACAAAACGCCGCACCAGACAAGCGCGGTCAGCGCGATCACCAATGCTCTGTTTTTTTGATACGTGCCTTTCATGACACAGGGTCAAAAAAATCGACTACTCCTGTTTCCAACGAGTATTCGGCGCCCACCACCATCATGCCCGCGTTTTGAATCAGATTCTCGATGATCTCCGAGCCATGCCTCAAGTGATTGACGGACGCTCGTATATTGGCGCGACAAGCTTCACGCACCAGCGCGTCGTGATCGTTTTTGAGATTGGTCGCCAAGAGGCCCTGCACGGCCGGCCTGATGAAATCTACAATCGAATGCAGGTTGCGGGATTGATTTTCCACGGGACGCTGCAATTGCGCCAGGGTCGTTTCTATCGCACCGCAACGTGTATGTCCGAGCACGACCACTAGACGCGTGTGGAATTGTTCTGCGGCAAATTCGACACTACCGATCAACGAGGGGGCGACGATGTTGCCGGCCACCCGTATGACAAACAGATCCCCCAAGCCCTGATCGAAAACGATTTCGACCGGTACGCGTGAATCCGAACATCCCAAGATCGCCGCAAAAGGTTTCTGCCCTGCCGCCAACTCCAAGCGCCGCGCCCGGCTTTCGACCGCATCCCGGCTGGGGGCCTCGGATACGAATCGGTGGTTGCCTGCTCGCAGCAGGGCAAGCCCTTCTCGAGCCGAGATCATCGGTAATTCACAGAATACGCCCCGGGGCGGGTTCGGTGATTAGAGCGCGCGTCGAGGTGGGTTATCGCGGTACCCAAGAACACGCGCGGGAAGAAATAGAATCGCCCGCAGCAGTGCAAATATCGCCTCGAACGAAATACCGATGAGGCGGAATGGCAGCGACAGCAGCCAAATCAAGGGCCAGAGCACGAGGGCCAGGATTGCCACCGGCCAACAGAGAACCAACAAAACACACCATAAGAGCAAGGTTTTCACGTCGGTCCCTCCTCAATTCTTGTGTGCAACTTTATCACACCCGAGAGTGTGTGCGGCGGCAGGCGCCGACTGGCTTTGCGGACGCAGGAGTTCCATTTGCCTTTCCGGGTTTGCGGGCGCTGTGAATCCATACTGCGCGTAGAGGCCGTGCGCATCCTGGGTGCCGAGGGTGTAGCGCACGATGGTTCTGAGCTCTGGATGCGCCAGGATGTTCTCGATCAATAACTTACCGATACCGCGGCCGCGGAATTCGGTAAGAACAAAGACGTCCAGCAAATGCGCATAACGAAAGAAATCGGTTACGGCGCGTGCAAAACCGATCTGCCGGCCATCCAAGTAGACGCCGAAACACAGTGAATGCTTGATGCACTTTTCGACGCCGGCGCGCGATATGCCGGGAACCCAGTAGGACTCATTGGCCAGAAAAGAGTGAATCATGGCCACGTCAAGGCGGTCCCGATCGGTCGAGATCTCGAGTGTCATGTTTTCAGCAGCAACCTCTTAGGGGCGACCAACTCATAACTCAGCTCGAGCAGATTTCTCACCTCGGACCAATCAACCGCCTCACCGTCCAGACGCAAGCCAAACCAACCTCGAGGTCCAATATAGGGGGGAAGGTAGAAGCGTGTTGGCTCCCGCGACGCGCGATCGACATTTTCTCCCAACGCCGATTTGCAACAGACGGAAATAATGCCGTCGCCGTGATGATCATTTAGAAAGTAGGCGAATACTTTGCCGCGAACCCGAAAATCAGCGTGATCTTTGAGATCGCGCCGAACCGTTTCCGGCAGGGAGAGACAAATTTGGCTGAGCTCCCTCAGCAGCGGGTGCTCGCCCTTGGGCGATTTGGGCTGGGCCGCGGCTTTGGGCTGGGCCGCGGCTTTGGGTTGCGGCCCGCTTTTTCGCTTTGCCCCGACCTTGAATTTAGCTTTACCCGTCGCTTTGGCCATCATCGCTTCCTGGTGGAATTGCTCGCCCCCGCCTTAACGTACTCCAAGCGCCGGAAGCGCAGCGCGGACCAATCCTCATCGATCGCCACCATGCGCACCGACTCGAAGCCGGCAGCGCGAATGACGTTCCATCCCGAATCGCGGTTGAATTCGCAGCTATAACGCTTGGAACTTCCTTTGGGATAGGCGAACCAAATCACGGCATCGCCTTCGGACGCCGCCGCCAGAATCTTCGAGGCGCGATCCAGTTGCGCTTGCGTGACGGCAAAGGCCAAGCCGAATTTCACCCCTTTGGGTTTGCTGGGGTCGCGTGCGATTTTTACTCCTTTGAGTTGCTTGAGTTCCGACTCGAAGGATTCCGGCGCATTGAACACCGCTATTTCCTGATGCGCGCCCAGATTGAGTTTCTTGAATAGCGGCGAAGGAACGCTTGCGTTCATATACTCACCGGATACGACTCGCTGTAGTGCTAGTGCTCATTCGCCAGCGCCAGCCGGATGCCGATGAACACAAAGACACTGCCGACGCAGCGATTGAACCAACGTTTGAACGCCGCGCTGGGTGCAAGCCGCATGCTGAGGCGCGCCGCCGACCACGCGACGAATAAATTCCAAAGCGTGCCGTTGAAATCAAATATGGCGCCGAGAAAAAGAAATGCCAGGGGCTTCGAGCTGGCATCCGCGGCAACAAATTGGGGCAGAAACGCGAGGAAAAACAGCGCGACCTTGGGGTTCAAGACATTGGTGAGAAAGCCCTGCATGAAAATGATTCGTATAGAGGCCGGCCGGCTGACCGCGGCGGCTGGCGAAGATTGGGGGGCGCCCGCGGAGCGAATGAGCGAAATCCCCACGTACAGCAGGTAGGCCGCGCCGATGATTTTCACGGCGGTGAATGCCGTCGCGGACGCGGCAAGGATCGCCGATAAGCCCAAGGCAGCCGCACAGATGTGAACCAAGGTGCCGGCACCGATCCCCAGTGCGGCCACGGCGCCGGCGCGCCACCCTTGAGTCGAGCCGCGCCCCACGATGTACAGCGTGTCCGGACCCGGGGTGATATTCAGTAGGAATCCGGAGAGCATGAAAAGCCACAGATCATGTGTGCCAAACACATATCACCTCATTTCTTGGCCTTCAGCGCGGCGTACCGACTGAGACTGTCCTTAGGCCACTGTTCGGCGGGCCTGTAGAACTCGGCAAACGCGGGAACGCCGGCAGGGAGTTGCACCCACGGCTGCTTAGTGGATGTGAAAATGTGAACGTCCGGTGCGTGACTCTCGGGATCGTCGAGCGTACCGACGCGCACGAAGCTCACGGCATCGCCGGCGCCGGCATAGTGGCTCCACAGCGCCACGAAGCATTTTGGGCAACGCGCCACGCGTTGGCCCTTGCCACTGTTGGAAGGGGTATCAACCATCTGCACTTCGCCTTCGAGAAGCCGGACACGCTCGGCTTCGATCATTGCGTTTAACACGAAGGCGCTGCCGGTTTCGCGTTGGCACCAATGGCAGTGGCAGCAATGCACGAAGAGCGGCTTGCCGCTCATTTGGTAACGAACGTGGCGGCAAGTGCAGCCGCCCTCCTGCGCCGAATTGTCAGTGCTCGACATGTTGCTCACGCAGTGCGCACGCGCGCAGTTACTTCAATTTCGATTTGCATGCGAGGATCCAACAGGCCCGCGGAAATCATGGTCATCGCCGGGCGGCTCGCGCCAAAATATTTGCGCAGCACCGGCCAGCAGTCTGAAAAACGCTCGCCGTTGGGCACGATGTAATTGACGCGCACCACGTCAGCAAAATCCGCGCCCGCTTGGCGCAGTGCGGCCTGAATGTTCTTCAGGCATTGTTCGGTCTGATCCAGGAGGTTGTCAGAAATGGTCATGGTGTCGTAGTCGAAGCCGGTGGTGCCGGAGACGAAGACCCATTCTCCGTCGATTACCGCGCGCGAATAGCCGACGTCTTGTTCAAATTTGGATCCTGAGCTGACCAGGCGTCGCGACATACGTTGCCCCTCTTAGGCGCCATTGTACTTCGGCTGACGGAGCGCGTCTGGGTGGGTGTCAAAAAACCATAGGCCACCGGAGAATGCGAACCACCATACCGCCGTGAGCCACCAGCCGCCGAGCGCCGCGGAATAGGCCTTGGCAAAAAAGGCCAGCGAGGTCGCGAGCAGGCAGAGCAACGCCAGGCCCAAGATAAGTCGCGGAGAGAATTTTCGGATCCAGAATATTCGAATGAGGGAGCCGTAAGTAACGGCGCCTGTCAACGAACACAGGCCGAGCACCATGTAGAGCCGCTCATTTCCGGGAACCACGGCAAACAGCACCAGCCCGATGATGCCTACATACATCGTGAATACACTTAAGGCCGCGGCCAGGGCGACAAATGCCAATTTGCGGAGGTTTTTTTGCGGTGCGCGCAATGCGAGCGACAGACTCAACGCGTGCAGCGCACCATAGATGGCGAAAGAGGCGAGCAGTGAATCGTGCAGAAGGTCCCAATGTTGCAACAGAAACAGCACTACCGTCGCCGCAGCGAGCAGGCCGAAGTGCCGCGCGTAATTGAAATGCCCCACGCCCAAACTCAGATCGGGCCGCGCGGGCCGCGTTCGGTTTGAAGCGCGGCGTTGCGCAGGAACACGGGCAGATCCGTGGTGGGTGGGCGTGCGGGTATTTGATACATCATCGCCGCGATGTGACCGCGATGATAAGTGGTGTGATTGACCACATGCAGGAGGATATCGCCGCGCGTCATCGAGCCGTCACCGCCGCCGATGAAAGTAAAGTCGACGATCTCTTCGCCCAAGCGATCGGACATTTCCTCCGCATAGCGCATGTACCACGCGTCGAGCGCGGCCTGGGCCATGCGCAAATCGGAAAACGAGAGGGTAACGTCGGGAATGCGGGTCGTGAAGCCATGGGCCCTCCCCTCTAGGTGCGCCTGCCAAACGAGGTCGATGGTATACACGTGATTCAAGGTGCGAATCAGATTGCCGAAAAGGATCGGCCGCGGATTCGTCAACTCGACCTCGGGAAGCTCGCCGAGAGCCAGGTACAGCAGTGAATTTGCCCACGCGGAGTAGCGCGTCAAGAGCCGAATGTTTCGCAGCGCGGACATCTTTAAGGACGCGGCGGCACGGTGGATGAGGGGGGCGAAGGCCCCGCGGAGGCGCGCTTTTTCAGTACGAGAAGCAGCGCGCCCGCCATGATGGCCATATCCGCAAGATTGAAGATGCCGGTGCGCAGCGAGCCGATACCGACATTCAAAAAGTCCGTGACACGTCCGTCGTATAGCAGGCGGTCGAGAAGATTGCTGGTTCCACCTCCCGCTAGAAGCGCAAGCGCGATAAATCGAGCGGTGCTCAGGCGTTGGGCAAAGAGCGCGGCGCAGAGCAATCCAGCGACAATTACCGCAACCGCCGCCGTGAACAAGGTGAAACGCAGATGTTCGGGAAGCGACGCGCCGAGGCTCAAGAACGAGCCGGGATTCTCGGTGAGTTGGAAACGCAGGGAATCGGCAAACAGAGATTCTGTGACCCCGGAATGCAGCATCGAACGCGCGGCAGACTTGGATACTTGGTCGCATCCCACGCAGCAACAGAGCGTCAGCATCACGACAATAAATCTGGGAATAGACCTCACGGCAACTCCTTTAGGGCGCTCTCTTCTGATCGCATGGTTTAGGTGAAGGTTCAGAACTTTTGTTTGCCGGTCAAAATATCCCACCACAGGCGCCAGTCGCCCATCAAACTGAAGCCCGGATACTGAAAGGTCGCAGGCTTGTTGTGTTCAAAGAAAAAATGGCCGACCCACGCAAACGCGTAGCCTTGAACCAGGGCGACGGCGGCGAGCCACCATTTCTGGGTGACGACGGCGGCAATCAGGAGCGCGAGCGCGACGCTCGTTCCCGCAAAGTGCAGGCGGCGCGAGGTTCGGTTCGAGTGCTCGCTCAGGTAGAACGGATAGAAATCGCCAAAGGTGCGAAATCTACTATGACTCATTTCGCCAACCCCGCTTCGACCCAATCGAGCCGATCCTTGTGAAAGTGCTTGGCGGCGACCGGCACGCCGGACGCAGGGAATTCCATCACGTATTCATCGCCTGCGTCGAATTTCGGCCATGGCGGACCACCGGCGGAATCTGGATCGCCGGTTTTCGCAAATTGCGCCCAATAGCGGTTCGCCGCGGAAGCCACCGCCTTGCCTTCGTCATCGAAGGGCGTCGTTCGCGGCGTGTTGAACACGTAGGCGAGTTCGCCGCCGTGCGCAAGCCCGAATAGGGTCGCGCGTTGCGCGGCCGGCGTGTATGAGAAGTGATACACATACGTCGCATTACCGTGCTTTGCGTGCAGGCGCGCGAGATCGCGGTCAGGTTCGCTGATGGATGTGTCGGTGACCAGACGGGCGATGATGCGGTCCGCGTCCCCGGTGTTGTCAGGATCGTACGCGGCGATGAAAGCTTCGCGCCGCTGCTGGATCGAGGCGAAGCGTTCCGCCGCGTTCAAGCCCCGGCGCGTCAGGCTGGCTTCATCGCTGTTGCCGCCGAGCAAGTACGGAACATGCGCCTCCGTTCCCTTGGCAAAGCCCTCGGCGGCACTCCCCGTGATCATCTTGCCGTCGGCCATGGGGAGTATTTGTTCGGCCGCCCCAATGCCGGCGACGTTGGCCGTGAGATCCGACCACGACAGAGCGCGTAGCGCCTTTGCCGCGGCGGCATCCGACCCTTGAACCCCCGCTTTCTCGGCGAAGGTCACGCCGTTCTGCTCTACGGAACTGATCGGGCGCGCGGGCAGACGGCCGAAGCCCGACTCCGACAGCGCTTTGTTGAATAGCCCCTTGGCTTGCGGGGCAAGCATCAGGTAGTTGACGGAAATGGCGCCGGCGGATTCACCGAATATCGTGACGTTCTTGGGATCGCCGCCGAATTCCTTGATGTTGTCGGCCACCCAATTGAGCGCGGCGACTTGATCCATCAGACCGTAGTTGCCCAGCGGGCCTTTGGGATTCTCCGCCGTCAGCGCGGGATGCGCGAACCAGCCGGCGCGGCCCAAGCGGTAATTCACCGTCACGACCACCACGCCTTGGCGGGCAAATTGGCTGCCATCGTAGGCGGAGCCTGAACCAAAAAGAAACGCGCCGCCGTGGATCCAAACCATCACCGGCAGTTTGGCGCCTTGCTTGGCATCGGCCGGCTCATAGACATTGAGATACAGGCAGTCCTCGGCCTGCGCGCAGGTGGAGGAAAACGCATTCGCGGCACGGACGCCCGACCATTTCGCGGCAGGCTGCGGCACGCGCCAGCGCAAGTCGCCCACCGGCGGAGCGGCGAACGGCAACCCTTTGAAGACCACCACGCCATCCGCAACGATGCCCTGCGCCTCGCCTTGTCTCACTTTGACGGTCGGACCGTTGGCCGGCGCCGGCCCGGCGGGGTCGGCCTTTTGCGCCTGGCCAAAGACTGCGGCACTGGCCAAAGCAAGCGCGATCGCGGCGGCGTGAACGGCAAAACGAGGTGTCGACATGAAGCCCCCTGACCTATTGTTAAATCAACGAATCCACTTGTGAGCGCGCCGCTCGCGGCTGTTCCGACATGGATCGAGTGACAACGGAGCATAAGCGAAGTGGCGCAGGGCGGCGAGAAATACTCAAGGCATCCGCCAGAGGGTTCAGGGCCTCCGGGGGCGTTGCTTTGCGGAGACCGACTTAATGATCAGCCGCCGCCGTTGCTTAGGATCGAGCGGCTTCTTCGCCGATTTCAATGCCAAGGCCATGAGTTTTTTGACCGCGGGTTGCTCCAGGATTTTTCGATCGCTTAGAACTATGTGCCGTGCTCGTGTTCCGCTTCCCTTCAACACTTTGTCCGGATCGGGCAGCTTCGCGCCCTGCAGCAGAAAAAGGCTGACCCAACGCGGGAAAACCGCAATCGAAAAAATGGCCTCCGACGCTTTTTCACTTGGCCCGAAGCCGATGGCCAAGGCGTTGTAATTGTCGTAGACGAGTTCAATCGCACCCGGCAACTTCTTGCGAAGCTGCGCTAGGGCCGCACGAGCGGATGCGGCCACACGGGGATCGAATTTTGCGAGGAAGGATCCTAGCTGTTGTGCGGGGGTTGGATCTGACATGGTGGTGGACCGCCAGGAGCCGCTAGGTGCCAACCTCATATTCGCTCTGGACGAGGCCGCTTCCGTACTGGCGCGTCGTAATGTGCTTGAGAGGAATGTCGCGCCCCACGGCACCGAAGAGCGAAATTCCTTCGCCGATCAGCACGGGGACACGTGTCACGATCAAACGTTGAATGAGACCTGCGCGTAGAAATCCCTGGATGGTGATGCCGCCGTCGACGTAAACATGCTGTAGGCCTCGAGCAGCGAGCTGCGCGTGGACCTCAGCCGGGGATCCGGACAGGCGCTCCACGCGCGCCCGGGGCGGCGCCGCTGCAAGCGGTCGGGTGCTGAGCACGAACACAGATTTGTCACCGTAAGGCCACGCGTCAAACGCCAATACCGTTTCGTAGGTCTTGCGTCCAATGGCCAAGGCGTCGACGGTCGCCATAAACTCATCGTAGCCGTGAGGCTCGCCGCCACCCTCGGGGAGAAAATCAAGCGCGCCATCGGAGCGCGCGATGAACCCATCTAGACTCGTTCCGACAAATACGGATGCCTTCATGGAGGCTTGGGCGCAGCGATGAGGGAAACGTCCCGCGATGCGTCTGCGCCGTGTTTGATTTTGAGCCGCAATGTCTCTCCCACGGACTTCTGCATTGCCGTTTTGAGGGTATCAGCCGTGGCGCCTGCAACGCCGATTCCTTCGATCTCAACGATCATGTCGCCCGCAGAGAGACCGGCGTTGGCCGCAGGCGAAGCCGGAAAGATCTTGTCGATCTTGATGGAGCGCAACTTTGGATTGAGGATTCCGTCGGCATCAATTGTCAAGGCAAACCCAAACCAGCCCTTGTCGGCCGCTTGCAAGGCCAAGGGCGAAAATAAAAGCACCGCAGCTGCGGCCAGCAACATGAGCCGAGATCGGTGATTCATGAGATCCCCACCTATTGAACCGATTGGGAAGCCAATTGCCGCTCTCGCAGATACAGGAACAGTGGAAGGCCGCAGCTGACGCCAATTAGACAGGTCGCACCTATCGGCAGCCAGAGCAGGCGCAATTTGCGGCGCGAGCCTTCACGACGGATAAAGACGATCAGCGTCACGGCCGATAGCAATACGTCCATCCCGAAAAATCCACCGATACGAGTGGAAAATAGTTCGCTGACAAACAGGCGTAGGTCCAGACCGTGTTCAATGAGCCAGGGGACAAATCTAGCGTAGGGAGCCACCGTGCCAATGATCGCCAGAATCAGATAAAGCGGTGCCATGAACTACCCCTTTCTTGCCTGCGATGGGCCGGTCGATGCGTAGAGCGCGTGCAGTATATCGCGGCGCTCAAAGTTCATTCACCATCTAAAAACTGAAGGGTCGCGGCCAACCTACGATCCCGCGTAACAAGTTTCTTGGCATTTTCGATCGCCTCTACCCTCTCGCGTCGGTTCGTGTAGCTGAGCGATTGCCACTTCTTCATCCTTTGCTTGTCGGAGTGCAGCGCTTGCGCCAAATCGTGCGGGAGTTCGACCTCTCGCGGTTCTACGTCAAGCTCAATCGTCACCGCGATCCGTTCTCCGCCAACCAATCCTGCGGCTTCTCGGTTACTCCTTCTCAGCGGTATGCCGGTGACACCGCCCATCGAGGCGATGGTGCTGCGGTAGGTGTAGCCGTTCAATGTCACCTTTACCGGGGCGCGGATCTTGCCGAATACGGTCATCGGGTCGAAATCCACCGGAATAAAGCACATTGAACCTTCGCGATGGATCGTGACTTTCACAGTCTTGTGAGGCATCGATGATCTCCCGTCATTCGTCGGCGGTGGGCTCCAACCTGCGCGTTGCGATCTGCCAGGTATTGCCCCATGGGTCTTTGACCATTCCGCGGCGATCACCGTAGGGCGTATTCAGTGGGGACTCAATGGATTGCGCGCCCGCCTCGATCGCACGTTGCCAAATGACATCCGCGCTCTCCACGTACACATAGAGACACGCCGTCATGGGATCGCGTACGCCTGCATCGCTGATCATGATGATGGAGTCGCCGAGTCGCAGTTCTGCGGGGGCTTGGGGGTGATACTCGCCTGTGGCCCCAAAGACTATTTTCACGAACTCGATAAGCTTTTCTGCGCCATGAACGATGATTCTGGGCGTCACCGTGTGCCATCCGGTGGGCTGGAAGTTAGAGGACGCCATGATCATGTCGCCTGAGGATCATCGGGGGGATGCGCTAGATTCGGATTCACGTTCGGGATCCGGTGTAGACGCCATTCTGGCTAACAGCCACTGCATCCCAGCCAAATGCTGCTGGTCGTGGCTGCACAGGTTGTGCACGAGGCCGCGGAGGGTAACTCGCTGCCCTTCAAACATCGCTGGCCGCCTGAGCTGTTGGGGTGTCAGTTTGGCGATGAGCTCAATCGTCTTGGTTCGGGCGGCGCGAAACTGCGCAAAGACCCGTGTTGTATCGGCGGTCGAATAACAGCGTTCCTTTGCGAGCACTTCGCCGTCGATCGAAGCCAGCAGAGGATTCGATTCCTCCAGCGTGCATCGCAAGCGCGCGTGATAGCCGTCAATTTCAATGTCCTTGACGTGACAGACCTGCTCGATGGGCGTGAACGGCTCACTCGGCACGCCCTCCCATGATGCCGGGCGCCAATTCTTGGACTCGCTGGGAACCAACGAATAATAGGCTTCGAGCCGATTGGGGAAATCTGCGAGGGCGGCGAGGGTGATGGGGTCCATGGTTCTTTACGGCGTCACAAATCAGCGCTCATAGGTCCTGATTTCCAGCAGATGCTTGTTGGGGTCGTTGAAATAAAGAGTCGGAGCGATACCTCGCGCGCCTGACTCTTCTCCGGGAGACGTGTTCAGGCCAACTGAATTGAACGTTGGACCAAAGGCAATCCCGCGGGTCTTGATGCGTTTGTAGATGTCCTGAAACTCTCGCTTCGACACGGAAAAGGCGTAGTGCTCAAGACCCGGGGTACCCCAAGGTGCCAGCTGCAGCTGACAGTCGGGTCCAGCCCGGAGCACGGTGAACGGGCCATCGACCCCTTCAAACGGGAAACCCAATACCTCAGTGTAGAACGAGACGCTGGCATTCAGATCGTTGACCTTCAGGATGATGTGATCAAGCGAGGCCATCAGTCCCACCGATTGGCAGTGTGGATTTCTCGTCGAGATTCAGCGCCATATAGCGCGTCCCCGCAACGGGATTATGACAATACGGGGCGATCTCCACGAATCCTACGGAGCGATAGAGTGTCTGAGCCTCGGTCATGCTCGGAAGGGTGTCGAGCAGCACCCTACTGTATCCCGCGAGTCGGGCCTCTTTTATGAGAGCTTGAGTCAGCAGACGACCGAGACCCGCGCCACGGCCCGCAGAGCGCACATAGAGACGTTTCATTTCGCAGTCTGAGCTGAGTATGGGACGTAAAGCCACCACACCCAGAACGGAACCTCCGTTTGAGGCCAGCAGCAAGCGGCCCGCGGGTCGCGCGTAGTTGCCGGGCAGCGAAGCCAACTCCTCGGCAAACCCTTGAAAGCAGAGATCCACTCCCAGGGTGGACTGGTACTCGAGGAAGAGCTCTCGCGCTTGCGCGATGTCGGTTGCGGTCTCTGCCTCGCGAATGGTGTACATCAGCGGATGCTCAGGCCCTTAAGGAATGACGCTGTGAAACAGAGTTAGTATCATCGGTATCAGTCTATGAATAATAAACTAAAGAATTTCACGTTGCGTGCCGAGGAGTTTTCGGTCTTCGGCAGCGGTCTGACACGACCGGAGTGCGTTCGAGCCGATAAGGAGGGTGTTTGGGCGTCGGACGATCGTGGCGGCATCGCGCGAGTAACGCAAAATGGAGTTGCGGAACTCCGGGGCGAGGGTGTTTACGAGCCAAACGGGTACTCTCGCACTCCAGACGGCGCGTTCATCGTCGCGGGCCTGAAAGACAATAGGGTTTTTCGCATTGATCGCTCCGGCCGCGTCAGCGTGGTGCTTGATAAGTTTCGGGGCGAGGCGCTTGGAACGGTCAATACCGCGTGGGCCGATTCAGCAGGTAGGATCTGGGTGTCCATGATGACGCGGCAGGAGCGCTGGTACCAGGCACTCAACACCAAGCCAGACGGCTACATACTTTTGATTGAGCACGGGCAAGCTCGAATCGTGGCCGATGACCTTCACTTGACGAATGAGATCAAGGTGCATCCGAATGGCCGGTATCTCTACGGAGTGGAGACTCTGGGCAAGCGGATCTTTCGATTTCCCATCGGCTCAAATGGTGATCTCGGGCAGAAGGAGATATTCGGTCCTGCGGATTTAGGCCACGGGGCCCTGCCAGACGGGTTTATTTTCGATGAAGATGGCAACGTTTGGGTGACCATCGTATCGCGCAACGGCATCATCGTTGTTAGTGAAGAGGGCGAGACTCACACGGTTTACGAAGAACCGAATCTTGAGGCCGTCGACGAAATGGTGACAGCCCTGCAGCAACAGAAGGCAACCCCTGAGCACCTGATCGCTTGCGCCGGCAAGACACTGAACCTGCCGACAAGTTTGTCATTCGGCGGCGCGGACGGGCGCACCGTTTACGTTGGGAGTTTGGGGTTGCCGCATCTCGTTACGTTTAATTCGCCGGTTGCGGGTCTGGCGTTGTACTGAGCTGAGCCGCGACGGCGAAACTCGGGAGTGCATTGCGAGACGGCAATCCCGCGATCTCTTGAACCGCTCAAGGAGGAGGCCGCAAGGTCACGCGCCATCCACGTTCGCTCTTCACTACGAGTAGATCCTGCACCGATTTCGCACCGTCCGAAGACATGCATTGCTGCGTCAGCTCAACCAACCCCGGCGCAATCTGTGTTTTCCCTGCAAACGAACATTTCAGATGATTGAACTCAGGAAAACCTTTTGTGCGAAGTTCATTTCGAAATGCCAGTTCTCGTCCTTCGGCTGCTTGTTTGATCATCGCGGGATCGTTCGCCAGTGTCGGATTGATCTTTTGCAGCATTTGCCGCCCCTCTTCTACGAAATCCATCGCCGCAACAGCACTATCCGCATTCTTTTGGATGTAGGCTTGCTCAAGGGCCTGCACGGCGTCCTCAGGCGTATCAAAGCCGCCGGCGATTGCCGCAGAGGCCGCTGTAAGCGTGAGCAATAACCGCATGAACGCCGAAAACACTTTCGCTCCAACCGATTGTCAGGGGCCGGCCAACGCCGGCAAGAAGATGAACAGGAAGCCTAGATAGCACAGACACCAAACTCCTACCAACACTGAGCAGGCGCTACGCGACGTGATCAGCACGGGTCTCGATCCGGCTGTTGGAATCAAAGTGCGAGACATACATACATGACTGTCGCGGCTAAGCTGAGCGCCGTTCTCACCGCGTGGAGCTTCGCCCAATGCTCGAGCAAAGTACGGGTCTCCGCTGCAGCGAGGTCGCGACCCGGTGCGAGTAACGCCCTGTTTGTTGGCATGATGCCGATGAACGTAAAGGGGACCACCGCACCGATCAGCAGAGCCGCAATTGCCCATCCAAATCCACCACCGAGCAGCCACGAACCGAGCCCCGCAACGAGGCTGAGCAACGCTAGGGG
>Ga0209525_1000188_pt1 | contig 16630 bp, 16 predicted proteins | sample JacPin_JW_Ref_O1_FD_187958 | JGI IMG/M metagenome (GOLD analysis project Ga0209525, IMG submission 187958) | Forest soil microbial communities from Algoma, Ontario, Canada - Jack Pine, Ontario site 1_JW_Ref_O1 (SPAdes) (version 2) | ecosystem: Environmental > Terrestrial > Soil > Boreal... | reverse complement strand
GTCTTGCCCGAATCTCGTCTCGACAGCGGCCGTGATTGCTCGATCGCCAGCTGGATTTGAGGCTTGGGGGAACATGGCGCATCCAGACAGCGCCGCTACAGTGAGAGCGGCAACGGATGCGAGAATCTTCTTCATGCCCGTGGATGTTTGGCATCCACTGCTGTGTACTAATTTTGACAAACACATGACTAACTCCAATGCGAAAATGAATGACGAAAATAAATTGCGATCACTGATAAAGACCGTGGCTCAGAGAAACTTATTACGAACCGCGGAATAGTTACCACGCCCGATTCACGTGAAAGTAAATGCATCGTGATGAATTGAGAGCTCACGTCGACTTTGCACGAAGTGTTCTTGATCAACACGCGTGCGATACCGGAGCGCGAACGTTCGGGCGCGTAATCCGCGTCACGTTTTTCGAGGTGTATGTGTTCGTGGCGCGCGACTTTTGCCGCCGGCTCTCGCGAAACTACTCTGCCTGGCGGCATTACTCCAATCGCTTGAATGAATTAATGCGATTGATTCGCTCTATGGGTCGCATCGTTGCGGCTCCCTGAAGGGCTTTACGATGGCGACATCAAAGCAAAGTGCGCTAACAGACAGACAACGCACCGCAGCATTCGGCAGGGTTCCTGCGTCATGGATGATCTTCTGCAATACATTGACGCCGACTATTATCGGTCGGCACAGTTACTGATTGCGCGGGCCCAGATAGTCCAATTGCGCCGACAATCATCGGCATTGGTGCGCACCGAACCGTCGTGCAAACTTTCCACTGGAGCGTGTCCCCCGGCCGACGACCTTGATCAGACTGCTCCCGCGGTTGCGGCGCGAACTGTCTAGGTCGGATGCGCCTACCGCGCCGACTCATTCACGTGAGGCGATGTCCTACGCCAATCGTTTGAAGCATCTGGTGGCGCCTCGCATGACTTTCGATAAGACTGCTTCCATGCCCAAGACCAGGAGCGTCGCAGCCTGCGTCGCGTCACCTATGCCAATAGTAGGAAATACATAATGAATACGATACCCACCAACACCCTCATTGCTGTCGTGCTCCTGATCGCGCTAGTGATTGCGGTCGTCGCATGGCTGGTCATGCAGAGGCAACGATCTGCGAAGCTCAAAAATCGTTTCGGCCCGGAATACGACCGCGCCGTAATTGACTTCGGCGGCCGCACACGGGCGGAAGCGGAACTGCTGAAGCGTGAGCAACGAGTCGCTCGATTGAAAATTGTGTCTCTAACGCCGGCGGATGCGGCGCGGTTCTCCCAAGCATGGAGCACGCTGCAGGGCCGCTTCATCGATAGCCCGAAAGGAGTCGTCGTAGAAGCCGATCATCTGGTTCGGGAACTGATGGAGAGGCGCGGTTACCCGATGGGCGACTTCGAACGTCGCGCCGCCGATATTTCGGTAGATTACCCGGGCGTCGTTTCGAACTATCGCGCGGCGCAGCTCATTGCGACCCGGGACGCCAGCGGTGAGGCGGATACGGAGGAGCTGCGTAAGGCCGTCATCCACTACCGGACCCTCTTCGATGAGCTTCTTGAAGTCAAACCGGTGGCGCCGTCCTCTGTGCCGGCCGACCGCGGCGTTCCGGTGCACTCATGAGTCCTCAAATGAATGGCGAGCCCCGCGATGGGACGGCGAGCATTTCGGACCTTCCGAGCGCCCCAATCAACCCACCATCAGCGGTGCACGAAGCGGATCAACCTCTGTTGCAGGCGATCAATACCGACGGCGTGACAAGGACAACAATAAAGGACGACGCGAAGCTCGCCCCGCTCTTTACCCAAGAGGCCGCGAAGGAGCTGCGCGCCCGCTGGGACACGGTGCAAAAGAGCTTCGTTGACGATCCCGGAAAAGCAGTGCACGCCGCCGATGAACTCGTCGCTCAAGTCACTCAGAGCCTGACGGAAACCTTCGCGAACCAACGTTTAGAACTCGAGAAGGGTCTCGATCAAACGGAAGCGCCGACGACCGAAAACTTGCGAATCGCGTTACGCCAATACCGCTCGTTTTTTGAGCGGCTACTATCCATTTAAGCTGCTCGTTGTTTCGCAGCGCGCTACTTGCTCTGGATCGAGTCCCGGGCGCGCTCATTCAACTCATTGAAATTGGCGACCATTTTCTCGCACGCATCCTGCGTCGATTCACACAGGATATTCATGCTCATGGTCACACTGCCGCCGGCCTCTTGCACAGCGGTTCTCTTCACGGCCGAGGGATACGCCGGATCACCTTCTGTCGCGAACGACCACAAGGTGTAATGACTCCTGTCTTCGGCAATGATCCATCCGCCCTCCTCGCGAAATATGACTTCCGGTTTCGAGTGCAAATCCGCCAATGCCGCCGCGACCGACGGATAGCCGATTCCCGATGATGCCTTGGGGTCGGTTACCGGGTATCGGATGACCAACTCACCGCTCGTGTGACCGATGCCGCTGGGAACCAGCGGTATGAACAGTCGAACCTCGCTGCTGCCCGCCGGCACGACCAAACTTCCAGTTAGCGTGGCGGTACCTTTGCCGCGATCCACGGGTTGACTCGGCTGTTTCTGGTCAGCCAATAGATTCTTGTCTTTCTCGTCTTGAATGACCATAAGGATCGCGCCCTTTTCCGCGATCGACATCTGATACGAGACCGCGATCTTGAATTCCACCGTCTGACCCACGGTTATCCGCGCGCCAGGAGCCGGCGAGGCCGATTCCAACTTAATCGAGTACCCTTTTGCCGAGCCGTTCACAAACGTCCACGGCATCGGCGCATCCGCTGAATTGGCCACGGAAGCGAAAGCTACCAGAACGAAACACAGAAGAACCGGAAACACCATGCCGCCTCCCCAAGCCGACCATGCCATCCATGACGTGTGCCCTCCTTGGAATCCTGAGCGTATTCTAGCCGCGAACCCCGGTCGTCGCGAAAGTAACACTGTCTTGGATATCGTCGGTTGCGGTGCCCCAAATGCCGCCCCTTTCTTGTAGGACACAGCGGCCCCCAGTGAGCGAAAAGTTATCTATTTGCGGCGTGCCTTATTCCATGCCAATCGTTACACTTTGTATGGCAAAGACGTTCGGCCATCCTTGGGGAAGATTGAGTCGTCCGTTGGCCGATGCGTGCAGCCCAAGAGCGCCGAAATGTGACTAAGCGACCCGTTCTGCGTAGAAAAACCTGAATCGCATTACGTTTCTCGTCGATCGCTGCTGGAGTGGAGGGATGTGTTGAAGGCTGGCGTTCCAATGGTCCGGATTTACCACAACAGTATGTGGGCAAGATATAAGGGCGCGATCTTTGCGAAGATCTTCGCGCTGCATGGTGAATTCAACTTGAACGTCGCCTTCGTCCATGTGGCGGAAACTTCGGACGGGCGGGAAGTGTTCGGACCGCCCGATCTTAGCTATCACTCATATCCGCATCAGTTCTTGTTCAAAGGCTCAGATCGAATTCCCGCCTACAAACTCGCGATTGCGCTGGTGAGAGACATTCTTCGCAACAAAAGCGAGCTGGTTGTCATCCCCGGCTATCACCGGATCGAATATTGGGCGATGCTGTGGGCCTGCATGGCTCTCGGACGCAAGCGTGCCGTATTTTGCGATTCGACTGCTAATGACAACCCCAAGATCCGCTTCAAGGAAATCGCGAAGTCGTTCTTTTTTCGGCACTGTCAGGGATTTTTCTGCTACGGAATACGAAGTAAGGAGTACATCCAAAGTTATGGGGTCGATCCGCGGTTGATCTATTCCCCGTGCCAGGCAGCCGCGCTGCCACACGATTACAGCGCCACGGCAATCCTGAGACGATATCAAGCATCCAACCAGCGCGAAGGCGAGTCCCCCACCTTTTTATTCGTAGGACGGTTGTCGCAGGAGAAGGGGCTCGACGACCTGCTGGCGGCATTCCGTCGAATTCATGAACGTTTGCCTAAAGCCAAACTGCTGCTCGCGGGGCCGGGAAGCGAGAGAGATCGCCTTCAAAGCCAGGTGATGGCGTGGGGGTTGGAGGCATCGGTCGGTTTCCTCGGTAACCAGACTCCCGACCATATCGGCGAACTGCTGGAAATCAGTACCGCCATGGTGCTTCCCAGCCACCGGGAACCATGGGGACTGGTAGTGAACGAAGCGCTCAGTTACGGCTGTCCGGTAGTGGTCAGCGACATATGCGGTTGCACGCCGGAACTCGTTTTCAGCGGCGTTACAGGCTTTACTTTCCCGGCGGGCGACGTGGGTGCGCTGTGCGAGTCCATGCATCAAGCCATCGCGCTTAATAACGATCGGTTCAACACGGCGAAGCGATGTTTGGAAGTGATTTCGCAGTACACGCCCGATCGGGCTGCATTCGAAATCTTGAAAGGCTGTGAGCAAATTCTCAAGTTTGCCTAAATCCAACGTGAGACGCGCACTACCTCATATCGGCGTTCGCCGCGATGTTGCTCACCCTTGTGCAAACTTATGTTCGCCCCGAGCGCTCCAGCGGTACAGATTTTCATCTCCGCAATGAGGGCATTTGATCGCAGTCAATTGATCATCGAAATCCGCCAACGCTTTGCCGCCGGGTGCTGTCGCCGCAAGCGCGATGACTCTCCCGCACGAGCGGTTCTTACACAGCCACCCGACGTAGAGTTCGCCCGGCGTCATCTGCTGCGGCGCCCTGACATCGACGTGGCGCAAGGGGGTCGTGGCGACCGGTTTGTGTGATGGGGTACCCTTACTTTTCGTTGGACGTTTGATCGCCATTGCCGACCCTCCTGAAGCAACACGTGAAAGAGTACTGCGACATCGAGCGCTACTTCTTACGCATGGTCGCCATGATCTTCGCCCATTCCTTGCCCACCCCGGCGCACTTCTCCTGCGTGTAGAACGATTCGTGTGCGGAGATTTCTTTCTTGATCATGTCCCATCCCTCCTGTGCGTAAACGGATTGGTCCGGACCGCCGTTGGCGCGCATCTTTTCGAAAATAGACCTCGCGGTTTCCTCAGCACTCTGATCATTCTTGGCAATGAACCCCTTCTTGACGCAAAGATCGTACTGGGTAGCCGTTCCGCCCACCAAGATGCCGAATTGCCGGGCCTCTCCCTGATCTTGAGTTGGCGTTGCCGGTGCGGGAGCGTTTTGAGCATTTGCCGCGCTGCCCCACATGATCAATCCCAAACCGAGGAGTTTTTTCATTGATGTAAATCCCGCTGGTGTACGACGCAGGTCCGACAATCTCAGATTTAACCTCTTCGGGCAAATCCTGGGTGCCACAATGTGAATTGGCCCCGCTTGCCCGATTTCGAACGCTAAAATCCCCTGATCTTGGGAAATGTCGAGCCGAAGCTACGGGGAGTTCCCTAGAACTGGAGCACCTTCACATAGCGCACGTGCGGCAATGCGCGCAGCCGCTGTTGAATGGCTTCCGGCACAACCTGATCAACACCTACAATAGCGATCGCGTCTTGCTCTGCGGCTTGGCGGCCCAAGTGGAAGGTCGCGATATTGATATTTGCTTCTCCCAACATGCTACCCAAGGCGCCCACAAATCCCGGCCGGTCCAGGTTGTTGATCAACAGCATCACCGGATGGAAATCCGCCTCCAGCGACATGCCTTTGACCTCGACGATCTTGGCGCTCCCCGCATTGACCACTCCCGCGAGGGTGCGCCAACGCCCCCCGGTGAGCACCTTGATCCGGATCAACGATCCATAGATCGGCGAGGTGGCGCGTCTGGATTCAGTCAGCGATGTCCCCTTCTGCTTCAGCACGGCAGGGGCGGAGACCAGGTTGATGTCAGGCATCAAAGGCCGCATCAAGGCAGCCAAAGCGACCGCGGTCAACGGTTGCGTGTTGAGCTGGGAAACATCGCCCTCGTACTCGATTTCGACCGCCTCAATGCCCTCATCGGCAATCTGACCCGCAAAAGAGCCGAGCTTGTCGATCAGTGCGATGAAAGGCTTTAGTCGGGGCGCTTCTTCGGCGCTGATGGAGGCCATGTTAAGAGCGTTGGTGACGGCGCCCACGAGCAAGTAGTCCGACATCTGCTCCGCAATCTGTATTGCCACATTTTCCTGTGCCTCGTTGGTACTTGCGCCGACATGAGGAGTGGCGACGAAGTTGCGCGCACCAAACAGCACACTGTCCTTAGCCGGCTCGATCGCGAAGACATCGAATCCCGCGGCAGCCACTTTCCCACTATCAAGCGCTGCGCGCAAAGCCGCTTCATCGACTAAGCCGCCACGTGCGGCGTTCACAATGATGACCCCGCTTTTCGTCTTGGCAAGCGCTTCCGCCGACAGGATATTCCTGGTCTTGTCGGTCAACGGCGTGTGCAGCGAAATCAGGTCCGCGCGCAACAACAAATCCTCGAGCTCGACTTTCTCCACGCCGAGCTTTACCGCGCGCTCTGGCGAGAGGAAGGGATCATACGCGATGACCTTCATCTTGAGCGCCAGTGCGCGTTCAGCCACTAAAGAACCGATGTTGCCGCAGCCGATCAGACCAAATGTCTTGGCGTAGAGCTCAACTCCCATGAAGCGGTTTTTTTCCCATTTCCCTGCTTGCGTGGAGTGGTCCGCCGCCGCAATCTGGCGCGCGGCGGCAAAGAGCAGCGCAATTGCGTGCTCGGCAGTTGTGATGGAGTTGCCGAACGGGGTGTTCATGACCACGATACCGCGAGCGCTCGCTGAAACAAGGTCAATATTGTCGACTCCAATGCCGGCGCGACCGATAACTTTGAGCCCGTTAGCCGCCATGATGACGTCCTTATCCGCCTTCGTCGCGGATCGCACGGCCAAACCATCGTAACCGCCGATGATGCTCATCAGCTCCGATTTCTTCAGCCCGATGCGCACATCCACAGCGACCCCGCGGCTACGAAAAACGTCGAGCGCTTTCGGACTCAATTCATCTGCGATGAGAACTTTGGGCACGAGGCTTCCTTTATCGAGGTTTATCGAGTGCTTCGAGGCAAGTGAAAAATGCCCAGTCGAGCCACGGAGTGAGCAATTCCAGATCGCTCTTCTCGATCGTGGCGCCGCACCAAAGGCGCAGACCCGGGGGTGCAGATCGATACGAGGCCGCATCGAGCGCCACGCGCTCCTTCTCTAGAAGGGTCGTCAGATTCTTGGCAAACTCTGCCTGGGTTTCTACTGGGAGTGAAGTCACGCGCTCATCGATCACCTTGAGGCAGACACTGGTATTGCTTCGAATCGTCGGGTCCGATACCAGAAAATCCACCCAAGCTGTACGGGCGACCCACTCGTGAAGCACCTGCGCGTTGCCATCCGCCCGTGCTTGAAGCGCTGCGAGACCGCCGCTGCGCTCCGCCCATTTGAGGGCGTCGAGATAGTCCTCGGTGGCGAGCAGCGATGGCGTGTTAATGGTCGCACCTTCGAACAACTCGTGGTCCAATTTCCCTTTTTTGGTCATGCGGAAAATCTTGGGCAGCGGCCGGGGCGGCACGTAGCTTTCCAACCGTCCGATCGCACGCGGCGACAACACCAACATGCCGTGGGCCGCCTCGCCTCCCAGCACTTTTTGCCAAGAGAAGGTCACCACATCGCACTTGGACCAGTCGATTGGTTGCGCAAAGACAGCGCTGGTTGCATCGTTGAACGTGAGGCCTTGGCGATTGGCTGGGATCCAAGCGAAATTGGGAATCTTTACGCCCGAGGTGGTACCGTTCTGCGCGAAGATGATGTCCGCCGTTTCACGCGCCAGAGATAGATCGGGGAGCACACCATAGGGTCGGCCGAGATGAATGCGGCAATCGGCCAGCCTCAGCTGTTCGACCGCGTCAGTGACCCATTCTTCGCCGAAACTCTCCCAGGCAAACACGTCGACCGGACGTGCCCCCAGCATCGACCACATCGCCATTTCGACGGCACCCGTATCGGACGCCGGGACGATCGCAATCTTGAAATCAGCGGGTACACCCAGTATCGAACGCGTTCGGTCGATCACCTCTTTGAGCTTTGCTTTTCCCGCCTTGGAGCGGTGCGAGCGGCCCAGCAATGCGCCTTCAAGGGCCTGAAGGCTCCACCCAGGACGTTTCTTGGTCGGGCCCGAGGAAAATCGGGCGTCAGCCGGGCGAATCTCCGGCAGCGGCATGTGTATCGTCAATTCTTTCTCCCATCCTTACAGATGAGCGTCCGCCGTTGGGAGCGGATGGCCCGCCGGCAAGAATAAAGGTTCCTTGCAGCGTGTCAATCAAAGGATGGTGTAGTGCCATACCGTCTGGTTATAAAGCTATGTATTAGTCTTTCCCCGATTTGGCTGGAGCATCCGTGAATGCAACGCCTGAGTCCGTTTTAACGACGCGGCGAAGCTTGCCGAGATCGTCGTGCCGCGTGGCCGTATCGCCACGATTGGCGGCGAGCCGCAGGTCACGCAGCACTTCGAGCGATCGCAGCAGCACCGGCAGCGGCGGTCCGCTGGCGGTGATTCCCGCGAGGCCTTGCTCGCTGAGATTGGCCGCCGGAGCCTCGATGAACCGCCTCACCAAACCATCGTGGTGCTGTCCCGCCGCCCGCCCGAACAAGTCGCAGACCTCAAGGTAAGCGCGGGCGTTCTGCTGAAACCAATCCGCATTTTGGTGGTCGTCGATGTAGGACAGCAGTTCATCAAGCAGGCTCGTTCGCGTCATACAGTCGCGCAGCCGCGCCTGATCGGACGGCAACATGAACAGCATCTTGTCGACCAGCAGTTGTGCATAGTAGGGGTCGTTGGCGCGGCACAGGCCCAAGAGCAGGTCGATCTCGTTGATGCCGGAAAAATCCCCAGCGTTTGCACCGCGATACTCCTGCCGGCCGACACGGTAAGGCTTGTAGTAGGGCCGCACCGAATAGAAAAACCGGTCGACATCCAGCTGTTTCATCAGCCTGTCGTTGAATCGTATGACATCGCGAAGCGCCTGCTTGGCGGCATCAAACATGACGTCAGCCACGGGACTGGAGACACCGAGATGGACGATACTGGTGAGCGCATCAGCCGCGCGCTGCAGCGAGAGAATTCCGCGCGTGTTCTCGTCGATGAACAGGAATTCATCCCGGAGTGATGTAAAGCTCTTGCGCACGCCGGCGCGCGCCCTATTGTGGGTCGCTAAGTGCCCGGTCGAGAATCTCGGCGCCATACCCAAAGATGCACCGACGTGCAGCGCAAGCGATGATGCCTCGGGGAACGGCGAGCGCTCTTCTCGCGCCGGATTGGTCAGTTCGTGGCGCCGCAATGCACCGAGGTACAGACCCACGCTGCCAAGCACACCATAGGCGCTGTCGAATCCCTCTCCGGTGTTGCCCTCGGCAAGCAATGCGACGACGTGCGTATGACCCTCGTCGCGAAGCGATGCCTTGATGGGGTCTCCACAGCCGATCACTTGCGCGCGGTCCGCCTTCGCAAAGTATAGATTTTCGAGTTCGGTATTCATCTGTACAAAGGATGTACGAATCCAATGCTCGAATGCTTCTGCCCTGTTGCTCATTCGGACCTCGTCTCTTATGTCGTGATGGCGCTGCGCGCTCGGAAAATGGACAGCGCCGCGCAGACTGCGGCAAGGGCAATGAGATAACCCACCGCCACGGTCAACACAAGAGGCGGCCCCAGCCCCGCCTTCGCGGTAAATACATGCGCACCGGCGACAGCCACCGCGGTCGGACCGAGCCCCGCTCCAATCGCCACGTTTAGAAAGAAGCTCATGGACATCGCAAGCCCCCGCGAACGATTCGGTACAACATCGAGGATCGCGGAAAAACCCACCGCGGTCACGATGCCCGACAGTGCAAAGTACAACGGCATGCCGGCCAGTGCGAAGCCGAAAGTCGGCGAGTTCATCAATAGCGAAAGCGGCAATATCAACAGGCCCGAAAACAGGCAGACGCGCAGCTTGCGTGGCCATCCGCCACGTGTCCCGGCCCGGTCAGCCAGGACGCCTCCGATGAGTACGCCGCCGCCGAAGCCTACCGTTAAGAGCAAACCCAATTCGACCCCAATTTGGGCCGGGTCTTTGCCGAAGTCCCGAATGAGCAGCGTCGGCGCCCATGCGCCCACGGCATTGTCGACGAATGAAGCCGCCGCCAAGACGACATAGATGGGCACGACTCGAGCCCATGGCGTAGTCCGCCAGGTGCTGCCATCCGCCAGGCCAATGGGACTCGACGCGCCTTCCGTGGTTTGGCGCACGGGCTCGCGAATGAGCAAAATTGCCATGGCCCACAAGAGTCCAGGCCCCCCAATGACGAGCAACACCATCCGCCACGGTGCATAGGCGGCCAGGGGTGTAGCCGCAAGAGCGCCCAATTCGATGGCGTGCAGAACGCCGCCGCCGATGAGAATCGCTGCACCGCTGCCCATCGCAATGCCGCTCAGGAAAAAGCCGACGGCGGTACCGCGCCGCGACGGTGGAAAATAATCGCTGATCAGCGATATGGCGGCTGGAGAAAGTGCCGCCTCGCCCAACCCGACGACAATCCGGCTCGCAAAAATCTCACCGAAGGTGTGCGAAACACCGCAAGCGATCGTACCCAGACTCCAGACCGATACGCCGGCGAAGATGAGGTTACGCCGCGAAATGCGGTCCGCCAAAAGCCCTAGCGGGATACCGGCGATTCCATAGATGACGGCGAATGCCGTGCCCAACAGCAGGCTGATCTGAGTATCGCTGATACCCATGTCGCCGCGGATTGGATCGACCAAAAGGCTCAATACCTGGCGATCGGTGTACGACAAGACCGCCGTCGCAATCAAAATTGCGACGACGGTCCACGCATACGGTCGACTGGGATAAGCAGATGCCAAGGCTTTCAGAACTTGACGTTCAAATCGACGCCAATGGTTCGCGGCTGGTTCGTGGCGACCCGGTTCAAAATCGAGATGTTCGCCGACAGAGCGCCCGTGTCGCCCAGCAACGCCATCTTGTTGGTGAGGTTGTCCGCGAACAACACTGCGGACCAGCGGCCCGTTTCGACCCCCAGCCGGAAATTCACCAGATCGTACGCCGGCAGCGAATTGCGGGTGAACGTGATGTCCTGGATCGAACTGACGTAACTGTTGGTCAGGCGCGAGACAAAGTTCAAATCATTCACCAACGGCTGCTTGTAACTGAGAGCGGTGTTGGCGGTCACCTCCGGTACGTCCAGGAGTCGCTGTCCCGCCACGACGCCGGCAGCCGGCAGAGTGGTCGAGTTAGTCGCGTGAGTGTAGCCCGCGTTCTGCGACAGCACCAAGCCCGGCACCAGCACAACGGCCACTTCGAGTTCAGCGCCGTACACCGTTGCCTTGCCCGCGTTCGCAGTGAACTTGAAGCCGCAGCTCGGAGCCACTTCTTGCTGCACGTTCGTCCAGTCCTCGTAATAGATGTCTCCGTTGACCGAGACGCGCGAGTTGAGGAAGCGAAGTTTCTCGCCCAGTTCGTAGCTCCACACGCTGTCCGGACCGAACTGCGTCGGAGCTGCCGACGCGCATGGCGGAACGGGGATCGGCGAGTTGGGGCCGCCCGGACGGAAGCCCTTGGAGATGGTGCCATAGACGGTCGTGTTGTCATCTGGAATGTAGGCCAGATCGAACTTCGGGGTCACGCCCGAATTTTGCGCAAGCCCGAACAACGGGTTGCTCGTGCCATTGGCGGAGACGCCGCTGACACTGGTCACCGAATTGCTGTGGTACTCGTAGTAGCGTGCGCCAACGCTCGCTTTCAAGTTGTCCGGCAGCATGTAGGACACCTCGCCGAATGCCGCGTACTGATCGATGTCGACCTTGCGATGGTTGTCAGCCAGGTTGGTGGTGCCGAAATCCGCGTTGAAGCCATCATTGGTGTCTGGATAAAACGAGAACACATGCGAGGTCGCGCCGAAGCTGCTGTAGTACCCGCCTACCAGCCACTGCAACGGTCCCTCTCCTGTTGAGGCCAGCCGAAGCTCCTCGCTGAACTGGCGCGTGTAGTCGTCCTCGGTGATCGATCCGGCGCCGAGCCCGAAAAACGTACTTCCGCCTTCCGTTACTGTTGCCGTCGATGAATAGGGAAAGGCGGCCGGCGGCCCGAAAAATCCTCCGATGTAATCCTGCATGGCCTCGGAAATGTCTTGAGTTTGGTTCTGCTGGCGATCCCAGTAGGCCGACGCGGACACCAGTTGGAAGGAATCAAAGTTGTACTTGCCCGTGAGTGTGAACAGATCGAACTTATCCGAGAAGGGCTCCGCCACGTCGAAGGGCTGGTAGTGAGTTTCAGTCAGCGGCGGACTGTCGATGGTGCTCGGCCCATCCTGGGTGAGCGACTGATGCATGTAGCCAACTGTGATGCTCAGCCGATCGGTGGGCTGAATCAGCAATGTCGCGCGCCCCGCCTGCAAGTGTTCCGTGTTCGAGTGTTGAAAATCCGCCGCTACCGGCGCTCCAGCAACATCGCCGCGCGCCGTGCTGCCGTTGACCTCAGGAGGAAACGGACTCACTACTTTCCGGTCGATCCACCCGTCGATGTATTTGTCCGTGCCGACCAAGCGCAGGGCAACCACATCCTGCATCAACGGGATATTGAGCATCACATTCTCGGTGTGATTGAAGCCACCGCCATCGCTTGTCCCGGATCCGATGACCTCGACATTCGCGGCGAAGGCCTTCGGGTCCGGTTGATTGGTTACGAGTTTGATCGTACCGCCCATCGAGCCGGCGCCGTACAAGGTGCCCTGCGGTCCTCGGAGCACCTCGACGCGGTTCAGATCGAAGAGGCTCGGGTCGATGACGGTCTTGCCGTTCTGCGCCATGGCGGCCGGCGTCAGGATCGCATCGTCAAGGTAGAAGCCAACCGTCGGGGACTCGCCGCCGGTGGAGGTCAGTCCTCGCATTTCGAATTCCGTCTGGCCGGGGCCCGAGGTCTTGAACGACACGCCCGGCACCTGCTGGGCGACCGATGTCATGTCCGAGAGTCCCTGGGCCTGCAGATCCGATCCGCTGATCGCGGTGATGCTGATCGGCGTCTTTTGCACGGTGGAGTCGCGCTTTTCCGCGGTGACGACGATCTCTTGCAATTCATCGCTTGGTGGTGCGACCTGTGCCCACACCGTGCTCGTCAACGCCGCACAACATCCCAAAGCCGCGAGCGCTCGCTTGACGCAGTATTGCTTTGTCATATCCCCACCCCTGTTATTTATCGGTCAATTACGCTTCAATCGGGACCTTCGACTCCCAATATTCATCTCACTGCTGATCGGCAACGCGCCGTTCCGGCAGTGCATTCAATTCATACTTCATGATTCGACCGTGAGCACCCGAGCGATCGCGCTCCAAATCATACACGTCGCCCGCGGGACCTCGTCGCCGACGAATGACGCTCCCAATCGCTGACAATTCATCGGCCTGCAGGCGCAGCGCGCCGATCTGCGCGTGGGCGTGCAGGTGCGATGTATTGACGGCGCCCACGATCGCCGCGGCGACCTGATCCCGGTCGAGCATGACTCGCGTCGCAACGGATGCAATATCGGTATCATGGGTCTGCGCAACGCGACTAAGGACTCCCAGTAGTTCTTGGAAAAGCCCCCAGCCGCCGAAATCCTCGATAATCAACTTGTATTTGGCCAATGAGCGGTTGGCCAAATCCGGCTCTGGAGCCGGCTTGCCCAGCCATCGCTCGGAAAGAAAGCCGCCGCAAACCGTGCCGTAGCACAGCAATGCAATGTTCTGAGCTCGGCAATAGGCCACCATCTCGTGATTCGGACGATCATCCACGAGTGAGTATTGAAGCTGATGCGATGTGATCGGTATTCCGGCATCGACGAGTTCTTTCAGCCGCGGCGTATCAAAATTCGTCACGCCGATGAGCGCGATTTTCCCGACGCGACGCAGCCGCTCCAGTTCGAGCGCCGTCTCGACGTAGCGAGGTATGGCGAAGTCCCACCAGTGAAATTGCACCAGATCCAGCCGCTCCTGTCCCAATCGCTTCAAGGATCGATCGATGATGGTTTCGACGTGGACGCGATCAATAGAGTGCAGATCGGAGAGATCTGGAACGAACTTTGTATGAATCTGCACTTGCTCCGCGTGCGCTGGGTACGCTCGGCGGAAACTGCCGATCAGACGCTCGACTCCGGTGTAGATATCCGCACAGTCGAAGGTGGTGATCCCAGCATCGACGAAGGTCGCCATGTCCTTGCGCGCTTGATCGGGATCGATGTCCCCGTGATCGCCGGCGAGGTGCCAGCCGCCTTTGATGACCCGCGAAATTGAGTAATCGCCGGAAAGGGAGATCCGAGGAATCACCCCGGATTCTCGCCCGCGAGAGAAGTTGCCGTCACCTGCGAGCGCGTGAAGCGGCGGCGCCCCGTGCGCGTAATGCGAAAGCGCGTCGGACAGTTCGGATCGGGGCAGGCGACCTCCGCGTCGGTCGACATCCAATCATTGGGATCAGAAATGCGTTGTTTAGCGGGCAGTAAGGGCAACAGTGCCGCCAAGGAATAGATCGAAAATCCTTGGCCTGGCGGAAGCTTCAACATCTCGCCCTGCAGTTCGAAATAATCACCCAAGCGCGCGCCGCAATAAATCGTTCGGTCAGGCGGACCGGTTACTTCGACACGCAGATCGTAAAGCTCGAACCCTTCAGGATCCTGCGGGCCATTGGCCGGCCTCGTCACGCGACTCCATCCCGTCGCTGCCAGAGCGACTCATCGCTCATCACCAGATCGAACGCTCGGCCAATGTCGGCTTCGAGCGCTCGGCGCGCCGCAACGGCGTCGCCCCGCGACAGTGCATCGAGCATTTCGAGGTGAAAGTTCGTGCCGCGCCCGTCTCCGCCGTCAAAGAGCTCTGAGGCCTCGCGCAGATAGGGCCCAAACTGAAGCCACAGACTTTCGATGATCGGCAATAAAACCGTTGAGCCGGATTGGCGATAGATCGCGAAGTGAAAGGCGCGGTTCTGTTCCGCGCTTTCTTCGGAGAAATGCTCCTCATCCGTTTCGGTTTGGGCAACGATGAGCCGCTGGAGAGTCGCCAAGGATTCATTGGTCATATTCGACGCAGCGCGTGATATCGCCAGCCCCTCGATCGCAAACCGCGCTTCCCGCAAGTCCTGCAACGCGTCTTTTGACAGAGCCGGTACGCGAACGGTCCGACTGGGCAACGTTTCCAGCGCTCGCTCGACAGTCAAGCGGTTGAGGGCATCGCGAACCGGCATGGCACTGGTGCCAAACGCCTCTGCCAGTTCGGCAATTTTCAATTTTTGCCCAGGCTCGAAGCCGCCGCGCATCAACTGATCCCGCAGCGCGCAATACACCCGTTCCTGGACGGTTTCACGGGCGATACGCGCTAAACCGAGACTGGGACGAGCGGACATCGGCTATCCTTGATTTGTGATCACAGATTTATAATCGAAGATATTTGATGTTGCAAGTCCTGAATTGAGCCGCCCTACCTACCGCCTGTGAAATCGAGAGCACAGGTCACTTTCGCGCCCCTTGTAGCCTTCAAGGAAAAGCGTGACCACCTTCTGCGTCCACACATCCAGCTCCGCGGCCGTCATTGGGACACCGAACCCGGTCGCGCGACGCTGCGGCACCGCCACGAGCATGTAGATAAATTGCTGGGCGGCGAATGCCTGGTCTTCGATGTTCAACTTGATGCTCGGCAACTCCTGCGACAGCAATCCAGCGATGAGCGCCGTTGCCTCAGCCTGACCGCCGTCGTTCTCGACGGCGCCAGCCAGTTCCGGAAAGCGGCTGGACTCTCCCGTCACCAACCGATGCAGAGCAATCGCTTGTGGGGACAATGCCGCCTTTAGAATCAGGCCTGCAAGACGTCGCAGGATATCGGGCAAACTCGGGCCAGCAAGCAGGGGCACATCCGCAGGGGGACGGATATGCTGGATAATGTAATGGACCACCGCGGCGAAGAGCGCCGGCTTATCGTCGAATCGATCGTAAAAGGTGCGCTTCGAGACGCCCGCGCGAGCCGCAACCGATTCGATGGATGTCGATCCGTAGCCCTGTTCTAGAAACAACTCGGTCGCGACTTGAAGAATCCGCTCGCGCAGTTTGAGCGCGTCCGCCCGCGCCGGGCGGCCACTCTTTCTGACGGTCTTTACCTGCTTGAGGGGTTCTTTCTTACCGGCGCGGATACGAGTTGCCACCCGAACGATAATACCCGCGACCGTAGTATCCCGTATGGGGCGCGGGGTAACCTCGTGATCCATAAGCGACGCGCGGCGCATAGTAACCAGGGTACGGAGCGTAGTACGGCCGCGGCGCCGCGTAAGCAACCGGAGGCGCATAGCCGTAGGCAGCGCTGCCGTATCCGCTTGACGGATACGGCCCGGCGGACTCGCCAGCACCCGACACCACACTTGAGGCGATCGCAAGCGGCAATGTCGCGAGTGCAACGGCCGCGCCAACAATGCCGTGCCCGAACCCAAACGGATGGAACGGTCTGAATCCATGACCACCGGCCATCGCGGGCGCCATCGGAAGCAGCGCGAGCGCTACGGCCGCGGTGACACCGAAGATCGTCTGTTTAATTTTCAGCATCGCTCGCTCCTCAGGAGGATCGAAAGGGCCTCCACAGTATCCTCATTCGTAATGCAACGCAACTGTACCGTTCCATAACGAGCCACAGGGGGCGGTTAGCCTTGGATCCGTGTTGGATCGTGAAGTCGGAATAAACCGGCCCGTCCCGGAGTCTG
>Ga0209525_1000186_pt1 | contig 16730 bp, 14 predicted proteins | sample JacPin_JW_Ref_O1_FD_187958 | JGI IMG/M metagenome (GOLD analysis project Ga0209525, IMG submission 187958) | Forest soil microbial communities from Algoma, Ontario, Canada - Jack Pine, Ontario site 1_JW_Ref_O1 (SPAdes) (version 2) | ecosystem: Environmental > Terrestrial > Soil > Boreal... | reverse complement strand
TTCCGGCCAGCGACACGTACATCGAAAAAGAAGCCACCATCAACGATGAGCTCGACAAGCTCCGCATGAGCGCCACTCGCTCGCTTTTCGAGCGCCGCGACGTCATCGTCGTCGCCTCCGTCTCCTGCATCTATGGCATCGGCTCGCCTGAAGCTTATTACGGCATGATGCTCATGCTCGAAAAAGGCAATTCCATCGCCCGCGAAGCGATTCTCCGCAAGCTCGTCGAAATCCAGTATGAACGCGGCGAAGATCTCCGCCGTGGCACCTTCCGCGTTCGCGGCGATACGATCGAAATCTATCCGCCCTATGACGATCTCGCCGTCCGCGTCGAACTGTGGGGCAGCCAGATCGAAGCCATCCGTAAAATCGATCCGCTCACCGGCGAAATCCGTTCGCGCGAAGGCGAAATCTCGCGCATTCCCATCTATCCGAAGACGCACTACGTGCTGCCCTCCGAACAAAAAGAGCGCGCCATCCAGGGAATTTACGAAGAGCTCGAATGGTGGAAGCCCGAGCTATCGCGTCAGGGAAAAATCGTGGAATCACAACGCATCACGCAGCGCACACTCTTCGACATCGAAATGATGCGCACGATTGGCTATTGCCACGGTATCGAAAACTATTCGCGCCACATGTCCGGGCGCCTGCCGGGCGAAGCTCCGCCGACACTTCTTGACTATGTGCCGTCAGATTTTCTGCTCGTCGTCGACGAATCCCACCAGACCATCCCGCAAGTCCGCGCCATGTATCACGGCGATCGCTCGCGCAAACAAACCCTCGTCAATTTCGGCTTCCGGATGCCTTCGGCCCTCGATAATCGCCCGCTCACCTTCGAAGAATTCGAGCATCGCACCAATCAAATCGTCTACGTCTCAGCCACGCCCGGCCCCTACGAACTCACCAAAGCCGGCGGCACGGTTGTCGAACAGGTGATTCGCCCCACTGGTCTGGTGGATCCGCAAGTCGAAGTCCGCCCAGTGAAAGGGCAAGTGGACGACCTGCTCGAGCAAATCCGCGTTCGCACCGCGCGCAACGAACGCGTTCTCGTCACCACGCTCACCAAGCGCATGGCCGAAGATCTCGCCGAATATTTCGCCGAGGTTGGCGTTCGCTGCCGCTACTTGCACTCGGAAATCGAAACCCTCGAACGCGTCAAAATCTTGCGCGACCTTCGCCGCGGCGAATTCGACGTTCTCATCGGCATCAACCTCCTCCGCGAAGGCCTCGACCTGCCGGAGGTTTCTCTAGTCGCCATTCTCGACGCCGACAAGGAAGGCTATCTCCGCAGCGCCACCTCGCTGATCCAATCAATGGGTCGCTGCGCCCGCCACCTCGAAGGCCGCGCCATTCTTTACGCCGACCGCATGACCGACTCCATGCGCCAGGCCATCGGTGAAACCAACCGCCGCCGCGCCAAGCAGGAAGCCTACAACCGCGAGCACAACATCACTCCACAATCGATCGTTCGCTCCGTCGATATGCAGCTCGCTCGAATCGTCGAAGCCGATTACCTCACCGTGCCCGCCGAAGACGCCGTCATCGGCAATATCTCCACCGAACACGAACTGCTCCAGGCCATCACTCAGCTCGAATCGCAAATGCGCGAAGCCGCCAAAAATTTCGAATTCGAACGCGCCGCCGCCCTCCGCGATCGCATCCGCTCCCTCAAGCAACGCGACCTCGGCGCCATTTTTTCTGCTACAGTTTTAAACGTGGATCCCGCAACAATTCAACCAGCCGCAGATTCGCTGGCCCCGCCATCAGCGGCGAATCATCCAGAGCCAGTCTCAAATCTGTCAGCGCCAGAATCAACTCCGCAAACGCAGCAAGCAGATGCCGTCGCCAACGCCGCCGGCGCTCCGATCGAACCAAAATCTAAGCCGGCCGCGAAACGCCGAGCCTGATGAGGCTGAATTGACCAAAGCCATCCGACTCAAATTCCTTCTGCGAGGAATTTCAATCGCCGCACTCCTACTCGCCGCGCTCACCATCGCCCCGGCCGCCCGCTGCCAGGGCGACACCGAATTCGGCGTCTGGGGCGGCTATTCCGTCGGCACACCCCACCTCATCGGCGTAACCAGCGATCGCCAACTCGGCGTCCTCGCCCTCCGCTACGGCCACTCCATCTACGATTGGTCCAACATCTCCCTGCAATACACGCTCGACATCATCCCCATCGAATTCATCAATCAGCCCAAATACGTCTCCTGCATCACCAATCCAAGTAATTTCCCCATAGGTTTCTGCGAAGTCAGCCGCGAACATGTCTACGGCGGCGGCATCAATCCCCTCGGCCTCAAACTGAATTTCCGCCGCAAGCATCGCCTCCAAATCATCGGCGCCTCCACAGCAGGTTTCATCGCCTCGCAGCGCCCAGTCCCCGTCGACATCCCCGGCGGCACCCAATTTAATTTTAATTTTGATTTTCAAGCCGGCTTCCAACTCTTCAACTCACCCCGCTCGCGCGCCTGGACCCTCGCCTACAAATACCAGCACATCTCCAACGCCTACCGCCACAATTTCAATCCCGGCCTCGACCTCCACATGCTCACCCTGGGCTATTCCTTCTTCAAGTAGTCCAGAATTTAAGTGGCACAAGCACTCTTGCGTGTGCGCCTTTGCTTAGCTCACGCATTCGAATTTTGAGATGCAAGTAGCAGTCGCTAGTATTCAGCAACATCAAACCACCCCCCGCCTCAATTCCTCCAGCCGATAAAAAGTCCCCCGCCACTCAATCCCCCCATTCCAAAGCGTCACAATCGTCGACCGCGCCAGCATCCAGCAAAAAATCAGCGCCCCAATCGGCTCCGTCAACGCATACACCGGCGACGCCCTCACCTCGATACAAACCCCCGCATGAATCGCAATCATCATCGCCACCGCAATCGCGTCAAAAATCAGCGCCCACCCGCGCAAGAACGGCAGCGCCACCCAGGGCGCCACGCAGGTTGCCAGCATCATCACCAACTGAAAACTCACCACCCCCAAGTTGTATCCAGACGACGCAAAAAAATTCTTCGTAGTCCCGCGAATCAGATTCCCCAGCCCCGCATGCCACCGCACCCGCACCTCCTTCCACCCCTTCGCCACGCCCGACCGGAATCCGCCCTCCTTCACCAGTTTCCCCAATTTCATGTCGTCCACCACTTCCATGGCCAGCCGCCGGTGCGTTCCAATCGCCTCGTACGCGCTTCGCCGCAGCAGTTGAAACGCGCCGATTCCCGTATAACCCTTCGATTTCGAATCGTTCGCGCGCCACGGCCGGATCCCCATCAAGAATCCCATTCCGAAAAAAGTCAGCAATACCTTCTCGCCAATCGTGTGCATCTCGACGCTGCTTAGAAGCGTGAGATGGTCCCAGCTTTCCCGCTTCGCCATCGCCATCGCGCGCCGCAATACATCCGGCGAAAAATGCACGTCAGCGTCAGTAAACACGATCCACTCGCCGCTGCTCTGCTCAAAAGCCTTCTGCATCGCATACGGCTTGCCAAGCCAGCCAGCCGGCAGGGAATTAATCCGCACATAGTTCAGCCGAACATCCTTCTCGGCTGCAGCCCTCAGAATTTCCGATGTGCGGTCCTCTGAACGGTCGTCAGCCGCGATCACTTCATACCGCGGATAATCCAAAGCGAGAAATGTCGCCACCGCAGCAGGAAGTTTCTCCTCCTCGTCGCGAGCTGCAAAAAGGATCGATACCGGCGGGCAATCCGCATCGTCAAGCGGCGCGATATCTCGAAGGGCAGGAATTTTTCGTGAGCCAAGCGCCACATCAATTGCGTTGAGAATCCAGAAGAGAGCGGCGGTGAACGTAAGGGCCAGCGCGAGCCAGTGCAACGTCCAATTTCCTCCACCGCATGATGAATGAACACGTTATGCTATCACGCTCGGTGTCGCGCCTAATGCCACGTACACATCGCACAATTTCCGTCATCGGCGCCGGCCGCGTCGGTCAAACCATCGCAAAGCGCCTCCGCAAACTCGGCTGGCGAATCGGTGCAGTCGTGACGCGCTCACGCAGAAGCGCACAGGCCGCTGCTCGCGCCATCGGTGCCGGAACGCCTCACTCCGCGCTCACGCCGGAAGTCCTGGATGCCGATGTAATCTTGTTATCAGTTCCCGATGATGTGCTCCAAAACGTGGCGGAAAACCTCGCGAAAATCGGCGGCGCGGCCCTGACCAAAAAATCCCGCGCCAAAATCATCCTCCACACCAGCGGCGCTCTCGACCATCGCGTCCTCGCGCCCCTCGCTCGCCGCGGCGCATCAACCGGTTCGATGCACCCGATGCAGACCTTCAGCGGCCGGAACGCTCCGCGTCTGGACGGGGCGATTTTTTCGATCGAAGGCGCTCCAGCTGCACGCGCCGCCGCACAAAAAATCGCCCTTTCGCTCGGTGCCACGCCGGTCATTATCAAGAGCCATTACAAGCCCGCCTACCACGCCTCCGGTACGGTCGTTGCTGGTCACGCTCTGGCTCTCGTCGAGTCGGCCACGCAGATGCTCCTCAAGATCGGATTCACTCGCCGCGGTGCCAGCCAAGCCCTGCTCCCATTAATCCGCCAAATGCTGGATAATTATGAGTTGCTCGGTCCGCACGCTGCCTGGACCGGCCCGCTATCGCGCGGCGATTACGCGACGATTTCGAAACACGCAAAAGCGCTACGCCGCTTTCCGCGCGAGTTTCAGGATGCCTACCGGGCGCTCGCGCTGCTATCCACCCGCGTGCTTTCAAAAGAGCCCGCGGCAACGAAGCGCAAAGTCGCGAGTGCCCTAGGCCATCGAGCATCGGGCGAGTAACAAGAACGCCTTGTGGGTCGGCCCTTTAGGGGCGACGTAACAGCAACCCGAAAATGAGGGGCTTTAGCCCCTGAAGTTCCGCAACTTATAAGGAGACCCGAATTGAAGCAATTGCACATCCCCGTCGAACACACCACCCTCGCCAATGGCTTGCGTGTGGTTGCATCACCTGATCGTAGCGCCCCCGTCGTCACCGTCGGCGTCTACTATCAGATCGGCTTCCGCCTCGAGCCTCGCGGACGCAGCGGCTTCGCCCACCTCTTCGAACACATGATGTTTCAAGGCTCCGCCAACGCCGGCAAAATGGAACACATCCGCCTCATCAATTCCTCCGGCGGCCTGCTCAACGGCACCACCAACTACGACATCACCAACTATTTCGAATCCGTCCCTTCGAATGCTCTCGAACGCGTCCTCTGGCTCGAAGCCGACCGCATGCGCGCTCTCAAAGTGGACGACGAAAATCTCCGCAATCAGCGCGATGTCGTGAAAGAAGAAGTTCGCGTCAACGTGATGAACCAGCCCTACGGCGGTTTTCCTTGGCTCGATCTTCCTCCGGTAGCGTTCCGCAATTGGCCTAACGCCCATAATTTCTACGGCGATTTCGTTGATCTCGACGCCGCCACTCTCGCCGATGTGCAACATTTCTTCCGCACTTACTACGCCCCGAATAACGCCGTCCTTCTGATGCTCGGCGATCTCGATCCCGCCGAAGCCTTCACCTTCGCGAAAAGATACTTCGAGGACATTCCCATTCAGCCTCCGCCACCACGCGCCGACGTCACCGAGCCTCCGCAAACGGAAGAACGTCGCGGGACCGTTCCGGAACAGTTTGGTCCGCTTCCCGCCCTCGCCATCGGATACACCGCGCCGCCTCGCACCTCTGACGATTGGTACGCCGCCACAATTCTCGAACGCGTGCTGCACGGCGGCCGTTCTGGGCGCGTCTATCGCGAGTTGGTCCTCGAAAAACAGATCGCGCTCGAAACCGACGGCAGCTACGACGCCCTCGATACCAATGGCCCCACCCAAATGGTCACGCGCATCTTTCATCGCCCCGAATACACCAGCGACGCAACCATCGCCGCTTTCGATTCCGTTATTAAAGACGTTCAGGAGAAGGGAATCAGCGCTGAAGAGCTCGACGCCGTGAAAGTTAAATTCCGCGCCGATTACTACTCGATGCTCGAAGGCGGCATGGGTTCCTACATGCCTCGCTTCGGCCTCATGCACTATCTCGCATGTTTCACGCTTTTCGATGGCGATCCGAAGCGCGTCAACACGGTGCTTGACGGCTTCCTCGCCGTCACCCCCGCGCAAGCGCAAGCAGTCGCGCAAAAATATTTCGTCCCGCGCAATCGCGCGATTGTCGTACGCAGTCCCATCAAAGAAGGAAGCGAAAAATCGAATGGAGGCGCCCGATGACGCCGACGTCCTCGAGCACGATGCCCGCAGTCAGCTCCCACAGCACCGCCGCGCCGGCTCTTGGGCCTGAACGTCCTGTCGCCTGGCCGAAGCGCACGTCGGTCACCCTCGCGAATGGTCTGGAAGTGGTCCTCGCCGAATCGCACACCTTTCCGAAAATCACGGCCCAGCTTTTCATTCGCAGCGGCAACGCGGCCACCGCACACAGAGCGCCGGGCCTCCCGGACCTTACTTCCCGGGTAATTCGCACCGGCACCGCGAAGCGCACGAGTCGCCAAATTGAAGAGGATCTTCGCCGCATGGGTGCGGATGCCGGCTCGAGTGCCGGAGCGGACAACAGCGCCATTTCAATTGGTGGCCTTGCTGAATTCTCCGACGGGCTTTTCGAATTGCTGGCCGATCTCGCTCGCGACGCCTCATTCCCCGAAGATCAATTCGAACGCGAACGCCGCCAGAAAATCGAAGGACTGCGCGTCGAGCGCACCACTCCCGGTTTTCTTGCCAATGAACGAATGCGCCGCGTCCTTTTCGGCGACCATCGCTACGCCGTCATTGCGCCTACCGAAGAACAAGTAGCAGCTTACCGGCGAGACGAGCTCCAGCATTTCTACGAACATCACTACACGCCTTCGAATTCACTCCTGCTCGTCGTGGGAGATTTCTCGAGTGAACACATGCTCGCGCAAGTGGATAAAGCATTCGGAAGCTGGAAAGGCTCTCGGCCCGAACCGCTGATCTCCTCCGCTCCTCCGGAAGCTGTAGGGCGCCAGGTGCATCTCGTCCATCTGCCAGGTGCCGTTCAAACGCAGGTTCTTGTCGGCAATCTCGCAATCACTCGCCGCGATCCCGATTGGTTTCGCACAGTGCTAGCGAATTCGATTTACGGCGGCGCATTTCACTCGCGCCTAGTGATGAATATCCGCGAGCAAAAAGGCTACACCTACAGCCCGCGAAGCGGAATCACCGCTCTCCACCAGCACGGCTTTTTCACTGTCCATGCCGCCGTGCGCAACGAAGTAACCGCCGCCACACTCACCGAAATGTTCTATGAGATGGACCGCATGCGCTCGCTTCCCGTCACGCCCGAAGAACTCGAAAGCGCACAAAGCTACCTGACCGGCGTTTTCTCGCTAGGTGTTGCCACGCAGGATGGCGTCCTGGGCCAGCTCTCGACCGTCTACCTCGACCGCCTGCCCGACGACTACCTCGAAACCTATCGCGAAAAAATTCGCGCGCTAACCGCCGACGATATCTTGCTCGCCGCTCGCCGCCACTTCGATTCCGCCAACGCCCAAATCATCCTGGTAGGCGACCGCGACCAAATCATCGACCAGGCCGCCCTATTCGGCCCAGTAACCGAATACACAGCCAATGGCCACAAGTAGCACAGGCATTCCTGCCTGTGCCACAAGTCACCAGATGCAACTCGTCGATATGCGAGGCAACGCAAAATTCGGTTCTTGTGGTTTGCTTCTCGTCGCAAGTGCTGCCATCGTTCTGTTCATTTACGCCGCCTCCAGCCGGGCCCAAAAAACTCCCCCGGCCCAACCAATCAACCTAAACACCGCCACAATCGCCCAACTCGAAACTCTCCCCGGCATCGGCCCCAACACCGCCAAATCCATCGTCGACTTCCGAAATCACAGCGGCCCATTCCAACGCGTAGAAGACCTCCTCGCCATCAAAGGCATCTCCAAATCAAAACTCGAAAAGCTGCGCCCCTACGTCACAGTCGGACCGACAGCACCCAACCGGCATCCGGACAGCCCGCATCAGGTTTCCTCTTCACTTAATTTTCAGAAAGCCATGTAAGCATTACCGCTAGCCGATTTAATTAAGGAGCTAGGCATGACACTTCAGCGCTTTCCATATCTCGGAATTATTGCCACCTCGATCGCGGTACTTGCAATCGTCGCATCCGGAAGCAGCAACAGCCTCAGCGCCAAATCCGCGAACGCCACACCAGGCCCCTCGGGCTACCACCTGCTCAAAAAAATCACTCTCGGCGGCGAAGGCGGCTGGGACTACATCACTTTCGACTCGCCCACGCGCCGTCTCTTCATCTCGCGCCAGACGAAAGTAATCGTCCTCGATGTCGACTCGGAAAAAGTTGTCGGCGAGATTCCGAATACCGAAGGTGTGCACGGCATCGCCCTCGCGCCCGAGTTCAACCGTGGATTCACGTCCAACGGCCGCGCCGGCACGGTAACGGTTTTCGATATGAAGACGCTCGCCGTCATTGACACCGTGCAAGCCGGAACAAACCCAGACGCCATCGTCTACGATCCCGCCTCGAAGCGCGTCTTCGCGATGAATGGACGCAGCTCGAACTCCACTGCGATCGACGCCGCCACGGGGAAAGTCGTCGGCACAATTGCGCTGGCTGGAAAGCCTGAATTCGCGGTGAGCGATGGCGCCGGCCACGTCTACGTCAACATCGAGGACAAGAGCGAGATGTGGCAAATCGATTCGCAAAAATTGACCGCTACCACGCACTGGTCCCTCTCGCCATGCAAGGAGCCGTCCGGCCTTGCAATGGACCTGGAGCATCGCCGCCTGTTTTCCGGCTGCGACAACAAAATGGTCGCAGTCGTCGATGCCGACACCGGCAAAGTGATTGCGACACCCGAAATCGGCGATGGCGTTGACGCCAACGGCTTCGATCCCGGAACAGGTTTTGTTTTTTCCTCGAATGGCGAGAGCGGCACGCTCACCGTCATCCACGAAGACACTCCCGACAAATACACCGTCGTCGAAAATGTTTCCACGCAGAAAAGCGCGCGCACCATGACGCTCGACCCAAAAACACACGAAGTGTTTCTAGTAGCAGCCCAATTCGGCCCGCGCCCCGCGGCAACGCCAGAAACTCCGCGTCCACGCCCGCCAATTCTGCCAAATTCATTTGTAGTCTTGATTTACGGAAGGTAACTCTAAAAAACCTGGTGCCCACGCTTCACAGGTTCAATCGACAGCGGCACCTGGTCCGCAATCTCAAGGCCGTAGCCTTCGAGCGCCACCACTTTGCGCGGATGATTCGTAAGCACGCGAATCCGTCGCAGCCCGAGATCGATCAAAATCTGCGCGCCAATTCCGCTCTCGTGCTGCACGAACCGCTGCCGCCCCGAATCCTGTTCGCTGCCCTCTCGCCGGTGATAGCGAATCTCAGGTAACGCAGCTTCTTCCGGCGCACGCGTATCAATTCCAAACCCGCGCCCAGTGTGATGCAGGTAAACGAACACTCCGCGATCCGCCGCCGCAATCGCCGCAAGCGACCGCTCGATAATCTCGTGGCAATCGCAGGCAGCTGAGCCGAGTACATCGCCAGTAAGGCAATGCGAATGAACGCGCACAAGCGGCGCGTCAAGATATTCCGGCACTCCATGTGCCGACTCAACATCCCCGCGCAATCCACTCGCACCAGCCGATGCATCGCCAATCAAATCGCCGCGCACCAGTGCGACGTGCACTTCGTGATCGATATCGCTCGAGTACGCGATCATCCGGAAATTTCCATGCTTCGTCGTCAGCACCGACTCCGCGATTCGACGCACATAGCGTTCATGCTGCATGCGGTAGCGAATCAAATCCGCGACGGTAGCAAGTTTTAAATTATGCGCGCGGCAGAATTCAATCAGTTGCGGCACGCGCGCCATCGTGCCGTCTTCATTCATGATTTCGCAAATCACGCCAGAATGGTCGCGCCCGGCAAGCCGCGCCAAATCCACGCAAGCTTCCGTCTGCCCCGCGCGCACCAACACGCCGCCATTCCGCGCCCGCAAAGTATGAACGTGCCCCGGCCGCGCCAAATCCTCCGGCCGCGTATTCGGATCCGTGGTCGCCAGAATGGTCGTCGCCCGATCCGCCGCGCTGATCCCCGTCGTCGTCCCGCGCTTGGCGTCGATGGGCTCGCAGAATGGGGTGCCGAAGGCGGACGTGTTGCGGGGCGAAATCTGCCGCAGGTCGAGGGCGTCGCAGCGCTGCTCGGTGAGCGAGAGACAGATCAGGCCTCGGCCGTGCTTGGTCATGAAGTTGATGGCTTCGGGGGTGATGCAGTCGGCGGCCATCGTCAGGTCGCCTTCGTTTTCGCGGTCTTCGTCATCGACGAGGACGATCATGCGTCCCTGGCGCATTTCTTCGACGGCTTCTTCGACCGTGGCAAACGGCGCTTTACGCTCTGTCATTTGTTTGGCTCGTTTTCATCTTAATACAGGTTGCGCAAGAGTGGCGAAGACCCGATGACTTGACTCGTCGAATCCCTTGTGCGTCGCGAGATTGCAGTCCGGGTGCGATGCGGACTGCTAATCTTAGACCCCCTTTTACCGCCGATTAGAAATTTGTATCGTGCTGCAAATAAGCCGGTTATCCGAAGTTTTAATCGCGTTACCGTGGATTAGATGTTTGCGGCGGCGGGACGTTTCGTCCCCGGTGCCACGGCCGGCTTTGGCGCGCAAATTTCATAATCCAAAGGTCACGGTAGCACGGAGCAGAGAGCGATTACAACGAATGTTTCGGGTGGGGATCTTTGGTGGGGCTGGCCGGCTGTCCATTTGCGGGGATAACACAGGATTTTTTCGCGATTGGAAGGCGAATTCAGGGCTCAGTGCTGCGGTCGTTTACAAATGCGGACTGATTCATAGGAAGCTACAAAAGCGAAAATTAGGTGCACAAAAAGCGACGCTAAAACGGTCAAGTACCTTGACCTAGTTGGGTTACTTTTTGGGAGGCGAGGAGGCAGGGAATCAGCGGAAGAGGTGGTGCTTCACCCGCATCGTGACGCGCCAAAGCAGTGGGGTGCTGGAAAAGGGGATGTGGGTGCTATCCCCTTCTCCACGGCTTGCGGCATGCATTTTGTCGGGTTGGGGGTTGATCAATCAACGTTAATGCGAGTTGCCGCTATTGATCCTGTAGCCTCCGCGATGGGAGTTCCGACGCCGACGGCTTCGAAGCTGGGCGGCCAGAGCTTTAGGATCCAGTCACGCCGAAGCGACAAGCCGTGTTAACTACCAGTAAGGTTGGCGGGTGGCCCACCCTTCTCAGCTTCGTATGCGTGGTTTCCACAATTGACGTCGCTTCTGTGAGGATGATACCACTCGGGTAGATTACTTCGAAGTTTAGTCTCAGTTCTTGCGGTGCCCCATCCTTCGCTGGGTTTGCGAAGGGTGGGAGGGGGTTGACTTGCTTCGATTCGGAAGACGAACAAAACAACTGGGCCTGGAGTAGTTACCGGTTTTATCAGTATGGGGAAGAGAGTTTGTGCCGACCGGATGGATTGAAGGATTAGGCATGAAACGCGGAACTAGGACGGAAATATCAACATTAAGTTGACACCAACATTAAGTCAACACCAACACCAACACCGAAAACACCCACCCTTCGCAAAATCGGCGAAGGATGGGGCACCCGTAAAATCTAAGGCGTAAAACCTAATGCCTCGGAGCGAAGTTTGAGTGCTATCGTTTGTTCGGTGGTGCGATCAGGTGCGGATAAGGGGAGGGTGGGCCACCCGCCCAAACACTAACCCCTACGTAAAACCTCAGATAGAACGACAAGATAACCAATTGTAATTAGGGAAACGTAGAAAAGTCCCAAGTTAATCATGAACGCGGTGGCCGAAAGTATCTTATGCAGTTCAGACCCTAGCTCTATTCTCGGACTCTGCTGATCCATCGTCAGAACGAAACGGATGCCCCGATGAATTTCTAGCGCCAGACGCCACAGGAACAGTGTCGCCCCGACAGCTAAAAACAAGCCCATCGCCACGAAGAAATCCAGCCGCTGCAGATATTTCACCACTACGATCCCAATAAAAATGAATCCCACTGACAATGTGATCGTCGCTCCTAGAAAGTAAAGGGAACGGAATGGCGATCGCAGAAAAAACTCCGACATCCCCAACCGGTTTCTGCTGATCAGGAACCACTCTGCGGGTTGCATCTTAGCCTCCAATAACAAAACAGGTTAGTCCGGCTACCAGAGCCACAGTTCCCACAACACCTAACACCGGCGCTGCGACACTTGCGGAGGCGCCTGTAAGGATCGGCGGGTGGCCCACCCTTCTTTGTCGCGTATCGTGGTTTCCCCAATTGACGGCGGTTCCGTGAGGATGATACCACTCGGATAGATTACTTCGAAGTTCAGTCTTAGTTCTTGCGGGTGCCCCATCCTTCGCTGGGTTTGCGAAGGGTGGGATGGGATTGACCTGTTTTCGATGCCGAAGAATCTCAAGCGCCGCTATGGGACTGGGAAGCTGCATTTCACTACGTTCAGTTGTTTTCGGCGTTGGCCGTTTTTGAGGACGGTGCGGGCGCGGAATGCGTTTCTGGTGGTTCTCAATGAAGTGCGGGGGCGCTATCGTTTCGTAATCGTTGGGTATGTGGTGATGCCGGAGCACGTTCATTTGCTGATCGGGGAGTCGAAGAAGGCGAATCCGTCGGTGGTGGTGCAGGTGTTGAAGCAGCGGGTGTCGCGGAGGTTGAGGGCGAGGAGTCGGGGGAAATCTTCGGCGGGACAGCTGAGTTTGTGGAAGGATGCCGCGGAGCACCGCAGTTTCTGGCAGCGGCGTTTCTACGATTTCAATGTGTGGAGCCGGAAGAAGCGAATTGAGAAATTGAATTACATGCATATGAACCCGGTGAAGCGAGGGCTGGTGACGGATGCGAAACTATGGGCGTGGAGTAGTTTCCGGTTTTATCAGTATGGGGAAGAGGGTTTGTGCACACCGGATGGGTTGAAGGATTAGGAGGGAAGCGCGCAAGTAGGAGAGAAACCGAAACCAACATCAACACCAACACCGAAAACACCCACCCTTCGCAAAATCGGCGAAGGATGGGGCACCCGCAAAATCTAACGCGTAAAACCTAATGCCTCGGAGCGAAGTTTGAGTGCTATCGTTTGTTCGGTGGTGCGATCAGGTGCGGATAAGGGGAGGGTGGGCCACCCGCCACCCGCAAAGACTGGGGCAGGATTCGGAAGAGTGGTCGAGTGGTATCATTCGCGCGGCGGTGCCAGGAATTGTGGGGACTACGAATGGAAGTTGAGAAAAGGTGGGCCACCCGCGGTGAGATACTGCCCAAGTTTGATAGCACTGGTAAGCCCGTAACTTACCAGGAGTGGGACGTGAATCCTTCGAACGGAGGTGCGCGCGACGCTTCTCGTATCGTCACCGGTAGCGACGGGAGTGCCTACTACACGGCCGATCACTACCAGACTTTCACGAAGATACAATAAGCGGCGAGGGGTTGACACACGATTACGGAGAGCGACGACGGTTCATTCTGCGAGGGTCGCAAGATGGTAGATATCTTCTTAGATGGTAAAGATTGGAGAGTAGCTGACGATGTGTACAGGACTTTCCTCAAAGCCGTAGGAGCGCCGCATTGGCATGGCCACAATTTCAATGCGCTCCGCGACAGCATCACAGTCGGTCGAATAAACAAGATCGAAATCCCGTACGTCATCAAGATCCGCAATTATGGCTTGATAGGCGCGGACGCAAAGGATATGGCGGATAACTTCGTTCACTTCATTGGACAACTGCACGAATCCGGATTTCCTGTGACCGTTACGATTGAAAATAAAGATTCTGATTGAGTGGAGAGGTGAGTGGCCCAAATGTCTTTGCTTCGTATGTGTGGTTTCCACAATTGACGGGGCTTCTGTGAGGATGATACCGCTCGGGTAGGTCACTTCGAAGTTCAGTCTTGGCTTTTGCGGTGCGCGCAAAGTCGAGGGCCTGATCCTTCGCAATGAATTTCAAATTTGAAGATGAGGCTAAATGCAGATCCCTCGACTGCGCTCGGGATGACAGCGTTTGGGGGGAGCGAAGGCGAAGTGCGGACGAATGAATTTCAAATTTGAAGATGAGGCTAAATGCAGATCCCTCGACTGCGCTGGGGATGACAGCTTTCGGAGAGCGAAGACCAGGGCTGACGGGGCCGAAGGTGCAGAGGCTCGCGGAAAATGTGCCGCGAGTGGAGGACGCTGCGCGTCGCCTGGGCCCCGGTGCTTTCCACAGGGCTAACTTGTGCCGCGCCCCGACAAAGAAGTCGGGACGCAGAAATCGCGCCTGCGGCGCTGAGTTTATCCTGGCTCTTTCTTATTCGCTGTGTCGACATCTGTCAGGAGATATATAGGGCTGTGTTGCTTGTGAAGCGAAAAGAACGAGATTGTGACGGGAGGCAAGCATTGGGGATGGAGCCTTGTTGTTACGGGGGCGCAGGCTGAAGCCTACGCTACTGGAACTGCGTTGCGTGAGTGGAGGTGTGGGGTTGAGAGGGAATCACGCACTGCTCGTGCGATCATTTGGTGCGGGTGTCTGTGCCTTCGTTCATTAGGGTCCAGTGGGCGCCGGAGTCGTCGGTGAATTTTGTGTTCCAGGTGACGATGCCGGGCTTTGAGAAGTCGTTGATGGTCTTGATGTGGATTTTCTTGCCTTTTTGTTCTTCGTCCGTGTCGTAACTCCAGATGGAGCCGTCGATGGTGAGGGGTGTGGCGCGAGGTGTGCCCGAGCGGTCGAATCCGCAGAACTTGTAGGATTTTTCGGATTCGTTGTAGGTGTAGATCGTGAGGTCGTTGCGGGTTCCTGAGGGGCCGGTGAAGAGGTGGTCGCAGATCATGTAGCCGCCGTAGGCGGACCAGCCGCAGGTCATTGTGATGGTGATTTCTCCTGCGTGGCTGAGGGGCGTGTCGTAGAGCTTGCCGTGGGTGGTCCATTGGCCGGTCCAGGCGTCGAGAACCTTGAGGGCTGACGATTGCGGAGGCGGGGCTTGGTGCGGGGAATGCGAGAGGGTTGTTGGCGCGAGGATTGAGAGGGTGATTAGGAGAGAGGAGAGAGCTTTCGAGGACAGGCGGAGATGGCGCATCTGGACACCTCGGGATGGAGTCTTTGAGTCGGTGAATCTGACGCGCGGAGGGGAGGAAGGTGAGCTTGCCTTTGTTCTTGTTCGAAGTTCAGGCAACGGTTGGCCCACTGGTTGAACGACGCGAAAGATGGAAGAAAGGCTCGCGGGAAATGCACCGCGAGCGGAAGACGCCGCGCGTCGTCTGGGACCCAGCGCTTCCGCGCTGGGCTAACTTCTGCCGCGCCTACGGCGCTATTCGGGAGTAGGGGCGGGATTGGTCTTATAGATTGGCAGAGTTCCTTTTTTGTGGACTATATCGGGGAATTACGTTTTAATCGCGCCAATGCAGACGCTGGGCCTTTCCGAATCGACCCCACGAACCGAGAGCCGCATCAAGAGCCTATTCTGGCCATCGATTCAGACAGCCACCGACATGGACTACTTGGGTTCGCAAGGATACTGGGTGTGCGCGATCGTGGCCGTCCTCAGTTTTGCAATCGCAACTGTCACCGGGCATCCGATTGCCGGTGCGGCGACTTTAATATTTTACTATTTGGGTGGCGTAGGCGTTCGAGAGCACAGCCGGTATGCGGCTGTGGTCGTATTCGTGATGTACATTGCCGATATGCTGCTATCCGGGCCCGGCGTGCTCAAAGTTCTCATCGCGGCACTTTTACTATCAAATATTCGGGCAACGTGGTTAGCGTCTGGATGGCGGCCCGAGTCGGACCAAGCGGTGCTTCCGCCGCGTTTCGCGGAAACATGGGCTGATAAGTTTGCCGACCAGTTGCCGATGTGGCTCTGGCCGAAAGTTCGAGTTGCGTATTACATTTTCTCCGCTGGTTTTATCATCCTCGTCGTCATCGGCATCGCAGTTCTGAGGCGCCACCACGGTTCTTGAGTCAAAATAATTTTCTCTCTTTCTCCTCCCGGTGTTGCGGTCCGCATCAGGGAGCATCTCGCAAGAAGTCCGGTCATTTGCCGCGGAGTAGGAGGATTACGTCGAGGAGGACGAGGACGGCTACGACTACTTCGAGGGCGAACATGCGGCGCTCGTTGAATTGGGCGACCATGAAATCGTAGAGTTCGCCGGCGGTTTTTAGTTTTTCGCTTACGAGGGTTTTGTAGTCGTTGACGCCGATTTTCGCGGAGCTGAGGCCGTAGACGCGAGCGTAGTAGGTGTCGCTGATGAATTTCACGGCGTATTCGGTGCGCTCGGCGAGATCCATGATGTCGAGGCGGATGCGATTCAGACGGCCGGCGCGGCGGGCGAGGCGCCAACTGGCCAGGAAGCCTTCGTGGCCTTCGAGGGAGCTGTAGACGTTGGAGAGGAGGGTGGTGAGGAGTTCGTCGTAGTAGCGGAACTCGAGCAATTGCGTGTTGGCGTATTCGAGGAGATCGATTGCGGCGGGAGTGGCGTCGGGCTTGTCATATACAAGAGCGGCGGCCCAGCCGACTACGACGAGATCGCTGGGATAGTAGGAGAGAGCGGAGCGGACGATTTCGTCGCGTTCGGAGGCGGCGAGGGGCATGAGTTCGCCGCGGACGAGTTGAGTGATTTGGTCGGCGTAGGATTGGAGCATTTCGACGCCGGTGGCGGGGCGGCCGTCGGTGTGCTGTGCGGATTCGATGTCGATGACGAGGTAGTCTTCGTCGAGCCATTTTT
>Ga0209525_1000185_pt1 | contig 16744 bp, 13 predicted proteins | sample JacPin_JW_Ref_O1_FD_187958 | JGI IMG/M metagenome (GOLD analysis project Ga0209525, IMG submission 187958) | Forest soil microbial communities from Algoma, Ontario, Canada - Jack Pine, Ontario site 1_JW_Ref_O1 (SPAdes) (version 2) | ecosystem: Environmental > Terrestrial > Soil > Boreal... | reverse complement strand
AATCGTGGGCGGCGCGACTGATGCGTGGCGCATTTCAGTCAACGTCGCTGTCGTCTTCAGCAGGTGCTTTTGCAGCGTCGCGATTTCGTGCGTCAATCGCAGCGTTTCATCAAACGAATTGCGCGGGCGTTTCAGTTTCCCGATGCACAGGCGCAATGCAGTGAACGCTGCGCAGGCGCCCTCGAGGAGAACGATCTCGGAGACGGTCGGCGCATCGCCTATATCGCGAGCAAAGGCCGCACGGAACGCACTGACCGCTTGCTCGGTTGACCTGTCAGGCGGATTCGACTTTTGTCGCTCGCGCCAGCGTGCGAGATTCCGTGCACCCGCTTCAGTGCGATTGCGACGCGCTTCTTCCGAGACGTTGTTGCCACGTGTGAACGTTGTTTTCTCAATGACTGCCACGACGCCCGTTGACGGGTCGGTGCGTCTTTGAGTCTGCCTTACGCGCGTCGTCGTCTTGGGTTGTGTCATGGCTCACCTCCATCTACGGCTTGGCTGGGATAGCGGCTATTGCTCGCTAGAAGTACTGGGTATCGCATTGGGGGACGCTCAGGCGAGCCCTGTGCCCGCTCTCGCATGATCTTGCGAACGCATCGATTCCCGTGAGAATTTGCGAGTTTTCGCGGGTCATCGCATCTCGCATCTGATTGCCCTCTGTGTGTTTCGTAGCAGTTGCGTCGATTTGCGCGCGCCTTTTACCCAGTCTTTAACTTGCGACCGTCAAAGACGCCAACCCTCTGCCACCCGCTCGCGGCCATTCGCTCGACCTCAGAACGCTGAACCACGAATCGCTTGCCCACCCGCTTGAACGCGAGTCGGCCCGTGTGAATCAACCAGAACACGTGCGAGCGCGTCGAATGCAGTATTGCCGCTGCTTCCTTCACGGTGATCGCTTCAACCACGTCGGCCATCTGCGTTCTCCCAAATAGAAACGGGCGACCGAGATGGCCGCCCGAGTGTCAAAAACCTGCACTACCGTTGCTTCGAAAAACTCAATGTTCACGAGAGAAAAAAGAGCCGCGCGTGTGCGTGCGCGGACGCCTTTTCGCGCTCTGTAGACCTGTAAACCTGAACCGGCCTTCTAGGGCTGTTACTGTCCGAATGTATGGTCGACTTCACGTTCTTCGATGTGGCGTTTGATTCTGAAGAACTTTCCAGGCACTTTTACATTCGCCTCTTGGCAGGCCTCTGCGACTACTTCCATGAAGTCGCTCCACTTATCAGGGTTGCCGTTCAAGGTTTCAGTCTGCTGGGTCCAGATTTGCTGAAAGGCTGGTGGTCCGAATGGTTTCTGCTTTTTGTCGAATATCTTGAAGGCTTCGACTACTGCTCGGGATGTTGCGATTCGTCGAGAAGTAGATGGAGAGCGAGCGCGCGCAGCAGCTGCGGCGGAGGAAGTGCTCTTCTGCGGCCGCTTCTGCCGCAGTGTGTTTTCTGGCTCTGTTTCTTTCTCTCTCTCTACTTCTACATCTACATCTACTTCTGTCGTGCTACCTTCACCGTAGCCCGCTTGTGACTTTGGGTGTAGCACTTCCGTAGCATCGTGTGTAGCAACGTCAGTTTTTTTTCCACGATACTTCTTAGTCCGTTGATATTCCGACTGATAGCGGTTCCAGTTGGTGATGAAGATCGTGTAGAGTCTGCCCGCTTGCGTGGGCGATTCGGCGTCGGAGATAGCTTCACCTGTTACATGAAGCGTGATTTTCCCAGTTCGTTCGAATAATTTGAACGTCGCCAGCACATCGATGGGTTCGCTCAGCAATCCCTGGAACTTCTGCAGCGGGTAGCCGATCCACTGGTCGTTATCTTTGCCAGCGCAGATGACACCGCCGAATCGCGAACGACCCGCCATCGCCAGCAAGTCAACCCAGAAGGCGCGCTGCGCGCCAGTCATCTGGTATCGCGTCGTGCCCTCGAGCCAATCGTTGGTCCAGAGTTTGACCCAAGCTCGGCGCCCGTCACTGGGTTTCATCGTCGTGCCCCCTTGGCAGCGGCCCGACTGACCGGTTTAATGTCCTCGGGCGGAACGCGAAACGTGCCCTTTGGTTTACCGTTTGCCTGAGTCCCGCTGGGTTGGATCTCACACGCGTCCGCGAATACGGCGAGCAACTTCCCTTCGCCGAGTGGCGTTTGAACCCACGCGTCGATGAATGGAAAAAGAACGGCGTGCGGCTGACGGAACTTCTTCAGCGCAGTATCCATGCGTCGTTGAATTTCTTCGTCCATTCTTAACTCTCCCTAAAATGAAAAAGGCGAATCAATCGATTCGCCCTCGTGAAAAGTTCAGATAGCAGAAACTATTTGTGACTCGAATTCCTCAGATGGATTCCTTCAACGAATCAGTTTTCATCTGATGACTTAATTTTATGGCTGCGCCGCGGTTTCGTTCCTCAGATTTGGGGAACGGCTTTGAGAAGGCCTGGCTCGCAATGTGTGGGGCACACCGCGTCAAGCAACGGCATGGGATTCAGCAGGCCGTTGCTCTCTGACCAGAAGATTTCCAACGGCTCGCGCGCCCCACAGACCTTGCAGCGGAGGTTGCCCAGTTCTCGGGCGACCGCGCGCCACTCCTCCGACGAAAGCGGCACTAGGTCCACGAAGTCCGCGATCTGCTCAATATCGATTGCGACACGCATTAGTTTGTCCTCCGCAAAAAAGAAAAGGCCCGAGACCATTGGGTCTCAAGCCTTCGATTCGAATCACGCGATGTGGGAAATTCCGGTCAGTGGTGAGCCGCGAATCTCGCTTCGGGAGGCGAAACGTTGGCTGACTCGCCAGAAAGTTGCAACAAAGCCTCGTCCTGTAGCAGGCGATCACAGTCACTCCACAACATTACTTGTCGAGCGAATTGAGCGAGGTCAACCAGCGCGTCGCGCCGGGCGACGTTCCGCTGCTCGATGAATTTCTCGAACGCGTTTTCGCTCCGCTGCGTGATGGGAGTTCTCACGTCAATCATCTTGATGTCCGCTTCGCCATCCGCCACTAGTTCTTCGCCTCTCGGACCGATGACGGCATCAATTGATGCCGTCACGATTAGCAAATGACGCTGACAAACCACGGAGACGCGCTCGCCGCTCAGAAAACGTTCCACAATCCCGGACCTCAGCCCTCCGACCAGCTCCAGTTCCTCCGACGTGAGCCCGCTCGCCCTCAACCAGTCTGCAACGTCCTTTGGACGCACAACCAGTGAATTGCATCGATAGTCCGGTGCCTCCGTCGTCTCTGCGGGGCGTCCGACCCAATCCCATCGCGGTTGAATGTCTGTGGCCACTTTCTGCGTGGCGATTCGCTCGGTAACGGCGAGGTCAATGAGTGCCGCAAGTTCGCGGGCGACGGTAACAGGGATGCTGTCAATCAGTTCGTCAACCGCGCTCCGGAGCTCCGGCAACTGCGGTCTTTTGCTTTCGCGTTCATACACTGCTAGCTCCTCTTCAAACGAACCGTAATCGCGGCTTTTGTAGTCTTTTCCAAGCGGATACTCATATTGCCCTTTGTGCTGGCGCAGAAACCTCTGATGCATCCGTAACCCCAACTGCGGTGGATTCCACTCGCGGCGGAGTTCAAGCGGCCTGAATTGATTCTCGGCGATCCTGGCGATGCGGTTGACGGCGCGGTAGAGTTGATCCTCGCTGATTTTGAAGCGCACGCAGGTCTCCTGCCGGTCCAAGCCAGCGCAGTATTCGTAGACCGCGGACGCCACGTCGTAAGTAGCATCGTCCAGCATTCGGTGCTGTGAGAGGAACTCGAACGCGACATCCTTGCGCGCGGACTCGCGCCAATACGTTATTTTTTTTCCCTGCTCGTCCGGCTTCAGCTTCTCGAATTCGGCGTGTGAAATACGCCCCGCAACTTCCGCGACGTCATCCTGACAGTCGGCAGCAACTATCTCTAGATCTCCGCACGGGCGTCCAATCTCCGTTTCGATTTTACTTTTCTCCCCACGCAAAACACGCGTGGGTACCAATCGAACGCCTACCTTCTCAGCTGCGGCGCACAGTGGTCCGACATTCGCCAAAGCACTCCGCCCTCGGCGAACCGGAAAAACGAAGATACCGCGTTTGTCGGGGGGAACGGGAGCGACCGCGACTCGGTTCACGCGTCCCTCAGAGAAATCCAGAACGAAGCGGCAATCAGGTTGCTCGTCTGCCGTGAGCCACGCAAACAGATCGCTGATGCTGACGTAGAAGGTCTTCATGTGCTAATTATCTCGCTTAACCGCGGCTTCGTTTTCGTCTTCTCCCGACGAGCCCAATTTCTCCTTTGCCAGCGAAACACGAAGTCACCTTTTACCCATTTTACTTACGCAGCGAATAGAGCGGACGCAGTGAACGGTGTGAACGCTGCTAAGTCGTTAAAAATCTGCAAGTGCAATGTGCTCAGGATGATGCCGGCAGATTCTGGATCTGATTATCCTGGTTCGAGTCCAGGCCTCCCAGCCAACAGCCTCCAGCCTCTCATCGTAGCGAAGGTCTAAGCAAACTCTCTGCGGACGCATGCGCCCGACCTCTATGTTTTTGCGCTTTGAACCGGCAGGTTAGCTGATTCCCACGCCGCGAGGCCACCAGCAATTTCACAGACTGAATCAAATCCGCAAGCCTTGAGCAAGCTCGCGGCGATCGACGAGCGGTAGCCTCCCGCGCAGTAAACGAGCAAGGGGCGATCTCTTGGCAGGGCTTTCAGATCTCGCGCCAAATGATTGAGCGGCATACTGAGGCTGCCTTCAATGTGTCTTTGTTCACGTTCGCGCGGTGCTCGGACGTCTATTGCAAGTGGCGGTTGGTCTGACGCAAAGAGGTCAGCGGCGAATTGCGGACTTAAGCGTTCGATGAAGACGACCAGGTCCGGGCGCAATTCAAGGCTTTGCAATCCGTTCTGCAGGTAGCCGGCCACGTTGTCGAAGCCGATGCGCCCGAGCCGAACGGCTGATTCATTCTCGCGGCCGGGAGCCGCAACAATCACGATCGGATGCTCGTGATTGAGCATCGTTCCGGCCCACGTTGCATACTGGCCACCAAGCCCGATGTTGATGCTGCCGGCGAGATGAGCCGCTCCAAATTCATCGGCATCGCGCGTATCGAGGATCTGCGCACCTTCCTTTTGCAACTCCAATACCGCATCGAGAGCCAGCGGTTTCAAATTGCGCTCCAGCGATTCATCCAGCGTGGGCCGTTCTTTGCTGTTCAACACGGCATCGTAGACGAAATAAGGAGGAGCCTCAGGCTGATCGGTGGTCACCAGTTCGATGAACGCTTTCTTGCTCATCGGCTGCAGGGCGTAATTTAGCCGACGCTGATCTCCGATTGTTGAAACCGTTTCTTTGCTGATGGCCCTGCCGCACAGTGACCCGGCGCCGTGAGCCGGATAAACGAGACTCGCGTCCGGCAGCGGAAGCAATTTGGATTGCAAGGAATCGTAGAGCAAGCCGCCGAGATCGGTGGCTGACCAGCCGAGTGAAGCGCGTAGGTCAGGCCTCCCCACATCGCCGATGAATAATGTATCGCCCGTGAGCACGGCGTGCGGTTCGACGCTGCTGCGATCGAGGTCGTAGACGAGCATCGAAATCGATTCGGGCGTGTGGCCTGGCGTTTCGAGCGCCTTCAATCGCACTCGCCCAAATTCGATGACGCTTCCTTCTGCGAGCGGCGTGAAGCGATATTCGGCTTGCGCTTTCGCGCCCAGGTAAATTGTTGCGCCCGCGCGGTCGCGCAGTTCCAAGTGCCCCGCGATGAAATCCGCGTGCAGATGAGTCAAGATCACGTGTTTGATTTGCAGCTTATTCTCAACGGCGAACTCCAGATATCGCTCGATGTCCCGTTGCGGATCGACGACGGTAGCTGTGCGCGTCTCTTCGTCACCGATGAGATACGAAGCGTGGGCGAGGCAATTGAGATAGAACTGCTTGAAGATCATGCATCTTTATACTCGATGGCTGTTGCAAGCCGCAAGACTGAGCAATTACTGAAGGTTGGATTTGAAGCGCACCGCTCGCTTCTTATTCGTAGCGTAGCGCCACAATCGGGTCAACGCGCATGGCACGGCGCGTAGGAATAAAGCAGGCGAATAGCGCTACGGCGCAAAGCAACATCGTTACACTAAGAAATGTGAGGGCATCGGTGCTCGTTACACCGAGCAACGCGCCTTTCAAATAGCGTGTCAGCGCGAGCGACGCTGCCAAGCCGATCGCCACACCGGCGATCGTCAACCGCAACCCGTGGCCGAGGACCAGCCGCAAGATATCGTCTTTGCTCGCGCCCAATGCCATGCGGACACCGATTTCATGTGTACGCTGGCGCGTAGTGTAGGCTGTGACTCCGTAAATTCCCACCGCAGCGAGAACCAGCGCGAGCAACCCGAATGCGCCGACAAAAATTCCCGCCACGCGCTGAGGGAAGCTGGCAAACTGCTCGCTGGTTTCGAGCGAGGTCACTTGGAACAAAACCACGTCGGGGTTCAGTTGATGAACCGCACCCTCGACCGTCTTCGCGAAAGCGAACGGATCTCCAGCAACCCGCGAATGGATGACCAAGTTGGCCGTATAGACCTGGTACAACGGCAGATACACGAATGGCGCTGACTTTTCGCTCAGTCCGGTCATTTTGCTATCGTGCGCCACACCGACTACCGTGAACCATTCGTGCGTCAAGTCCGAGTTGAGTTGCTTGCCGAGGCCTTGCTGGTTCGGCCAGTAGCGATTCACAAATGATTCGTTGACGATCACAACGCGCTGCGAACTATTTGTGTCCTGTGGTGTGAAGTCGCGCCCCTCGACCAGCGGAATCTGCATGGTGTGGAAATAGTTCGGCGTGATGATGGCGTCCGGTATCTCCATCAGTTCATTCGCCTGCGCCACGTAGCCTTCCGGCTTCACGGCCGTCGAGCCCGACGAAAACCCCGGGACGCGGTTTGAGAGGGCCACCGATTGTACGCCTGGCAGCGTCTCGAGTTTCGCCTGAAGCTGCCGGTCGAATTCCGCGCCGCTGGCGTCCGAATATCCTGCGGTAAACAGATCGTAGGAAGCGGTGAATACATTATGCGGATTAAATCCCAAATTAATTAATTGCGCTCTCAGAAAGCTGCGGATGAAAAGTCCCGCGCAGATCAGCAGCAGCAGCGACAGCGAAATTTGCGCTACCACCAGCCCGCTTGCCAGGCGGGCCTTTTTCAGGCTGCCCGAAGCGCTGCCCGTGTCTTCCTTCAACACCGCAACGGGCGCCAGGCTCGATGCGCGGAGCGCGGGCAAAATTCCAAAGATCACTCCGGTGAGCACTGAAATCGCGAACGTGGCGATCAATACCGTGCGGTCAGCCTGGACAACGAGCGCGAGCGGAAAATCCGTCGTCGGTAGGAATTTCATCAATGTGCCTGAAGTCCAGGTTGTGATCAGCAACGCGATGGCGCCACCGGCCAGCGCCAGCATCAGGCTTTCCACCAGCAGTTGTTGCACAAGCCGCCATCGGCTCGCGCCCAGCGACATACGAATGGCGATTTCGCGCCGCCGTCCTACAGACCGAACCAGCATCAGATTGGCGACGTTCGCACACGCCAGCAGCAGCACCAAGCCCGCAATAGTCATGAGTATTGGGAGTAGTGTGGCGAGAAAAAGATTCAGGCCAAATGGATTCCGCCACAGCGGATAAACCGTCACGCTGTCGTGCCCCTTGTGTTCTTCCGGATAATTCTTCACTTCGGATTTGATTTGCAGCGTCAGTTCCGCTTGCGCCTGCTCCAGTGTGACTCCCGGCTTCAGCCGTCCGAACACGATCCACACGAAATAATGATGGTCGTGAAGGATGTCGCCTAGCGGTAGCACATCTGCTTCCATCATGATGGGAATCCAAATCTCGGTACGCACTCCCGTTTGACTCCCCTGAAACACTGCCGGCGTCACGCCCACGATGGTGTAGGGATGCTTGTTGATTTCAATTGACTGGCCGATGACGTCAGGATTCGCGCCGAAATGCGTTTGCCAGAGCCGATAGCTGATTACCGCGACAGGTGCTCCTCCCGGCTTTTCATCTTCCGCTGGCATGAATGTGCGCCCGAGTATGGGCTGCACGCCGAGCACATCGAAATAGTTCGCAGATGCCACCATGCCCCACACGCGCTCCGGTTTGCCCTTCCCGGTGAGGTTCATCTGAGCGAAGTTGCATGCCGCGATGCCTGTAAGACTGTGCTGGCCGTCGCGCATCGCTTCGACATCAGGATATGTAAACCCGAGCGGAGTTTCCCCAGGCTTGCTTCCCGACATCGCTACCACTTCACTCGGGTTGGTAAGTCCTGGGACTGGATTCAGCAATGCAGAATTGATCCAGGAGAAAATCGTGGTGTTAGCGCCAATTCCGAGCGCGAGCGTCAGGATGGCAATCGTTGCATAGCCCGGGGCCTTGGCTATCATTCGCGCGCTGTAGCGAACGTCTTGCCAGAACGAGGTCATCACCACCTCCAGGCACTGTTTAGAATGATTCAAAGCATGTCCCGGCCCAGACGGGAGCCTCCCGTAAGCGAATGCGGGTATAAGGGTTAGCTGTACTCAGATGCTGGCAGAAAGGCACCGCCGTCCGATTATGGGACACGCCACCAGCAAGACCGAACATCAAGTAACCTACCGGGAGGGACTCCGAGCGAGTGTCAGATGACAAGCTTTTGCAATCCCATCCTAGTACCTTCGGCGGATAACCAAACAGCAATATTCTGCTATCCTAGTAACAACAGGCGCGATTTGGTGTCCAATTAACCCAAGGGACACGCGCTGCTAAGGAGCAAGGGCCGAACGCATGTCCGACCTGGCACAATCTCTATCGTGGGGCCGCGACGAAGCTGGCCTTGTGCACGAGTTGCAAGCAGGGTCAGACGCGGCTTTCGATTACCTGGTCACGTACTACCACGCGGGCGTGTTCAATCTGGTGTACGGAATTTTGCCGGACCGCGCTGACGCTGCTGATGTGACCCAGGAAGTTTTCTTGCGCGCGTTTCGCGGGATTCGCGGTTTCCGCCAGGGAAGCTCGCTGAAGACCTGGCTTTATCGCATCTCGGTGCGCCAGGCCCTGAATCATCGCCGCTGGTGCTGGCGGCATCACCGGCAGCAGGTTTCGATCGATGCCGAGGAAGAGGGAAGAAGCCTCGCGCTCGATCTGAAGGATAGCGAAGCCACTCCATATGAGCGGCTCGCTAGCCAGGAAACGCAACAAGCAGTTCGTGCGGCTCTCGCGCAGGTGCCGGCGCTGTTCCGTAGCGCGGTGATTTTGCGGGATCTCGAGGGGCTTTCTTACGAAGAGGTGGCGGAAGTGCTTGAAGTCTCGGTGGGAACCGTAAAGTCGCGCATCCTTCGCGGAAGGCGGATGCTGAAGGAAATTCTCGATCCCGTTGTTGCCGCACGTCAAACTGAAAAAGAACCCTCGCTCGCGTCGTTCGGCTCGCAGCCGATCAATGGGTGGGAAAGATGAACTGCAAAAGTGCCCAGCGCTTTTTGCCCGGTTATCTTGATGGAGCAATTGCTGCTCGCGAACATGCTCGCGTGCGCCAGCACGTTGAGTCTTGCGATACCTGCCGGAACTTGCTCGAAAGCTACCGCCGTCTTGTGGTTGCCCTGGCGCGCGTAGAGCCTGTCCGGCCGCCCGCGAATCTGGCCACGTCCATTCGTCTAAGCGCCGCCAAGGTAGGTTCTCCTTGGCAAGCTGTGCGGCGATTGTGGGCCCGCGGCGTAATGGTGTTTGAAGATGTTCTGGGACCGCTCGCTGTCCCCGCTACCGGTGGAGTCGTCACGGCCCTCGTGGTATTTGCGCTTCTCGTACAGAATATTCTGGTTGGCGTACCGATGGGCGGGGTGGTGCCCAACGACCTGCCTCTGAATCTTGTCCAGCCTGCGCGTCTCGAGAGTCTTGCTCCATTTCCGGTTCCCGTCGTCATCGCAACGGACGATCGCCCGGGCTCGGGTCTGTTGCTCGTCGAGGCCACACTCAACGCACAGGGCCAAGTTGTGTCCTACAAGATTCTCTCCGGCCCAAGCGACGATGCCTCTCAGCGGCAGCTCGATCAGATCATGATGTTTTCGCGCTTCCGTCCGCAAACGAACTTCGGCCTTCCCCGCGATGGTGGCCGCGTGGTGCTGAATTTCAGCACCGTCCGGGTTCGCGGCTAAGGCGAGTACCGGTTCGAAGGATTCTTTCTTGTATTCTCTGTGGTTTTCTGCGCCCTTTCGTTTTCTTGACTCCTAGAAACTCGCCGATTAAAGTTTATGTGGAAGCGCAGGTGCACCCAGGGGATTGCAGTTCCTGTCGTTTGAGGCCTGCCCGGCGAATGTATTCGGTCAATTCAGGAGTCCGCTGATTCAAAAGTTCGCGCAGTTGAGCTTGAAACTCGCAGCGATCATCGCCGCTTTACTCGTGGCTGTCTCCACTTGCATCGCAGCACAGCGCGAGCAAGCACATCAGGAAAAACCACCGGACAATTACAGCGGCATCTTCGTCGAGCCCGACCAGGCTCTGTTCGCCACGATGTGTGCTCTGGACGCCGCCGGCTTTGCTGCCGATGAAAGCACGCTTTCAGAGATGCCTTCGCGTCTCGCGCTGCGCGAGGCCATGCTCAAAATGGAGGGACCGGCGACGGAAGCCCTGCGCCAGTTCTATCGCGATCATCTGCTCGGCGACCCCGGCGAAACGCTATCGCGTTACATCACGTTCTCGCTTGTTGTGGGACCACCGCCTCGTTTCGATTTTCAACTGAATCATGATTTGCTCCCGCCAGACGTGCTCACGATTGAGAGTTTTCGGGAAATTCTCGCAGCCTTTTATCAGGAGGCACGCCTCGATCTGCAGTGGGCGAAAGTTCAGCCGGAGTACGAACGCGCGGCTGGCGCCTACGGTCCGCCCATGCGCAAAATCATGTTCACCACGAATTCCTACTTGCGCGAGATTCTCAAGCCGATCTACGACCGCACGTTTACTGTGTATGTAGAGCCGCTTGTCGGCGCTCGCACGAATTTTCGCAACAGCGGCAGTCACTATTCGATTGTGGTAGGCACAACCGCGCGAATTCCCACCGAACAGATACAACACGCATACCTTCACTTCGTGCTGGATCCGCTGCCGCTGCAGTATCGCAAACAAGTGGATTCGAAGCGTGCCTTGTTGCTTGTCGCCGCTCGAGCTCCGCGATTGCCTGAAGAATATCGCAATGATTTTGTAGCCTTCACGGACGAATGCCTCATCAAGAGCGTCGAACTTCGTCTCCGCCGTCTCCCGCCTGCTCAGCTTGACTCTGCTTTGAATGAGGCCGATCAGACCGGTTTCGTGCTCGTGCGCCCTTTCGTCGCGGGACTGCAGAAATTTGAGAAAAGCGAGCCGTCGATGACGTATTATTTCCCAGACTTAATCGCGGCCATCGACGTTCCGGCGGAACAAAAGCGTCTGCAGAGCGTGACATTCTCGCCAGAAATTCCGCCCGCGCCTGCCAAGCAGGAATCTGACTCCGCTGCGTCGGCGTCCGAGCTGGATCGTTTGCTCGCGCAAGGTGACCGCGAGATCGCGCGACAGGACGCCAAAGCCGCCTCGGCAACGTTCGAGAGTATTCTGGCAAAGTATCCTGGCTTGCCGAAGGCGGAATATGGTCTGGCAATCGCATCGGTGATGGCCGGAAACGCGGATCGTGCGGAGCAGCTTTTCGCACAGCTGGTTTCGCCACCGCCGGCTTCGACCACAGCGTCAAAGCCGGAGGATGCTGCGGATCCCGCGATTCTCTCTTGGTCGCATGTGTACCTGGGGCGCATCCACGATCTGGAGGGAGAGCGCGAAGCCGCGGTTCACGAATACATGGGTGCGCTGGCCGTCGAAGGCGCGCCCGAGTCCGCTCGCGTCGCGGCGCAGAACGGCGTGGAGGAGCCATACAAGGGGCATCCACGCGCGAACGGAAGTGGAAATGAGAAATAAGCTTTACGAAGGCAGTGGCAGGCTTGAGATCGCTCGCTCCGAGCGCTCCGAGACATCCATCCAACAGGGGGAAATTCGATGAAGCTCCCGTCACATCACAGTGGGATTATAGTTGCCGCCATCGCACTTGTGGCAGCTCTCGCCTCGGCCCCGATTCTGCACGCGCAGTACGGCGGTTCCGGCGGGCAACAGCAACAGTCGCCGCCTCCGTCATCGCAGCAGCCAAACCCACCAGCGAAGGCCGCACAGCAGGAACAAAAACCTGCACAGCAGGCACCCGCGGATCCGGAAGAAGAAAAAGCTTATAAGGCTTTCACAGATGTGAAACCGGATTCCTTTGACCAGCAGATTCAAGTGGGTGAACAGTATCTCCAGAAATATCCCACTGGCCGCTATGCGGAGAAAGTATATGCCCGCTTGGCGACTGCCTACTTCCAGAAGCAACAACTCGACAAGATGTACGCCGCCGGCGACAAGGCCCTTGCCAGCAATCCGGATGACGTCACCGTACTCGTTCTCGTCGGCTGGGTGATTCCTCACAACTACGATCCCAACGACCCCGAGGCCGAACATCGTTTGGCAAAAGCGGAAACCTATGAGAAGCACGCAATCGAAGTACTGGCGACGATGCCCAAACCTGACGGCGTCACAGACGAGCAATTTGCCAAAGCCAAGCAGGCCTCGTTGGCACAGGCGCACAGCGGTCTAGGGCTGGTCTACTTCCGTCAGCAGCAATTCGAGAAGGCGGCCGAGGAGATGCGACAAGCGGTGAAACTCGATACATCGCCAGACTCTGTGGACCTCTACATTCTCGGAGTCAGCCTGAGTCAATTGAAACGCTACCCGGAAGCGGCTGACGCATTCAAGCAGTGTGCTTCCATGCCCGGCGCAGTGCAGGATCGTTGTAAGCAGCGCGAAGGTGAAGCTCAGAAACTGGCCGCCGCGCAGCCCGCTGCTCCTAAATAATCGAACCGAGGCCAACGATGACCGCTGAAGAGCTCGAAGAACTAGGAGCGATTCTCGGTCATCGCTTTGCCCATCCCGAACGCCTCGAGCAAGCGCTCACCCATCGCTCGCGACGCCAGAACGACGCTGCCTCAGATAATGAGCGGCTCGAATTTCTCGGCGACCGCGTTCTCGGCCTTATCGCCAGCGAAGTGCTCTGTCATGCGTTCCCCGACTGGGATGCCGGGAAGCTTTCCAAGGGACTGGCGCGGCTGGTGAGCGCTGTCTCGTTGCATTCGGCCGCAGAACAGCTTCGATTGGGCGATTATTTGCGGCTCGGTCCGGGCGAGGAAAAAACCGGCGGCCGCGGTAAAAAACGTCTGCTTGCCGACGCATACGAAGCTGTCATCGGTGCGATTTATCTCGACGCCGGGCTCCCCGCCGCGCGCCTCTTCCTCCGCCACACGCTTCTCGACAGCGCCCTCGGTGGCGAGGTTGGAGGCCTGGATCGCTCCGATCACAAGTCTGCCTTGCAGGAATGGTTGCAACAGCGCGGGCTCGGCGCCGTTCAATACCGTGTGCGCAACGAGTTCGGCCCCGAGCATCAAAAAACATTTGAAGTGGAAGTATGGCTCGCACAGCAAAAGCTCGCCCACTCCGAAGGCCGAAGTAAAAAAGAGGCGGAACAGGCCGCGGCGAAAATTGCTCTCGCTGGTTTGGAATCAGGTCCCACGTCGAGCTAAAGGGAACGATGTCCACAGAAACATCTGCGCTTGAAGTAGCAGAGCAGCCGGTTTCGGTAGCCCGGCATCGCGAATCGGCGCACAGCTCCGTGCTCGAATACGTGGAATCGCTGCTTGTCACCATTCTTCTCGCCCTCTTCGGCACCACGTTTATCGTCCAGGCCTTCAAAATTCCTTCGCAGTCCATGGAACCCACGCTGCTGGTTGGCGATCACCTCCTCGTGAACAAATTTGTCTTCGAAGGGCGCGGCGCGTGGTACGAAAAGTTTCTTCCTTACCGTTCCGTTCGCCGCGGCGACATCATCGTTTTCAAATTTCCCTACGACGATCATCCACACTATGTGAAGCGAGTCATCGGATTACCGGGCGATCGGCTCCGAATCATCAATCAACACGTCTATGTCAATGGCGAGCCTCTCGACGAACCTTACGTCGTCCACGATCCCCTGGGCGCGGATTCCTTCGGCGACGACTTTCCTCCTACTAGCCGCTATTTTATCGAAAGTGGCTTACGGCCTGAGTGGGCTACGCGTCTTTTCGACTATGTCGACCGCAGCAGTCTTGTAATCCCGCCGAATCGTTATTTCGTGATGGGAGATAATCGCGACCGTAGTTGGGACAGCCGTTACTGGGGTTTCGTCAATCGCGACGCGATCATGGGCCGCCCACTCATAATTTATTGGTCGGTGGCCGCTACGTCCGAAGACTATACCGACCGCACTCTCGCGGGCGTATTTCGCCGCTTCGCAGATTCGTTGCTCCATCTTCCCAGCCGCACTCGCTGGAATCGCATGCTCCACGGGGTGCATTAGCATTTTTCAGTAGGGGCACGGCACGCCGTGCCCGCGTAACTCATTGACGAAACTTCTCTTGTTGACTGAGTTATGCGATTGTAGTGAGAAGCCGAAATCGAAAAATAACCGACCTTGTCAAACACTCTCACTGAAACGATTGTTCGCGTGAAGCCGGTGGAACCCGCCGCGGTTGCGCGTCCGCGAAGGCGCCGCTGGGCGAATATTATCGCGCTATTTCTGGCGGCGCTCTGGATCGCCAACATCGCAATCTCGCTCGCAATCCGGCACACCAGTCTGCAGCGCAGAATCACTGCCCGCCTTGGCGCCGCCTTCGGCCGCTCCGTGGAAGTCGGCAGCTATCGCTTCAGTTTGTGGGGACGCCCCACGCTGGAAGCACGCTCTGTCACCGTCAGTGAAGATCCGCGTTTTGGACACGAATACTTTCTTCGCGCCGAATCGCTCACTATGAGCCTACGATGGCGGAGTCTGCTTCGTGGCCGTCTTGAATTTGGCGGCATCTGGCTCGGACATCCGAGTCTGAATCTAGTCCGCAATCCGGACGGAGATTGGAATGTCGCTGAGTGGCTGCCTCAGTTTTCCGCGGCTTCCGGGAGTCGGCCGGCAGCTGCACCAAAATTCCTCACCGGGTCGAATGCGCTCCGTTTCAGCCGCATCCATGTGGATTCAGGCCGGATCAACTTTAAGCGCTCCCAGGAAAAACTTCCCTTTGCTCTCGTCGGCGTCACCGGCTATGTCGAACCGGAAGGCAATGGCGAATGGCGCCTCGATCTCGAAGCCGCGCCCGCTCGCGCCGCTGTGATTCTTCAACAGGCCGGCATGCTCCACCTTTCAGGACGCGTCGGTGGCACCTCATCGCGCCTCCGTCCGGCCGCTCTTGATTTTGCGTGGACCGACGCCTCTCTCTCCGATGCCCTGCGGCTCGTTCGCGCCACCGATTATGGAGTTCGCGGAAATCTCGCCATCGTCTTGAAAGCAAGCACTCAGGCTCAGGATTGGAACCTCGAGGGCCGCGCGGAAATCCGCCAGGTTCATCGCTGGAATCTTCCTCTGCGAGCCGACAATCCCTCCCTCAACCTCCTTGCCAAGGGCATTCTCGATCCCGAACTTGCCCGCTTCGACTTCGTCAATTCAACCTTGGAGACTCCTCGTTCGAATGCCCATGCCACCGGCGCGATCAGTTGGAATCGAGCCTCTGTCGTTGACCAAGTTGCTCCTAGGTTTATTACTCCGAAGAATTCAGAAAGCGACACATCCCTAACGACTCTTCAAATCGTTTCCTCAGCCATCGACGCGAGCGATCTTCTCGCATGGGCGCGCGCCTTTCATTCCGGCATCTCTGACGAAATCACCGTTCGGGGATTCGCAAAACTCAAGGCAAGCGTGGCCGGCTGGCCGCCTCGCATCGATGAGGGAACACTTTCGTTTGGAGAAACTGATCTGACGGCGAAAACGTTGGCCGTACCTGTGCGGCTCGCGTCCGCCTCGCTTCTTTTCGACTCCAAAGGCGCGTTCATATCGCCGGCCACTATTTCATTCGGCGCCGCTGGCGGCACGCTTCGCGTCGAGACCCAAGGATCCATCGGCCTGAGTGTAAAGAACGGCTCGCCGGGACTCAGATCGATTTCGCCCGCTCAAGCTGCCTCCGCTCTTCACATTTCCGGTGGGCTCGCAGATGTGGGCAATCTGATTTCAACTGTAAGCCTTTTAGGTTGGGACATCTCGCGCGGCTGGGATCTCACGGGCCCTGTCCGCGGCGATCTGAGATGGCAAGGCTCGCCCTATCCATGGAAATCACCGCCCACGGGTTCGCTCGACTTCGGCGCTTCGGTCAATACCCTGGCGAATGCCGATGCGAATACAAGATCCAACGGTGATTCGCTCCGCGCTCCTTTTCTGAATCTGCCGGTAGAGCAGATTCGCGCGCATGTGGATCTGAAAGGCGCCGCGCGCCATGTTGCTCTCACTTCTGCCGAAGCGTTCGGCGCGCACTGGACCGGTTCGCTCGACCGCCGCGAGTCGGACCCGATGCAAGCGCTCCAAGTGCTCGAAGAACAGCCGAGTGCAGAACAACCACAACAAAAGGATCGATGGCAATTCGCGCTATCCGCCGACCGCCTATCCGCAGCAGACGGCGATCGCTGGCTGAATCCCCGTTGGCGACAGAGCTTTATCGACCGCGTCCTCCCATTTCTAAACTCGCGCCCGCCCGCGGTTGCTCAGCCCGACAATCTTCTGGCCACAGGCAAGATTAACGTCGACCAATTCGCCCTCGTGCCTTTCATGCTGCACCACGTTCAAACCGACGCTACAATCG
>Ga0209525_1000182_pt1 | contig 17090 bp, 32 predicted proteins | sample JacPin_JW_Ref_O1_FD_187958 | JGI IMG/M metagenome (GOLD analysis project Ga0209525, IMG submission 187958) | Forest soil microbial communities from Algoma, Ontario, Canada - Jack Pine, Ontario site 1_JW_Ref_O1 (SPAdes) (version 2) | ecosystem: Environmental > Terrestrial > Soil > Boreal... | reverse complement strand
TGCAGTTCATCCATAGCAAAATCTACCCCAACTTTCTCACCTTTTCAGCCGTACTGACCACAGATAACCATTCCGGCTTTGTGCTGTTGCCCGGCGACTTCAGCAACGGTAGGCTGGGCACCTTGCAATTGAGCGATCTGATCATTGAAGGGGACGAACTTGACCAGCCAGAACTTGAGCAAGATATTGGCGTCCCTGCCGGGGCTGAGCAAGCCTGACCTGGGCGCGGTACGTGCCGCCGCTGATGGCCTGCTGGGGCCACAAGGCGCGTCACCAGTGAGCGCAAATGAGGGGGCCGCTACCCCCCTATTTGACGCCATGACGCGCGCCCTGGGGCTGCGCCTGGGCTTTGCGGCATTTCAGGCAACGGCGACGTATAAAGCCTACAAGCGGGGTGCTTCGGCCGTGGCGCTGTTCCTAACTGAGGTTGCCCATGAGGCTTCCGAGAACCGCATCACCGAAAATGCGTTCCTGTCGCTGTTGATTGACTGCCTGATTGATAACCTGAAGGAACGCAACGTGCCGCTGTCAATGGGAACGCTGTGTAACAATCTTGAACGTGCCCCGCAGGTGTTCCGGGCGGCTTTCCCCGGCTACATCGAGAACGGTCACTCAGGGGTGATCCTCAAGGCGATGAGAGGTAAGTGATATGTTCGATTGGTGGCCATTCATGCTCAAAAGCAGTCACGAAGCTGTGCGTCGTGAGAACTTTAATCTGCGCGGCGCGCTTGGCGCGGCAAATGCCGAACTGCGCAAACACCGTTTGCTTATTGGCTCCCTGCGCCAGGGTCATGAGGACTCAACGGCAGCGGTCGAGCGGGCGCTCGAGAAATCCCGTAAATAGCAATGTTGTCGGGGGCTTTACAGGAGAATATTCTCACCGTCATTTCCTGGGACGACGTCCGCGCGCCGATCATACGCGGGGTTGTCGCCCCGGAACTGTGGGGCGGCCACTATCGGCTTATAGCCGCCCGCATCTACGATTACATCGATAAATACAAGAAGGCCCCGAAGGACCATCTTCCGGACATTTTGCTGGACAAGCTTGAGGCTGAGAACAAACGCGAAGCTCAGCTTTATGAGGAGACCATTTCATCTATCTCATCTGCGCGCGAGGGGATCAATTCCGAGTATGTCATGTCGCAGCTTACCCTCTTCATCGAGGGTCAAACGCTACGCAGCCTTACAGTTGATCTGGCCAAGGCGCTGAAACAAGGCACGGAGGAATCGCTTGAGGAAGCCAAATCACTTCTAGCCCGCGCCAATACCACCACCCTGTCGGTATTTGACCCAGGCATCCGCCTCAGCGACAAGCGCGCCTTGGCTTTCCTTGATATTCAGGAAGCGTCATTCCCTACCGGCATCCCTGAATTGGACAAGCGCGGCTTTGGTCCCACCCGCAAGGAGCTTTGGCTGTTTGTGGCCAACGCCAAGCGCGGCAAGAGCATGGCACTCATTCAGCTTGGCAAAATGGCGGCCATGCACAGGTTCAAGATCTGTCATATCTCATTGGAGATGTCGAAGGAGCGTTGTGCGCAAAGGTACTACCAAACGCTATTCGGTATATCAAAGCGCAAGGAGACCTTCCTCAATACCAAGTTCAAGAAGGACAAACTGGGCCGGATCACTAGCTTTGAGGACGTGCGGGTCACGCCGTCACTCAGCTATGACGACCCCAAGGTACGCAAGAAGCTTGAGCGCCGCATTGACCGTTGGTCGGATCGCTTGCTTGATAACATCCTGATCAAGGACTTCCCCACCGGCTCCCTGACCGTCCGGCAGCTTGAGGCATATTTGGACAACCTTGAGCAGACAGAACAGTTTGTGCCTGACCTGCTTGTGGTTGACTATCCGGATTTGATGCGCGTGGACAAAAACAACTACCGCCTCAGCCTGGATGAAATTTACAAGGACATACGCGGGCTGTTGGTCAAGCGGAACATGGCCGGGGCCATCGTCAGCCAGTCAAACCGGCTTGGGGAGAAGGCCAAGGAGCCGGGGCCTGAGAACATTGCCGAGGCCTACTCAAAAATAGCCCATGCCGATACCAGCGTGTTCTATCGGCAGACCAAGCAGGAGCACAAGCTGCACTTGGCGCGGCTTTACGTGGCGGCCGGGCGCAATGACGAGGACAAGATTGAGATCGTGATCTCCCAGCAGTATGGCATGGCGTCGTTTGTGGTAGATTCCACCCTCAAGCTAGGCAACTACTTCGAATCCATGCCACAGGACGGGTTTGATGAAGATGAGCAAGAATGAGCCGCCAATAGGCTCTCTGGTTTTTGAGCAAGCCAGCGCCGCGAGATACTTGGTATATAAAGAAAACGGTTTCATGCGTAGAGCAGGTTCCACAACTTCATGGTGGTGGTTTAAGCCGGGCGAAGATGGGACCCCTCAGATAGGGTACGCTTTTGCAAATTATTTTCATGCTTATGCCTACTCGCTCAAAGCAAAGGAAGGAGAAATTGCCTACCATATTCACGCCTGAGAAGCCGCTGCTGGCTGACCTGCTCAAGTCATTGCCTACCGGGGCGGTGGCAACGTGGGAAGGTGTGGGGCTGCTGGTCGCCGGTACTGAGAAGCCTATCTACCTGTTTGTGGTGAATGATCCAGGCGGCAGCAACACCAACCCGTTGATCCAGTTCAATCACCCGAAGAATTCATTGCAAATACGCGGCGAAGTGTTGATGTACCTGACCGGCGAAACCGTAGCCAACAAGAAGTTCTTCAACCGTACTTTCCTGCCGACGTTCTTTGTGTTTGGCAATTACCTGCATGCCTATGCCTTCGAGCAGAAGCTCGCCAATGCCGGTTATGCGGTTCGCAAAGAAAAATACAAGTGATCAACAAGCGAGCCATCGCGAAGTTTCTAGCCAGAAGGCTTGAGAACTTTGACTGGCTGAAGAAGTACACGAAACCGGAGCTCGAAGCAGGACTGGCTGCGCTCAAGCCCAAGCCAAACTTTGACACGATCAAACCGTGGGTGCACCAGCAGGCGTGCTTTTTGCTCATATTAGAGCTACGCCGGTTCATGCTCACCCTGGACATGGGCTCCGGCAAAAGTCTTCTCGTTTTGATGCTCCTGCTCTACCGCAAGCAGCGAGGGGAAAAGCCAAAGGCAATCGTCTTTGTGCCATACATTACCAGCGTGCTGACGTGGATGGAGCAAGTTGAAGAGCACGCCCCGCAGCTACGCATTGTGCCGCTGCTCGGCGCGTCACAGGAGAACCTTGCTGCCCTACAAACTGACGGTGATCTGTTCGTGGCTTGCTATCAAAGCGCCGTGGCCATGGTCACCGAGACAATCTTCAATAAAAAGAAACAAAGGAATCAGTGGCAATTGACGGCGGCGCAAGTGCGTGAATACTTCGCAGGCTTCGACACCATCGTCATGGATGAGATACACAAGTGTCAATCTGCATCCAGCCTGACCTACCGCATGTGTCGGGCGATCTCAGCCCAATGTGAATGGGCCTTCGGCCTCACTGGGACCCCCTTTGGCCGTGACCCGGCTGCATTGTGGCCGCAGTATTTCCTGATTGACTTTGGTGAAACGCTTGGCCCCACGCTTGAGTTTTTCAAGAGCGTGTTCTTCAAACAGGGGTACAATTACTGGGGCGGGTACGAATTCACTTTCAAAAAGAAGCTGATGCCAGACCTCCGGCGCATGCTCAAAAACCGCTCAATTCACTATGCTATTGATGAACTGCATGACATGCCCAAGCTGGTGCGTGTTTTAAGGCACCTGCCAGCCCCGCCTGATAGTGAGGGCTACTGTAAGGCAGCGTTGGCCCAAATCAATGAGGCCATCAAGGGCAAAGGCCAAGGGGCTTACCGTGCGGTTGAAAACAGCTACCTGAGGCTTCGGCAATTGTCCTCCGGTTTCATGACGCTGCGCGGCGAGGACAATGACAAGGTACAGGTCCAGTTTGATGAAAACCCCAAGTTGGAAGCCCTGATTGACCTGATTGAGGCCATGCCGTCAGATTCCAAAATGGTGGTGTTCCATCATTTTGTTTACACCAACGAGCTTATCAGCGCGGAGCTTACGAAGCTGAAGATCGGCCATGCCCGCATTTGGGGCAAAGCGCGTGATCCCATAGGCCAGTTGCGGAAGTTCAAGGCGGACGCTAATTGTAGGGTGCTGGTGATCAATGTTCGCTCCGGTTCCAGCTCGCTGAATCTGCAAAATGCCAACTATCTGGTGTTTTTTGAGCAACCGGATAACCCCATTGACCGGCAACAGGCCGAACGCCGCGTATGGCGGCCGGGGCAGGCCAAGCGCGTTTTGGTCTATGATCTTTTGGTCAGGAAAACAAAAGATCATGCTTTGTATCAATCCAACAAAGACGGTGAAGACCTCATGAAGCGCCTCATTGCGGGGCGCACACAACTATGAAGGGGAGAACCATGGGGGAACGTTTCTGGACCGGCACCAATAATAACCCCAAGTGGACCGACGAGAAGGTGGAAAACCTGAGGGTCCTGCTACTGCAGGATTTATCAGCCAGCCAGTTGGCCGAAAGACTTGGATTTGGTACGCGGAACGCAATCATTGGCAAGCTGAAACGCTTGGGGCTAAGGCTGCCGAATAAACAAAATCAAAGCGGTCGTTCGGCCAAAGCCAAAACAAAAGATGAACATCTCACGCGTCGGCGCAGGCTGAGAATAGTTTTGAAAGAGCCGGTGATTGAGGAAGTTGATTTTGTTGATTGTAGCGCACAAGAATACGATATGGCTATACCTGCCGCGCAACGCAAAACCCTGCTTGAATTGAATAACCACACTTGCCGCTGGCCGGTGGGCAACCCAGGCCAAGCAGGGTTTTTCTTTTGCGGGGCAATCACCCACCAAACCTACTGCAAACACCACACCAAGAGGGCATTGCGGGCATGAACAAGAAACACGGCCACACGTCACGCAAACAGAACAGCAAAGGCAAGTGGAAGGTCAAAAAATCACTGACCTACGTATCGTGGGAATCGATGAACGCAAGGTGCTACCAACCCACTCATAGATGGTATTATCTTTACGGTGGACGTGGCATCGAAGTCTGTGAGCGGTGGCGGCGAGGCAACCCAAATGCTTTCGTTAATTTCCTCGCTGATATGGGGGAGCGGCCATCCAAGGAAATGACCTTGGATAGGAAGGATGGCAATCTGGGTTATTATAAAGGGAACTGTAGGTGGGCTGATAAGGCAGCACAAAGAGCAAATCAGCGCTCGACGTATGTGTTTGACGTGGAACCCGTCAACACCATACCGTTTTAGCCAAAGGCACTTACGTCTGCTCACCGCGAGGGGAAAAATGGCTGATATTTTCAAGACATTCATCAAGCACATGGATGGCGTGAATCGCGCGGCCATAGCCGATGCCGCCGCTATGGCGATGGCCGAGCACTGCGATGCACGGATCAAACAGATGCAGGACGCCCTCATTCAAATCCGAATCGTCTGCGACGATAACGCGCCACGGGACTGCGATAAAGGAAAGGCGCTTAAGTTTGTCCGCCAGGTTGCGGCGAAAGCACTTAAGACCGCGGAATGCGAGGAACGATGACGCCCTGGTACAGACGACTTGCCGCCAGCCGACCGCCGGACTTCATCATTGGCGGCAAGGACAATCCGTACATGAAACGATGGTGGGTCATCCCACGCAATCGCTTCTTCAATATCTACCTGCACAAGTTCCTTCGCTCCGACGACGATAGGGCGCTCCACGATCATCCGTGGTTGAACGTTTCCTATCTGCTCGAAGGGGAATACATCGAACACAGCATCCTTGCGGGCGGCGTCTGTACGGCGATCAAATACCATGCTGGCGACCTGAAATTTCGGCGCGCTAAGACTGCACATCGGATCGAGATCGACAAGCCGTGTTGGTCGCTGTTCATCACTGGGCCCGTCATCCGTAATTGGGGCTTCCACTGTCCCAAAGGCTGGCGGCCGTGGCAGATATTCGTTGACCAGCGCGACAGCGGCTCGGTCGGACGAGGCTGCGAATGACGGCAATGACCTCTACTAAACGCGACGAGCCATGAGCAACTTTTTGCCTGCCGAGAAGATCGCGCGGATGGAGGAACTTTTCGCGTCTGGCTTTGGCGTCCGCGCAACCGCCAGAATTGTTGGCGTCTCCAAGAATACCGCCAGGGCTTATTTTCCCAGCATCGGGGGCGAACCGCTATGTCCATGCGGAAAGCCGGTGCGGCACCAGGGCTGGTGCTCTTGGAGATATGAGCACTCGCCCGCTCGGCAGCTTTTTATGAAGCGATGGCACTCCGGGGAAGCCCCGGCGCTCATTCGCGTAAAGTTGCCATCGTTCGAAACAAAGGCGTTTCAGGCTAAGGGCAATGACCTTTTGCTCTTGGTCAATGGGCTTGTGCCTCGTGGCTTGCCGGAACAACTGCGCGGCGACGTGTGTCAAGAAATCATCTTAGCGGTTGCGGAACGAGCATAGGAGCGTGGCGTGAACGCGATTGACCCCGACAACCTGCTCCAATTCCGCCAGCGTCTAAACGTGGCTGGCGAGTACCTGTGCCAGCACACCGACGATCCCAAAGCGCGCGAGGCTTATGCCGCCGTGCTCTACGTTCAATCCTCGTTGAAGCTCGACGCCGAAGAAATGCGTATTGCGGCTTCGCAGGAAAGCGATCTTTCGCGCATTAAGTCGCGAATCGAAACGCGGTTTAACAGCCACCTTTGCGAGATGCGAGAGGGCTATGACGATTCAATCGTCGGCTTCAATGAGGCGTGGGACATCATGCGAGAAGTGTTTGTTGATATTGCCGAGGAAGGCTGACATGACGACGCGCTGGACGGTCGAGTGCTGGCAGTGCGGCGGCAACGGCAAAATCGCCGGATGCTTTGAGGATTGCTGCTCATGCGGGAGCGATGATGATCCTGATTTTTGTTGTTCACCGTCACGCTGCGACATCTGCAAGGGCAAAGGCTCTTACATCGTCACCAAGCTAACCGACGATAATTACGACAGCGCGACCCCGCTGGACTGACACTCTCATGACAAAAGTGCCCCGCACCATGAGCAAGAAGCCGCCCTTGCACGATCCGGCCTACCGCGCGCTCCGCGAATCAGACGCCTCGTTGATATACATGCTTGCGGAACGCGGCAGGAAGCAAGGGGACGCTCTACGGCGCGCGCGCTTCGCGCTCGGTCTGCTCGAAACGTCCTATTATAAAACCGATCTACTCGACCTCACGTTTGCCAAGCTGTGGCCCGGTGTTTTGGACGTAGTGCAGGATGCGGTTGCAGCCATCGACGCCTTAGAGGGCGATCATGGGCACCCCAAAGGATAAATGATAATGCCGACCAAAAGCGAACTTTTGGAACGCAATGTAATGATGGCAAAAGCCCTCAAAGCCGCTCTCAAACTTATTGAGGTAGAACGGCAATCACTGATCGACGGCTACACGATTCTTTACACAGGGGACCCGGACGTAGGGAAGCTATCGCCAGACGGCAAAGAAGCGGTGCGACCCTTCAACCGGGTGCGGCGGCTTATCCAAGTCGCACTCGAACATTTATGAGAAGGACAATGCCGATGCTACTGTCAGGTGCTCGCATTATTGAGAGCCTTCACATGACGGAAACCGTCGAGGACTGGTCGCGCGTGCGCTCACCGAGTCGAGCGGCACGGCGGCTACGCCAAGGTTACAGACAGAATATCCGCGTGTTGCAGCTTCCGCGGAAAGAGGCAATTTCGACTGACGGCGGTCGCACGCTGATTATGCACCCGGAACTCGCGCGCCAATTGCGCGAAAAACTCACCGAACGCGCTTGGGATACGCGCCCAGGCCAGTGCTGGTAAGCCGCAATGACGAAGGGAAGAATGCCGATGAAGCCGTTGTTCGTGTGGGCCGTTCTCCAAAAAGGTGAACTGACAAGCATTTCGTGGCTTGCTGAAAGTAGGGAAGAAGCCCTGCACTATATAAATCGTCCGGCCGGAGATCGCGTAGTGCCGGTCAAAATCGTCGAAGTGAAGCCGAAGCACAAAGCGCGACGGCGTTCCTGAAGGAAAAATGCTGATGGCGCGCGAAATTGGAATGTCATGCTGGCCTGGCGGCGATCCGCGCGGTTGCGATGCGCAATTCAGTATCACGCTCCAGCGTGGCGAACGTGGAGCTATGGCTGATAAGCGGCTAGAGCGCGAAGCCGGAAATGCCGGATGGTGTATAGGACACTTCGATGGGCAAGGCTTCTTTGTCTGTCCAGAGCACAAGGCGACGGTATGGGACGCGATCCCGCTATCGCGTTCCTGATGAAAAAGTGCCGATAGGAGGATGAGATGAGCGAATATCCTGAACACGAAAAGCTGAAAAGCCTCGGTGGTGCCAATCAGATAGTCGGTGACTTCATCGGGCGGCTGGGCGAACAGGACCTTGTCATCGCCGAATGGGCCAACGGGTCCGAGCTAATGCCGATTCGCCGCTCGCTCAACGATCTACTCGCCGATCATTTCAAAATCGACCAGAACAAGCTGGAAGCTGAAAAACGAGCGATGATCGAAAAGCTGAGAGCGGCTTAACGGCCAACACTTTTGCGCCGGCAATGCGAGGGTAGCGATGGGAAAAATCACAGGGCCGTGGCGGTGCTTTCATTGCGGCGAGGTCTGCGCAACGGAAGAACACGCGCGAGAACACTTCGGCGGCGTGCGCGGTTCTCTGACCGCCTGCGAATTGAAAAGCAGTGACCGGCATCTGATCGAAGTCATCCGCGACAAAGAGGAACAGTTAGCGCGGTACAGGTCGGATGATAGCGAGATTATGCGCGCGATGTACGCGCGGGATTCGGAGCATGGCGAAGCACTCCGTTTAGCGGAAGAAAAAGGCTACGCGAGAGGCGTTGCAGACATGAAGGCGCAGGGCCACTGCCCGGAACCTTCACGACACGCGGCTTAGAGCCGCAATGACGCGGCGCGAATGTCTGTAGGAGAGGCGGATGCCACCGTTTGAATACGATCGAAAACGCGCGATGAAGCATAAGGACTTCAAGCCGTGCGCGCGCTGCGGCAAAGGCGTGGCGCACACCGGCCTCCCGCTGTTCTGGCGCGTCACGGTCGAGCGCATGGGCATCGATGGCAAAGCCGTAGAGCGGCAGCACGGTCTTGAATTGATGCTCGGCGGTCACGCGATGCTTGCGCACGTCATGGGGCCTGATGATGATCTGGGCTTGCCCATTGGGCCGCCATCGGTCGGGCTTCTTTGCGAGAAATGCGCGCACGATTACGAGCTGTCATTTGGTGAGGTCGCCGAAGCCGTCGGTCGCAAGTGCGACGAAGCCGAAACCGACGCGGCCTAGCCGCAATCTTGGGGAGCAAATGTCTTGGCAGATCAGATCACCGAAGCCATGATCGACGCTCACGAGGCCGAATGGGACCGTTGGAGCCTGCGCACCAACAACGATCAGGGCGTGACGCTGTTCGAGATCGTCCGGGGTCCGGGAGAGGACGAGCCAATTTCAGATGAGACGCTAAAGGTCATCGAGGCGCACGCGACACCCTATCACCTTGCGCGTTACCGAATGGAGCGACTGCGCATCGAAGCGTCAATAAAAGCCGCGCTAGAAGCACAGTGAACAGGAGAAAGTGTTTTGACTGGCAGAGCCACTATATCGCTTCAATACCCAAAGACGGCGGCCGATGCGGCAGTATTGCTTGTTGAGCAGATGTGGAAAGCCGCGAGCCTGGGCCAAGTAACGCCGCTTGACGAGCACCGCGCTGCTTTTGATGCGTGGGTACGCTCCGCAGCTCGTGTCGTAGCTGCCGCCAACCAAGACACTTAGCGTCAGACAAAGCGAGGGAGCTATGGCCGATCTGGTAAAGACGTTTGCCCAAGAGGGAGACTTTTCTGCCATGCAGGAAATGGAGCATTTCTTGCGGACCGCAGGCTTCTCGATCGGCAGCAATCAGCGTGGCGATCCGCGCGGCATCATGTTTGGTCTGAGATACGACATCATGAAATGGCGCAACTTGAACGCGCGGGAGCGGGCGGCGCTGGATGGCATCGCGACTGGGAACATGCGCGACGGGCCAATCACCGTGCGAATCTACGCCCACGCGAGCCAGAAGGCGAAACGCGCGTTCCATCAGACCGCACTCGCAATGTCGTCATGACAACGGACCAATGGCAATGGATCGCAATAATCGTCGTGGCACTCGTCGCACTTCACGCAGTCATGCGGACTTATTGATCAGTAGGAAATGCCGATGTGGACCACACCAGAAGTCATAGGCGCATTTCTAATCGGAGCTGGATTCGGCCTCACATTCAGTCGCGCCATTTGGCGATGACATCACAAAAACATGCGGAAGCGCAAGCAACCACTCGCAGTGATCTATCCCGTGGAACGAGCCGAACGGATGGCTAAGATAATGGGCGAAAATTCTGCCGCCGCTCATGCGCTCGCTGATCTGCGTTCGAGGCTAGCGAGAGGCGAAAATGCCGTGTTGCTCGTGGCGGGCTCAATGATTTTCGTTGGCCCACGTCCAGAGGAACATTGACGATGACAGACCGCGAGATGACTGAGCTTGAGCGCGAAGCATGGGGTCGCCGGCAGAGAAAGCTAGAACGCTTCTACATGGACGAACGCGGCATGGCAGAAGATAATGCAAAAGCTCGCGCCGCGGCCGACATTAAAACCATGCAAGCCGCGCACGCGCAGTCTCGGTGAGACAAAGCGGGAGGACTAGATGCTAACGGTTTGGGTTTTCGTTGCGTTCGTCGTCGGTTTTTTGTGTGGCGGCGAATTTGCCTACCGACTAACCCGAGCCGAGTTCAAACGAACCGGCAATGTTACCTGAACAAAGCGGAGGGCAATCAATGTTTCAAGCTGGCGAAGAACAACCCGCGATCGAGGCAAAGGCGCTCCAAGCCGAGATTGACCGGCTTTGCGCCGAGCTGCGCCAGGCTGGCGAGCAAGCGGGTCGCCTGATGGAAACGATCCGGGGCATTGGCGACATAGCCAACAAAGCGCTGGAAGATGAAACCGGCATGCTGCGCGGGGTGACACTGCGCGACATCGTCTTTCGATGCGCCGACGTGCTCGCGCCGGGTGTAACCGTTGGCGACGATGATGCCTGAGGACTGACAACATGATGCGGCGCACACTCGATGACATCCGTTCTAACCTTGACCATGTTGGCTGCGATAATGCGACCGCACTGGAGCTGTGCGACGAGATCGATAATCTGTGCGCCCAATTGCGCGAGGCGGGCAAACGCGCGGGGCTCTTGCAGCAGCAACTCGAAACCGCCAACCGCAACCACGACGATCTGCGGGCCAATTGTGCGCGGGCGACGGAACGGTGCGGTACGTTGAGCGCAGCCCTGGCCAATGTAGCAGAGGCGCTCGATTGCAACGATGAAATCGCAGCCTATGCTTACATCAAAACAGCGCTCGGCAATTCTGAGCAGAAAGTGCGGAGCGAGTCATGAAATCGACTATGGCCTTCATCGTGATCCTCTTCGGCGTCGTCTCGGCGATCTTTTTCATGGGCGGCGCAATAGCGTCGCTGGTAACGTGCGGAGGCGTCGCGTGCCCGATGACTGATGAAATGTGGCACCGGACAGCATTTCCGATAATGGTTCTATGCTGTGCTTTTGGTGGCCTCGGACTTGGTCTTGCCCTCGGATGGGCAGCTACACACTTGTAAGCGAAAAACGCGATGAACCTATGCGCCGAACATGGAAGCGCGGGCTGCCCGAACGAACGGAGCGGAACGCAATGATCTTAGCCATCTGTTCGCAAAAATGCCTAGGCCGTCCGCGCTGGCCGCTTGAGTACGTGGCGGCCTTGTTTGGTATAAGCCGAGCGCGCGTCTCTCAAATATGCCTGGACCGCGGATTAACGCCTGGCCGACCTAAACCAAATAGTCTTGGGCAAGAAGTGGACAAGAGGTAAGTGCGATGAGCAAGGTCGTAGGCTACAGATCAGGGAGCGACCGCAACGAACAATACGCCCTCTCGCACACCTATGCCATGATGGATGATGGCGATCTTTTTCCGATGTGCGGCTATGGCTGGAATCGAAGCAACGGCAGCCGCCTTTCAATCTGGCGCGGCGCGCCGGGCACGGAAGGCGGCTGCAAGTTATGCGCTCGCAATGTTGCTGCCGGTAAGTTGCCAATTAAAGGTGGTTTCCCGCACAAGACGAAATGGCTTTGATAGGTGATAAGTGCTCAACGTGTAAATGAGGCTAACTTGTTCAGTATAGATAGAATTGAGATAGAAAATTTCAGGTCATTCAAGGGTCGACACACATTCAAATTCCCAAAGGCCCCAGGCCTGTATGCGATTACAGGCAAAAACCTGTCGCACCACAATTTGGGGGCCAATGCGGTAGGGAAATCTACCCTGCTTGAGTCCATCTATTGGTGTGACTATGGGCATACCACACGCGGGCTTAAAGCGGCAAACATCATAAATTGGCGAGCCAAGAGCTGTGTGGTGACACTCCATCAGTCTATTGGTGTGGTGCGGCGTAGCCAAGGACCCAACAGCCTTACATTGAATGATAATCCAGTGGATCAGCTCACGTTGCAAAGCAGCCTTCTGCTGGGGCCGGAAGATTTTACCTACTCAGTCATGTTTCCCCAATTTGGACAGGCGTTTTTTGATAAGGCACCAGGGGACAAACTAACCCTGTTTTCAACGATAATGAAGCTAGATTACTGGCTGACCAAGAGTAAGCAGGCAGATCAAGTAGCCAAAGAAGTAGATGTGGAAAGGATTCAGTACAATGAACGAATGGCCAATTTCAATGGTAAGATTGAGACAACAGAGAACGACATTGTTCAGCTAAGTAGATCCACACGTCACTTTGCCAATGAGCAAAAGCTGCTCATCACACACCTTACTGAGGAATTAAAAGGGCTGGAAAACAGTCTCACGAAACTCACGAACGAATTGAACCATGCCAATGATGGTACAAGAGCTGCAAAAGCACGGGCACTAAGCGTCTCCAATAAGATAAAAAGTTTTGTAACACAACGTGACGTTCTTAAAGCGGAAGCTGAAAAGGTTTTTGCCCATAAGCTTACGTTTGAGAATGATCTGAGTGCCGTGAAAAATGTTCTTTGCAGATTGGAAGGGCTGACGGCTGAATGCCCAGTATGCCTACAAAAAGTAGACACAGCACACCTAAAAACTGAAAGGGTTAAACAAAAGGACCGGCTCAAGAGGGTTATGAGTGCATTGGCCGCCTGTGTGAAAGAATCAGTACAAGTAGCCAATGCCCTGGATAAGTCAGAAACCAACATTGAAAGCCACGAACGTGATTTGAGAACCATTGAGTCCAACCTAGCTGATTTTGAGGCACGTCGGCGTGCTCTTGAATACAAACTAAGCCAATCAGGCGTTGACCGGGAACGCCTCACTGAGCGGATGAAAGCCGAGCAATCAAAACCCAACCCGTATGCCTTGATGGTAAAAGAAAAAGAGGCTCAGCTATTATCACTCAAACGTCAGGCCAAAGAGGTTAAAAATGCTATCCGGCTGGCCGAGCAGGATCACGCTGCCATCAGCCATTGGGTGGGCGGCTTTAAGCGTATCCGATTAGTAGTTATTGAAGAAACTCTGCGGCAGTTGGAGCTTGAGATCAACAATAACCTAGCCTGCCTGGGGCTGATCGATTGGAATATAGAACTTGACATAGAACGGGAGAACAAATCAGGAGGTGTAACCAAAGGCTTCACGGTGCTGGTACGTGCCCCTGGTCACAATGAGCCGGTCAAGTTTGAAACGTGGTCAGGTGGCGAAACGCAGCGGCTGCGACTGGCAGGTGACCTAGGGTTAGCCAACCTGATCATGGAACGGGCCGGGCTAAAGAACACAATTGAATTCTTTGACGAGCCTTCGCGTCACCTGAGCCAAGAGGGCATTCTTGACTTGGCTGAAACCCTGCATGAACGGGCGCTCACTTCAGGCAAGCGCATTTTTGTGGTGGAACACAACTTGCCGGATTACCCCTACACCGGCACTATTGAGATTGTTAAGGACAAGGAAGGCTCACATATTAGCATGAGCAACTAACATGGATTGGGAAGGGTTTTTGACTGCCAACAGAATAGACTGGGTGACTGCCGGGCCGAACACAAAGAAGGGGAACATTTCCATAAAATGCCCGTGGTGTGGGGATGACGATCCTTCCGAACATCTCTCAATCTCCTTGACTGAAGATGCCTTTGGCTGCTGGCGCAATGCCAAACATTCAGGGCGCAAGCCCTATAGCCTTGTGGCAGCCCTGTTGGGGTGCTCATTTGAGCAGGCCCGGCTTATAGCGCGCCAATTCAGTGCCCCGGACCCCTCGTCCCTTGATGACGCTATAATGGCCCTCAACGGGCCTACTGAGGCCGTGCAGCACGCGGCTGGGCCGTTGGCCCTATTGCCTGAGTTCAGGCAAATCAAGCCCACGGGGCTTACAAGCCGATTCTGGCGCTACCTAGCTGCACGAGGCTTTGACGACGTGGCAGCACTGACCAAGAAATATGGGTTGTTATGCTGTCAAAGCGGCCGGTGGAAGGACCGGGTTATTATTCCGCTTTACCGCGAAGGTGCCCTAATAGGGTGGACGGGCCGTGCCATTCAACACACTACGTCCGCCCCCCGTTACTTGAGCACGTCCTCTGAAATCAAGGAAGTGGTATTCAACGAGGACGAACTGCAAAAAGGTGGGAAGGTGCTCTTCATAACCGAGGGGCCGTTTGACGCTATCAAAGTGGACTACTACGGCAGCCCCCGTCAAATAAGAGCCACTTGTCTCTTTGGCGTCAACCCCACGATCAGCCAAATTGCCGTACTTAAATCCTTGGTGACCCGCTTCAGGGCGGCGCACATCCTGTTTGATGCCGAAGCGTTTGAGATGGCCTTGAGCCTTGAAAGCTGGATCGCAGCGCCAAACGTATCTATCGAGCATTTGCCCGTTGGGGTTAATGACCCCGGCGAGCTGACCCCCCGCCAAATCGCTGCCCTTTGCTGATTCCTGTTGCATCTTCATTTTTGCCTTTGTAGCGTTTCAGCCACTCAAGGCTTTCGCTATGACGTGGAGGGGGCACAATGCCGCGTGCTGAGCGTGTACGTGTTGTCTGGGAGCCAGTTTGGGAAGGGGCCGTCAAAAATTGGGCATCGGGCTACATCAACAAGCAGCAATGGCGCTGCGATATAATCGTTGGTCACGATGACCTGCTCCAAGATGCCTACCTGATATTTCTCAAGTTGTGTGGCCGGTATCCTCGTGTGATTGATCCCCGCCATTTCATGGCCTTGTTCAAAACCTCCCTGACTAATGCAATCCACGACAAATCATCGCGCGCCACAAGGAAAGGTGAATGCCTTGTTGACTTGGGCGCTGATATATCGGATTCTTGTGCGGAATGGGCCGGCGAACTGACCAATGCCGGATACTTGAGCGCCCTGTTAGCCGAAGCGCCCGAAGAGCTGCGGTTAGCCTTGGCCCTGCTGGCCAACGAACCGGGCAGGATCATTGCCCCGGTAAACTGCAGGAAACCCCGTGAGAACTTGAATATGAAGCTGCGACGTATTCTAGGTCTTGAGAGCACTTTTGATCTCAAGACTGCCCTCATGGAAATGCTGTTCAACTGACCACGAAGCGGAGCTTATCATGTCTGAGATTGAGACCGAAATAGCCAAAGCCACGAAGTTCAAGCCCCCAAAGGGGGGCTACCCTAACCGGCAGGATCACCTTGCTGCTTTGGCGCGGGCGTCAAACAAGCTGACTGACGATGAATTTGACGAGCTGAGCGATGACGCAGCCAATTGGCTGTCAACCGCCATCAAGGCGCTCAACGCGCGCGCTGAGATTGAAGATTTTGAAGACGTTGAAGAAGCGGAGGAAACTGACGAAGAAACGGAGGAGTCCGAGGCTACCCCCGAAGCTGACGCTAAAGCGGAAGCTGAGAATGAAGCTGAGGAAGCAGCGCAGGAAGCCAAAACTACCAAACCCAAGAAAGGGGCCAAGAAGGCGCCCAAGGAACCCAAGCCAGTGCGGCCTAAGCAGGACCTTTCGCGCTATGACAAGATCAGCGGTGAACGGGACCGCTACGGCGTCATGATCGGCACCAAAACCCACGACGCCGTACTCATGTATGAGAAGGGCGTTACCGGCGCACAAATCTTTGAGAAACTCCAGGGACGTTTTTTCAACATCCTGCGTGATCTTGGGAAAAAGGGGCATCGGGTTGAGAAGTTGCCGGGCGGCATCTTCAAGCTGACACACCAAGATGATGTTCCCAAGAATAAGGGCAAAAAAGCATGAGCAGCAAACCCAAGGAGCTGGCCCAACGGATCATGGATGTGCAGGCGGTGTACTGCAACGACGTACAGTTTGCCATGACCAACCTGGGGCTTCGCCTGACCTTTGGCGAAGCATCAATTGTGGAAGGGGAACCACCCAGTCACCGGGTAGCCGTGTTCCTTCCTGTGCAGGTTGCTGATGCCTTCTTCAAAGGATTTCAAAACGTGCGCGAAGAACACGCGGCCAAGCAAGCCAAGAACAACTGAATGCTGTACCGCACCAAAGCCGGGAACCGGACGCTGTACCGGAGCCGCCCGTTGCTGCTTACGCCACAAGAGGCCTACACGCGGCCAAGCCCCGGCAAAGCATGGTTTGCCACAACAACCAGCGTGTGGCGCGTCGACGAGGTCATCAAACGCAGTGTGCGTGACTGGCGGCGGCTGACCGGGGAAACGGGTCATACCGGCGAGCGCGCTGAGACCATGCGCGCTGACCATGATTCGGTCTATACCGGCACGCACAGTGTATTCCCGGCCCCGTTGATTGAGTGGATCTTACTACGTTACGGGGGTGAGCCTGCCGGGCGGGTACTTGACGCCTTTGCCGGTGGCCCACCCCGTGCGCTGGTATCAACCATTATGGGATTTGAGTACATCGGCTTTGAGATCAGACAAAGCCAAATAGACGAAAACAAAAAAGTGCTCACTGAATTGGGCCTCACCGATTTCAATTACGTACTGGGGGATGGCAGATATCTGGCAGAAGGCATCGGACTGTTTGATGCTGCTTTGACGTGCCCGCCATATTGGAATTTGGAAATCTACA
>Ga0209525_1000177_pt1 | contig 17653 bp, 10 predicted proteins | sample JacPin_JW_Ref_O1_FD_187958 | JGI IMG/M metagenome (GOLD analysis project Ga0209525, IMG submission 187958) | Forest soil microbial communities from Algoma, Ontario, Canada - Jack Pine, Ontario site 1_JW_Ref_O1 (SPAdes) (version 2) | ecosystem: Environmental > Terrestrial > Soil > Boreal... | reverse complement strand
CCAGCCGGTTCTTGCGTTCAGTTTCTCGTTGCTGCCTTGTCTTTTCCGCGTCGAGCTTGTTGCGTCCCGGATCGTACGCGACGTGATAAATGTTCCGAGCAGTCCAATCGGAAACGATTTTCTTCTTCAAATCCTCCAGCACTTCGGCGGCATCCCGTTCGAGCGGATCGCCATAGCCCGGCCCTCCTCCGCTGAACCCGAACAGCAGATCGCCCTCTTCATAGAGCTTCGGCGTTCGCGCGATTAATTCGAATGTCCAGTCGCCGTGCACGGTTTTGTTCTCGAGAATGTCGCGACTGTCCATCGAAAGTTTCGAATTTCCCGCTTCCATTTGCTTCAGCAGATCCGCCTTGCGTACGCTGATACCAGGAATTGGCGCAGACGCGTAGCCCCCAAAAAGCGGCTGACCCAGCGGCACTTTGCTTCCGTTGCCCATGCACAGCGAGACAAGATTTCGCACCTTGTGAATCATCCATTGCTGCACCCCGCCCGAGCCGCCGCGATGCCTCCCGGGTCCCGACGAATCCTTCCAGTGTTGTGAAAGCGTAACCGTAACGGGCAACTCGCTTTCCACCTGCTCGGAATCCGGTGCCCGCCCGAAAGCACACCAGGCGAAGCCATACGCATCCATTCCGTCGTTCGACGCGCGGCCGCCCTGCCCCTGCGTGTTGAGCGAAAACGAAAGCACATCCGACACCGCGAGATTCCATTGCGAATGCCCCGCGCAAATCTGCGCCGTGTGCTGGCTGCCGGGAGATGCGGCCACCTGCCGCCACAACCCGGCGCTTGAGAAAGTCATCTTCGCAAAACTATTGTGCGTGGCGCAGCGGCACTGCATGCCGATATAGACGCAGCAGCTCGTCGCCGCCATCCTTCCCGGATTCAAAATGATTCCTTCCGGGAAAACGAAATCAATCGGCGCAAACGTGGAGCTGCAAATCGGCAAATCGTGAAACACGTACTCGTACATGAAATTCGCGATGTGGCCCACCACGGCCTGCGGATGGACGTTGTACGACGACGGATTTTCCGGCGACGTTCCTTCGAAATCGAACGTCAGCGTCTCGCCCTTCTTTATCAGTGTTAGATAACAAGCGCGGACCAATGCAGGCGTCCAGCCGATCGCGTCATTGAAAACAACCGTGCGAAACTTGCCGTCGGGCAGCGCCTTGATCTTCTTCCGCGCGCCGGCTTCAGCGGTATCCGACATTTTGCGCAGTAGTCCAACCACGAATTCGCCGCCGCGCTTATCGGCAAGTTCGAGTAGCCGCACTCGGACGCGGTCAGCAGTGGTACACCGGGCGCGAAGATCGGAGATAAACATTGCGGGCGCGCGCAGGCCATACACGGTGTAGAACTCGAGGAAATCGTTACGAAGCTCGAAATTCTCGCCGATTTTGATCGGCGGCATATTGAGGCCTTCATCGAATCTCGATTTCGCACTTACGGGCATGCCGCCCGGCTCGATGGCTCCCGTTTCAGTGGTATGCAACGCAGCCGACGCCCAGGCCAAGAGCCTGCCCTTGTGAAAAATCGGCATCAGCGCCACCTGATCGGGGTTGTGAATGCCGCCGTAAAGCGCGTCATTCGTGTACCAGATGTCTCCTTCGCGCACCCCCGGGTTCTCCGCGTAGTACTTCTGAATGAATTTGATCACGATCGGCTGAATGATGGCGTGCAGATATGTTCCGCACGATGCATTCACCAGGTCTCCGTTCGCGGTAAAAATGGCCACCATCGAATCGCCCGACACCCCGAAATAACTGCGGGACGACCGGACGAATACTTCCATCGCTTCGTCAAGAATGTCGTTAGTGATCTGAACGCCAATTTCATAGTCGCCGGCCTGAACTTTCGCGGCGCATTCTTTCTCGAAGGCGGTGGCGGGCGCTGGCTTCAGCCATGCAAGCTTCTCAGCCGTACTCGGAATCGGCATAGATCTCCTTCCAGTCTTTTTCCAAGCTTCCGCGGCTCAGCTTTCCAGAATGCCGAGGCCTCGCTCATCAATCGAAAACTTCATCGCAGGCGGCACCACTACAGTGGTGTATTCGCCTTCCAGAATTGCCGGGCCTTCCAGACGGTTTCCCGGCTTCAGCATTTCGTACGCGTAGATGGGAGTAGGACGAAAATCCTTCGCGTCCGCCCAATATGCCGGGCGCTCACCTTTTCGCGCGCCCGATGGATCATGGCCTTCGAGCGGCATCTTGGGCAGATCGATCTGCTGCACCGGAACGATGGCTTTGAGAATGAAGCTATCGACAAAAACTCCGCCCTCAGGATTCACCACAAACGGGCTGAACGCCTCGCTGAATTCTTTCTTGAATGCCTCGCAAATTGCGGCAACATCCCCGGTTGAATGCAGTGCGAGACGCGGCGAGAGCGCCCGCTTCACGTGGAATTGCCCGCCATAAAGCATGTCGAGCTCGAGCACAAACGACGCCGTGCTCGGATTCAGCCCGTCCGCCATCAAATCCTTGCGCGCCTGTTCGAGTAGTTCTTCCACCGTGCGATTGAACACGGCAAACTCCTGAGTAAGCTCCTGCGTGCCCGGCGACATCAACGTCAGCTTCTTCGACACTTCATAAACATGCATGATGTCCATCGTCGAAGAGCCGAACGCGCAGAACACCGGCGAGAAAGGAAACGTCACAGCTTTCTTGATATCGGCCTTATAGCCTTCCGCATGCGTCGCGCCGGCCCCGCCGCCAACAAACAAAATAAAATCTTCAGGACTGTAGCCGCGCAGATGAACCTCTTTCATGATCGCGGAGGCCATGTTGCCGTTGACGATTTTGCGGATCAGCATCGCTGCCTCTTCCACCGAAATGCCAAAAGGCTTCGCAATCTTGTCGCGAACGGCGGCGATCGCGCGATTCTTGTCGAGCTTCATCCGTCCGCCCGAGTAATACCCGGGATTGATGTAACCAAGCACCACGTCCGCATCGGTAACAGTCGGCTCCGTGCCGCCAAGGCTGAAGCATGCGGGGCCCGGCATCGAGCCGGCGCTGCGCGGACCCACTTGCAGTTGATTCTGGAGAAGCGGATTGATCGAAGCGATCGATCCGCCCCCAGCGCCCACCGAAAGCGTCTTGATCATCGTAATGCCCACCATCCAGCGATCGATGATCGGGCGAAAGTCGTAGCTCCTCACGCTGTCTTTCACCACGAGCCCGACGTCAAAGCTTGTCCCGCCCATGTCCGTCATCACCACGTTCTGGTAGCCGAGCGATTTCGCCACGTGATGCGCGCCCATCAGGCCGGAAACCGGCCCGCTGTTGAATGTTCTGCAGGCAGTCGTGCGAAAAACTTCCGCGATCCCGCCGGAACTCTGAATCATCAGGAGCGGCTTTGTATAGCCTCGCTCGCGCAACTTATCCCACATGGCGGAAAGCTCGATCTGCATCGAACGCTGCAAATAGGCATCGAGAATTGCTGCAAGCGTCCGCTCGTATTCGCCGAGTTTTCCGACCACTTGTCCGGCAAGGACAACCGGCAAATACCCGATGTGAAACTCCTTGTATTCGTCGCGAATGATTTCTTTCACGCGTCGTTCGTGAGCGGAATTAAGAAAACCCCAAAGAAGCGAAACAACGAAACCGCGCGCCCCGCGGCTCACGAGGTAGCGAACCTTTTCGCGCACATCATTTTCATCGAGCGGCCGGATAATTGTGCCGCGCGAATCTACTCGCTCCTTCACGCCCACAATCATGTCGCGTGGTATGAGCGGCTCCGGTTTTTTCTGGATGGCAAGGTTGCGGCGCTCCTGCACGCGCGTCCCATCAATCCACTGCGCGCCGCGACCAATCAGAACCACGTCCTCGTGTCCTTCCGTCGTGATCAATCCGAGGCGAGGGCCCTTCTTCTCGATGAGCCGGTTCATCGCGATCGTCGTCGAGTAGCGGATCATGTCGATCGCCGGAAGGAGCTGGTCGATCTTCAGACCCAAAGCTCCCGCACCCTCCTCGATCACGCGTGAAAAGCACACAGAGAGATCGTAGGGCGTCGTGGGCGTCTTCTTGATCAACGCCTTGCCGTCGAAATTGAGAACGAGATCGGTGAAGGTCCCGCCGACGTCGATATCAATCGAATTCATTCGGCTACCTCAATCCTCTGCTCGCGAATCACAAACTCGCCCTTGCTAAGGCGTTCTTTCAAGCTATCCAAATCGATCTCGATATCATGCGTGATGGGATGGCCAGGAGGCAGATACTCGGTCTCCACTTGAGTCCCGCAACCAGGACAATAAAATTCCACGATGCGCACCCAGAGCGGGTCGGGAGAAAAACTGAACGCCCCCGGCACCAGCGGTGGATGAATCTCACGCGGGTCGCGATCGTACAGCAGGCAGCCCCGCTTGTAGTTTTCGCGCGCCGGCCCAATCGCGTGCCCGCAGCGGTTGCAGAGCCACTGCTCGCGGTCGAGATCCAGGTCAAGATACTCAGTGACCCGCAGCCGGTTTTTGGCATCTAACGACATGTGCGATCTCCTCTCGCCCGAGGTTGCAGTTTCAAGGAATTTTTAATCTACGGTAGCGCGATTAAAAGTCCTCACAAGTCTCACAGAATCATAAACATACGAAATTCTAATCGGCGGTAAATCGACCCTGGAGATTAGAAAATCCGCTCTCCAATTCCGATTCGCCTTTCAGCGCTTGGTCAGCGCGCCGTTGCCAAACCGATCCACAAACATCGTCCAACCTTCTGGAACAAAATAAGTTGTATTGATCCCCTCGAGAATCGCCAGGCCAGCAACGCGATTGCCCGGCTCAAGTGCTTCCCAGCGATAGACTTGCGCGTCGCCGCTGCTGCTGCCCCAGAGAATCCTTCGAGTCCCAGTTCGCGCGTGCGCCGGGTCTTCGGATTTCAGAGCGTGTTCTGCAACATGCGGTTTTGACATTGGCTTCTTCACGCGCACTCGCATCAATTCGAGGGAGATGTCTTTTGCGCTGGCGTTCGCTGCGGTTCCTAACGCTGATGCGAGTGCGGATTGTAATTCTTTCGGGTTAGCGAGCATTGATTCGGAGCAGGGAATTACGATCGACTTGCCTGCGCTTCCGGACGCTTCGATTTCAATCTCGTATGTGAGGCCTTCTGGCTTGATTCCTTCGCCTAGCAAATCCTTTGTGCCCTCGGCTTTGATTTCTTTGAGGATTGTTTGCAAGCTGCTGGCATTTTCATCGGAGATTGCGATGTTTGCGAGCCCGCGTTCATAGACGTGGCAAATATCGGAGACTGACGAGCCGAATGCGCTGAAGACTGGGCCGAGCGCGAAGAGTTGCACGTTTTTGATTCCCGCTTTTTCCGCTACGCCGCAGGCAAATAGGCTTCCGTTGCCGCCATACGCGAAAAGTGTGTGCTTCGAGAGGTCTTGCTTCAAATCCTTCGCGGCGGTGGCGATGAGATCGGCAACCAGTTCGAAAGCGCGGCTGAGAATCAGGCGGCACGCTTCATCAACCGAAATGTTCATTGGCTTCGCTACTTGGTTCTCGATGACGGAATGTGCCAGATCGCGATCGAGAGGTTTTGCGCCGCCGAGGAAAAAATCCGGATTGATCAGACCGGCGGTGACGAACGCATCGGTGAGTGTGGGTTGATCGCCGCCTAGCGCGTAACACGCGGGACCTGGAAACGAGCCCATGCTTTCTGGGCCCAGTTCGATTCTTGGGTTTCCTGCGCCGCTTGGTTTCACGACGCTGCCGCCGCCGAGGGCTATCGAGCGCAAGTCGGGCAGAGAAATTTCGACGGGGATGCCGAAGAAGTCGGAGGGTTTGCGATTAATGGGTAGCCCATTTTTCAAGACGCTTATTTTTGCGGTGGTGCCGCCGATGTCCATGGCGACGACATCTTTCAGGCCATAGAGCTGGGCGAAAAATACGCTGGCGTGGATGCCGAGAATGGGGCCGGACTCGATTGTGTCGATTGCCTTCGTCTTGGCGATGCCTGCGACTCCGCCGTTGATGTGGCTGACGAGAAACGTTCCCGCGTATTGCGATGTTTGGCGCAGCTCGTCTTCGGCTTTGAAGAGGGTGGCGGCGAGAGCGCCGTGAGTGTAGGCGTTGATCACGGCGCAATACGTGCGGGTGCGGTCGTCCGAGCTTTTCGAGATATCGCTTCCGGCCAGAACTGGAACTGAGCCGAGAAAATGATCGGGGTATTGCAGATCTATGGCGGATTTTACTGCGAGTTCTGCGGCTGCGTTTCGATGGCTGTCCTTTAGGCTGACGCAAATTCGGCGGACGCCGCCTTCGAGGAGAGTGCGGGCCGCGTTCGTGACTTGGGCAGCGTCGAATGAACCGTTGAGGCCGATGATGTCTTTATCGGCGAGAAGGCGATTCAGGATCGAACTTCGTGGGTCCGCTCCGTAAAGATCTCTCTCGTGGTTCTTTGAGACGAGCAGGCCGATTCTCGGACCACGAAGCTCGGCGAGGACGTTGGATGTGATCGTGGTGGACCAGCGAATCAGATCGATGTGCTCAAGGAAGGCGAGCGTATCGGCAAAGCCAAGTTTCGCGGCGCCTTGTGCGAGGCAATCGAACAGGCAGACGGTGAGGTCGTGAGGAGTCGTGTCGACTTTGGCTGAGAAGACTTGCTCGCCGTTTGTGAAGATTCCGTCGGTGAGTGTGCCGCCGACGTCTATGTCAACTGTCCACATGGGTTCCTGTTTAGCTACGAAAACCTAAGACCAAATCTAAATTCAAAAGAGCCGGCGGGACGCCCTTCGCGGCTCAGGGTAAGCACATCGACGCTCAGGATAAACCGGCGTTACGGAATTGTCGGCTTGCTTCTTTTCGAAGCTGAGATCTGGGTCGTTCCCGGGCTTAGATGGCTTACCAACTTCTCTGATCTCGTTCTCTAATCGCGCCCTGCTTCTATGATTTTTGCGGCCAAGCCTTTTGGATTCGTATAAATCACTTCATGGCTGCCCGGCATTTGCACGAGGCGGTAAAGCCCGAGTCGATTGGACATGCGCGGATGCCAGCCCCAATCGCCCTGCGGCAATGCGGTGTCTTCGGTGCAATTGATATAGCTCTTGGGCGTTGCGAGGGAGTAGAACTTTTTCAGGTCGAGCTTATCTTTGAGGGGCTGATACGGTTCGGGCGATAGTTGCGAATGGGTCCATTTGGCGACTTCGATGTCCGCATCGTTGATGAACGCCTCGCGCCAGATCGGAAAAGGAATCATCACAGTATTGTCGGAAGACTCGGCTGCGAGTTTGTCAAAAAGCGCCTGGTAGTGAGGCGGAGTTTCATCATTGAGGCTATGCCCATCGCGAAGAACGAAACCATTCAAGAACACCAGACGCTTGAAGCGCTCGGGAATCGCTTCCGCGACTTTGGAGATAACGGTGCCACCGAAGCTGTGTCCGACGAGAACAAAGTTCGAGAGATTTTTGGCAACGATGTAATCGACGATCGACTTCGTGCAGTCCGCGTGATTTACGCGCTTGTTGACGCCCTTACCGTGGCCCGCGATGGTGGGCGCGAAAGCCTTATGACCTCCGTTTGCCAACTCGAGAATCGTGGGATCCCAAGCAGAGCCGTCATGCCAGGAACCGTGCACCAGTACGAACGTTTCCAATCCTGGTTCTCCTGATGGGTTTGCGAGGCCGCGGAAAACTCAAGCCCAGCGAGCCGAATTCGCGCACTCCCAATGACGGCTGAAGGACAACGGCCACGCTTTTCAGAAACAGCAGGACAAGGCGGGCCCAAATATTTCTGATTTGCCGGCCGGTCCCAAAAACCAAGTTCGTGGACCGGCCGGCTGGAGACTAGAACGAGAACTTCGCCGCGAACTGGAACTGACGCGGGTTGAGCACGGTCCTGGGCGTGCCGAAGAGCGCGTTCGGCACGGGAGGACTCGGAACTGGAGCGAGGTTCGGACATGTCGGAGGTCCCGTTCCGGTATCAAAAGCGATCGCTTGCTGCTGAGTCTCGATAGTTGCTCTGTCCTTGTAGTTCCTGGGAGTGGCTGTTCCGCCGCAGATCACGGCCGCGCCATACACCGAAGTTACTTCGTCCACGTTTGCTCGATTGAGCAGGTTGAAAGCGTCCACCATCAAATCGAGGCGGTAATGTTCGCGAATCTGGAAATAGCGCGAGATACGCAGATCCCACGAATAGAGATGGTCGCCGTAGTAGGTGTTCCTGCCAAGGTCGCCGACGCGGTCGGTAACCGGGTTCGTATCGCCATTGGCATCGAATCCTACGAATTCCGTGAATGGACGACCCGACTGCAGCGTGATGATGCTGCTTAGTGCGAAGTGACGGAGGAAAGTATCTTCGGGAGCCGTCGCGGTGAAGTTTGTGATGAAGCGGTGACGAATGTCCTGGTTCGAGTTTGCCCGCTCAAGCGATCGGTTATAAAGATCCTGCGGGGTGCTGACGAAAGTGGTGAATGTGCCATCGTCCAAGGTGTGCGAGAAGGTGTAGTTGGCGTCCAGGCTAAAATTCTTCCGGAATCGTTCGATCACTTGGAACGTAAGCCCGTGATAAACCGAATTGCCGGTGTTGTCCGTGTAATACAGCAAGCCGGCATTGTTGTACGCAGGCCCGCCTTGAGGCAACCCTGACGCACCGAAAAACGCTTTGTCTGCAGGCCAACCTTCCGCGATTGGAGGGGCAGGAGCGGGAATGCAGGAGGGATTACCGGGAGAGATAAATGGAACGGTGATTTGAGGTTCGCCGGTGCCGAAGGGGAAGGGAGGGCAGACGTTGAGATTTGCAGCGCGAACCAAATGGTGGGCGGCGACAAACATATAGCCGGCGCTCACGGTAAGTCCGTGTCCGATTTCGCGATCGATTTCGAGGTTGGCTTGCTCGGAGTAGGGAATCGGGCTGTGGGGATCGACCAAGCCGTCTCCAGCGGTACAAGAGGGAGGACAGGAACCAGTGATGAATTGTGCCGGAACTTGACCCGTTGTGATTAATGTTGATGCTGCCATGAAAGGCAGGCCCAACGGACCGGGAGTGAACTGATTCAAGACCCATGTAGCGACATCGGAACGCTTACGAATGCCCCTTACGGTTTCCCCGGGAAGGTCCACGGGCCGCTGAGGCTGAGTAATAAACAGGAAAGAGAGATTGTAGCGATCGTCGAATACTCCGAAGCCAGCGCGGACAACGGTCTTGCTATCCGGCGACCATGCAAGCCCGACGCGCGGTTGAAACCCGGTGTAATGGGGATTGATCTGCTTCCAGAGACCTTGCTCGAAGTCCCAACGCAAGCCGTAATTCAGTGTCAGATTATGACGCAACCGCCACTGATCCTGAGCGTAAAGGCCGTAGTACTTGTGCGCGAGCGTTTCGGAAAAATTCTTGGTTTCGGATGGAAGATAGGCGTTCTTCCAGTTCGTGGGAATCGGCGGAGGTGTAGGCAACTGGCCGTTAATGTCGGGCTGGGCAGTGCCGACTGGTGCGCCCCAGAAGACGATGGGAGTTCCCTGCAGCGGATCGTTTTCGTTGGGACCGGGCGCCGCAGGGAAGAACGGGGGGGCTGCCAGAGGGCAGGGACCGTCTGCCGGCGCTGATGCGAGAGGCGCGAGAGGAGTAGCGGACTGGCTATTCACAAAATTGGCGAAGTCCACCAAGCAGTTGATACCAGGCAGAACTATGCGCATGGGAGTAAAGCCAGGCCAAATGACGAAATTGTCCACGTAGTTGAAGTCGACGCCAAATTTCGCAACGTGATTACCTTTGACCCATGAGAGCGAGTCAGAAATCTGGAAGCGGCTTTCGTAAATTGCGTCGAGAACACCGAAATTGTGTCCGAAGAGCAGCGTATTAGGGATATCGAGGTTCGGCTGACCGGTGACGCCGGGAAAGTTGTAGTGACGGCGCGCGTATTGGACAAGAACGCTGTTAACGAGATTGGGGCTGATTGTGGTGGCGACGGTGCCGACAACCGATTGGTCGCGCAAGAAGACATCGTGGCCGCTGCTGGGAGCGCCGATGCCTCCACCGTCAAGCGTGCTGCCGACGAGTTGGTTCAGATCGCGGCCATCTTCAACGCCGTAACGCAGTGACAAATGATTGTTTGGGTTGATCTGGTGGTCGAGTTTGACGATGCCGTAGTCGTTGTCTTTCGTTTTCAGGACGGAATTGAGAAAAGCGGTACCGGAAAGCGCAGGGCACTGCGCTATCGGAACGTTACAACCTTCGGGAGGCAGCCCAAGCAAAGCCTTGGCGCGATTGATAAGGTCCGCATTGGTTGTGTTGGTCCCGTCTAGCAGGGTAACAGGCTGGAGATAAGTGGTGGGGAAGGTGGGAGCTTCGGCGCGCCGCTGTCCTTCGTAGTTTGCAAAGATGAATGTTTTGTCCTTTTTGATAGGGCCGCCGATCGTTCCGCCGAATTGATTCTGGCGAAGGGTTTTCGAGGTCCCCACAGGCTGCAGGAGCGAGCGGGAGTCGGTGGCGTCATTTTGAAGATAGTCGTACACGGAGCCGTGAAAGTCGTTGGTGCCGGACTTTGTAACGATGTTGACGATTCCGCCGAGCGCGCGACCGTATTCGGCGCCGAAGCTGCTATTAACTACGCGAAATTCAGCGACTGCTTCCTGCGGCGGTGTGGAACGTTGCGAGCCCGTGGCCGTGTTGATGTTGTCCGCGCCATCGACCGTGACGAGGTTGCTGAGATCGCGCATGCCGCCGAAGGAAACGCGCGTTACTTCGAATTCGGTGATCGTGGATTGCAAGCTGGTGCGGCCCGTGGCTACACCTGGCGTCAGCAGCGCGAAATCAGTGAAGAGGCGGCCGCTGATCGGCAGCGAATTGATTTCTTGCGTGCCAATTACTTGGCTGATTTCGGTTTTTGTAGGCTCGATGATGGGAGCCTCGGTGGAGACGATCACTTGCTCGGCCGCGGTGGCGACTTTCAGTGTGACGTCGATTGTGGCTGATTGGCCGACGGTTAGTTCGAGGCCTTTGCGAATGCTTGTGGCAAACCCCCTAAAGGAGACAGTTAGTTCGTATTTTGCCGGCTGAATGTTGGGGATGGCGTAGTAACCAGAGTCGTTCGACGTCGTCTGATATGTACGATTCGTTTCCGGTTGCAGCAGAACTATAGTGGCACCTTTAACGGCGCCGCCGCTCTCATCGAGGACGGTGCCGGTCAATTGTGCGACCGTTGTCCCCTGCGGATAAGCCGGGCCGCTGTACGCGAAGAAGGAAAGAATTGCGAGAGCGATCAGAAAGCCAGAACGTACCTTCATCAGCCACCCCTCTGAGGCTTGAATTCGCTAGCCAACCCGAATCCGAGTACAAGAGCGCGAAAAATACCCCAATTGTGGAGAAGGTCTAACGCCGGGGAAGTTCTTTGTCAAGCCTTTAATCGTCCGATTGTGCGAATATCGCCTAGCGTGGCTAAATTTCACGTGGAGAATAACCACCGCCCTTGTTGGCGTCCGCATACGTTTTCTGCGCACGTGATCTTGCCGCCTCAAGTGAACGCTAAGGTAAAGAAAATAGAATTACGGTTGGCGTACCGCCCTGGTTCGCGCCGTTCAGTTCAAAAAACCTGGACATGAATCCGGAAATTGCGGCGACATATTGCTTGCCGCGAATTTCGTAAGTAATCACACCGCCTGCGATAGGGCCGCCGACATTGAAACGGTAGAGAACTTTTCCATTCGCCGCGTCGAGCGCGAGGAAATCTCCAGAGCTTTCGCCCGTGAAAATCAGGCCGGCAGAGGTGACGGTGACTCCGGCGAGCATCGGTTTCGACGCATCGTAACGCCAGCGTTCTTTTCCTGTGGAGGCGTCGAAGGCTGTGAGGCGGCCGCGGGCTTTTTCCCATGGATCGAAGTGCGGGAGGCCACCGAGATAAAAATCGGCGTCAAAATGAGGAGGCTCCTTGTCTTTTTGAATGACGGCGCACCAGTCATTCGCCGGTTCGAACAGCGTATTGGTGCTGGGATCGTAGGGAGGGCTGCTCCATTCGGCGCCGCCGAGAGGGCCGGGGCAAACGCGAACCGCGTCACCCAGGGGAACATCGACATTTTCGCGGGTGACGAATGGGACCGAGTAAAGCTGTTCGTGGGTATCGCGATCGACCAGCTTGAGGAGGCCGTCTTTGCCGGATGCGGCGATGACGTAGCGGTTCTTTCCTTGGATCGTAGTCGAAAATACGGGACTCACCTGCGGCAGATCCCAATCGTGAATGTCGTGCGGGACTGTCTGGTAGTACCACTTCATTTCTCCAGTGTGAATATCGAGCGCGATGAGTGAGCTGGTGTACAGATTCGCGCCTGGCCGCGCTTCATCGTAGAAATCGGGGGCGGGATTTCCGACTGGGACGTAAACCTCGCCGCGATCTGGGTCGAATGAGAACGGCGTCCAGATGGCGCCGCCGCCGTGCGCGAGGATTTGGGGATCTTTTCCCCATGTTTCGGAACCGGGCTGGCCGGGATCGGGAATCGTGTTGAATTTCCAGACTGGTTCGCCGTTTGAGAGGCGAAATGCGCCGACCCAACCCTTAGCGGACCATTCTGCGCCGGCGGTTCCGATGACGACGAAGTCTTCGTAGATGAGCGGGGGCATGCTGAGGAAATGTCCTTGTTTCGAGTCGGCTATCTGCCCGCTCCAGAGGAGGGCGCCGGTTTGAGAGTCGAGCGCGAGAAGATAGCCGTCAGCTGTGCCGCGGACGATCTTGCCGTCTTTCATGGCGGCGCCGCGATTTGGGGGGAAGACTTCTTTGGAGCGCGGCTGCCAGATGTGTTCCCAGCGGAGGTGGCAATTGGTGGCATCGATCGCGATCGTGTAATGCGTGGTGGTGAAGTACAGGACGCCATCATAGACAAGCGGACTTGATTGTGCGGGGACTCGCTCTTTGGTTTGGTAAAGGCAGGTTGGGCGGAGGTTTGCTACGTTCGCGGTTGTAATCTGTTTTGTGTCTGCGAATCGCAGGCCAGCGTAATCGTGATTGGGATGCAGCCAGTTTTCTTTGCTGCTGGCGGCTTCGTTCAGTTCTTTTTGAGTCGGGCCGGTTTGGGCAGAAACCGCGACCGGAAGGGCTAGGAGGGCAAGACCTATGATTGAGCAAAGCTGCCTTCCCGTCACAGGTCCTCTCTCGAAAAGTGTGCTCGCAATTTAGAGCCGCACACGCTCGTGTTAGTTCACACTTCGCTCCGCCTTGGCCCAGTAAGGCTTGCGAAGCGCTTTCTTGTCTGTTTTTGCTGCAGCTGTTTTCGGAATTTCTGCGCGAAACTCAATGGACTTCGGGGCTTTTACGCCGCCGAGGCGCGTCTTGCAATGCGCGATGATGAGATCTTCAGAGATTGCTTCGCCATCGCGCAAAACGACGATTGCTTTTACCGCTTCGCCCCATTTCTCGTCCGGAATGCCGATCACGGCGCATTCGCGGACTTCGGGCAGCTCCATCACTGCAGCTTCGACTTCGGCGCAATAGACATTGAAGCCGCCGCTGATGATCATGTCTTTTTTTCTGTCAACGATGTAGAAGAAGCCGAACTCGTCTTGATAACCGACGTCGCCCGTGTGGTGCCAACCGAAGGTGCGAATCTCTTCCGTAGCTTCCGGCAACTTGTAATAGCCGAGGGTGACGAGCGAGCCGCGGGCAACGATTTCTCCGGGTTGATGAGGGGGCAGAATGTGTCCGTCATCGCCCATCACCGCGAGGCGGACGGCGGAGCTGGCGCGTCCACAACTACGCAGGCGCTCGCGATGATCACCGGCGGCGGCAGCGGCGAGCGTTCGTTGATCGAGCCAGGTTAATAGCATGGGAGCTTCGGTCTGTCCGTAGCATTGGCAAAGGCAGGGGCCAAAGACCTCGATGCCTCTTTTCAGCTTGTCGGGCGAGACTGGCGCGGCGGCGAGAAGAAAGACGCGCAAACTGGAGTAGTTGAATCTTTCGAGATCGGGATGCGAGAGTAAGGCGTAGAAGGCGGTGGGCGGGAGGAATATGTGCGTTACGCCGAACCGCTCGATGCTTTTCAAAACTTCAAGGGCGTCGAACTTCGGCAGAACGACGTTGGTAGCGCCTAGCGGAAACATTGCGAAGGCGACCGTCCCCGCAGCGTGCGAAAGCGGAGCCGTACTCAGGCAAACCGGATTCGTATCGCCGATACGCCAGTAATGGCCGGCCAGTTCAACCATCGTGCCCCATGCGACGTTGGTAACCATCACGCCTTTTGCGGGGCCGGTGGTGCCGCCAGTGGGGACCAGACCCATGAGGTCGTCGGGATTTCCGTGGGCGTCTGCAAGATCAGGTATCTGGCGCGCCGAACCTCGGCGCATGAATCTTTCGAGAGATTCGTCGCCATCGCATTCGGCGTCGATGCAGATGCAATGTCGCAAGCTGGGGACACGGCTCTTGATTTCGCGGACCGAGTCGCGAAATGAGCTGTGATAGAAAAGCCAGGAAGCCTCGATGTAGTTCAGGTATTCGATATTGGCGTCAGCGGCGTTCCTGTAATTGATTGGGACCCAGACTCCACCCGCGCGCAAAAGGCCGAGCATGCAGAAGAGAACGCGCGCGTCGTTCGGAGAATAGAGGGCGACCGGCGATTCGGGTTGAAGGCCTGCGGCTGACATTGCTCCGGCGATGCGTTCGCTCGCGTCTTTCAATTCGCGATAGGAGTAGCGGGAATCGCCGTCGATGATAGCGGTTCGATCGGCGTATGCTTGGGCGCCTTTATCGAAATAGTCGATCGCTCGCATTCGATGCAGTTTCCTGAAGACGCGTCAACCGTGTTCGGCCGATTCGCGGCAAACGAAAAACTAAGAAAGCATTTTTAGTTTCGCCAGCCCATAGCCCTCAAGGGCGTGGAGGAGTTCGCGATGTCCGAAAGCGGCGGCCGGTGATGCGAAACCCACTTTGCGCGGCGGCGCTTGCACCAGGTGGTGCGCTGCGAAGGCTTGAATAAGGCCCGTCTGCCTGTAGCAGCAGGCGCCGAATATGACACATTGGGCGGATGCTGTCGTGCCCCGTCCCACTACGACGTCGATCGTTCGCTGCTCGCGCGCGTTTTCTCGAGGCGGAGTTCCGGCTTGTACTGAGCTGGCCATCTCTGCGAGCTTCTTTTCCTGTTCGGCCTTCGGCAGTGGTCGAATCTGGTCTTCGTAGTGTTTTTCTGTCGCCAGCACATTGGTCATTAGGGCGCGGTCGAGAATTCCGCCGATGGTTTTCACATTGGCAACCTGGGGATGGTTTTTGAACCATACAGGGTGGGGAAATCCGCCCCAGGGTAAAGCTAGCTGCGTTTCGATTGAGCCGGGTATGACTGCTTCGTGTCCTGTGGCGCGCTGCCACGGCTTATAGCGGTTTTGTTCGAGGTAGAAGGCTTCCGTCTGAATCACTGCGAAAATTGTCTGCGTCGAACCGAAGGTGGGAATGCCTTTGAACAAGGAGACAACCTCGAGAGTGTCAATTCCGCCTGCTTCGATGCAGAAATGGGCGGCGATATCGCTCGTCCCGGACATGTACGCCGTGGCGGGAGCAATGAGGAGTCCGCGTTGCGCAAATTTCGGGCCCCAGTTCTCGGCGACGTTGCGAATCCACGCCTGTTCGCCGCTGATATCAACGTAATGGCAACCCGCCTGAAGACACGCCTCGACGACGCGCGGCCCGTGGTAGAGGAAAGGCCCTACCGTGTTGCAAACGACCTTGGCGCCAGAAAATAGATCCGCAAGTTCGCCAGCCGAATTACCGACTTCGGCAACTTCGTAGTCGGCTGTCTCGATTCCCGGAACGCGGTTCATCACCTCTTCAATCTTCTTGCGATTTCGTCCAGCCGCGATGAAGGGCACGTTGTACTCGCGGAGAAATTCAGCCACGAGGCGTCCTGAAAATCCACTCGCTCCATAGAGGACGACAGGCTTCTTCTCGCTCACGGCCGCTCCTCACCTCTCGCAGGTCTGGAATCCAGGATGATGCGAGAGCGAACCTGCCTACCATTTCCATCGAACTCAGAAACGGGTGGTCTGTCCGGGAATATTAGGCTAAAGTCTGCTTCGCGCCAGCAGGCACCTTTTCGTAACCCGGTATCCGAGGAGAAACCGCCATGCAGGATTCTGATTGCCCTGTGCGAATCACCACTGAAATCATAGGCGGAAAATGGAAGCCGCTGATTCTGTTCTATCTGCAAGACGGCACTCGCCGTTTTGGTCAGTTGAGGAAGCTGCTTCCGGGAACGACCAAGAAAATACTGACTCAACGGCTGCGAGAACTCGAACGTGACCAGATCATTCGTCGAAAGGTCTACGCGCAAGTGCCACCTCGAGTGGAGTACTCATTGACGCGGCACGGACAGAGCCTGAAGCCGATCCTTGTGCTGATGTCTTCGTGGGGCAAGAGGCATCGTGTTCGGCACGGTGGAGCGAAAAGTTGAGAACCCTCATTTTAGAAGCAAACAAAGCTCTTGAGCTGCGGCGCGCAAATGTAGAAGGAATTTGGTTTGCATTTCCTGGATGGAGACTCGTTGAGCATGCGCGCCGATATTCAGCGCGGCCACTACTTTGCCGCTGGGATTCTGAATCGGAACCGCCATGGAGCGCAGTCCGTGTTCGAGTTCCTGATCGATGATCGAGTAGCCGTCGCGGCGAATTTGCCGCAGGGCTTGCGTGAGTTTGGCGGGATTTGTGATTGTGCGTTCGGTGTAGCGCTTGAATTCGATGCGAGCCAGGACCGATTCGAGTTCTTCGGGCGGAAGGTTGGCCAAAATCGCGCGTCCCATGGAAGTGCAAAATGCCGGCAGCCTGCTGCCAACACCGAGGTCGATCGACATGATGCGGGTGACGTTGGCGCGCGCGATGTAGACGATCTCGACGCCATCCAGCGTTGCGATTGAGCAGGATTCGTGAAGCAGGTGGCTAATGTGTTCAAGCACTGGCTGGGCCGCGGTCGCGAGAGGCATCGAGGAAATGTAGGAATGTCCGAGCGCCAGAATCCTGGGGCGGAGAAAGAAGTGCCTGTTGTCGTCAGATCCAGCGAAGCCAAGTTTTGAGAGCGTATAGAGGCAGCGGCGAACGGCGGCGCGTGAGAGCCCGGTGGTGGTGCTGACTTGGGAGATCGTCAGGTGGTGGCGCCTCTGGGAGAACGCTTGAATGACGGCGAGGCCACGAGCGAGAGAAGTCATGAAATTTGGATCGCCGGTGAAGGCGTCGCTATCACCCGAGTCCTTAGGAGGTGCGGCGGGAACGTCCGACTCAGACGATTTCCGCGGATTGAGTTCAGGCAAGGGAAGCCCTCCGGCGATGCTGAGATTCGGAGGATACATGAGTTGGCCGATAGGCGCACGCTATTTCGATAATCGGCCTTGACAAGCCAGAGAGGCGTTGACTAGATTCGCCCTAAACCACGCCTAGGGCAGGTCAGCCCTTTGGGAGACTGCGGAGCAACGACTTGGCTGAGTTTGCATCATTGCGGGAAGCGGTGGAAGGCCTGGTGCGCGACGGTGATGCCGTGGCGCTCGAGGGATTCACGCATCTGATCCCGTTTGCCGCGGGGCACGAATTGGTGCGGCAACAGCGCCGAGGCTTGACTCTGATCCGGATGACCCCCGACATCATTTACGATCAGATGATCGGCATGGGATGCGGCTCGCGGATCGTGTTTTCCTGGGGAGGGAATCCCGGAGTGGGCTCGCTGCACCGGTTTCGCGATGCGATTGAGAATGGCTGGCCGACGCCAGTCGAAATCGA
>Ga0209525_1000175_pt1 | contig 17725 bp, 17 predicted proteins | sample JacPin_JW_Ref_O1_FD_187958 | JGI IMG/M metagenome (GOLD analysis project Ga0209525, IMG submission 187958) | Forest soil microbial communities from Algoma, Ontario, Canada - Jack Pine, Ontario site 1_JW_Ref_O1 (SPAdes) (version 2) | ecosystem: Environmental > Terrestrial > Soil > Boreal... | reverse complement strand
CGAGGCCATCGACGCACACCGCCTCGAGGTAGGAGCCCAGTACGGTTTCGACGGCGCGTTCCCAACCCTTGTCGACCCGCAACTGCTGCGCGACCCGTGGCAAGCGATCGAGCGACTGAGACTTGAGCCATTGCGTGACCCGGCCGGAGGCTTTGCCGAGCGCAGCCTGCTGCAGCGCTTCGGTCGAGACCCGCTCTCCCTGTACCTGCTGTAAGCGGGCACGCAGCGTGTTGAGCGACTGACTCTGTTCGCGCTCGCGTTCCCGCGTCGATGAGATCTCGGACAACAGTTCTTGCAATTCTGCCGCCGCGCTTTCGCCCGCTGCGCGCGCCGCATCGGCGCGCTCGGCGAGGGTTTCCAGCGCCGCCGGCGGCTGGTGCTGCGCAAAGGCTTCGCGCTCCGATTCTTGGCGCTCTTGCTGCTGCAGCAGCCGCCGTTGCTGGCTTTCCAGCTGCTCGATACGCGCCCGTTCGACCTGCGTCTCGCGCTGCCCCAGCGCCACCGCTTGAGCGTGGTTGTCCCAGGTGAACTGCCACGATGTCAGCGCCTGCTCGCAACGCTCGAGCGCTTGAGATGCGACTCGTTCGCGATCGTGCGCCTCGTCCAAGCCGGGCACCATGGTCGACAGCTCCATGGACAGCGATTCCAGCTGCACCCGGTCAAGCTGCACGACGCGGTCAAGCTCGGCGGTCTGCGCGTCAATTTGCTCAATGTCGGCGCGCTGGCGCAAGCGCAACTCGCGGGCGTACTCGATGCCTTGCTCGATCCGCGTCACTTCGGCGCCGGCCTCGTAATAGCGGCCTTGAATCGCATTGAGCGCATCGGCTTTCGCGGATTGGTCCGCGCGAATCCGTTCGATCTGTGCTTCGGCTTCACGCAAATCCGCGAGCACGGCTTGCATCGCGGTCTCGCAGCCGGATGTCGCTGCATCGCGAACCGCGGCTTCCAAATCGAGACTTTGCAGCCGCAGTGCCAGCAATTCGGCGAACAGCTTGCGCTCCTCCTCTTTGAGCGTCTGATAGCGGCGCGCGGTGGCGGCTTGACGCTGCAAGTGGCGGATTTGTTTTTCCACCTCTTCGCGCAAATCGTTCAGCCGATCCAGATTCTCGCGAGTGTGTCCGATGCGGCTTTCCGTCTCGCGGCGCCGCTCTTTGTAGCGGGAAATGCCCGCCGCCTCCTCCAGGAAAGCACGCAAGTCGTCGGGCCGCGCCTCGATCACCCGCGAGATCATGCCCTGCTCGATGATGGCGTAGCTGCGGGTACCCAGACCGGTGCCGAGAAACAGCTGAGTGATGTCCTTGCGGCGCACCTTGAGGCTATTGATGAAATAGTCGGAGGTGCCATCGCGGCTCACCGCGCGCTTCAGCGCGACCTCGTTGTAGCTCGCGTAAGGGCCGCCGATCTTGCCGTCGGAATTATCGAACACCAATTCCACCGACGCTTGACCTAAGGGCTTACGCGATGCGGAGCCGTTGAAAATCACGTCGGCCATCGATTCGCCGCGCAAATGCTTCGCGGAGATCTCCCCCATCACCCAGCGCACGGCATCGATGATGTTGGATTTGCCGCATCCATTCGGACCCACCACACCCGTCAGGCTGCTGGGAAAGGTAACGGTCGTTGGATCAACGAACGATTTGAAGCCGGCAATTTTCAGTTTCGTTAAACGCATTGTTCACGCGGTGTCGTGGGCCACTTGTGGCGCGTAGTGTAAAGTAAACGTCACATAGGTAAACCCCTTAACAGCGCCCGATTCCATGACAGAACCCACCTCGCGTCTTGAAGTCTTTGACAATCCCGCCCCCGAGCGGGACTACACCATCCGGATGAGCATCCCGGAGTTCACCTGCCTGTGCCCGAAAACCGGCCAGCCCGACTTTGCGACGCTCGAGCTCGAGTACGTGCCACACCTGCGATGCGTCGAGTTGAAGTCGCTGAAACTCTACATCTGGTCATTCCGCAACCGCGGCGCATTCCACGAAGCGGTGACCAACGAGATCCTGCAGGATTTGGTGGCGGCGACGGCCCCCCGATTCATGCGGGTTTTGGCCAAATTCAACGTGCGCGGGGGCATTTACACCACGGTGGTGGCCGAACACCGCGCTTCCGGCTGGCTCCCCGCCGCGCCGGTGAAACTGCCATAGCGGGGCAAGCTCAGCCGTGTAGTCCTCAAGCGCCCCTGAGGCCGCAAAGTTTTGCTTTGTAATCATAGCCTTAACCTCGCAAAATATGTTTTGCCGCCGCTCTGTACACGCCTGAATGCGTCGGTATAATCGCGCGCTCTTTCGTTAGGAGGCGGAAACTACAAAATGCCCTCGAAGAAACCCAATAAAGCGGCTAAGCGGCCAGGTAAGGCGACACCCAAAAAAGCGACTCATAAAGCAGCCGCTCCTAAGAAGGCGGCGCGGCCGCCGACGAAAGCAAAGCCAATCGCCACATCGAAGGTAACTGTGAAACCGACCAAACCCGCAACTAAACCCGTGAGCGCAAAACCTGCGATCACAAAAGCACCACAGGCAAAGCCTGCGGCGCTCAAGCCCGTGCCGTCACCGGCGCCGAAAGTCCCAGCCGAAAAAATTGCACCCATAAAATTCGATCCTCGCCCGCTGGTCATGCCGGTGCGCGTGCAGCCCATCGACGAAGACGGCGATATCGAGGGCTCAGCTTCCGCGAGCCTGCTCGCCGGCCCACGCAATGTGAAGCCCTATATTGCCCGCCGCGGCGAGCAATACATGAACAAGGAGCAGTTGGAGCACTTTGCTCGCATTCTGCAAACTTGGAAACGAGACCTCATGGTAGAGGTTGATCGCACCGTGCTGCACATGAAGGATGAGGCCGCCAACTTTCCTGACCCCAACGACCGCGCCACCCAAGAGGAAGAGTTCAGCCTCGAGCTCCGGACACGTGACCGGGAGCGTAAGTTGATCCGCAAAATCGACGAAGCCCTCAAGCGCATCGAAGACGGCTCGTACGGCTATTGCTTGGAAACCGGCGAAGAGATCGGGATCAAACGATTGGAAGCCCGTCCTGTCGCGACTCTCTCGGTCGAAGCCCAGGAGCGGCGCGAGCGCCGCGAAAAGCAATACGGCGACCGCGACGACCGGTACCGATAGCCCGGCGAGGAACGATGCCGGCAGGCCTGCGGCGCCCTATGTAGGTCGGTTTGCGCCGACCCCATCGGGCGATCTGCACTTGGGCTCGCTCTACGCGGCGGTCGCGAGCTACCTGGACGCGCGCGCGCACGGCGGTCGTTGGCTGCTGCGCATCGAGGATCTCGACCGTCCACGAGAGATCGCCGGATCGGCGGATGGGATATTGCACACCTTGGAGCAGTTCGGCTTCGAATGGGACGGAGCCGTCACACGCCAATATGATCGTGCCGAGCGCTACGAAGAGGCGCTCGGCGCCTTGCACGCACAAGGACGAACCTTCGCCTGCTGTTGCAGCCGGGCGCAACTACGTGCGCAGTTCGAGGATGAGCTGCGATATCCCGGTACTTGCCGCGCCCGGCAGATCGCCCCCGATACACCGGCCGCAATCCGTGTGCGGGTCGACGCCGGATACGTGCTGTTCACGGACCGCATCCAAGGCACGTATCGACAAGACGTGGCGGACGCCGTCGGCGATTTTATCTTGAAGCGCCGCGATGAGATCTATGCGTACGTCCTCGCCGTGACCGTTGATGACGCGGCGCAGGGCGTCACCCACATCGTTCGCGGGGCCGACCTTTTGGACAACACGCCGCGCCAAATCTATCTACAGCGGCTATTGGGACTACCCGAACCCAGCTATGCACATGTGCCGGTTCTGACGGAAGCCGGTGGTGGCAAGCTCGCCAAGTCGCGCCGCAGCGTGCGCCTAACCGCCGATTCGCCCCTACCGCAGCTGTGTGCAGTCTTTTCATTGCTGGGGCTGGCACCTCCGCCATCGCTTGCCTCGGCCGCAATCTCCGCTGCGTGGCGTTGGGCGATCGGCCAATGGGACCTCCGCAAGGTCCCCAAACGCCTCGATTTGCCCGTAAACGGCTAATAATCTTAAGAAAAAATGCCGATTTGCCTTAGCGCTGCATTGCGCTATTCTTTGTGTTGCAGTTCTAATGATAGATCAGACGTGGACTGGCACGGACCGGCATCCTCCGGTGGTACCAGCCAACACGAGCGAGGAGCCCCATGAGCGAACCGCGAGTGATTAAGAAATATCCGAATCGCCGCCTCTATGACACGGTCGAGAGCCGGTACATCACCCTGGCTGACGTCAGACGCCTGGTGGTCGAGCGGATTGAATTCGTCGTTGTCGACAAGAAAAACAGTGCCGACATTACGCGCAGTATTTTGCTGCAAGTCATTGCCGAACAAGAGCACTTGGCTGAGCCGATCTTGAGCCAGGAATTCATGGTCAGCGTGATTCGCTCTTACGGCACGGGTCTGCAAGGCCAGGTGAGTGCGCACTTGGAACAGAGTCTCAAGCAGCTCGTGAGCCAGCAGCCAACGCCGCAACTTCGGGATCGCGTAAAGACCATGGCCGGCGGCGAAGCGCCGCGGCCGCGAGTCACGTCGAATTTAACTAGAGACGGCTAGTAGCCCGGCACCGTGATTTTGAGCGGCGCTCAAAGTCACGGTGCCGGAGGATGAGTGCCGACTACGCTGCGTCGACGTTGCGCATCGAGAGCCGTACGCGGCCCTGCCGGTCAACTTCCAGCACCTTGACGCGCACCACGTCGCCTTCCTTGAGCTTATCGCCGACGCGCTCAACACGCTCCTCGGAAATTTGCGAGATGTGGACCAGACCGTCACGGCCGGGCAGGATCGTCACGAAGGCGCCGAAATCCATCAGTCGCGCGACCTTGCCTTCATACACCCGGCCGACTTCGACATCCGCGGTGATCAATTCGATGCGACGCTGCGCCTCGCGGCCCGCCGCACCCTGCACCGAGGCTATTTTCACGGTGCCGTCGTTCTCGATATCGATCGAGGTCCCGGTCTCTTCGGTGATCTGACGGATGACCGCGCCGCCCTTGCCGATCACATCGCGGATCTTCTCCGGATCGATCTTCAAGGTAATGATGGTCGGCGCCCATTCCGACATGTTCTCGCGAGGCTTGGAGAGGACCTTGTTCATTTCGCCTAAAATGTGCAAGCGGCCGTCGCGCGCCTGATCCAATGCGACCTTCATGATCTCGCGCGTGATGCTCGTGATCTTGATGTCCATCTGCAGCGCGGTGATGCCATCTTTGGTGCCCGCCACCTTGAAATCCATGTCGCCGAGATGATCCTCGTCGCCCAAAATATCCGTCAGCACTTGGAATCGATCGCCTTCCTTGACCAATCCCATCGCCACGCCCGCAACCGGCGCCTTGATCGGCACGCCGGCGTCCATGAGCGCGAGGCTGGTGCCGCACACCGAAGCCATGGAGCTCGAACCGTTGGACTCGAGAATCTCGGAGACGACGCGAATGACATACGGAAATTTATCGACGCCGGGCATGACCGCTTTCACGCCGCGCTTTGCCAGGTTGCCGTGGCCGATTTCGCGCCGCTTCGGCGAGCCCATCATGCCGGTCTCGCCGACGCTGAAGGGAGGGAAATTGTAGTGCAGCATGAACGGCTCTTTGCGCTCGCCGGTCAAGCCGTCGATGATTTGCGCATCCCGTCCGGTGCCCAACGTGGTCACGACCAGGGCTTGAGTTTCTCCGCGGGTGAACAGCGCCGATCCGTGGGTTCGCGCCAGCACGCCGGTTCGAATGTTGATGGCGCGTACCGTCTTGGTATCGCGTCCATCGATTCTCGGCTGTCCGTCGAGAATCTTCGCACGCACCAGCCGGTATTCCAGGTTGGAAAACTCCGCGCCCACCTGCTCGGCCGTAAACTTCGGGGTCTCGCCCTTGCTCAAGGCCTCGACCGCTGCGTTCTTGATCTCCTTGATCTTGGCGTAACGCGCCATCTTTTCGGTGACGGTGTACGCGGCCGCGACAGCCGACTCGGCGTATGCGTTGACGGCCGACTGCAGTTCCTTGTTCGGTTCCGGCGCGACCCAGCTCCATTTCGGCTTGCCCGCTTCCGCCGCCAGTTCGTTGATGGCATTGATGGCGATCTGCATTTGCTCGTGGCCGAAGGTCACCGCACCGAGCATGACCTCTTCGTTGAGACCGTCGGCTTCCGATTCCACCATCAACACGCCTTCTTTCGTGCCGGCCACAACCAGGTCCAGCTTCGAGGTCGTCAATTGCGTCGCGGTCGGGTTCAAGACGTACTTGCCGTCGATGTAGCCGACGCGCGCGGCGCCGATGGGACCCAAGAACGGCATTCCCGAAATTGCCAGCGCCGCTGAGGCGCCGATCAAGGAGGCAATATCCGGATCCACTTCAGCATTCACGGAGATTACGGAGGCGACGACTTGCACGTCGTTGATGAACCCTTCCGGGAACAGCGGCCGAATCGGCCGGTCGATGAGCCGCGAGGTGAGCGTTTCCTTTTCGGTGGGCCGTCCCTCGCGCTTGAAGAATCCGCCGGGGATGCGGCCTGCGGCGTACGTCTTTTCTTGATAATTCACAGTGAGCGGGAAAAAATCGCGGCCCGGCGTTGCCTTCTTCAGGCCCACGGCGGTCACCAAGACCACGGTCTCGCTCATGGTCACCAGAACTGCACCATCGGCCTGGCGGGCAAGTTCGCCCGTCTCGAGGGTTACCGTGTGATCCCCGTATTTAAAACTTTTTTTGATAGCGCTCACTTAGAGCCCCTTTGCGTAATCCGAAGTGAAAGACGCAGGCGCGAAACTTGTGCACCTGCAGCGGCGCCTGTTAGCGGCGTAAACCTAGGCGTTCGACCAATTGCGTGTACTTGTCCGGAGTTCTGCTCTTCAAGTAATCGAGCAGCTTGCGGCGCTGATTGACCATCTTGAGCAGCCCGCGGCGCGATGCATGGTCGGCTTTGTGCGTGGTGAAATGCTGGCTCAAGCCGTTAATGCGCTCGGACAACAAGGCAATTTGAACTTCGGGAGATCCGGTATCTTGCGCGCTGCGCTGAAATTTACCGACGACGCCCGTCTTTTCTTCACGAGTAAGTGGCATTGAAATCGAACCCTCAATCAATAACTTAGGACCTTTTAAGAAGCCGCGCATTGTACGCGTCGCGGCACCCCGCCTCAAGCACGATTCGTCGCCGCCGAAATGAGGCGCAGCGGCCTGAGATTACCGGCCGCCTGAATTTCGCCCAAGCCCAAAAACCCTAGGTCTGCCGCGTAGATACGCACCAATCCGGGGATTCCGACGGCTTTGAGCGACTGGCCCTGGCGCAGGGCGCTCACCCCCCCGGCAGGCAAGTCAAAGCGCCGCCAGGCGCTTAAGGCCGCGTCCACCGGCAGCAGGACCTTGTAGCGCTCCTCCAGGGTCATGGCCTCCAGAGCCTCGAACGACCATTGGGGTTCAGCGACAAATGGGGCCACCGCGAGTCTGCGCAGGGCCGCCAAATGGCCGATGGTCTGAAGCTGTGTCGCCAGATCTTCGGCAAGTACGCGAATATAGGCGCCCTTCGTGCAGCGCACATCGAAGGACAGATCGGGCGCCTGCCAATCGAGCAGCTTGAGCTCGTGAATGGTGATGGCGCGCGCCGCGCGCTCGCGCGTGATGCCGGCGCGCGCATATTCATACAACGGTTTGCCGTCCTGCTTCAGCGCGGAATGCATGGGCGGAATCTGCTGGTAGTCGCGCGGAAAAGCGGCCAGCGCGGCTTGCAAGTTCTCGAGAGAGAACGCCGGCAGCTCGCGCGTCTCGATCACCGCGGACTCGCGATCCGCACTCGGCGTGCGTTCGCCGAGCCGCACCGTCACGCGATAAGTCTTGTCGGCTTCCAACAATTGCGTGCCGAACTTGGTGGCTTCGCCGAAGCAAATCGGCAGGAGGCCCGACGCGAGCGGGTCGAGCGACCCGGTATGTCCGGCCTTGCGCGCGTTGAACAGTCGCTTGACGCGTGCAACCGCCCCCGCCGAAGTGAGGTCAAGCGGCTTGTCCAGCAGAAGAATGCCATGAATGTCGACGGGCATTTTCAGCCCTCGTCGATTATATGGTCGTGCTCATCCGGGCTCGCATCGCTCCCCGGCGCGGGCGTTCCAGCGGCGGGCGTTCCCACGCCGGGCGTTCCCACGCCGGAACCTTCCGGTTTTTTCAATGAGTCGATCAACTGGGTCAAGCGCACGCCGTGCTCGATCGTGGTGTCGAGTTCGAACGTCAAGGTGGGCGTATAGCGAATCATCAGCGCCTTCGATAAGGCGTTGCGCAGGAAGCCCGCCGCGCTCGTCAGTCCCTGCTGCACCTTCGGGTCCGGCCCGTCCTTGCCGAATACCAGGTAATAAACCCGGGCGGTACGCAGATCCCCGGTGACGTTGACCGCGGTGATCGTGACGTTGCCGATACGCTCGTCCTTGACGTCGCGCCGCAACAGTTCCGTGAGTTCGCGCTGGATCTGCTCGCCCAAGCGCTTTGCCCGCTGGTTGTCTTGTTTAGGCATTCAGTCCCTTGCTCGCTGCGCCTTACAAAGTTCGAGCAATCTCGACCCTCGAGTAGCACTCGATCTGATCCTTTTCCTGGACGTCGCTGTAATTCTTCACGCCGATGCCGCACTCGGTACCGGCGCGCACTTCGGTGACATCGTCTTTGAATCGCTTCAAGGATTCCAACGCCCCCTCGAAAATCACCACGTTGTTTCGCAGCACGCGGATCGGGAAGTTGCGGCGAACATAGCCGTCGATGACCATGCAACCGGCCACCGTTCCGAATTTGCTGGAGCGGAATACGCTGCGGACCTCGGCCAAGCCAACGATCTGCTCTTTGACCTCCGGCGACAGCATCCCCGTCAGCACGGCTTTGATGTCATCGATGGCTTCATAGATGATGCTGTAGTAGCGCACATCCACGCCATGATCCTTGATGGCCGCGCGTGCCGCTGCATCGCCGCGCACGTTGAAGGCGATAATGCGCGCCTTGGATGCGGCTGCCAGGGTCACGTCCGATTCAGTGAGTCCACCGACCCCGGAGGCAACGATATTCACCGCGACCTCGGCCGTCGATAAGCCATTCAAGGAATCGCGTAAGGCTTCGGCGCTGCCCTGCACATCGGCTTTCACCAAGATCTGCACCAGGTCGGCCTTGCTCTCGCCCATGGTCGAGAACACGTCCTGCATGTTGGTGGCTTTGGCGGCCAACTTCACATCGCGTGATTTCGATTGACGATGCGTCGCCACTTCGCGGGCCTTGCGTTCGCTCTCCACTACCAGCAATTCATCACCCGCGTTCGGCGCGCCGGAGAGTCCCAGCACGACCACCGGGATGGAGGGACCGGCCGAATCGACCGCATGTCCGGCCTCATCGAACAACGCACGCACGCGCCCGAATTCCTGGCCGATCAGCAGCGGATCGCCTAGTTTCAAGGTGCCGCGCAATACCAATACGGTTGCCACCGCGCCGCGGCCCTTTTCCAGGCTCGATTCGATTACGTAGCCGGCGGCAAGGCCGGCGGTCGGCGCCTTGAGCTCGAGCACTTCCGCCTGCAACAAAATGCTGTCGAGAAGCTGATCCACCCCTAAGCCGGTGCGCGCCGATACCGGCACGAAAATGTTTTCACCGCCCCACTCTTCCGGAATGACACCGTACTTGGTCAGCTCTTGCTTGACCTTTTCGGCGTCCGCCTCCGGCTTATCCATTTTGTTGAGCGCCACGACAATGGGCACTTTCGCCGCCTGCGCGTGCTGAATGGCCTCGATCGTCTGTGGCATGACGCCATCGTCAGCACCGACGACAAGAATGACGATATCCGTCACCTGCGCACCGCGGGCCCGCATCGAAGTGAATGCCGCATGGCCGGGCGTGTCCAGGAAGGTCACCATGCCCTTGGCGGTTTCAACATGGTACGCGCCGATGTGCTGCGTGATGCCTCCCGCCTCGCCTGCGGCCACCTTGCTGCGGCGGATGTAGTCGAGCAACGAGGTCTTGCCGTGATCCACGTGTCCCATCACCGTCACGACCGGCGGGCGCGGCAACACCTCGAGCGAGGCATCCGTTTCGCCTTGCAGGTCATCCTCAATGATATTTTCCTTGCGCAGCACGGCCGTGTGGCCCATTTCCTCGACCACCAGCACAGCGGTGTCCTGCTCGATCATTTGATTGATCGTGGCCATCACGCCCATGTTCATCATGACTTTGATGACTTCCGTGGCTTTGACGGCCATTTTTTGCGCCAACTCGCCCACGGTCATCGCCTCGCCAATCGCCACTTCGCGCACCACGCGCGCGGTCGGCATCTCAAAACCATGCTTGGTGTCGGTTTCACCGCCCATCGAGCGGCGCCGCCCATCGCGCGACTTCTTCTTTTTGTGCCGTGAACTCACATCGCCGACGATGTGCAATTCCTGCCGGCCGTAGCGCGTCGACTTGTCGTCCACCACCTCGCGCACTGCCTTGCCGGGCTTGGCCGCCGCCGCCTTGCGTTCCCGTTCCGCCACCTCGCGCGCTTGAACTTCGGCAGCGCGCCGCGCCTCTTCTTCGGCGGTGCGCTTGCGGTTTTCTTCATCGCTGCGCCGCCGGCTTTCCTCTTCCAGACGCTCACGGTCCAGACGCTCTTTCTCCAGGCGCTCGTTTTCGGCACGCTCCAGGGCGGCTTTGGCCTGCTCCTCGGTCTCGCGTATCTTGTCGATCTCTTCCTGCTGGTGGCGCGCCTGATCCTCGAGCACTTCGCGCTTGACGTAGGTGCGCTTGCTGCGTACTTCGACATTCACCGTGCGCGCGCGGCCTTGGGGACTCGCGAGCTTCAGTTCGGACTGCGACTTGCGGCGCAGGGTGATTTTGCGCGGCGCCGCATCGCCCTGGGACTCGTCGTGTCCATGGCTGCGACGCAGATGCGTCAGCAGCTCGTGCTTGGCATCTTCACTGATCATGTCCTCGGCGCCGTCGACCTTGATGCCGGCTTGATCCAGCTGCTGCAGCAGCCGATCGACCGGTACCTTCAAGACTTCCGCGAATTGAGCGACGGTTACGTCTGCCATACTTGACTCCTAGACCTTAGCTTCTTCCGCGAACCAGTGCTTGCGGGCATTCATAATCAGTTCGCCGGCCTTCTTCTCATCGATACTGCCCATCTCGACCAGTTCATCGACCGCCAGGTCCGCCAAATCATCGCGCGTACGCACGCCTTTGCGCGCCAACGTTTTACCCAAGGTCTCGCCGGTGATTTCAATCAAATCCGCGCCGGGCTCGGCCCCGTCCATCGATTCCTCGCTGGCGATTGCCTGAGTCAGCAGCACATCACGCGCACGGGTGCGCAGCTCCTTGACGATTTCCTCGTCGAACTCTTCGATGCCGTTCAATTCGCTGGCGGGCACGTAGGCGATCTCCTCGATGGTCGAGAAGCCCTCTTGCACCAGGATGCTCGCGACGTCGGCATCGACATCCAGCTGCTTCATGAAAGTTTCGCGCAACGCCAAAGACTCGGTCTCGCTCTTGGCTTCAGCCTGCGATTCGCTCATCACATTCAGCTCCCAGCCGGTCAATTCGCTGGCCAAACGGATATTCTGGCCGCCGCGGCCAATGGCCTGCGAGAGCTTGTCCTCGGAGACGGCAATGTCCATCGAATGCGAATCTTCATCAACCACGATGGAGGTCACCTCGGCAGGCGCCATGGCATTGATGACGAACTGCGCGTTGTTCTCATCGAAGGGAATGATGTCGACGCGCTCGCCCGCAATCTCATTGGAGACGGCTTGCACGCGCGAACCGCGCATGCCGACGCACGCGCCCACCGGATCCACGCGCGGATCGTTGCTGCGCACGGCGATTTTGGCGCGCACCCCGGCATCGCGGGCGGCTGCCAAGATGTTGATCAAGCCCTGGCCGACTTCGGGGACTTCCAGCTTGAACAATTCGATCAGGAATTCCGGCGCGGTGCGCGACAGGAACAATTGCGGACCGCGCGGCTCCGTGCGCACCTCTTTCAGATAGGCCTTGATGCGATCTTGGGAGCGCACCGGCTCGCGCGGAATCATCTCCTCGCGCGCGATGAATCCTTCGGCATTGGCGCCGAGATCGACATACACGCCATTGCGATCGACGCGCTTGACGATGCCGCTGACCAGCGTCCCGGCCCGGTCCTTGTAGGCATCGACCACTTGTGCGCGCTCGGCTTCACGAACCTTCTGTACGATCACCTGCTTGGCGGTCTGCGCCAGAATGCGTCCGAAAGGCACCGACTCCATCGGTTCTTCGACGTACCCGCCTGGCTCGACGTCTTTGTCGATATCGCGGGCATCGTCGAGGCGCAATTCGCGCTCCGGCACTTCGAGCTCGGTAGACTCGTCCGCAAACACCTTCCAGCGCCGGAAAGTGTCATATCCGCCGGTCTTGCGATTGATCGAGACGCGCACGTCCAGCTCCTCGCCGTGTTTCTTGCGGGTCGCAGACGCGAGCGCGGCTTCGAGCGCGTCGAATATAATTTCCTTATCGACGCCCTTCTCGTTGGAAACCGCGTCGACGGCCATCAGTATTTCTTTGTTCATAAACTAAAAGACTCCTCGCTCACTCCGGCCGCAATCTCGCCTTCTGAATTCGATCGAGCGGCAGCGCGCAGGCCTTGCCGTCGACTTCCACTACAATCGTGTCGCTTGACACAGACTTCAATAGCCCTATAAACCGCCGCCGCCCTTCGATCGGCAGCTTCAGCTCGGCAAAAATCCTCGCGCCGACGAATCGTTCAAAATGCGCGCGCGTGCGCAAGATCCGATCAAAGCCCGGCGAGGAGACCTCCAGCGTGTAATGCCCCTTGATCGGATCATGGATCTCGAGCACCTCGCTCACGGCATGACTTACGGATGCACAGTCGTCCACCGTGACACTGGCCGCGGAGTCCGCGGCTCGCCGATCGATGAAAATCCGCAGCACCCCGCCGCGCCCTTCCCGCGCAATCTCAATGTCGACCAACTCAAATCCAAGCGCCTCGATCGGCGGCTCTAGCAAGCGGATCAAGGCGTCACGCATTCGTATAAGACCCGACGTTCAAAAACAAAAAGGGGACCATCGGCCCCCTTAATAAAAAGCCCCAAGAAGGGGCCAAACCTAAAAAGATTCGCGAGCCGTGCCGACAGGCCTAAGATTTACACTTAAGCCAAAGCGCCAGTTCAAGCCCCGCCGAGGGCCGCGATTATAGGCAAAGCCTCTTCGTGCGTAAACCCTGTTTACGCAATTGCCCACAAGTTAAAACGACAAGGGCCGCATCGCTGCGGCCCTCGTTATCGCTTAAATCTCAAGCCACTGTTACCAGCGCTTCGGACCGCGAGATCCGCCACCACCACCACCGCCGCCACCGCCGCCGCCGCCGGTGCGCTCCTGCGCCTCATTCACCTTCAGCGCTCGCCCGTCGACATCGTGGCCATTCAAGGCCTGCATAGCGCGCGCAGCATCTGCGCTCGCCATTTCAACGAAGCCGAAGCCGCGGGGCCGACCGGTGTCGCGATCGTTGATCAGCGCCACGGACTGAACCGCGCCATGCTTTTCGAACAGCGCGCGCACCGCGGACTCGTCCATTGAGAACGGGAGATTGCCAACATACATTTTCGTCATGTGAAGAATACCTACTACAAAAGAAACTATCGGCCGGTCACGCGTGCCTCGAGTACTGAACCTTATAGCGGAATGCCAGCCACCTGGATCGAAGAAACCTGCTTTGTGGGTTGTGGCCAAGGTGACGCCGGAGCGGCGCGGTGACCAAAAACGGACCAAGTAGAAATCACGAACCGGCCCGAATACTACAGCAATTTGCTGATAAGTACGAATATTCTACTAAGGGGAGCCCGAATATTCCGGTAAGGGGCGCTCGAAAGATTCCAGCGGGCCGGGCTTGATGCTGCGCCGCGTCAATCCTGGTAACCGGTCTTTAAGGCAGTTATCCTCACCGGCTGTCTCAACAGTCGCAAGTATTATTCCCATGACCGCATTCGGATGGCGCTAGCGTATCTCCTACCCCGGTATTGGATCACCTGGGTGGGTTTGGGGGTGATGCGCGCGGTCGAGCTCCTACCCTACGGCGCGCAAACCCGGGTGGGCAACGCGATCGGCGTACTGCTCAAGCAGCTGCCCTTGAGCTATCTGCGTATCGCGCGCCGTAATATTGCCCTTTGCCTACCCGAACTATCGGCGGCCGATCGAGAAAAGCTGCTGGACCGGCATTGCCGGAGCTTAGGCATGGCTTTGTGCGAGACCGCCGATACCTGGTGGAGCAGCGACCAGCGCCTCAATCGACTGGCCGAGATTCAAGGCCTGCAGCACCTCGAGGCCGCGCTTGCCAAGGGCCGTGGCGCCATTTTGGTCGGAGGCCATTTCACGACCATCGAAATCTCTACGCGCATATTGGGAACCGTGGTGCCGCTCAATGTCGTCTACCGTCCCATGAAAAACGCCCTGTTGTCGCACATTATGTTCGAGAGCTTTTGCCGCCACGGAAACCCGATCCCTAAAGACGACATCAGGAGCATGGTGCGGGCCCTGAAAAGAAATGAAGCCGTGTGGTTCGCCCCGGACCAAAGTTACCGCAACAAGGGAGCGGCGATGGTCAACTTCTTCGGCATCCCGGCGGCCAGCAATCCGGCTACCTCGCGCTTGGCGCGCATTACCGGTGCCCCCGTCATGACCTATTTTGGCGAGCGGCTGCCCGGCAACGCCGGATACCGGGTGGTCATTGGACCTGCTTTCGAGAATTTCCCCGGCCCCGATCCGGTCGAGGACGTCGAACGTTACAATCGTCTGCTCGAGGCACAGGTTCGCTTGGTGCCCGATCAGTACCTATGGGTCCATCGGCGCTTCAAGGGCTTGAGCAGCGACTATCCTGACTACTATGGCCGCGACTCCCGCAATCCGGCGCCGCAAGGCACCCGCGAATAGCTGCGCATAGGCATCTCACTTGCCATGACCGACGGTCGAATTACAGTGCGCAGTAAATGCCCACCCTACGCAAAGCCACGCTTGCCGATATACCCGCGCTCGAGGCGCTGATCGCCCGATCGGCACGCGGCTTGAGTACCGGGGACTACAGTCCGCCGCAAATCGAAGGCGCTTTGCGCGGCGCCTTCGGCGTCGACAGCCAATTGTTGGCGGATGAGACTTATTTCGTGGTCGAGGATGCTGGACAGATCGTGGGATGCGGCGGATGGAGCTTCCGCTCGACGCTGTTCGGCGGCGACGCCCGGGTCGGCCGCGATTCGTCCATCCTTGACCCAAAAACCCAAGCCGCGAAAATCAGAGCCTTCTTTGTCGACCCCGGCCACGCCCGCCGCGGTCTTGGCTCGCTGCTGCTCGATCACTGCGAAGGCCAGGCGCGTGCCTACGGATACCGGGAAGTTGAACTCATGGCGACGCTGCCCGGGGCAAAGCTGTACGCGGCTCGCGGTTATGCCGCCGGGCTCCGGGTGCATTTCGATGTCGGTTCGGGAGAGCGTGTCGAATTCATCCCCATGCGCAAATTGCTAATCGCACCCTAGGCGCCGATCGTACCAACGACGCTAGTCGCGCCATAAGCGCTGCCAACCGGCGTGCCCCAGGGCACGCAAGGTGCGGATATTGCGGCGGTAAATCTCTTCGCTGTCGCCGACCGCCTCGACGGCGCGCTCCACGCTGGCCTCGCGCAGCAAATGCAACATAGGATACGGAGACCGATTGGTGTAGTTCTCGATGTCATCGGGCTGCGATTCCGCGAACTGATACTGGGGATGGAAGCTCGCCACCTGCAACTCTCCCTCCAGATTGAGCTGCGCGACGGTGGCTTCACAAACTTCGAGGAAATCGTTGTACTCGATGAAATCCACGAGCACCCAAGGATGGATGAGCAGCGTGGTCTCCCGATCCTTCGGGTCGGCGGCGGCCAGCGCTTGCAACTCCGTGCGCAGATCATCCAACAGTCCGGCGGCGCTGCGTTGCTCACTGACGATGAAACGCACACGATTGCCTCGGTAGGGATTTTCGGCGAACGGGCATAAGTTCAGGCCGATCACAGATTTTTCGACCCAGCGCCGCGTCGCGGAAATAATTTCGTCGCTATGAATACGCAATCCTCCTCAAGCGCGATGGCAGTCTAGTACAGAGAGTTCGAGTATCCTATGCGCCCTTGCCTATGAGAGCGTTTCGATGCCGCAAACGATTCCTGCCACGCTGATCCCCGGAGACGGGATCGGACCCGAAATCATGGACGCTGTGCTAAATGTAATGGCGGCGCTGGGCGCGCCGTTTGAGTGGGAAAGACAAATTGCGGGCCTGGAAGGCGTCAAAACAGCGGGTGATCCCTTACCCCCCAAGACCCTCGAGAGCATCAGGCGAACTCGGCTTGCCCTCAAAGGTCCGCTCGAAACCCCCTCGGGCGGCGGCTATCGATCCTCGAATGTCCGTCTGCGCGAGGAGTTCAAGCTCTACGCGAATTTGCGTCCGGCCCGTACGCTCATTCCCGGCGGCCGATTCGACAACATTGACCTGGTGGTGGTGCGGGAGAATCTCGAGGGCCTGTATATCGGACATGAGATGTACATTCCGATCGACGACGATCCGCATGCGGTGGCCATGGCCACGGGAGTGAACACGCGGCAAGGCAGCCGCCGCTTGCTGCAATTCGCGTTCGAGCACGCCATTGCGACGGGCCGCAAGAAAGTCGCGATCGTCCACAAAGCGAACATCATGAAGGCCCTGACCGGAATTTTTCTCGAAACCGGCCTCGAGTTGTACGAACGCAAGTACAAGGGAAAATTCATCCTGGAAACCATCATCATCGATGCCTGCGCCATGAAGCTGGTTTTGAATCCGTGGCAATTCGACGTGCTCGTTACCACCAATTTATTCGGCGACATCTTGTCCGATCTGGTCGCCGGCTTGGTGGGAGGCTTGGGTATGGGAGGCTTGGGTTGAGCCTCCACGACCGGGACGGCGGTCAGGCTGGCTTCGGTCATGCTTCGAGCCTCACGCGCGGATCGATCACGCCGTAAAGCATGTCGATCATAAGGTTGAGCGCCACGTACAATACCGCCATGGTCAGCACGAAACCCTGTACCGGCGCGAAATCCGATTGCAGTAACGCCTCGACCGCGTAGGAACCGATGCCCGGCCAGGCGAACACCTTTTCCACCAGTACATTGGCGCCGAGCAGGAACGAGAACACCATGCCCAGCGTCGTCACCACCGGCAGCATCGCGTTGCGAAAAGCATAGGTCAGGATCACGGTGCGGTCGTTGAGGCCGCTGGCGCGCGCGGTCCGGATGAACTCGGAAGCCAGGATCGCCAGCATCGAGGCGCGGGTCATGCGCGTGATCGGCGCCAGCGAGAACACCGCCAGCGTCACCGCCGGCAAAATCAACTGGCTGAGCGAGGCGCGGAAGGTTTCGAAATTGCCGGTAATCAGGCTGTCGATCAGATAGAAGCCGGTGATGTCAGGCGGTGCGGTGGCGAAGGCATCGAGCCGGCCGATCGGCGCGGGCGACCAGCCGAGATTGAAGTAGAATATGTAAACCAGCAGCAAACCGGTGAAGAAGACCGGCAGTGAAACGCCTGCGGTGGCGATTACCCGACAGAGATGATCAATGAAGGAGCCCTGCTTGACCGCGGCGAAAATGCCGAGCGGCACCGCGATGACGATCGCGAGAATTAAACCCGACAGCGTGAGTTCCGCCGACGCCGGCAGGCGGCTGGAGATTTCGGTTGCGACCGGCCGGCCGG
>Ga0209525_1000170_pt1 | contig 18659 bp, 17 predicted proteins | sample JacPin_JW_Ref_O1_FD_187958 | JGI IMG/M metagenome (GOLD analysis project Ga0209525, IMG submission 187958) | Forest soil microbial communities from Algoma, Ontario, Canada - Jack Pine, Ontario site 1_JW_Ref_O1 (SPAdes) (version 2) | ecosystem: Environmental > Terrestrial > Soil > Boreal... | reverse complement strand
GAGAAAGGCGAGCCGAGTCTCCGGTCGGAATGACACCGCAGGAAGAGCAACACCCACGACGAGAACGGCGCCGCTGTGGCTCCCCGGGCGAACCGCAACCCTGCCGGTCTGAAGACCGGCGCTACAGGGGAAAAGGCCGGCCGCGACGCGCCAAAACTGCTTTTTGCTGCAACCTGGTTGCTGCAGTTGCGGCGCCACTTTTTGTCAGAAACCTTCTATCTGGGTCGAATTGTTTCTTCAGCACCGTAGGTGCGTCACAAGTTAGCCCAGTGCGCAAGCCCTGGGAACAGAGGCAGAAAAAGTGACCTTCCTTTCGCGGTGTTTTTTCCGCGAGCTTTGGTTGGTTTGTGGTGTAGAAGTAGTTCGTGCCGACGAAGCGCAAATCCCCACGACGATAACGTCGTCGTGGCTACTCGAGCGAACGGCAACGGCAACTCTGCTGGTCTGAAGACCGGCGCTACAGAGGCACGGACTTCGAGAGGAGAGGTATGAAAATCATTGGGCCATTTTTTAGCGGTGTTGCGGCGTTGACGCTGGCGATCCTCGCACTTCATAACGTCGTGCCGACGGCTTCGGCCCAGGGTACGTGCGTCGTGACGATGACGGATCCGATTTTGAATATGCAGGCTTACTCGCTTTCGATTCCGGCGAACTGGATCTTTGACGGGGCGGTGATGCCGGGGACGAGTTGCAATGACGGGCCGTTTCCTGTGTTTCGGATGATGAGTCCGGACGGGCTTACCGGCGTGAAGCAGTTGCCGCGGCTGGATTGGACTTGGGCGGACAACAATGGGAAACCGTTGAAGAGTGGCGAGGAATGTCTGCCGTACAAGCGAGAAGTGCCGGCTGAGGAAGTGCTGAAATATATGGTGGGCGTGCTGGAGGTGGAATACGTGCGGGAAGAGCCGGCGGCCGACCTGGAGCAGACTCGCAGAAACGCGGCGGCGCAGAGTTCGAATATGTTTGCGGTGTCGGCGGATAAGGCGCGCGCGGTGGTGCGGTACCACATCAACAAAATTGTGATCGAAGAGAAGCTGAACGTGTTTGTGTCGTGCAGGTACTTCAGAAACATCGGACAGCATGGCTGCAGTGCGAGCGTGTCGCGCGTGTGGGCGCCGGAAAAGAGCTTTTCGGATGCCACCTTTCAGCCGATTGTGAAATCATTTGTCGTGGACAAGCAATGGACCGACGCGCGGACCAAGATCTATGTTCAAAAAATCAACGACATGTCTGAAGCGTCGATGCGCGCGATCAAGCAGATGGGCGACGAGGCGATGCGGCGGAGCAAGGCGCAGTTCAATGCGTTTAATCAGGCGCAGGAGATGCGGCAGCGGCAGCATGAGCAGTTTTTGGCGTCGATGCAGCGCGGGACGGATATGTCGATGGCGCGGGCGCAGGAGAGCGCGAATGCGCGGCACCAGGCGGCGGATGATTGGTGCGACTACTCGCTCGACCAGCAGAAGCGGCTCGATCCGAGGACGGGTGAAATTACGAAGGATTCGAGCGCGTACAGCTACACGTGGGTGAACGATCAGGGGAAACGAGTTCAGACGAACGACGTGAATGCGAACCCCAATGGAAATGGGACTGGGAATTGGACGCTGCAGGAGAATGTGCGGTAGCCCTTGCCAACGGCGGTATAATCACATTATACGAATGAGAGTTGATACCCCCAGGGTTCGGCCGCCGCAGGATACTGCCTCCGCATGAAAACACCGCAAGAGTTGGATAATCGCGAACGAGTATTGCTTGTCGGCGTGGGGCTGAAGAAATCTCCGCGCGGACGAATGGGTGATCCCACGTCTGCAGGGCGCGATTCGCTTGAAGAGCTGACGGAGCTGGCTGAAAGCGCGGGCGCGAAAATCGAAGGCTCTCTGCTGCAGGTGCGCGAGGCGCTCGATCCTGCGACGCTCGTGGGGCGCGGCAAACTCGACGAAATTCGCATGGAAGCGGAGATGCGGCATGTGCCGCTGGTGATTGTGGATCACAACCTGACGCCCGTGCAGCTGCGCAACATGGAGAAGGGAATTGGGCGGCGCGTGATTGACCGCACGCAACTGATCCTGGATATTTTTGCGACGCATGCGCGGACGCGCGAAGGCCAGTTGCAGGTGGAGCTGGCGCAATTGAATTATCTGCTGCCGCGGCTTGCCGGCAAAGGGGCGGAGCTTTCGCGGCTGGGCGGCGGAATCGGGACGCGGGGACCTGGCGAGCAGAAACTCGAGACCGACCGCCGGCGGATTCGCGATCGCGTGGGGAAAATCAAAGAGGCGATTGAGACCGTGCGACGCCAGCGAACGACGCGACGGCGCGCGCGCCAGGCGGTGCCGCTGGGCATGATCGCGCTCGTCGGCTACACGAACGCGGGCAAGTCGACGCTCTTCAACGCGCTGACTCACGCTGAGGTGCTCACGTCGCCGCAAATGTTCGCGACGCTTGACCCGACGATTCGCGCGGTGCGGCTGCCGTCGCGGCGGCGAGTGCTGTTGAGCGACACGGTGGGATTCTTGCGCGACTTGCCGCCCGACTTGATCGCGGCGTTTCGCGCGACGCTGGAAGAAGTGCAGGAGGCGGCGCTGATCCTGCATGTTACCGATATTTCGAATCCGCATCACGCCGAGCAGGACGCCGAAGTTGAAAAAGTGCTCGACGATCTCGGCGTGAAGAACACGCCGCGCGTGCACGTGTTCAACAAAATCGATCAGCTCGATCCCGAGCAGCTCGCTATTCTGCAGAGCGCGAACGGCCACAACGAACAAAAAGCATTCACCTCCGCCGCCACAGGCGCCGGCCTGGAAGATTTACTCTCCCGCATCGACGCCGTGCTCCCCGGGGATCCTCTGGTTCGGTTGCAACTGAACGTCCCCCTCGCGAATGGCCGTGACCTCGCCATAATCCACGCTTGCGGCCGGGTGCTGAGTTCTGAAGTCCAGGACGGGCATATGCACGTTGACGCAGAACTGCCCGAGTCTGTTGCGCGGCAGCTTCAGGAGTTCGTGGCGAAAGGTGAGGCGATGAGGGGCGCAAAAAGTCCTATTACTAGTACTACCTAGCGGCGGTTGGGTGGATGTAAACTGTGGAAATCGTTGTGGAAAAGGGCCTGCCGAAATCGCGAAAACCTTTTTAATCGAGAGACTTATACGGAATCGCATATTTCGATATACTCGGGTAAGTCCTTCCGGATGTGCCAGTTAGTGCCTAGTGGTTCTGCGCTTGAGGGAAAATACCAAGAGGCCGCGTCCGTTTTTCTTCGCACACGAATTTGCACAGCGTTGCAGCATCTTGTTTGCTAAGAGTCACTAGATACAGGATTTGCTGTATCGGGTCTAGGGGCTGCCGGGCTCTTATTTGTCACGCCGTGCACCTTGTGCGTACCGTTGACTCACTCGATATCGAAGTTTATAGTGAATCGGCATGCACGACAGCCGCGTTGTCGGCGTCTGCCAATTGAGACCAATCCCGTGAGCGCGATGAATCTGCCGAACAGCCTTACCGTGCTCCGGATTTTTTTCGTTCCGCTTCTTGTTGTTGTCCTGCTTACTCGCCAGCCGAATTTTGACTTCTGGGGTTTGCCAATCCATTTCGAAGTGTGGGGCGTGCTGATTCTGCTGATGGCCGCCGCCACGGACGTGATGGACGGCTACATCGCTCGAAAGCGGGGCGAGATTACGACGCTGGGAATTCTGCTCGATCCGATTGCGGACAAGCTGCTGATTTCAGCTGCGTTTATTTCGCTGGTGCAGATGGGGCTCGTGCCGGCGTGGATGGTGGTGATCATTATCGGGCGCGAGTTTATTGTGGTAGGGCTGCGCGAGATTGCGTCGGTGGAAGGATTGGTGATTCCCGCGTCGCCATTGGGCAAGACGAAAATGATTTTGCAGGTGCTGGCCGGCTGCGCTGTGATTCTGACGGCGAAGTATACTTCGCTGAAGCTGCTCGGCATCGTGTTGATGTGGCTCGTGGTATTGAGCGCCGTGGCATCGGCGATTCACTACTTCCAGATGTTCTGGAGCCAGATCGATAGTCGCGTGCAGGAGCGGCGACGCGCGGTAATCATCGTAAAGCCCGAAGAGAAGCACCAGGATGCTCCCACTCGCTGATTCAGCGAAGCAAACCCTCCTCAATGTGGCAAGGCGAGCAGTGATTCTCGCCATCGAACGCCGCGAAATACTGCAAGACCTTCCTGATGATGAAGCACTGCAGCAACCTGGCAACGCTTTCGTTACATTGCACCGAATGGGACGCTTGCGGGGATGCGTCGGGCAGGTGGCGTCGAAGGAGCCGCTGGTTTCGGTGGTTGCCTATTGCGCGATGGCGGCGGCTCTGGACGACCCGCGCTTCGCTCCCATGACCCCACCTGACATCGACGGCCTTGCAATTGAAGTTTCTGTGCTTTCACCGCTTGTGGAGATTTCCAGCGAGCAGGTGGAGCCCGGAAAGCACGGTTTGATGGTGTCGCGAGGGGTAAAACGCGGCGTTTTACTGCCTCAGGTAGCCCAGCAATTCGGCTGGACAGCGGAGCGCTTTCTGGAAGAGACGTGCCTGAAGGCCGATCTCGATCGCGACGATTGGAAGCAGCCTGGAACGCGCGTACAAGGATTTACCGCCGAGATCTTCAGCGAAGCAGGATTCGACGCAGCTGTGCGGCGCGACGAACCTGACGTACGAGCAAAATCAAACTATTCGACTTCGATGTAATCGCCCGCGTAAATCTGGTGAAGGCTGAACGTGATTAGAACGCTCGAAGAATTGGGCGCAGCGCGAACCACCACTCCCTCGCCGATCACTTCGCGAGGCACGTTGTCCCATTGGTATTTTGCAGGCGCGCTTCCGTAGCCGTAAATGTCAAAAGCAGCCCGCTTGGTTTGATACGCTGTTTCGTGCTCGGTTCCCTGATAGCGGAAAATTCGGAAGTAGTCGCCGACTTTAACCCCTTGCGATGTGCCCAAATTGACGTAAATGATGTCGTTGGTGCCGTCAAGGATGGCGAACTGCTTTCCCGAAACCACCATAGCAACGGGCTTGCCGCTGGGCGGCGCGAAGCGGTCAAAATTGGCTTCGGACTTCAAGGGTGGCTCCGGACGCTCGTTGAAGGGCAGTACGATGTCGCCGCGTTGCATGTAATTGCAGGAACTCACGATTTGAGCGATGGAGACATTCGGCTGCGCCACGACTACGCGCAAGCGGCCCTCGTCTTCCCACATGGTTCCAATCTTCTTCAAGATGGAAAACTGCCACTTGGTCCACTCGATGTCGGTTGGGTCGGTGGTGGCGCGAATCACTGAGAATTGGTCGCCTACCTTGACGCCCTGGCTGGAGCCCTTGTTAATGTAAATGTAGTCGCCTTGCTGGAAGGTATTCTTATAGTTCGACTCTTCGCCGGTAATCACATAGGTGTCGCGCGGGACGGACTCGCTGGTGATGGTTCCCGAGCAGTAGATGTCGTCCTGAGTCGTGGAAGCGCCTCTATCCTGCGCGGCAATCGCGCCCCCGGACAGGGCCAAAATGAGACCAGCAAGGACAATTTTCCCGCGCATAATGCATGCTCCTTTGATTGCAGTGCGCCGACACAGGGCGCAACCCGATGATTCGACCGTAACAAACGGGTATGGGAGCGTCAAGGCAAGGTCTGATGCGCTTTACACATTCAGTAACCGCATGATAGAAGCCAGAACCCCTGTACGGAAGGACAGGTGGCGCGTATGCGGCGCGTGAAATGCCGAACGCGATAGGATTCAGCGGTAAGTAGACGGAATTTGGCGCGTGGATAGGCGGGAAATGATTGGCGAGTCGAAAATTTGCGCGGTCGTAGCAGCGGAAAGTGCTGCGGCGATGTGGCGGCAGCTCAATCGGGCGCTTGCGGGGACAAGGACGATCGAATTGCGCCTGGATTGGCTCGCGAATGACGGCGAGATCGATCGGTTTCTCGCCCGGCTGGCGGCGAACGGTCGGGGAGGAGCGGTGCGCGCCGCAAGCGCGACATTTATTGCGACTTGCCGGCGGCGCGAAGCGGGAGGCCGCTATCGCGGCACGATTGCCAAACAGCTTGTCCATCTTGGGGCTGCGCTGAGAGCTGGATGCGAATGGTACGACCTTGAAATTGAGTCGGCGTCGTGTTGCCCGGGCGAGCTTCTCGATGTTTTGCTTGGTGAAGGTCAGCAAATCTGTTCCGCCCACTTTTTTCATCGCGCGCCGAAAGATTTCAAGCGGGTGGTTGCCACGCTCTCGAGTGTGCGGCCGGATGCGATCAAGATCGCAGCGCAGTGCGAGTCGCTTTCGGAGGCGCGGCGCGTGATAGAGATTGCGCGTGGCCGCCGTGACGCGATTGCGGTGCCGATGGGCGACGTTGCGCTTCCGATGCGCGTCCTCGCGTTGCGCGAAGGGAGGAACTTTGTTTACGCGCCCGTTGAAAACGCCACGGCTCCCGGCCAGGTATCCCTCAATGAGATGGTGAATCTGTATCGCGCAGAGAGTATCAATCGGCGGACTCGCGTTTACGGCGTTATCGGTAACCCTGTCGGCCACTCGCTTTCGCCGCAGCTTCAAAATGCCGGCTTCCAGGCGCGAGGAATCGATGCTGTCTATTTGCCGTTTCTCGTGTGCGATTTGAAGGATTTTCGCGATTCGATTGCGCCGCTAAGGATGAAGGGATTCAGCGTCACGCTGCCACATAAGGAGGCGATCCTTCGCTATCTCGACGATTGTGACGAACTCGCCGCCTCGATCGGAGCGGTGAACACGGTTTCGGTGCGAGCAAACGGAAAGCTCTTCGGCTACAACACCGACTATGTAGGTGTACTGCGAGCGCTCGAACGCCGCATGCCTCTGAGAGGCAGCCGGGTGCTGATTTTTGGAGCGGGAGGAGTGGCGCGCGCGGTCGCATTTGCGCTTTCTCGAGCTGGAGCCTCGGTTGGCGTTTGTGCGCGACGGGCTGCGCGGGCAGCCGCTCTTGCTCGAGCGGCAGGAGGGGAAGCAATCGCGCGTAGGCACTTAAAATCTGAATTTTTCGACGCGATCATAAACGCCACGCCGGTGGGCATGTACCCTGGAGTTGGGCGCTCGCCGCTCGAAGCGAGCGAGCTGAATTGCCGGCTGGTTTTCGACACGATTTACCGCCCGCGCGTGACGAGGCTGATGCAACTTGCGGCCCATCGTGGCATCGAAACAGTTTCTGGAGTGGAGATGTTTGTGGCGCAGGGGACCGCGCAGTGGGAGATCTGGACGGGCCAGCGCGCTCCGGAGAAGGCGATGCGCGCGGCCGTTCTCGCGGCACTGGAACGCGAAGAGAAAACCCAGCACGGAAGGCGCTCCGCCTGACGGGCAAGCTCGCGGGCGACAATATGGCTCAGCCTGATTTCAAAACATTCTCGAAACTCACGCGACAGGGAAACCTGATCCCGGTCTACGAGACATTTACAGCCGATTTGCTGACGCCCGTTGGGGCTTATCTGCGAATCGCGCACGGCGCGAAATATTCGTTTCTGCTCGAAAGCGTGGAGGGCGGCGAAAACATTGCACGCTACACGTTTGCCGGCGCGAATCCAGAGGAAGTTTTTCGGGCGCGTGGGCGAATCTGCACGCTCGAGACCGGCGGCCGCGAAATCCATTTCAACGATGATCCCATTGAGCAATTGCGGCGACTGACTGCGCGCTACCATCCCGTCCGGGTGCCCGGGCTTCCACCATTGATCGGCGGCGCAATCGGCTATTTCGCTTACGATATGGTGCGGCTGATCGAAAAAATTCCCGCGACTGGACGCGACGATCTCGCGCTCGACGATTGCGTGATGATGTTTTTTCATGGCGTGATCGCCTTCGATCACGTGCAGCATCGCATCTGGGTGATTCGCAACGTATTCGCGGAAGGGAAGGGAAGCCTCCGCGAGAAATACGATGCGGCGGTGCGAGAAATTGCGATAGCGCGGCGGAAACTGGAAGGGCCGCTCCCGAAGCAGCGCCGTACGGCGCGGAATAGCAAACCGCGGCTTCAATCGAATATGACGCGGCCGCAATACTTAGCCGCGGTTCGAAAGGCCCAGGCTTACATCCGCGCGGGAGATATTTTTCAAGTGGTGCCGAGCCAGCGATTTTCGGCGCGAACGAATGCCGATCCATTTGAGATCTATCGCGCCGTGCGGGTGGTGAATCCCTCGCCGTATCTTTATTTTCTCAAGCTCGACGATGTCTCGGTGGTGGGCAGTTCGCCGGAAATGCTGGTGAAGGTGCAGGGCCGCGATGTTTTCTACCGCCCGATTGCGGGGACAGTTCCGCGCGGGCGCGACGAAAAAGAAGACCGTGAGCTTGAAGCGAAACTGCTCGCCGATCCCAAGGAGCGCGCTGAGCACATCATGCTCGTCGATTTGGGACGCAACGATCTCGGGCGCGTTTGCGAGTACGGCTCGGTGAAGCCGGAGAGGCTGATGTTCGTCGAGCGCTACTCGCACGTGATGCACTTGGTGTCGAGTTTGCGCGGGCAGTTGCGGCGCGGGATGGATTGCTTCGACGCGCTGATGTCCTGCTTTCCGGCGGGCACTGTTTCCGGCGCACCAAAAATCCGCGCGATGGAGATTATTGACGAGCTTGAGCCAACGCGTCGCGGCATCTATGCGGGCGCGGTGATGTATCTCGATTTCTCCGGCAACATCGATTCGTGTATCGCGCTACGCACGCTGGTGGCGAAGAAGGGGCGTGTATACATCCAAGCGGGCGGAGGGATCGTCGCGGATTCGGTGCCTGGGCGCGAATATCAGGAAACGGTGAACAAAGCGCGCGCGCTGGTGAAGGCGTTGGAAATCGCGCATGAAAAGGGCGGAAAGAAATAAATCGCAGACTACGGTATTCTTGAATTGCGTCGCTAGATTGCAACGATGCTACTGCTACTCGACAACTACGATTCATTTACTTACAACCTCGCGCAGTATCTGGGCGAAATGGGGCAGCAGCTCGAAGTGCGTCGCAACGATCGCATCACGCTGGACGAGATCGAGAAAATGCGGCCTGAGCGCATCGTGGTTTCTCCCGGGCCGTGCACGCCTCAGGAAGCGGGAATCAGCATCCCGTTGATCCAGCGCTTCGCGGGCAAAATTCCGATTCTTGGCGTGTGCCTGGGCCATCAAGCGATCGGTGCGGCGTTTGGCGGCCGAGTGATTCGAGCGCGCAAACTGATGCACGGCAAAACGAGCCGCATCGACCACGACGGCAAAACGATTTTTCGCGGCCTACCGCAGAAATTTCAGGCCACGCGCTATCATTCGCTGATCGTCGAGCGGAAATCTCTGCCGCGCGAACTCGAGATTTCCGCCGAGACGGACGATGGCACGATCATGGGCCTGCGGCATCGCAAACTGCGGGTCGAGGGCGTGCAATTTCATCCGGAGTCGGTTCTTACCGAGGCGGGTTTCCGGCTTCTCGAAAATTTCCTCAGCGTCTAGAATAAAAATTCACGTTCTTGCGAGATGCTCAATGAATCCGCGTTCGCATAACCTTATTTACCGGGCCGTATCTTTCTGCTGCGTGCTGATTTTCGTGGCGACGCTGGGATATGCTTCGCCAACCTCCTACCTCGGCTTTGACGCGAACGACTATCCGGGCGACGCAGCGCTGGCGGCGATGAGGCGCACGTTCTCGTTCGCCGGATACTGGCTGAATAATCCGCCGGGTGCGAATACAAATGACTGGGTGGGGAAGCGCGCGGCGCTCTTGGAAAACGGCTTCGGTTTTCTCGTGCTCTTCAACGGGCGCACGATCAGCGAGCTAAAATCTCTTGGAAACGCAGCCGAAGCGGGTAAAAAGGATGGGCAGTCGGCCGCTTTGCACGCGCAACAGGAAGGTTTTCATTCTGGCACCGTGATTTTTCTGGACCAGGAAGAGGGCGGGCGGATGACGGAAGATCAGAATGCGTACATTCTTGCGTGGGTGGACGCGGTGATCGCGGGCGGATTCCGAGTAGGAATTTATTGTTCCGGTATGCCCGCGAAAGAAGGCAGGGGGCAAACGATTGTCACCGCGGACGACATTCGGGCACACGCGGGAACGCGGGAGATTTCGTATTTTGTCTACAACGATGCTTGCCCGCCAGCGCCTGGTTGTGTGTATCCGAAAAATCCGCCGCCGCCGTCTGCAAGCGGTGTGCCGTACGCTTCGGTGTGGCAGTTCGCGCAATCGCCGCGGCGGCGTGAATTCTCGAAGCGCTGCGCTGCCACCTACAATCGCGACGGAAATTGCTATGCGCCGGGAGCGGGGCCGGGTTCGGTGAACCTCGACCTGAGCTCATCGCTTTCGTCCGATCCGTCGGACGGACGCAAATGAGCGAGGGCGCGCTGAACGCTCTCGAAGTCGACAACATCGTGAAAGTGTATCCCGCGCGGCGCAATGGACTCTTCGGGGCGCGCAGTGAGCCGGTGCGCGCGATTGACGGGCTTAGTTTTAATGTTCCGCGCGGCTCGATCTTCGGGATGCTGGGGCCGAACGGTGCAGGCAAGACGACGCTGCTGAAGATTTTCGCGACACTTCTGCAACCTTCGAGCGGGCAGGCGCGCATTGAGGGCTTTGACGTAGTCGAGCAGGCGCTGGAAGTTCGCCGAAGGATGTCGATGGTGCTGCAGGAAACGGCTGGCGAGATGTTTCTTTCGGTACGCGACAATTTGCTGACTTACGCGGGGTTTCACGGGCTCGCTAGGGCTGAGGCGGAACGCGGGGCTGCCGAGATCATGCAACTTTTCGATCTTACGGCCGAGGCCGATCGCAAAGTGCAGGATCTTAGCGGCGGTTTTCGACGGCGCGTGCAGGTTGCGAAAGTTTTTCTGGTGAATACGCCGGTGCTGTTTCTAGATGAGTTTTCGACTGGTATGGACCCGATTCTGAAACGCGCCGTGATGGATGCGCTGCGGAAGGAATCGGCGCGGGGGCGCACGATTGTTCTAACGACGCAGATTTTGAGCGAGGCGGAAGAATTGTGCGACGACATTTTAATTTTGAATAAGGGCCGGCAAATCGCGCGCGGCGATCTGCATGCTTTGAAGCTGCTGTCGCAGGATGTGTACGAAGTGGCGATCACGTTTGAAACACTGCCGGCTGGAATCGAGGGGGAGATTGCGGCGCTGCATCCGATTCGGTCGCAAGTGAACGGCAATACGCTGGAATTCTGCGTGAAGGCGCAGGAGGCGGAGGCGCTGGAACTCGTCGCGGCGCTGGCGAAGAAGGGGCGCTTGCTGCGAGTGGAAATTGGCGGGGCGAGTCTGGAAGATATTTTCGTTGAGCTGACGCAGAAGGCCGGCGAGGGAGCGCGCTAGTCGGCTAGCGCTTGGTAGGAGCAATCGTGTCGTCGATTTCCGCCATGCTGTATCGCGAGACAAAGATTCGCGCGACGAACATCACGTTCGTCTTTTGGGATCTTTTTTATCCGCTTTGCTATCTGCTCGTGTTCGGCGTGGGTGTTACGGCTTCGCTGGGCACACCGCTTTCTGCGCCGGGCGTCACGTACAACTCGTTTTTTCTTGCTGGCGTGCTGGGCATGGCGAGCTTCGGCATTGCGTCGAACAGCTCTTGGTCGTTCTTCATGGATCGCGACAACGGCATTTTCTACGAAATGCTGACATATCCGATGAGCAGGTCGGAATATCTGCTCGGAAAAGTGCTGTTCAATGTGTTCATCGCGATCGTGCAGATGGTGATCACACTCGGGCTGGGCACCTGGCTGCTCGGAATCAGACTGCGCGTTGATCTTTTGCCGCTTCTGGTTGTGACGGTGATATTCGGCACAGCCGGATGGTTCTTCTTCTATACGATTTTCGCACTGAAGATTCGGCGCAACGATATTTTCAACAGCGTTACATCCGTTTTTTATTTTGTGTTTCTTTTCGCCAGCTCGATGTTTTATCCGCTTGAACCACTGCCGCGCTGGTTTCGCGTGATCGGACTCGCGAATCCGATTACGTGGCAGGTGGATTTGCTGCGGTACACATCGATCGGGCTTGGCACTCCACACCAGCTCGGAATAGAAGCGGTGGCGTTCGGGATTTTTGTTCTGGCCTGTTTCGGCTATGCGGTCCGCAGCTTGACGCAGATTTAGTTGAGGCCGAGTCTGCTTTGCTACGATCCGGAGAGTGCTCGTTCGCCATCGCGCTGGGTGAACGCGATAAATCCTTCGAGTTTTTCGCGCGCGGCGCCTGAATCGATTGATTCCGCTGCAACGCGCACGCCGTCAAGAAAATCCGTGGCGCGGCCTGCAGCAACGAGGGCCGCCGCGGAATTGGCCAGCACGATTTCGCGGTGGGCTCCATTCGCGTGGTGGTGCGACGAAGGACCAAAAATCCGGAGGATGATTTCGGCATTGAGCTTCGCATCGCCGCCTCGAATCTCTTCGGTCGGCCAACGGCGCAAGCCGAAATCCTCGGGAGTCACAGTAAGATTTCGCACGGATCCATCGCGCAGTTCCGAAATGTGCGTCTCACCTGATATCGAAATCTCGTCCAAGCCTTCGGCGCCATGAAAAACGAAAGCGCGACGCACGCCCAGTTCGCCGAGCGCTCGCGCGACCAACTCGGTGAGACTAGGATCATACACTCCGACGATTTGCACCGACGCTCCCGCGGGATTTGTCAGCGGGCCGAGGAGGTTGAAGACGGTGCGCATGCGAAGTTCGCGCCGCACCGGCATCGCGTGCCGCGTGGCGGCATGCATCGCCGGGGCGAACATAAATCCAATGCCGATTTCCTCGATCGATCGGGCCACGCGATCCGGTGCCAGATCAATTTTCGCGCCCAGCGCTTCGAGCACGTCCGCGGAGCCACATCGCGAACTAACCGAGCGATTACCATGTTTCGCGACCGGCACGCCGGCGCCAGCAATCACGAACGAAGCGGCGGTTGAGATATTGAAGGTGCCGGCTGCATCGCCGCCCGTCCCCGCCGTGTCGACGAGAACTTCGCTCTTCGCAGAGCGCCCAGCCGGGAAAATTGGCGTCGCGTGCCGGCGCATCGCTTTCGCGAACCCCACCACCTCATCAACCGTTTCGCCTTTGATGCGCAGCGCCGTGAGTAAACCCGCGATCAGTGCATCACTCGCGCGACCCGCAAGAATATCTTCCATCGCTGCTTCGGCCTCGGCGCGCGTCAAATCTTCGTCGGCTATAATTTTTTCAAGGGCTTCGAGGATCATGAGATTAAGGGATTGACGCACTGCGGGCTTGCATCGCCGCGTTTTTCCTGGCTCGTTTCATTTCAAGAGCTACACCGCTCCTTGCTCGTCCTCGATGTTCCAAGTAAACTTAGTAGCTTTTTGCGTGCATAAATACTAGCACTATTCACGGCGAGCCTTCCGAATGCCGATGGAGCGGGAATGAAGATCCACGAGTATCAGGCTAAAGCGATCCTGGCGAAATTCGGTGTGCCGGTGCCGCGCGGCGAGGTGGTTTTCAAAAAAGACGAAGCGCGCGCGGTGGCCCAGCGGCTTGGTACCCCGGTCGTGGTGGTGAAAGCGCAGATTCATGCGGGCGGGCGCGGCAAAGCGGGTGGGGTGAAGCTGGCGAAATCAACCGACGAAGCTGCCGCGCATGCCGAGCGCATCCTCGGAATGAATCTAGTTACCCCACAAACCGGCCCGGAAGGGCGCATCGTTCGCCGCTTGCTGATCGAAGAAGGCCTCGACATCAAGCGCGAACTATACTTGAGCATTCTCGTAGATCGCGCAGTGGGCGCGCCCGTGTTTATGGCCAGCACCGCCGGCGGAATGGAAATTGAGGAGGTCGCCAAGGACAATCCCGAAGCGATTATGCGCGAGACGATTCATCCGGCGACCGGGTTGCTACCGTTTCAAGCGCGCAAACTTGCCTTCGGGCTCGGCTTAGCGCCAGAAGTTGTGAATGCAGCGGTGCCGTTTCTTCAATCGCTCTATCGCGCGTTCATGGAAACGGACGCGTCGCTTGTGGAAATTAATCCGTGCGTCGTAACCGGCGATGGCCGTCTCGTGGCGCTTGATGCGAAAGTTACTTTCGACGACAACGCGCTCTACCGCCATCCGGAATTCAAAGATTTACGCGATCTCGAAGAAGAAACGCCACTCGAAGTGGAAGCCTCAAAATTCAAACTGAACTACATCAAGCTCGACGGCACCGTCGGTTGCATGGTCAACGGCGCCGGGCTTGCAATGGCCACGATGGACATCATCAAGCTAAGTGGAGGCAGCCCGGCGAATTTTCTTGATGTAGGTGGTGGCGCCTCCGAAGAGCAGGTGAAAAACGCTTTCCGGATTCTGCTCAGCGATCCCAACGTGAGAGCCGTCTTCGTAAACATCTTCGGCGGAATTCTTCGCTGCGACGTGCTGGCAAGCGGCGTGGTCAATGCCGCGAAAGAGCTGAAATTCAAAGTACCGGTCGTCGTACGCATGGAAGGCACCAATGTCGAGAAAGGCCAGGAAATTTTGCGCAACTCAGGCTTCAATTTCACGATCGCTAAGGGCATGAAAGACGGGGCACAGAAGGTCGTCGCGCTTGCGGAAGGTGCGCGATGAGCGTTCTGATCGACAAGAACACACGCGTCGTTGTGCAGGGCATCACCGGGCGCGAAGGCAGTTTTCACGCGCAGCAGATGCTTGATTACGACACGAAAGTGGTTGCCGGCGTGACGCCCGGTAAGGGTGGCACGCAGCATCTCGGCGTGCCGGTGTTCAACACCGTTGCCGAGGCCGTTGCGAAAGCGGGCGCGAATGCTTCGATTATTTTCGTTCCGCCTCCGTTCGCCGCCGATGCGATCCTCGAAGCCGTCGACGCAAATTTGCCGCTCGTGATTTGCATCACCGAAGGCGTGCCGGTGCTCGACATGGTGCGCGTCGCCGCCGCGATGAAAGACTCGAAGACGCGTTTGATTGGGCCGAATTGTCCCGGCGTGATTTCACCCGGAAAATGCAAGATGGGCATCATGCCCGCATCGATTCACAAGCAGGGGAACGTTGGTGTCGTCAGCCGCAGCGGCACGCTCACCTACGAAGCCGTCGGCCAGTTGACGCAGCTTGGCATCGGGCAATCCACGTGCATCGGCATCGGCGGCGATCCAATCATCGGCACCAGCTTTCTCGATTCGATTCGCATGTTCAACGACGATCCCGATACGCACGCCATCGTGATGATCGGCGAAATCGGTGGCAATGCCGAAGAAGTTGCGGCCGAATACATCAAAAAGCATGTGAAGAAACCGGTGGTCGGATTCATCGCCGGCCAGACTGCTCCGCCGGGCCGCCGCATGGGGCATGCCGGTGCGATCATCAGCGGTGGACACGGAACTGCCATCGAAAAGTACAAAGCGATGCGAGCCGCCGGTATTCACACAATTCAAAGCCCCGCCGATATCGGCGAAACAATCGCACGCGTAATGAGCGATTCGAAACCAAAACCGAAATCGAGCACAAAGCCGAAATCGAGCACAAAGCCGAAAGCCGCGGCAAAGAAAAAATCATCGGGCAAGCCGCCAAAACGCAAGAAACGTTAGGTCTTAGACCGTAACAAAACTAAACGGAGGAATGATCTCTTGGGATCGCAGCGCACACTAGCAATTATCAAGCCGGATGCCGTCGGCCGGGGAATTTCCGCGGACATACTAAGCCGTATTCATGCAGCTAAATTTCAAATTGTGGCGATCAAATCCATGCGGCTCACAAAAACGCAAGCGGAAGGATTCTATGCAGTACATCGCGAGCGGTCGTTTTTTAAAGATCTGACGGAATTTATGAGCTCAGGCAAAGTAGTCGTGATGGTTCTGGAAGCCGAAGGTGCAATCGCGAAATGGCGCGACACGATGGGCGCCACCGATCCCGCGAAAGCCGCTCCTGGCACAATCCGCAAGGAACTCGGCACAAGCATCCAGGACAATTGCACACACGGTTCGGACGCGCCCGACACCGCCGCCTTCGAGATCAGCTATTTTTTCGCAGGCGAGGAACTCGTTTAGCCCTCGCTGTTAGTCTTCTGTAGCGCCGGTCTTCGGACCGGCAGGGTTTAATTTGGAAGTTAACCCGGGCACGCGTCGCGAAAAGTCACCCTGCCACCCTCAAGGGTGGCGCTACAAAAGATCCCGGTTGCGCCCAACGCGCGATTTTGGGCTCGTTTTCCAGAGAAGGTTTCATGCGAGTAGAATGGTTCCTGGGTTGATTACTTTGGAACCAATGCGCGAACTCGGGAAGCTGCTGCTCGTGTGCGGAATTGCCCTCGCAGTTATCGGCGGATTTTTCTTTTTCGGCGGGCGGTTGCCTTTCCGCCTCGGACGCCTTCCCGGCGATATCGCCTATCAGGGGAAAAATAGCAGCTTCTATTTTCCGATCGTTACTTGCATTGTCCTAAGCGTCGCGGTCACGCTGATTCTATGGGCTATAAATTTGTTCCGGCGGTAGAATTTCGGTGCCAACAGGATGAATCAGGCCTCGCTTTTCAATTTGATGCCCGAGCGGCACGTGTGGAAAGTGAGCGAACTCACCGACCGCATTCGCGATCTGCTCGAAAGCGCTTTCTTCGACATCTGGGTCGAGGGCGAAGTCTCGAACCTCCGCGCGGCACAGTCCGGCCATCTTTATTTCACATTAAAGGACGCGCACGCACAGATCCGCTGCATCTGTTTCCGCGATCAGGCGCGCGGACTGAAATTCCGGCCTGAAGACGGCCTGCACGTCACGGTGCGCGGCTCCATCAGCGTCTACGATGTTCGCGGCGAATATCAGATTTACGTCACGAATATCGAGCCGGTTGGCCTCGGCGCTCTGCAGCTTGCGTTCGAACAGCTGAAGAAGCGCTTGCAGGAAGAAGGCCTTTTCGACGAATCCCGGAAGAAGCCGCTGCCCGTCTTGCCGCGCTGCATCGGCATCGTCACGTCTCCCACGGGCGCTGCCATTCGCGATATTCTTCGCGTTCTCAAGCGCCGTTTTCCCAACGCGCATGCGCGGCTGTATCCGGTGAAAGTGCAGGGCGATGGGGCCGCGAAAGAAATCGCTGCCGCCGTAAATTATTTCACTCGCGCGAAATTTGCCGACGTACTGATCGTTGCGCGTGGCGGAGGCTCGCTCGAAGATCTGTGGGCGTTCAACGAGGAGGTAGTTGCGCGCGCGATTTTCGCTTCAGAAATTCCCGTGATCACCGGCGTCGGCCATGAAGCTGATTTCACCATCGCCGATTTTGTCGCGGATCTGCGCGCGCCCACGCCTTCCGCCGCAGCGGAGCTGGTCGTGCGTTCGCGCCAGGAATTCGAGCGGCACATTGCCGAGCACCAGCGGCAACTGGTGCAGCAGATTCGTTATTGGTTTTCCGAGCGCCGCCATCGCGTTCGCGACCTGCAAACCCATCGCGGTTTTCGCCAACTCGAAATTCTGGTACGTCAGCGCTGCCAACAAGTGGACGAGCTTTCATCGTCACTCATCATCGGATTGCGATTGCGACTTGGCACCAGCCGGCAGCGCCTCACAAGAGCCGGCGCGCAGATTGGATCGTTCGACCTGCGCGCCCGCGCGGTGGTCGTGCGCCGCAGGATCGACCAGCATCGCCTCGCGCTGATCTCGGCGCTCGAGCGAGTAATGACGCGCAAACGCAGGGCCTACGGCGCGGCGCAAGTCCGTTTTGCAGCGCTCGATCTGCGCGCACGAGTGGCGCGCTGGCGCCATGTGGTGGAAAGGCGCGTTGCTGAATTAGAAAGCCGCGCTGAAAGGGTACTGGCAGGGAAGCGCCAGCACTTCGAAGCCGCCAAATTACAACTCGAAGAGCGCAGCCCATTTCGGATCCTCGAACGTGGCTACGCCATCGCCTACGACGCTGCGGGAAAGGTGCTGCGTTCAGCGGACCAGGTCGCGCCCGGCGAAGATATTTCGTTGCGGCTGGCGCGCGGCGAACTCGGCGCTACCGTCAAGCACAAAAGGGACGCCTAGGCTGGTTTAATCAGGCAAGTGCTACTCTTCGTCGTTAATACCGCCGGAAACTTTGAGGACCGCGAGGAACGCCTCCTGCGGGATATCCACGCGCCCCACGCGCTTCATCCGCCGCTTTCCTTCCTTCTGCTTCTCCAGCAGTTTGCGCTTGCGCGAAATATCGCCGCCATAGCACTTGGCAATCACGTTTTTGCGAATCGCGCTGATCGTCTCGCGCGCAATCACGCGACTACCTATGGCGGCCTGGATGGGAACTTCGAACATCTGCCGCGGAATCAGTTTCCGCAGGCGTGAGACGAGATCGCGGCCGCGTTCATAGGATTGGTCGCGGTGGCAGATCACCGTCAGCGCGTCGACAGGTTCGCCGCCTACCAGCACATCGAGTTTCACGAGATCGGACTCGTGATAGCCCGACAAATGATAATCAAGCGACGCGTAGCCCCGCGAAACGCTCTTCAGCCGGTCGTAGAAATCGAGCACGATTTCATTCAGCGGCATCTCGTAAGTCAGCATGATGCGCGTCGGCGAAAGATATTCGAATTTCTTCTGCACGCCGCGCTTTTCCTCGCACAGCGCCAGCACGCCGCCCACAGATTCCTCCGACGTGATGATCATCGCTGTCAGGATCGGCTCTTCGATTTTCTGAATCGAGCCCGGCGGCGGAAATTTCGTTGGATTGTCCACCTCGACTACTTCGCCTGCCGTATTCGTGATGCGGTACTGCACGCTCGGCGCCGTGGTGATCAGTTCGATGTTGAATT
>Ga0209525_1000169_pt1 | contig 18717 bp, 15 predicted proteins | sample JacPin_JW_Ref_O1_FD_187958 | JGI IMG/M metagenome (GOLD analysis project Ga0209525, IMG submission 187958) | Forest soil microbial communities from Algoma, Ontario, Canada - Jack Pine, Ontario site 1_JW_Ref_O1 (SPAdes) (version 2) | ecosystem: Environmental > Terrestrial > Soil > Boreal... | reverse complement strand
TATCGATCAGCAGCACCAGAAATCCGAACAGCTTACCCTGGGTGCGCAGGGCATTCGTGGCACCGGCATTGCCGCTGCCCATGTTGCGAATATCGACGCCGCGCATGCGGCCCAGGATCAAGCTGCCGAGCAGCGTCCCGAGCAGGTAGGCGATGAGAATTTTGACGCCGAGTTCCAGCATCCGCCAATTATGACCCAGGAGCCTTCTTCGGCAGGTGAATTTCCGCCAGCATGCAGCGCACGCCGCCGCCGCCGATGCGCTCGATGGTGGGAATCTCCGCGGGAATCAACCTTGCCTGAGATTCCAAAGCGCGGCGCTGCGGCGGAGCCAAGCAGCCCAAGGCCGTCGTCGACAAGGCAATGAGTTTGCCGTCGGGCGCCGCCAGTTCCAAAACATTGGCGGCGAACTGCGCCATCTGCGCCGGCGTGATTTCGACGATTGTATGACCCGTCGCGCGCAGCTTGGACAACACGGCCGCACGGTGCGCATCGCCGACGATCGACTCGGCGCAGACGACGGCAAAGCCGGTGCCGATCGCCATCAAAACGTTGGTGTGATAAATGGCGGTGCCGCCGGCATCCACGGCATCGAAGGTCATGAGCTCGTAGTCCAGTTGCTGTGCGAACTCGCCGAGCACATCGAGGTCAGTCCGAGGCGAGGAACAGGCGTATGCGATCCTGTGCACCCGGTCGAGAACCACGCTGCCCGTGCCTTCGAGATATTTGTCTTCCGACTCGCGATGCGTAAGATCCACGGTGCGCGAAACGCGAAAAGCCCCGTTGCGCACGACCTGCTGCAGGACTTCGTCGCGGCGTTCGAGGCGTCGGTTCGGCGCCAGCATGGGATACAGTGCCACGGTGCCGTCGTGATGGAAGCTGACCCAGTTATTGGGGAATATGGCGTCGGGCTTGGGGGGCTGCGCGCTGTCGGGTGCGATGAGCACTTCCACGCCGACGCGTTCCAAGGCCTGCGCCAGTCCGTGGAACTCATGCAGCGCAAGAGTCTGTAGGTCTTCTCCGCCAAGCGTTGTGGGCTTGGCTTGGAAGGCATTGCTGTCGGCCGTTTGCGCATTGCAGCCAAATCTCGCAGGCCGCACCATAAGCACGGCCCCGGCGCTTTGTGGTTCCTGGCCAGGGTGATCTGCGAGCGACATAGAGCAGGCACTATACTAGCGGTTTTTGGGGGGATGCTTTGCGGGGATCGATTGCCAAACAACTTCGGGTACTGACGCTCGCGACGGCCGTGATCGCCTTGCAGGCTCACGCCGCCAATGCTCCCGCACCCGCGAAACCACTGCCAAAACCTCCCGCGAAGCCGGCGGCGACCTACCCCTTCAGCTTCGATACTTTGCGCGAGGATGCCAAGCGCAGGGCCGCCGCGCCCTACGTGCCGCCGCGCAACAGCGAGCCTTCGGCGCTGGATAAATTGAGCCCGGAACAGTATCGCAGCATGCATTTCAACGCCGACGCCGGTATCTGGCGCGAGGAAAAATCGCCCTTTCGGCTCGAGCTGCTGCGCGCGGCGGCCAATCTGCCGACGGTTACGGTCTCGACCGTGGAGGACGGCCTCGCCAAGGATGTGGTGGCCTCGCCGGCGATGTTCCAGATGAGAGGGACCACGCCTCCCCAACTCGCCAGAGTATCGGTGCCGCTGTCGGGTTTCCGGGTTCGCAGCCACATCAATTCGAATAAGGTCTGGGATGAGTTCTTGGTGTTCCAGGGCGCCAGCTACTTCCGAGCCGTCGCCAAAAACCTGCTGTACGGATTGTCGGCGCGCGGCCTTGCCATCGACACCGGCGAGCCGGGCGGCGAAGAGTTTCCCGTGTTCACGCATTTTTGGATCGAGCGGCCGGGCCCGAAAGCGAACGCCATCGTCATTTATGCCTTGTTGGAGAGCAAGTCCGCCACCGGTGCCTACAAGATTACGGCGCAGCCGGGTGCCCTGACCCTGACCGAGGTGGAACTCACGCTGTTTCCGCGCGCCGAGTTGCGCGTGCTCGGCATCGCCCCGCTGACATCGATGTTTCTATTCGACGAGACCAATCGCGGCCATCTTGATGACTATCGACCGGAAGTGCACGATTCGGACGGGCTGCAGATCGCGACGAAATCCGGAGAGCAATTGTTCCGACCGCTGGCGAACCCGCTCAAGCTGCAGGTTTCGAGCTTCACGACGCAAGTGCCGCAGGGCTTCGGGCTCGTGCAAAGATCGCGGCAGCAAAGTGATTTCGAAGATTTCGACGCTCAGTATGAGCGCCGTCCCAGTGCTTGGATCATACCCAAGGGCGATTGGGGTTCGGGGGCGGTTGAGCTGGTGGAGATTCCTTCGGGCCGCGAAACCAACGACAACATCGTCGCGTTTTGGCGCCCGGCGGCGCCGCTGCTGCCGGGGCATCCGGCACAGTTTGCCTACACCATTACGTGGTGTGCGGAACCGCCCTTGCCCAAAGGCTTGGGCAAGGTCGTCTCGACGCGCTCCGGCGCCAGCATCGACCGCAAGCGGCGCGTATTCTTGCTGGATATCGTGGGCGCCGGCGAAAAGCTCGATGGCTTGCGTCTGGATCTGAGCGCCTCCGCCGGCGCGATTTCCAATTCGACTTTGGTTTCGAACGGAGAGATGCACGGCCTGCGCGCCAGCTTTGAAATCGATCCAAAGGATGCGGAGGTGATCGAGATGCGTCTGCGAGTCATGCGCGGCGACACACCCGTTTCCGAAACATGGTTGTACCGATGGACCTCCAGCTAAATACCGGCGCCGCATTCGAGAACGACTCGCCGGGCGGCATGCCGCCGGAGGCGCCCGTGAGCATGCCGCCGCAGGACCTGCACTACAAGTCTTGGCGGACGATCCGGCAGCTCATTTCCCCCGAAGTGCTGTATGCGCGCTTCATCCTGATCGTGGTGACGGTGGGGGTGACCACCTACGGCGTCTATCAGATGCTGCAAGTCGTGCGCTTCGCAAGCGCGACGCTGTTGCAGGGCACGATGATATTTTTCTTCGCCATCTCCCTGGGTTGGATTGCGTTTTCAGCCGGATCGGTGTTGGCGGGTGCGTCGAAACGGCGCGATCCGCTCCCCCTCGAGCCGGCGGCCGCGGGCGCCTCGCTGACGGCGCTGGTGATGCCCATCTACAACGAGGATCCCACCCGCACGACCGCCGCGCTGCAGGCGATGGCGGAGGGACTCCAGCGCATCGATGCGCATCGCGGATTCGAGATCGTGATGCTCTCCGATTCCACCGAGGCCGATGCGTGGATTCGCGAGACCCTGAAGGCCGCCAAGCTGCGCGCCGCACTGCATTCGATCATGCCGGTCTGGTATCGGCGGCGATGGCGCAACGTTGCGCGCAAGTCCGGCAATATCGAAGACTTCGTGACCCGATGGGGCGGCCGTTACGACCATATGATCGTGCTCGATGCCGACAGCCTCATCGATGCGCCCACGCTCAATCAGCTGGTGCAGGACATGCAAGCGGATCCCAAGCTGGGCATTCTGCAAACCGCGCCGCAGCTGATCGGCGCGCGCACCTTGTTCGCCCGCTTGCAGCAATTCGCCGCTTGCGTCTACGGTCCGATCATCACGCGCGGCTTGTCCGCCTGGTCGGGCGACAGCGGCAATTATTGGGGCCACAACGCCATCATTCGCGTGGCGGCGTTCGCCCAGTATTGCGGCCTCCCGCAACTCAAGGGCCGCAAGCCCTTCGGCGGTTTCGTGCTCTCGCATGATTTCGTCGAGGCGGCCCTCATGCGCCGCGGCGGCTGGAAGGTGCGCATGGCCACCGATTGCGGCGGCTCCTGGGAAGAGTCTCCGCCAACGTTGATCGATATCGCGATTCGCGACCGCCGCTGGGCGCAGGGCAACTTGCAGCACATGAAAATCATCGGCAGCGCGGGCTTGAGATTCATCAGCCGCATGCACCTGGGCGTGGGCATCATGAGTTATTTGTCCTCGCCGATGTGGCTGCTGATGATCGGCATCGGCTTCGCGCTCGCGATCCAGTCGCGCTTCATCCGTCCCGAATACTTCAGCCACGATTTTCAGCTGTTCCCGACCTGGCCGCGGTTCGATGTCGCACTCATGATGGCGCTGTTTTGGTTCAGCATGGTGGTGTTGTTGATCCCAAAAACGCTCGGGCTGATTCGCGCCCTGCTCTCGCGCCGCATTCGCCGCGGCGCCGGCGGCGTCATCGGCATAACGGCGAGTTTCCTGCTCGAAACCATTCTTTCGGCGCTGTACGCGCCGATCCTGATGATCGTGCAGTCCCGCCATGTCTTCGAAGTATTCATGGGACGCGACTCGGGCTGGAAGCCGCAGCGCCGCGACGCCGGCCATACCTCCTGGGGCGACGCCTGGCGCTTTCATCGCCGGCACATGCTTTTGAGCTGCGTCACCGCGGTGATCGTGTACTTCATCTCGCCGCCCTTGCTGGCTTGGGTTTCGCCGGCGCTTCTCGGCCTGTTTCTCTCGGTGCCGCTATCGGCGCTCAGCGGCAGCGAGACCTTGGGCAGATTCCTCTCGAGATTCGCGCTGCTGCGCACCCCGGAAGAAGTGGAAACACCCGCGCTCGTCGCGCGCCGCGAGGAATTGGCGCGAGATAGCGAACCGTTGCCCACCGAAGGATTGCGGTTCTTGGCGCGGCACCGTGAGGCGCGCATCGCGCATATCAACGGCAATCTGTCGCGCCCCGCTGATCCGCGCGGCCAGCCGGATCCGCATGCCTTTACCGCGGAACAGAAATTGATGGATGCACGGTCGTTGGATGAGGCCCTGCAATGGCTTACACCGATGGAACGCGTCGAGGTTGCCGCCGACGCGCGCTTTCTCAATCAACTGGCCCTGCTCCCCGATTCCGTGCAACCCACGTTCTCGATCTAGGATTTCAACCCATGGTTCGTCGACGCGAAATCTTAAAAACTGCGATGGCTTTGGCCGCCGGTCAACTGGCCGGCGCCGATCTTGTCGACGCGGCCGCGCCGGCGCAGACCTCGGCGCCGCAGCCCGCGAGCCCTGCCGCAGCAGGCTCAGGGCCGGCAAAGCCCTTTGATTATGCGTGGCTCAAGGGCCACGCGCGATTTCTCGCCGGCAACCCCTATGAGACCTCCAAGGACGTGGTGCCCGCCGCCATTGCGACCTTGAACTATGATCAGTATCAGTCGCTGCGATTTCGCACCGATCACGCCCTGTGGGGCGATGCGGGCCTGTACTTTCGCGTGCAATTTTTCCATGTTGGGCGCGGCTTCAACCAGGCGGTGCAACTCTATGAAGTGAAGGATGGGCAGGCGCGCGAAATAGTCTACGAGCCCTCGATGTTTGAGTTCGACAAAGCGGGCTTAGACCCTGCGCTGATGCGCGATCACGCCGGCTTTGCGGGATTTCGCGTGCAATTCGTGACGGACTGGAAGGATGACGTCGCCGCATTCCTGGGAGCCGCCTATTTTCGCGCCGTCGGCGGCGACACGCGCCAATATGGGCTGTCGGCGCGCGCGCTCGCCGTGGACACCGCCTACCCTCGCCCCGAGGAATTCCCACGCTTCACCGCCTTTTGGTTCGAGCGGCCGGCGAAGGCTTCCGGCACCCTGACGATGTACGCACTGATGGACTCGCCCAGCATTGCAGGCGCGGTGCGCTTTCTCATCGATCCCGGCGCCACCATGATCATGGACATCGATACGGCCCTGTATCCGCGCAAGGCCATCGACAGGCTGGGTGTGGCGCCGCTGACCAGCATGTTTTTCTACGGTGAAAACGATCGGCGCGGGGCGAACGATTGGCGGCCAGAGATTCATGACTCGGACGGCCTGCAGATCTGGACCGGCGGCGGTGAGTGGATTTGGCGGCCCCTGACCAATCCGGCGCAAGCTCATTTGAATTCTTATTTCGATGAAAATCCCCGCGGTTTCGGTTTGCTGCAGCGGGACCGCAATTGGGATCACTACCAGGATGACGGCGTCTATTACGACCGGCGGCCGAGCTTATGGGTCGAGCCAAAAGCGGTTGGCTGGGGCAAGGGCGCGGTGCAGTTGTTCGAAATTCCGACCGCCGATGAGACTTCGGACAACATCGTGGCATTTTGGAATCCGGCCGAAAAAACCAAGGCCGGCCAGGAGATGCTGTTCAGTTACCGCCTGTACTGGGGCACGCACATGCCCTACTCATCGCCGCTGGCGCAAACCCTGGCCACGCGCACCGGCATCGGCGGCACCATCGGCCAGAAACGCCAGTACTATTCGTGGCATTTCGCCGTCGACTTCGCGGGCGGCGAACTCGGCGCGCTGGCCAAAGACGCCAACGTCGAAGCCATGATCACCACCACTCACGGCAGCACCACGGAACACGTGACCGCGCACTATGTCGAGGAGATCAAAGGCTATCGCGTGCTGTTCGATCTGCGGCCGGCGGACGACAGCAACGACCCGATCGACATGCGCATGTACCTGCGCATCGATGGCAGGCCGCTGACGGAAACGTGGACCTATCAGTGGACTCCGCCGCCGGTGAAGGATCGCAAGGCGGCGCTGTGAAATTGAGCGGCCACCTGCATGGCTTGGGGGGATAGGCAGCTTCGAGGCCCGGAAGAGCGCAGGGCCTCGAAGCTGCCTATCCCCCCAGGCCGTCCAGGCGGGACGCTCAGTTTCACAGTGCCGGAGGATTGAGTGGCCGCCTCAACTCGTTGCGCCCAACGCGACTACGTGCTCGCGGCCCGATACGACAACGCCGCCGGGCTTCTCTACGGTCACCGCAAAGGCCGCGGGCTTGCGCACCATCAGTGAGGCGCGAATCGGAATGACGACTTCACCGGCGTTCGCCGGCACGTCGAACACGCCCCCATCCACCGGATAGCGCTTGTCGCGCCCGGCGTCGAATATCCATATTTGATATTGATGTATGGCTGGGTCGTTCGGCGCCAAGCCCGCGAAGTGCAAGAAGCCGCGTTGCGTGACGGGATCCCATACGACATCGCCGCTGACGCCGGCGGCAGCGGGATCCTTGGTGGCGCCCAGGGGGATTTTGAGCGTGTCAGTTTTCGCCAGGAGTGCCGCGCGTTCCTCCGCGGCCGTCGGCGGCGCCGGTTGCGCGGGGGGCGGCGGCGCCACTGGTGGAGGCGCCACCACGGCTACCGGCGGCAGCGGCGGCGGCGAGCGCTCCCAGCCGAAAATGGCCAGCACCAAGCACGCCGCGGCCGCCAACCAACCATAGCCGCCAAAGCGCGTGGCGCGTACGGGTGCGGGTGCGGGAGATGGCGCAAGTGGTGGCTGCACGCGCGCCTTCTCGGCCGCCGCGGCGCGTACCTCGCTCAAGTCGGCGACATTGCTGGGCTGTGCGGAGTGCTCCGCGGCCGCGAAGTGTTCAGCCGCCTGCTGCGCGATCCGCGCGGAGAGGGCCTCAGGCAAGGGCTCCCCGCCCGTGCTGCCGGCCAACGTGACCCCGGCTGCCGCGCGCTCCAGATCCCGCAGGTAGGCAGTCGCGAGTTCGCTGTCCATCACGTCCAGCGCCCGTTGCTCAGCCGGCGACAGGCCCTCGGTGACCTGCTTGATCAGCAAGTCCACCATGGCTTCGTCGGGCTGACCTTGAGGACGCGTATCTGACATCAGATCCTCGCCGAGACGCGTTCGGCGTCTACATTCATAAATTCACGCACCTTGATCAAGCCCCTGCGCATAAAAGACTTTACCGTGCCCAGCGGCATGCTGAGCCGAGCGGCGATTTCCGTCTGGCTCAGGCCATGCAGCAACCCCAACTCCAATACTTGCCGTTGCTCCGGCCGCAGTTCCGCCAGCGCGCGCGTGGCTTGCTCCGCTTCGATCGATGTTTCGCAGGCCGTGCCAGGATCCGCCCATGCGATCGTCTCCAAGGCCTCGACCGGATCCATCGGCGGTTCGGCGCTGGTCTTGCGCAGCCGATCGATCAGCCTGCGGCGCGCAATCATCGCAATGAAAACCTTGTCGGATCCCTGCGATGCGTCGAAGCGGCTGGCGCTGCGCCAGATGTCCAGAAAAATTTCCTGGGTCGCGTCCTCTGCATCCGCGGGCGTGCGCGAGAGCCGCCGCGCGATACTCCACACCAGGGGACCGTATTGGTCGATGCATTCCCGCACGGCGGCGGGATCGCCGCTAGCAATGCGTTGTAGCACGGACGGACTCATTAGTTGCCTAAGAGCTTATTCGTATCGAGGGCATGGCCGGATTCAGTCTCCGCGACAGCAAGAATCCGCATGATAGCTGTTGCGGCAGGCGCGCCGCCTACTTATGACCGGATTTCGGAAACTTAAGCAGCCGCAGTTTCTGCGTGTCGCCCACCGGGCGGCGCAGTTCGGTCTCGCGTTGCAGATACGGCAGGGCCTGTTTCGGGTTCAAGATGACCCAACGCCATTCATTCAACTGATGCTTGAGCAGCGGCAACAATGCCGACTCCGATTCGGAATCATCCTCGCTCGGCATCAGCGTCGTGCAATACAGCTCGAAGTACTCGGTGAATAAGGTCTCGTACTGCATCATGGGATCCAGAAACGCGGGATCGTGGACCAGATCCGTGCCGACGTGGCTGGCGCACAGCAAGCTCGCCGATTTGCGCACATAGACGGTGTGCTCGGCGACCACGGCGTGCTCGTACAGCAGCGTGCGATGAAAGTGCGCCAGTATCTTGGCGCGGGCCTTGCCGCGAACATTGTGCTTCTTCAGGTATTCAAACAGCGCCTTGCCGTGAATCAGCCGCAGCGCCGCATGCCTCAAGGCCACGGCTTGGTTGCGCAGCACGACAAAGTCGGCGACTTGCCGCATCAACACTGAGTGCTCGAGTTCCCAGGCATTCCACGATCCCGCCGTTGCGAGAATCCGCTGGGCGACCAGGTGCTCCTTGGGGTCATCGCTGCGCAATGCGCTTTCGATGCGATGTGTTGATTCGCGCATGAGTCTTGCATGACTGAACGCGCTGCGTTGCACCAGTAATCTCCCCCGCGACACCGGCTGGACCGCCGTGAATATGTCGAACCCCAAGCTTAGGCGCAATCGCGGTGGAAGATAAGCGTCGCCAATGGGCGACGTCGGACAGACTACTCCGACAACCTGTCAGACAAATTCTAGGCGGGTACCGGCGGAGCGAGATGAATCTGATTGCGTCCCGATCGTTTCGCCACGTACACGGCCGCATCGGCCTGCGCGAGCAGCGGCTCGCCCCAGATACCGAGCGTGTCGCTGGCGGCAATACCAATGCTGCACGTCACGCTGATCGGTTCGCCGAATCCAGAGACGCGCACGGCGCCGACGCGATCTACGATGCGCTGCGCAATGGCAGTCGCCCCAGCGGCATCGGCGCTGCTCAAGATCACCACGAATTCTTCGCCGCCGTAGCGGCCGATGACGTCGGATTGGCGCAGTTCCGCATGAATCGGCTCGATGATGGCGCGCAGACAGGCATCGCCTGCTGGGTGCCCGAAGGTGTCGTTGATCTGTTTGAAGTGATCAAGATCGATGAACAACAGTGCAATCGGCAAACCGCGTGCCTTCGCCCGGGCGCAGGCGGCGTCGAGCCGCTCGATCAGCGATCGGCGGTTGAGCACGCCGGTCAAGGGATCGGTCTGCGCGCGGCGCTCCGCCTCGGACAGCGCCGCTCGCTGCGCGCGCAGACGATCCGCGACGCCGAGGGCGATCAAGATCGAAGCTGCCACCATCGACAAGGGGAGCCCGTAATAATCCAGCGCGTCTGAGCCCAAGGAGGAGGTCATCAAGAATCGCAGCGCGGCCGCAATCGTAAATCCCTCCAGCAAAATCCACGCGATCAAGAACCAGCCCGCCGCGCGATTGCCGCGCCGCCACGCCAACACGCAGACGATCACAGTGAACACGGCCGCGACGACGAACATGACATTGCCGATCATATTGACGACGTCCAGCGCCCCAACGAACTTGGCGACATTGGCCGCGGTGATAATGACAAAGGCGACGGCCAGCCAGCCGAAGACCGCATAGACGCGCGGCGAGAAATGCTTGAGGTCGGCTATCTCCCGCGTGAAAAGGCAGGCGACCGCGCCGCTCAAGCCGATGGGCACGTTCCATGCGAAAGAGTCGAGCGGCGCGGCGAAGGAGAGCCAGGGCCAGTCGAAGCCCTGGCCCGAAAGATAGGCTACATAGATCGCCTGAAGAGAAAACATCGTCGCATATAAAATGAACAGCGGATCCTTGAGCACGAACCAGATCAAGAGCGCGGCGAGCGATACCGCCATGAGGGCGCCAAAGGTCAGTGCAATCATGCGGGCCCGATCGGCCCCGAGCGCCAGCGTGCTGGCCAACGCACCGTGGGAAACGCTGAGATATTGCGGCTCGCCGCTGCTGGAGGTGAGATGCGCGTACAGGGGCTGAGCCGGCGACACGCCCTCCGGCACGATAAACACCATGTCGCGCGCGCCTAAGAATGCCGGCAGATTCGCCGCCAGAATCAACGGCACGACTTTGCCGTCCCGATACGCCACCAGCTGCGCTTGCAAGCCGCGCGTGGCGTTCATGATCAGCACGGGCGTACCGTCGATGCCGGCAGGTTCATGCGGAATGAGCTTCAGCCAATAGTCGCGCCAGGTATTGTGCCCCGGTGCTTTGGAGAAGGGCCGCAGCTGCTCATCGAGCGAACCGTTCGCGACCGCCTGCGGCGACGGCTGCGGATCCGAGGGCTCAAGGGCCCGAACCCTGATCGCGGTGTCGGCGGCAAAGCTTTGTGCCGGACCTAAGCTTCCGAGCCAGATCAAACAGCCGGCCGCTAGCAGAGCACGCACGGGATACGGCAGTCAGTACTGTCGCGACAGGAGCCAGTGGGCTAAGGAGCGCAGGTCGTCCGCGCGTTCGCAAAATGGCGCGAGTGCTTGGATGGCTTGATTGTGCAAGAGCCTGACACGCTGCTGAGATGCGGAGATGCCGATGATCGCCGGATGGGTCGGCTTTGCGCGCTCGCTGTCGGCGCCCGTGGCCTTGCCCAGCATCGAGGCATCGCCGGTCACATCCAGCAAATCATCTTGAATCTGAAATGCGAGGCCGACGGCGTTCGCAAACCGAGACAACGCCGCGTAGAGGTTTGGATCGAGCGGCGGCGCACATTCCGCCGCCATCAAAACGCTGGCGCGAATGACGGCGCCGGTCTTGCGCGCGTGCATGTCCTCGACCTGAGTGATGTCGAGACGGCTGCCCTGCACCGCCAGGTCGATGGCCTGTCCGCCGGCCATTCCCAAAGTACCAATGGCTTGCGCCAGCATGTCGATCAGGCGCAGGCGGATTGCCGGGGATGCCGGCAACTTCGGATCGCGCGCCAGCAGCTGAAACGCCAGCGGTTGCAGCGCATCTCCCACCAGCAGCGCGGTGGCCTCATCGTAGGCCTTGTGGCAGGTCGGGCGGCCGCGGCGCAGATCGTCATTGTCCATGGCCGGCAAATCATCATGCACCAGCGAGTACACGTGCACGAGTTCGATGGCGCAGGCTGCAGCCTCGACGTCGTCCTCCGTGAGTCCGACCGCGCGAGCGGTGGCGAATACCAGCGCCGGCCGGATGCGCTTGCCGCCGCCGAGAACGCTGTAGCGCATCGCCTCGTGCAAACGAGACGGCACCACCTCGGCCTCCGGCAACCGCGCCGCCAAGGCGTCTTCCATTCGCAGCCGCCAGGTTTCTAGCTGGGTGCCGAAATCGTCCACGTCCTCTTTGAGGATGCGCCGATCCGCCGAGTCGTTCACGGCCCCCGGCTCACGCGCTTGATGTCGCTGAGCGGAATCGCGGTGACGGCGGCGTAGCGTGCGCCGCCATCGGTATATTCAAACGGCAGCTCGGGAGCCATCGGACCGGCGACGCGCGGTCCGCGCAACGAGGTCAAAAGCGCCTTCAAAGGATTGCTGAACGCGTCATTGACCGCCGTTCCCTCAAATCCGCAGTGAGCCATGCAGTTGTCGCAGCGCGGGTTTTTGCCGACGCCATACTTCTCCCACTCGGTGTCCTCGATGAGGGCCTTGTAGGTCGGCGCATAGCCTTCGTCAGACAATAAATAACAGGGCTTCTGCCAACCGAACAGGTTATAGGTCGGGTTGCTCCAAGGCGTGCACTGATAGGTTTGGTTGCCGGCGAGAAAATCCAGGAACAGGGCCGAGTGATTGAACGACCACGCCGGCTTCCCTGACGGGCGGCGGCTGCGGCTGAAGATGTTGCGGAACAGCTGTTTGCTGGCATTGCGGCCCAGAAACACATCCTGTCGCGGCGCGTGGTGATAGCTATATCCCGGAGAAACGGTGATGCCCTCGACGCCCAGTTCCATCGCGGTATCGAAAAACTCGGCCACATCGTCCGGATCTTCGCCATTGAACAAGGTGCAGTTCACGGTGACGCGAAAGCCCTTGTCGCGCGCCAATTTGATGGCCGCGACGGCCTTCTCGAACACGCCTTCCTGACACACCGATTCATCGTGACGCTCTTTATTGCCGTCGAGATGGATCGAAAAAGTCAAATAAGTCGAGGGCTGGTATTCGTCGATGTGCTTGGACAGCAGGATCGCATTGGTGCAGAGGTAAACGAACTTCCGCCGGGCCACGATGCCGGCGACGATCTGCGGCATTTCCTTGTGAATCAGCGGCTCACCGCCCGGAATCGACACGATCGGGGCGCCGCATTCATCGACGGCGCGCAACGCGTCTTCCAGGCTGACCCGCTTTTGCAGGGTCTCCTTGGGATAATCGATCTTGCCGCAGCCGGAACAGGCCAAATTGCATTGGAACAGGGGTTCCAGCATGAGAACCAATGGATAGCGCTTGTCGCCGGCCAACTTACGCCCGGCAATATAGCGGGCAACCTTGTACATCTGCAGGAGTGGGATAGCCATAAGCGCCTATATTACCAGCACCGCTTGCCGATGGTCGCGCCAGATTCGGGTCCATTCCAGCATGAACCAGGGGGTGAAAGTCCGGCCGCCCTGAGCGGCGATTTCCCTTTGCAGGGCCTCGGGGCTGATCCAGCGCCAATCGACAATTTCGTCGGAATCCACCTTGATGGGTTCGCGGCATCGTCCTATATACACCGAGCACAATTCGTTTTCCGCGCCTGTGGCGTCGAATTGCGCCTGGTACTGGAACTTGAACAAGAATTGCAGGGGGCAGCGAATCCCGAGTTCCTCATAGAGGCGCCGCTGCGTGGCCGTCTCCAATGACTCATCGCCGCGAGGATGGCTGCAGCAGCTATTGGACCAGTACATCGGCCACAGCCGCTTGGACGCGGAGCGCTGCTGAATCAGCAGCTCGCCGCGCTCATTAAAAATCAGCAATGAGAAGGCGCGGTGCAAAACGCCCCGGCCCTCGTGACATAAGGCTTTGCTCAAAACACCTAAGCTGCGATCGGCTTCATCGACCAAAATCAGCGCGTCTGAATCTGCATCAAGATTGCTCATGCGAGAATCATAGCGGCTCCCAAAAGAGAGACGCCAGCGCCGCGGCTATTGCAGCAAGCCGTTGTCGCGAAACCAACGAATTGCATCCTCGAACGCTTGCACCGGCGGCCGCCATCGATACCCCAATTCTCGCGCCGCTTTGGCGCTTGAAAAAAACATCTTTTTGCGCGACATGCGCACGCCTTCCAAGGTGATGCGCCCGCTGCGGCCGGTGAGCCTGGCGAATCCCTCGGCCACGTAGGCGATGGGCAGAACCAGACCGTAGGGCAGCCGCACACGCGGCGGATTTCGACCTTCGAGACGCGCGATCACCTCGAGGATCTCCCGCAAGCTCATGTCTTGACCGCCCAAAATGTAGCGCTCGCCGGGCTTGCCGCGTTCATAGGCCAGCAGGTGCCCGGCGGCGACATCGTCGACGTGGACGATATTCAATCCGGTATCCACGTACGCGGGCATGCGGCCCGCGGCGGCATCGAGCACCAATTGACCGGTGGGCGTGGGCTTCACATCGCCGGGGCCCACCGGCGTCGAAGGGCTGACGATGACCACGGATATGCCGCCCTGCGCCGCATCGCGCACAACTTCTTCGGCCAGGTACTTCGAGCGCTTGTAGTGTCCGATCATCTTCGCGAGCGAGCTTGCCGTGCGTTCATCGCCCGGAGTGCCGTCGGCGGGAATGCCGATGGTCGCGACGCTGCTGGTGTAGATGATCCGCCGCACGCCCGAGCGGACCGCCGCATTCAAGACATTGCGCGTACCTTCGACATTGGCTCGATACAACTCCGTGGGATCGCGCGCGCCCAATCGATAGTCGGCCGCGACGTGGAACAATCCGTCGCAGCCCTGCGCCGCGCGCTCCAGCGAACTTAAGTCGCCCAGATCGCCTTCGGCGACTTCCACATCGAGATTCTTCAAATTGCGCCGATCCGAGCCGCGACGCGCCAGCACCCGAACCTGCCATTGCTCGCCGAGCAACGCTCTGGCGACTGCCGCACCGACGAAGCCGGTCGCCCCCGTGACCAGGGCCTTCATGCGAGATGCGCGCCGATGGCATGCAACGAGCGCATCGCGATTCGATAGCGCTGAGCGAGGCGAATCAACCCGACAATCTCGCGCGGCGCCAGAATCAGACCGCCGATCAAGCGCCCGAACCGCACCCTTCCCAGGAGACTCGCGGCGACGACCGCGCGCGGCAACACGTCTGCGGCGGTATCGACGATGACGCGCACCGCGATGAAGGGAAGATGGTGTTTGGCGGCAATTTCCGCCACGGCGGCGCTTTCCATATCGACGGCGGCCGCGCCGGTATCGCGAAACGCCGCGGCTTTGTCCGCCGGCGTCTCGATCGCATGCGTGCTGGTGAGCAGATTGCCCTCACTCACCGCACACAAGGGACTGATGGCGGCGGTCACTTGTTCTCGCCATGCTCGAGCGGTGGTGTATCGGCCGCCCTCGGTTAAGAGCACTTCGCCCGGTATCACGACAGTTCCGGGCTTAAGATTGGGATCGAGGCCGCCGGCCATGCCGAAGGTCATGAGCGACGAGGCTCCGGCATCAACGAGAGCCTGCGCCGCCGCCGCGGCTGCGGCGCGGCCGATGCCGCTTAACGCCAGCAACGATCCTTCGCCCAGCAAGGCGAGTTCGCTCAAGGGGGGGTCTCCGCCGCGCGGCATCGAGGGGCCTAAGGCTCGCGCTTCGGATGCGAGCGCCGCGACGACGCCCACCGAGCTCAATGACGGGGCCTTCCACTCAATGTGCGATTCCGCGCCGGGTCAGATTCCGGTAGGCGGCCAGCGCCCACAAGGGGAAATAGGCCGAATAGCCGTGATAGCGCAGATAAAACACGCGCGGGAACCCCGGCGCCGTATAGCTCGGATGAGTCCAAAGATCATCGGCTTGCCGTGTATGCAGCAGGTAATCCGCGCCGCGCCGCGCCGCATCGGACCCCGCCTCGCCGGCCGAGAACAGTCCCAACAGCGCCCAGGCGGTTTGATAGGGCGTGCTGCCGAAAACCTCCGCGGGACGCGATTGCAGCGCATAGCTGTCGTTGCTCTCGCCCCAGCCGCCGTCCGCATTTTGCTTTTGTTTGAGCCATGCGACCGCGCGCTTCACCATGGGATCGTCGGGCCCGACGTGCGCCTGCGCCAACGACATGAGCACCGACCAGGTGCCGTAAATATAATTCGTGCCCCAACGCCCGAACCATGACCCATCGGCTTCCTGTTGCTTGCGCAAAAACGCAATCGCCCGCGTCAGCGCGGGCTTATCCTCGGGCCTGCCGACTCGCGCGAGAACGGTAACGACCCGCGCCGTCACATCGCTGGTGGGCGGATCCAAGAGCGCGCCATGATCGGCGAAGGGAATCTTGTTCAAGTAGTAACAGGTATTGTCCGCGTCGAACGCCCCAAATCCGCCGTCGCGGCTTTGCATTCCCGTCAGCCAATCGAGCGCGCGGCGGATGCTCTCGGCATAACGCGATGAATCGCGCGCCTGATGCATGGCCCAGGCGACCACTGCGGTATCGTCGAGATCCGGATAGAAGTCATTCGCGAATTGAAACGCCCATCCGCCGCCGGCGAGATGGGGACGTCGCACGCGCCAGTCGCCCGGTTCATCGAGCAGTTGCTTGGTCTTCAGCCAATCGAGCGCGCGCACCGATGCGGCGCGCGAGGCCTCGTCACCGGCTTCCTGCATGGCGAGCGCGGCGAGCGCGGTATCCCAAATCGGCGAGACGCAGGGTTGGCAGTAAGCGCTCGAGGGACCCACCACCAGAAGCTTTTGTATGGCGCGTTTTGCCGTGACGCGCCGCGGATCATCCGCCGGATAACCCAGGATCACCATGGCTTCCAGGGCATTGACCATCGCCGGGAAAATGGCGCCGAGGCCGTCCTCGCCATTGAGGCGAGCGATAAACCAACTCTCGGCGCGCCGTGTCGCGAGCTCGCGCATGGCCTTGGGGACCAGGGGGTCGATCATGCGGCCGACGTGGTCGAACAGCAGGAATGCCTTCGCCAGCATCCCGGCACGTTTGAAGTAATGCCGCTCCTTCTCGGGGGGCGTCGTGAACAGCTCGCGGATGCCGAGGTTGCGCGGATTCTTGGCCTTGGGCTTCAGCGTGCAGAGAATGAATAGAGGCACCATGACCGTGCGCGACCAATAAGAGACTTTGTCGATGTGAAATGGAAACCACTTCGGCAGCAACATTATTTCGACGGGGATGTAAGGCACGCCGCGCCACGGCAGCTCGCCAAACAGCGCCAGCGCGATGCGCGTGAACACATTGGCCCGGGCGGCGCCGCCGCGCTCCAAGATGGCCGTGCGCGCCTTCGTCATATGCGGTGCTTGCACATCGTCGCCCGCGAGTTTCAACGCGTAGTACGCCTTGACCGTGCAGCTCAAATCCAATTCGCCGTTGTGGTACAGCGGCCAGCCGCCGTGCTCGGCTTGCTTCGCGCGCAGGTGATTGGCGATCTTTGCCTGCAGCGGCGCGTCGATCTCATCCAGGAAGTGCATCATCATGATGTACTCCGCGGGGATCGTGCAGTCCGCCTCGAGCTCATAGAGCCAGTAGCCCTTGGCATTTTGCTGCGCGATGAGCGCCTCGCGTGCCGCGGCAATGGCGCGGTCCAGCGGCGAGGAATCGGCGACCCGCTTCAGCGTGTGCGAGACGATGTCGCCGCGCGCGTCCGGCAGCCCCGCTGGAAACGGAGCGGTTTTCGGGGCGGTTCGGTTCACGACCCTGAACTCCCGTAGCGCCGGACGGCGTGTTCTTCGCTTTCGGCGTCCTGGTTGGCCAAGACCGGCGCGGGTCGCGGCCATCTCGCCTCGGGAAGCCGTGCGAGCGGCAAGCCGTGCGCCGCGCGGGCAAACAGGCGCCTCAGCATCCAATCGTTGCCGATGAAGGTGTTGGTCATGAGCATCGTCATACTAACAGCCATTCTCGTCACCTTGACTTGCGCGCCGGCGGTAAAGCCCGGATTTTGCGCAATTTTACGCAAGGTTAAGGCAGCAAGCCCGATAGCCCACAGACAAAAGCGGCGAATGCCTTTCTCTTTGCCGGGTATTAATAATGTGTAATCTAGCGCGTTGCGCAAGTGCGCATGCGCAACGGCGACCAATTCGATGATTCCTGCCTTAAAGCGCGGGTCGTCGGAGTCGCTGGAGACACTCGCAAGCTCGACGCCATGCCGGGAAAAGACCTCCTGGGGCAGCCAACAGGCGCCGCGGCTGCGATCCTCCCAGATATCCTTGAGGATATTCGTCATCTGCAAACCCTGGGCAAATGAGGCCGCAAGCGCGCTCAAGCTATTCCGGCGGCGTGCGATTTCGGGCGAATAATCGCAGAACAGGTCCGTGAGCATCTCACCCACGACTCCCGCGACGTAGTAGCAATAGTCGTCCAAATCGCTCGACCGGGGCAGTCCTTTGAGGCTGGCATTGAATTGGAAGCGCGGCATGCCGTAGCACATGAGCTCGACGCAGCGCTTGATGGCGGCATGCTGGGCGGCGCCCAAATTTGCGGTCACCCGCACCACGCGGTCCATATTGCTCACCAGATCGCGTTCCGTCGGCAGGGTGCGGTCGGAAAGACGGTGCTCCAAATCGCGCGCCAAAGCCTCAGAATCGCCGCTTCCCCCCACCACAGCGCTGAAACGCTGCAGGAAAGCCAGTGTTTCAGGCGCTGACAGCGCCGGTTCATCCTCGATGGTGTCGGCAATTCTGCACAGCAGATATGCGCTCGTCACGGGAATGCTTAGGGCAGGCGGCAGTTGCGGAATGGTCAACGCAAAAGTGCGCGAAACATGCGGCAGAATCTGATCCTGGTAGACCTCATCGGAACTGACGGAATCCATGTAGGCAGTATCTCGGAAACCCGCAAAAATAGCATCATCTCAGCCAGTTAGGGCTGGTGCAAATCCGCAACACCCTTTTTAGTCCATTGCCACTATGAGGGGCGCGCAGTATAAACTGGTGGGATATGGACGTCCCGCCCGCCAGCTATCCGCTGCTCGAAACCATCGCCTCACCGGCCGACCTACGCAAGCTACCCGCAGCGAAATTGACCGAGCTGGCGCAGGAATTACGCCAATTTCTGATTCATAGCGTGGCGACCCGCGGCGGTCATTTCGCCGCTGGATTAGGCACGGTGGAACTCACAATTGCGCTGCATTATGTGTTCAACACCCCCGACGACCGGCTCGTTTGGGACGTGGGGCATCAGGCCTATCCGCACAAGGTATTGACGGGGCGCCGCGAGAAACTGCACACCATTAAACAGGATGCGGGGCTCGCGCCGTTCCCGACCCGCGGCGAGAG
>Ga0209525_1000167_pt1 | contig 18750 bp, 12 predicted proteins | sample JacPin_JW_Ref_O1_FD_187958 | JGI IMG/M metagenome (GOLD analysis project Ga0209525, IMG submission 187958) | Forest soil microbial communities from Algoma, Ontario, Canada - Jack Pine, Ontario site 1_JW_Ref_O1 (SPAdes) (version 2) | ecosystem: Environmental > Terrestrial > Soil > Boreal... | reverse complement strand
CCCTCGAAATCTTCCTGGCGATGAAGGCGCTGGAAGACTCCAAAAAGCTTATCGGCATACTTGGGATCGAAGCCGACGCCATTGTCGCGGACAAAAATCGTGGTGGGGCCAGCGGATTCGCTTTTGCCGATCTCGATTACGGCGGGCTGGCGGCTGCGGGTAAATTTGAGCGCATTGCCAAGCAAATTGTTGAAAACTAATTTGAGCAGGCCGGGATCGCATTCAACTTCCGGTAAAGGCTCGACGCGCCATTCCACGCTTCGGTTCTCGGTTCCCGGCAAGTCCGCGAGGGCCTCGCGAACAAGCAAGTCCAGTTTGGTTCTCTGCCGGGCCAGATCCCTCCTGCCGATCTTCGCAAGATTGAGGAGGTCATCCACCAAGTGGCCCATGTGATTCGCGCCGTGTAGAACGCGGTCTAGATACCGTTGGGCTTCTTCGGACAACTCGGTGGCGTGCTCTTCTTTCAAGATGCGGGCGAATCCATCAATGTGGCGCAACGGTGCGCGGAGATCGTGAGAGACAGAATAGCTGAAGGCTTCCAGTTCCTGATTCGCGGCGGCTAGATCGGCATTGGAACGGGCCAATTCTTGCCGATGGCGCTCAACCTGCTGTTCGGCTTGCTTGCGTGCGGTGGTGTCGGAAACAACTCCCATCATGCGCACCGGCTTGCCATTCTTGTCTCGATAGACGCGTCCCTGAGCGAAGGCCCAGTGGATAGAACCATCTCGCGCGCTTTTGACGCGGAATTCCGCGGAAAAGGTGTTGGTGGTGAGTGCCTGGGCAAAACTCGATTGAAACTGCTCGCGATCCTCGGGAACCATGTGCTTTATGGCAATCTGCACGCCCCACTCGGGCTGGAGCGAATCATAGCCGAGGATCTGATCGTGGCGGAGAGAACGGAATGCGCGATCATTGGTCAGGTCCAAGTCCCACACACCCAATTGGGCCGCTTCCAGAGCCAACTGCAAGCGCTCTTCGCTCGCCTTTAGCGCTTCGGCCGCTTGCCTACGGTCGCTGACATCCCGGATCGCGCTGGAGATGAGCTTGCCCTCGGCGGTTTCGAGTGGACTGAGACTGATCTCGACGGGAAACTCGGTGCCGTCCTTGCGGCGGCCGTAGAGTTCCAAATCCGCCCCCATGGCGCGTGGACGGGGTGAATGAGAATAGTTCTGGCGGTGCCCTGCGTGTTCTGCATGGAATCGGTGAGGCACGAGAATCTCGACAGGCTGATCCAATAATTCATGACGCGGATAGCCAAACAGTTTCTCCGTCTGCGCGTTTGTGAGCACGATGCGGCCCTGTTCGTTCACAATTACGATGGCATCGGGCGCCGACTCGAGCAGATCGCGGAATTTTGTTTCGGCGCGTTTGCGATCTGTGATGTCGCGAATGGCGCTCGATATAAGAACGCCTTCCTGCGTTTCGAGTGGACTGAGGCTGATCTCTACCGGAAATTCCGTTCCGTCCTTACGCCGTCCGTAAAGCTCCGAGCCTGCCCCCATTTCACGCGGCTTGGGTGAATGGGAGTAGCTCTCGCGATGAGTGGAGTGTTCGCCGTGGAAGCGCTGGGGAACAAGGATTTCCACTTGTTGGCCCAGCAGTTCCTCTCTCGAATAACCAAACAGCTTCTCTGTCTGGGCGTTGATGAGCTGGATTTTGCCAGAGCGATCCACGATGACCATTGCATCCGGAGCCGATTCGAGCAGATTTCGAAATTTCTTCTCTTCCTGCTTGCTATGGCTGATGTCCCGATTGCTCTCGAGAATCGAGATCGGTTTTCCGGCGGCATCGACGCGCAAGGCCCAGCGGCTGGAGACTGTGATCGGGGTCCCATCGCGCCTGGTGTGCACGAGTTCCCCTTCCCAATATCCTTTCTCGAAGACTTCTGCCTGGATTTCTTCCAGAGGCTTGGGAAAAATCGTATGAAGAAATTCGCGAGTAATTCTTCCGCGGACCTCTTCTCGTTGCCAGCCGTACAGGCGTTCAGCCGCGCGGTTCCAATAGAGAATCTTCTTCTCGAGGCTGCGGACAAAAATTGCGTCGTGAGTGAGTTCGAGGAGTTCAGCGTGTTCGCGGTACATTGACTCGCTGATGCGGAGATTGAGTTCGAGTTCGCGCCGGTCTTGTACTTCTTTTTGAAGCGCGGCGTTGGCAAAGAGCCATTGCTGCGGACTGGGAAGGTCGAGGGCCTGCGGTACAAGCCGAATCAGAAGGAGCGCGGTAACAATCGAGGCGGCGGCAGTGACAGCCTTGATGACGCCTGCCAGCCAGTAGTTCGCATGCCAGAGGTTCCAAATTTCCATTACATGCGTAGCGCCGCAGGCAACGATGAATACTCCGAAGCAGACGAAGATCCAACTGAAGGGAAGATCGCGCCGTTTGCGAATGAACCAGACAAGCGTGACCGGAATCGTAAGATATGCGAGCGCAATCAGCAGATCCGAAGTGGCGTGCAGCCAGACCAGCCGGGCGTTCCAGAGATAGCAGAAGCCGTGTGGCTGGAAGTCACCCGAGCCGAAAAGCTGCCTCAGGAAATCCAAGGTTTCCCCCGCAACGACACCTGTGACAAGGCGCCTTAAATTTCATATCGGCAGGTAGGAGCAAACAGATGAGCCAATACGCATCAGTGGAAAAATTTCAGAATGGAACAGGGGATGTGGCCGAGATGGAACGAGCCGCGAAGACGGAATCGCTATTTTGCGGCCTGCGATGGCGGTGTGGGTGGATGCTCGGTGAAATACTGGCCCATTTCGGAGGTGAGCTGCTGCATCCCGGCGCGCACGTTCTTGTCGAGAGCTTCGACAACCGCCGTAACGGTCTTGCTTCCCACCGGTTCATCGTGGGAGTAATCGCCGCTCCAAACAATCGCGCCCTGTTTCGGGTCGTATAGATCAATATGGATGGCGAAGCGGGCGACAAAATCCGGTGAGTCAATCTCGGCGAGCGATCGGAGATAAGAGCGGACGATGTATTCACCCTTCGCATTACTGCCCGGACGGAGAACGGAGCGATACTGTTTGGACGAGCGCAAGTAGCTGACCAGCAGATCCTGCATCATGTCGGCAGGAGATTGAGCCCAGCGCTCGAACTCATACGTTCCAAGTTCCACCGGACCTGCGCCGAAAACGATGCGATCGTCGCGATAAAGGTGGGAAGCGATGGGCCTGGCGACGAGCAGGGAGACAGGATACGGCGTGGTCGACTGAGCCGCCGGCGGGGCGGGAACGTCAAGCACGTAGTATTTGGTAGCGCGTGTGGCGCCACATCCTGACAGAGCTTCTGCGAGCACCGCCACCAGCACAGCATATTTCGCGCGACGCATTAAAGTTCCTTTCAAAGCTGCCGTCTTTTCAGCCTACTTCGGCGCCTGACCCGTTGCATGCGGCTTCGGACTCGAGCTGCGAATCAAAGTGTACGGACGAGTCTTGATCGTTTCGGTGAATTCGCGCATGTTGTTGGAGACGGCGCGCAGGTTGTCAATAATCTCGTCGAGGTTCTCGGAATTGGCGTCCATCAGGTTGTTCAGCCGGGTGGTCAATTCGTTCGCCTGCGTGAGAGTTTGCTTCAACTTATCGATCGATTCCTTGACGTTGGGGTCGGTGATGACGCCGTCCATGTGAGCGATCAGCTCGTTGGCTTTATCGGAGAGTGTGTTGAACTTGTCGAGGAGCGGGCCGATCTTTGCGGTGGCATCATTCACACGACTCAGCGACGAACGAATGACGGGGCGATTCTCAGCGAGCATGCCTTTGATGTTGCCGAGGCTAGCTTTGATATTGGCGCGATTCTCGTTGTCGAGCAGATCGTTGACGCGGGTTATGGTCTCCCTCATCTCCACTACGCGATCATTCAAATGGGTGATGAGCTCCTGCGCGGAAGGGCCGAGGCCGGAGAGCATGTCGCCGAGGTCTGCAAAGCTGACGTACTCTTTCGAGGGAAGCGCCGAACCTTGCGGTGCGTGCGGGGCCGGAGGGGTTCCCGGGAGAATACCAAGAAAGTTCTCTCCAAGGGGACTGGTGCTTGCGACCGTCGCCTTGCTGTCGGTCTTCACCGGCACGCTGGGCTCAATCTCGAAATCGATCTCCATACGCGTGGGGTCTTTAGGATCTGGCGCGACCTTCGTGACGCGCCCTATTTTCGGACCACCGGCATAGCGAACCTCGGTGCCAGGAATCATTCCGCCCGCGTTCTTGAAATAGGTGTGATAGGGAACCAACCCACTGGAGAGGCTGCCGGAAAGATACAAGATGGTGGCGATCAAAAGCGCCGACGCCACGATGACGAATAATCCGACGAGTGCCTGCTCTCGCTTCGATTCCATTGGCTCCCTCAATATCCGACCCGGTGAACCGGGAAGGCCCCCCTCAGGCGCGCGGAGTATAGCATGGGCTCCGCGCCCTCAATCATTGCCTCGGCGGCGCAATCTCTCCCGTCAACATCTGCAGATAATCCAACTCCGTTGAAATTTCCGGTTCCGGAACGCGATCGAGAAATTGGCGTACGCGCGGCTGCTGGCTTTTTTGAAGCTCAGCTGTAGTTCCATTGGCGACGATGACGCCTTTATCGAGAAGAATCATTCGATCGGCGATTAAGTAGGCGCTGGCGAGTTCGTGCGTGACGACGACAATCGTCATGCGAAAAGCCTTTTTCAATTTCAGGATGAGTTCGTCGATGCCGGCAGCAATGATCGGGTCGAGACCAGCGGATGGTTCGTCAAAGAACAGAATCTCGGGGTCCATTGCCAGGGCACGGGCGATGGCGGCGCGTTTTTTCATTCCACCGCTCAGCTGCGCGGGCATGTAATTCTCAAACCCTGAGAGGCCAACCTGGTCGAGTTTCAGGCGGACCATGATTTCAATGGTGGAGTCGTCGAGTGGCGTGTGTTCGCGAAGGGGAAGCGCTACATTGTCGCCGACGGTCATGGAGCCAAATAGGGCGCCGCCCTGAAACGACATCCCCATTTTCTTCAGCAGCTCATCGCGGGTGGAATCCGTCAACGCCGCAAAATTCTTTCCGCGAATCCAGATTTCGCCGCCGCTGGGTTTTTCGAGGCCTACGAGCGTGCGAAGCAACGTGCTTTTGCCGGAGCCCGAGCCGCCCAGGATCACGAGCGTTTCACCGGGATTGATGTCGAAGCTGATGGTGTGCAGGATTTCGCGTTCGCCGTAGTTCACGCGCAAGTTGCGCACGGAGATCGCGGCGCCGCCATCGGCGCGGCTTTCTTGAGGCTTCGAAATGAGTTCGGGCGACATATTTCAGTCCGGCATCGCGAAATAAAAAATGGCTGTAAAAATAACGTCTACAAAAATGACCATGAAAATCGACTTCACCACGGCTGAGGTTGTCGAGCGGCCCACCTGTTCGGAACCCAGGCCGGTAGAAAATCCCTCCATGCAGCCGACGGCGGTGATCACGACGCCGAACATGACGCTCTTGACCAAGCCTGTGAGAATGTCGCGCCTCACCAGCGCGTCTAGCGTGGCCTGGAGATAGGAATGCCACGTGAAGGGGCCGCTGGTGACGCCGAACACTCCTCCGCCCACGACGCCCATAAAATCGGCCCAGGTGGTGAGACAGGGCAGCATGAGCATCATCGCGATCAATTTAGGAGCGACCAGGAAACGGACAGGCTCGAGCGCCATCGTTTCCATGGCGTCGATTTCTTCGTTGACCTTCATCGTGCCGATTTCAGCGGCGAAAGAAGAACCCGAACGGCCGATTACCATGACCGCCGTCATCAGCGGGCCAAGCTCGCGCGTGATTGCGATGGCGACTGCCGCGGCTACGAATTGGAGAGCACCGAGTTTGCGAAGCTGATAGGCGCTCTGAAGCGCAAAAATCAATCCGATGAAGAAAGAAATGAGCGAAACGATGGGAATGGCTTCGACTCCGACGGCCATCGCTTGATGGATTGAGCGACTGAGGAGCTTTCCAACGCGGGCGGGTTCGACGAAGAGGGCCTTAGCGGCACCCCCTGTGATGCGAGCCAAGCCACCAACGTAGGCCAGGCCGCTAATTGTCGCTGCGCCGACTGATTCAGTAAATGCCATTGGTGAAACCGGGCGGGTAGCGGCATCCCCGAAAATTGGCCGCCGAAGCCGACCGGAAATTACCTCGCGGGAGCGGCCGGAGCGCCGCCACCCTGCAAAGCCTCTTGTTCGTTGTTATAGACTTCAAATACTTTTATCAGCCGCGTGAGCTCAAGCACTTCTCGAGCCGTACGGCTGAGACCAAAGAGCGCAAAGGTACTTTTCAGATCCCTTGCAATTTTTAGACCTTCTACCAGAGAAGCAACGCCCGCGCTATCAATATATTTCACACTGAGCATATTCACGATCACGCGAGGCTTGCGCTGCGTCTTCAGCAGATCTATGAGCATTTTGCGCATGTCCGGCGAGTTATACAGCGTAATGTCGCCGACTACGTCCACAATCGTGGCTGTGCCGGAATCACGTGTAGATAGTTCCATTTACAGAGGCCCCCTGCAGGCGTGCAGGGTGTTTTGCCAGAGATTAGCCCCGAATGCAATCACTTTTCAGAGAAACCGGATACATTGCGGATTCGCAGGAATGCGCCAGATTGGGACGGCAATGGTGCTATTGGCTGCGTTCGTCGAGCGGAACGTATCCGCGCAAGTCGTGTCCCAGGTAGACCTGCCGCGGACGGGAAATCTTTTGCTCAGGATCTAACAACATCTCTTCCCACTGCGCGATCCAGCCTGAAGTGCGTGGAATCGCAAAAAGGACCGGGAACATCGTCACTGGGAAGCCCATCGACTGGTAGATCAGGCCGGTGTAGAAGTCCACATTAGGATACAGTCGGCGCGTTACGAAGTAATCGTCTTCGAGCGCAATGCGTTCGCATTCGAGCGCAATCTCGATGAGAGGGTTGCGCCCCATCACGTCGAACACCTCGTAAGCGATATGTTTTACGATCCTGGCTCGCGGATCGTAGTTCTTGTAGACGCGATGGCCGAAGCCCATTAGGAGCTTTTCGCCGGCTTTGACGCTTTTGATGTACGCCGGCACATTCTTCACCGAACCGATTTCGAGGAGCATGCGGAGAACTTGCTCATTCGCGCCGCCATGGAGCGGCCCGTAGAGCGCTGCGGTAGCCGCCGCCGTTGCCGAGTAAGGATCGACGTGGGAACTGCCAACGCCCCGCATGGCGCTTGAGGAGCAGTTCTGCTCGTGATCGGCGTGAAGGATAAAAAGTATGTCCAGGGCGCGTTCGAGAGTTGGATTGGGCCGGTATTTCAATTCGGTAGTTCGGAACAGCATGTTCAGAAAATTGCCGCTATAGCTGAGATCATTGTCGGGATAGGCGAAAGGCATACCCAGGCTATGACGATAGGCAAAAGCCGCGAGCGTCGGCATTTTGCCGACCAAGCGATAGGTCTGCTTGAGGCGTGAGTCGGGATTAAAGATATCTTTTGCGTCGGGATAAAAAGTGGAAAGTGCGGCAACAGTGGAAATCAGCATGCCCATCGGATGGGCGTCGTAATGAAATCCATCGAGAAATTTCTTAATGCTTTCGTGAATGAAGGTGTGATGTGTGACGTGATAGGACCAGTCGGAAAGCTGCGATTTGGTGGGTAACTCGCCGCGAAGTAGCAGGTAAGCCGTTTCGAGATAGGTGCTCTTTTCAGAAAGCTCCTCGATCGAATACCCGCGATAGCGAAGGATCCCCTTGTCTCCGTCAATAAACGTGATCTTGCTGATGCACGAAGCCGTATTGGAATAGGCCGGATCGTAGCTCATCATTCCGAAATCGGAAGGATCAATCTTGATGGGGCGCAGGTCGATGGCGCGAATCGTATCGTGCTTGATAGGAACTTCGTACTGACGACCGTTGCGGTTGTCGGTGATTGTCAGCGAGTCGCGGCGCCCGGTGGTCGCAGGATTTGCGCTAACCACAGATTCTGACTTGGTAGGATTCATCGCTCAATCCCTTCGCGCCCCACATACTACGCTGTCCGCGCGCGCAAACGCTACGTGTCTAGCCTAAATGTATACCAATTTTCTGCGCTTACAAAACTGGAATCATCCCGACGCTACCAGATGCTAATGCCGGCGTCACCATACGCTACCGTATGCAGAAGTAAGATGCCCTGATTAGGCCCCTTCCGGGGATGCGCCCTTAATGCCCCGATTCGCAAAAGCTTCAGCTGTGACATTGTGCCGATAGCGAAATAGTTTCCGCAGCTTCTTGTCCACGAACCAGCCTCCCAAGAGACTGCCAATAAATCCAAGAGGCAATTCGTACTCGACGCGATCTTCTAGACGGCAGGACTTAGGGCCCTCCGACATCATCCGATGCGTGTGATCCCAACGTCGAAATGGACCTCGAATTTGGACGTCGCGAAATTGACGTCCCTCCGCGTAGTCGCGGTGTTCGAATTCCCAGCAAACGCGAAACGGGCCGACCTTCACTCGCAGCACTCCGCGATCGCCGTTGCGGATGCCGGGTGCCGGCTGCAGCACTTCCAACGGCTCCCAGGGCGGCGTCAATCGCTCAAGCGCACCGGGATCCGCGTGCCAGCGAAAAACTTCTTCCGCAGGTGCGTTAATTATTGACTGCGCAACGAAGACTTTCTTGCGGCCCATATTTGCTGGTTAGTACCTGACTCCATCCTCTGCGTTCATGCAACTGAAATCCAGCCCTTTGAAGCGCAGGGGGATCGCTCAGTGCGATTCAGCTTTAATTGCATCATCAGCAACCGGCAGCTGGGCTGAGGCCAGACCCGAATCCTCCGGTGGGGCTGCGAGTTCCACCCGATTACGTCCCGTCTGCTTCGCGCGATAAAGTGCTTCGTCTGCCATCTGCAAGAGCGATTCCGCATCGAAGGTATTCCGCCCTCCACTTGCAGCGATTCCGAGGCTCGCGGTGATCGCGATCTTGTGACGTTCGGTCACGATCGGCTGAGATTCAAAAGCTTCGCGAATTCTCTCGGCGACGCACGCTGCGCCGGGCCCGTCGGCCGTAGGCAGAACGATTAAGAATTCCTCGCCTCCGTAGCGTCCTAGGGTGTCGTAGGGGCGAATGCAGCTCTTGATTCGCTGAGCTGCCTCAGTAAGTACGGCGTCTCCCGCCGGATGGCCGTATGTATCATTGACGTACTTGAAATGATCGATGTCGAGCAGGATGATCGCAAAAAAGCCGCTCTCACGCGTTTGGCGAGAGCGCTCACGGCGAAGGGCGTCAAGACTCACACCGCGATTTGAAATTCCCGTAAGCGCGTCGTGAGTGGCCTGGTAGAGCAGTTTTTCGCGGGCTGCGATCAAATTGTCCTGCAATTCCAGGATTCGTTTACCTACGTGGAGGCGCGCTCGCAATTCCTGGGCGTCGAAGGGCTTCGTCAGATAATCATCGGCGCCTGACTCAAGTCCGCGCACAAGATCGTCCTTCTGGCTGCGCGCGGTGAGCAGCAGCAGGTACATATAAGGGCGTGTGGTGTCCTGGCGAATTCGCTGGCAGACCTGCACACCCTCAAGACCCGGCATCATCCAGTCCAGAACGGCGAGTCGTGGAGCCTCCCGACTCTCCAGCAGGCGCACTGCTTCCAAGCCGTCGTTTGCGACCACGATCTCGTGTCCCCATTTCTTGAGCAAGGTTTCGAGCACTCGTCGCGAAACAGGATCGTCCTCGGCAATGAGGATTCGCTCTTTATTTTCTTTTTCGTCCGTCATCGTACCCTCTCTGGGTGGCTTGGCTGGATTGCGTTCAGGTGTTCCGCCGCCAATAGTCCAAATCTTGCTGTAAACATGAAGGTGCTGCCCTTACCGGGCTCGCTTTCCACCGAGATCTGGCCTCCCATCAACTTGATGAGGCTGGTTGATATTGCGAGGCCGAGACCCGTGCCGCCGAACTTTCGCGTGGTGGAACTATCCGCCTGTGTGAAGGCGTCAAAAATCAGAGCCTGCTTTTCGGGCGGGATTCCAATCCCCGTGTCGCGCACCCGGAACACGACGTCAAGACTCATACCTTCGCGATGACCGCAGGCGATATCCACATCGATGCCGCCGCACTCTGTAAACTTGATTGCGTTCCCGGCCAGATTGATCAGCACTTGCCGAAGTCTTACAGGATCGCCAATCAGAATTGGCGGAACGTCGGAAGCAATCCGCCATTCAAACGTGAGGGCTTTCTGTCGGGCTCGAAATCGCATCAGTTTCAGAGCTTCGTCCAGGTTCTCCCGAACCGCGAACTCCACCGGGTCCAAGTCCATCTTTCCGGCTTCGATTTTGGAGAAATCGAGAATATCGTTCAGAAGCGCCAATAATGAATCGGCAGAAAACTTCACAAGCTCCATATATTCACGCTGGTCAGCGCTCAACTCGGTATCAAGAGCCAGTTCCGTCATCCCGATAATCCCGTTCATCGGAGTGCGTATTTCGTGGCTCATGTTGGCGACGAATTCGCTTTTTGCGCGGCTCGCCGCTTCGGCAGCATCTCGGGCGCTCCGCAAATCTTGTTCGGCTCGTTTGCGATCGGTGATGTCGCGCGCCGTCATGCAAACTGTCTTAGGCACGTCTCCCGCCGTTGGAATCGCAGTCACACGGCCCAGGAACCAGCGCTCCCCGGAAGGAAAAGGGACGTGGTATTCAACACTCTCCCCCCGACCGGTACGTAGTACGCGCTGAAAGATAGGGGGAAATGGGCGCGTGATCTCTTCCTCAAGGTACGCGGTGACCGGTTGGCCAATCAAATCAGCTTTGGGCCGCACAAGAAGTGTTTCGTCGTTCGTCCAGACGTTCTTGTATTTATTGTCGGAATCAAATTCAAACACCAGTTCGTCAATTGACTTCACGAGAGCCTCGAGCCGCGCCTGGCCTTCTCTTGACTCCTGCTCGGCCATTTCGCGCTCGGAGATCACGGCCGCAACGGAGAGTCCCGTGAGCGAGACGATCAGCATCAGAATCTGCAAGAGCGTCAGGCGCTGCGGACCCGAGGAATAGATGCGAAGAATCAGCATCGCGCCGGAATTGAGAAGCACTACCGCCGTAGTCGCTCCTCTCAATCCGCGGCGAACTGCGATCCAAAGAATTGGCAGAAAGAAGAGATAGAAAAGGTCGTAGCTCTTCACCAGGTTCCAACCGAACACAAACCACAATGAAAGAAGGATGCTGGCGGCCTGCGCGCAACTTTCAATTACGCGGGTGACGGGAGAGCCGCTCGTCGCCCGGATTGATGGCGGCGAACCAGTTTGTGAAAATACCAGATCGTTCGGAAAAGCTCGCCGCCGCAGCCAGGGAGTGAAATGAATGAGCAGAAACGGCGTCAGGCAAATCAGCGCAACTGCATCGCCTACCCACCAATTCAATACTGCTCTGGGATAATCGGCTCGCCGAAGCGTTCCAGCCCAAACAAAGGCTGCCGAACCGGTGGCCGCAACACAAAATGAAGCGGCTAGTGCCACGATAACAAACAGATTCACATCCCTGAGGGAACGGAAAGCGATGTTTACGCGGAGACGGCGCATGATGTAAGCGGCGCCTGTGTATCCGGCCGCGACTACCAGGTTGACGGCCCAAAACCCGACGGAGAATGCCGAGAGAGGATAGTTAACGCGTGCCGCGATCAATCCGGCGATCAACAGCAGCGGTGCATAGGCGAGATCGAGTCCCACGAGCAGCGCCAGGGCAAGTCCGGCGGGAGGGTACCAGGCGCTGATTCCTTCCCACATCTGGAAAAAAACGACGGAGCGATCCAGCACCACATAGAGGAACGTGAATCCGATCGCAATCGCCACACGATACGGAAGCGCCTCGCTGAAAGAGGCTGGCAATCGCCCGCGGAGCGAGGCTGGCGGCGATTTCCTCCCAAAAATCGGAAGCGATATCAACTTGCGACCTTTCGCGAGAAAGCCTCGAGTTCGCGTAGAAGTTTTTCTACTTCGCCTTCAAGCGCTTGGAACTGCTCGCGAGAGCGTGAAGAATCGCCGGACCGGGCGGATTCTTCGAGTTCCGCGGCAGACTGAGTGACGCCGTCCGCGCAGAGGTTGGAAGCTGCCCCTTTCAGGGAATGGGCGGCTCGTTCGAGAACGGAAAGATCGGCGGCGCGAATGGCGTTCTGAATCTCGAACATTGTTCGTGGGCATTGATCCGCAAAAATTCGAATGATTTCGTCGAGCAGGTCGCGGTCGCCTTCCACGTGTCTGAGCGCTGCATCGTTGTCAAAAACCTTTGCCCTTGGCGAATTCACAGCTGACGTAGCTTCAGCGGTGGCGATCGTTTTCGCGTGTGTCAACCGCTCGACCGCGGCGAAAAGGTCCGCTGTGCGAATCGGCTTGGTCAGGTAATCGTCCGTGCCGGCAGCCAGACACTTCTCCCGGTCTCCTTTCATGGCGTGCGCGGTGAGCGCGATGATGGGCAAATGATCGCCTGTCTTTTTCTCTTTTTCGCGAATCGCCGCCGTGGCCTCCAGGCCGTCCATTTCCGGCATCTGCACGTCCATCAGCACCACATCGACCGTTTCGCGCTCAAGCGCTTCCAGAGCTTGGCGTCCGTTTTCGACAACGACTACAGTGTGGCCGTGTTTCTGAAGCAGGCGAGTGGCGAGCGTGCGATTGACTGCGTTATCTTCTGCAAGTAAGACTTTCATACCCTGCCTCCAATTGCTTTGTGGTAACAATTGCGCCTCGTCGTGCGTCTTGTCCTGCGGCCTGCTCGGCTCAGTTGCATGCAGCGATAGAGCGCTCAGAATCGCATCAAGAAGCTCCGACGGCTGGATTGGCTTGGCCAAATGCGCTGAAATCCCCAGTTGTCGGCAACGCTCATGCTCACCTTGCTGTGCACTCGAACTGAGCATGAGCACGGGAATTTGTCCGAACTGAGCGCTCTTGCGAATGTTTTCCACGAATTCGAACCCGTCCATATGCGGCATTTGCAAATCGGAAATGACCGCGGCAAACCGGGGAGCTGGGCTTCCTGCGCGCCCAAGGATTTCGAGGGCCTCTCTACCGTCTTTCGCAGTCGCCACCTGCATTCCCCATCTTCCGAGCATCTCAACCAGGATGATCCGATTTGTCTCGTTGTCATCGACGACGAGAATCGAAGCGTGCGACAGGATTTTGGGGTCCGGGTAGAACGGAGCTGGTTGGGCTGATGCCACTTCGAATCGAATCGTAAAATGAAACGCACTGCCCACACCCGGTTCGCTTTCCAGCCACAGCTTCCCGCCCATCAGATCTATGAGACGTTTTGTAATCGCCAATCCAAGTCCGGTCCCGCCATACTTTCTCGTGGTGGAACTATCGGCTTGGGTAAATGCCCCAAAGACCATGTCCTGTTTCTCTTTTACGATTCCGATTCCCGTGTCGCGCACGCAGAAATGAATCACAGCGCTTGTCTCGGAAGATTGCGGACCGCGCTCGATTTCGACGACTACTTCGCCGCGCTCCGTGAATTTCACGGCATTCCCCACCAGGTTGACGAGCACCTGTCGTACTCGGCTGGCATCACCCGCCAGATAATCCGGCACATCGGGAGTGACTCGCCACGCCAGTTCCAGTCCTTTCTGATGGGCTCGGAAACTGAGCGCCTTCAGTGTGTCTCCTACGCTCTGACGCAGCGCAAAGTCCGTAACATCCAGATCCAGTTTTCCTGCTTCAATCTTGGAGAAATCGAGAATGTCGTTGATCAAGCTCAACAAGGAAGCTGCTGAGGTCTTTACCATGTTGAGGTATTCGCGTTGCTCGGCCGTCAACTGCGTGTCGAGGGCCAGCTCGGTCATGCCTATGATTCCGTTCATGGGCGTGCGTATTTCGTGGCTCATATTGGCCAGGAACTCGCTTTTTGCTCGGCTGGCGGCTTCGGCGGCTTCCTTCGCCCGAAGAAGCGCATCTTCGGCGAGCTTGCGTTCCGTGATGTCCTGATACAGGAGTAGGTATCCGGCCGAATCCTCCGTGCCCCTAAGAGCCACTGAGAAGACCTCCACATCTACCGGGGTTCCGTCGCTTTTTCTGCGTTGAGTAGTGACGTGAAGCGTTTTGCCGTTCAATAGCGCGTCATGATGAGCTTCTCCTTCTGCGCTGAGATCCGCTGGAATCATGCGGGCCATGTGGCGGCCCAGAATTTCCTCTCGGCGATACAGAAAAAGGCTCTCGAACGCGCGGTTGCACATCCGCACGCGAAAATCCGGATTGAGAACGGCAACGGCAAGAGGAGTCATTTCGATGAGGGAGTTAAGAAAATTTGTGCGCTCCTCGAGAGCTCGCTCTGCCTTCTTCCGTTCGGTAATGTCCATATAGAGGAGAAGTGCGCCTGTCTGCGTGCCGCCGTTAAACAGGGGGACCGAATAAGCCTCGACGTCGACTGAGGTACCGTCACTTCTTTTGCGCCGAGTGACGATATGGCTGGTCTCACCGCGACTGAGCTTCTGTTTGTTAGCGCTGATTTCGTCGACCAGGTCCGGTGGCGCCAGCAACTCGGCTAATGATTGGCCAAGAATCTCCGATTGACGAAAGCGGAAGATATTTTCGAATGCCGGATTACACATCTTCACGGCATCGTCGGCGCCGATTGCAATAATTCCCACGGGGCTGTTCTGGATCACGGAATTCAAGAAGGCGGTCCGTTCCTCGAGTGACCGTTGGGCTTGATTTCGCTCGGCGACTTCGTTCTGAAGCTCACTGGTCCGCTCGGCAACACGCAGTTCCAGCCCCTCGCGCGCCTTCCGGAGAGCGAGGTCGCGCTCCTGGATTTGGCCGAGCATCTCGTTGAAACGGTCAAATAGAAAACCGATTTCGTCGTCGTTTCGCTTTGTGGCTCGCAGGGAATAGTCTTTTGCAGACGAAACAGCAAACGCAGTGCGGGCCAAGTCCAATATCGGATCGGAGATGAGACGCTGCAGGCGCGCAGCGGAAAAATACACGGACAAGAGCGAAAGCAGGATCACACCAAGGGTTGTCCAGGCGAAATGAACCGTTCGGGTGCGCAACTCCTTCAGATCGGATTTCACGTAAATCGCACCTACAATGTCGTTTTTTAGCCGAATGTCACGAAAAACTTCCATGAATCCCGAGACCGATCGAACCCCCTCGGGAGAAACTGGCGGGGAAGTGAATTCAGCCGCGGAGGTTGTGCGGTTGTACTTGGCAAATACGCTTCCGTCGCTCCTATAAATGCAGGCTTCTACGATGTACGGTTTAGAGTTGAGTGAACTGAGAATTTCGTTGGCAGATTGGGTGTCGTCGAACGACAGTGCGGCGGTGCTGTTGGATCCTGTGATCTGCGCGGTAGTCGTGAGGTCACGCGCCAACGCAGCCCGGGACCTTACAATGTCGGATATCGCAAAAACGCCGCAAGCCACGAGGACTGCCACCGTGCATGTGATCAGAACGAGTTCCGTGATCTTTCGCCGGATCGAATAGCCGCTGGACAGAATCATCTCAGTGCGCTCCCGGCAACCGACCGGTTCGGATCGCGCACGATTTTGGCCAGCGCGAGAAGCTTCGAACTGATCTTCAGGCCTGCTCGATCCGCCGCGTCTGGATTGATGACGAAATGGACGCGGTTATCTTCAATCGTGAACTGGATGGCGCCGCCGGAGGCTGCGAAGCCGTCGCTTTCGCCAACGAGCAAGACCGCACGGCCCTTTAACCGATTGGCCAAGTCCGCCGCGGATTCGTGCGCCGAGTTGCTGACAAAAACGACCTGGCATCCCACAAGGTCTTGGAATTGCATGGCTCGTCCGAGGCTGACGCGGCGTTCACCTATCGTCTTTCCCAGCAGCGCGTCTTCCAGCGCGGTCCCGAACGGGTCGCGTCCATAGACACAAATGTCGAGCGGTTGCTTCGGATCAGTAAACGCGGATGACGGCCAATCAATAAACTTGGCGAAATTGTAGAGAAACGCAGCCTTCACCTGATATTCAGTTGCCAATTTCATTTGCGCATACAAAGATTGTGAATCTGAAATCATGCACCAAACGAAAATCACACACGCCAGAACCAAATTTGTGAGGCGCGGGCGAACGCATTGAGTACTTGAACGATATCGTGCGATAGAATTTGGTCTCACGCGCAAAGTGCCCATCCTGCCTTGCTTGCTTCGCTAGAAACGCCAGGTGAATTTGGCGTAGGCGCTGCGCTTAATCAAAGTTGTCCCAGCGCTCCCAATAGAATCAACAAACTCTGAGTGGCGGTCGCTTACGAGGTTTTGGCCTACAAAGGTTATCGACCCCTTCTCGTTCCATTGCCACGTGAGGCCGGTATCGACCCTGGTGTAGGACGGGATGACGGGATCCGTAAGCCGTCCTGTGAAATAGGCGGACGCATCCCACGACAGGCCCTGCCCCAAAGAAAGATGTGAACGGAGTTGGGCCATATTTGTCGGACTGCTCCCTTCTGCTTCAGACACTGAGTCCGCGTCATGACTGGTAGGCTTCAAATGCATATGAATTTCCTCGAACGCATATCCGGTGCTCAGGGTCCAGCGGTTAGTGACCTTCCAATTCGCGGCGACCTCGACACCATGCGATTCTCCGAAACTGAGGTTCGCATTGATAAGGGGCAAGACAAGGTGTGGAGGCCCTGGAGCTGACTCGAAAAAGGGAGTGCCAGGTTCTACGGTTTCTTGATCGCCCTGACTGTTGTAATAAGCAGCGATATCAACAGAAAAGCGCCCCGCCATTGTCATCCTGTAACCTGCTTCGTACGAGATGGTCGTTTCGTCGAGGAGTTTTGGATTGCCGAGGAGCCGGAGAGCCACCGGAGTTCCATTCATGTCTGTGAATCCGCCAAGATTTGAAACGATGGAGGTATCAGTGGCTGCGGGATTGCGATCCGCATTGGAAATCGCTGCCCATAGCGTTCGCTTTGAGGTGGGAGTCCACGCCAGTCGCGCGCTGGGCAAGGCGTCAAGGCCCGTGTAGTAATGATGTTCGATCTTCGTCCCGACGGTCAGGAAAAGCCGATCGGGAATGAGCGTGATATCGTCTTGAATGAAAGAACTGAACAGCGATGTATTGAGATTGGGGGGATTTAAGGAAACTATGAGGCTGCCGACGGTGTGAGATACGGAATAGCGGTACTCGACGCCCCAAACAAAGTTCTGCCGGCTGCCCCATCCAAGGTGATGTTGAAAAGCGATGTCGAAGGTCCCGCGGGTTTCTCCGAGGGCATCGTTGCGTTCGTACTCGTCATAGGACAGCTGAAGACTTGTTCCTGAACGATTCGAGAACGTGTGATTCCAGACAGTCTGAAGAAAACCGCCACCCAGATTTACCTGCGCAAGCACGATTGGAATAGGAGGCGCCGTAATCGAAGAGAGCCCAAAGTGCGGATTGCCCTCGCGGCCGCGATACACATCGCCTTCGAGCATAAGATTGTCCTTGGTCGAAAGCACGCTGTCAGCGCGAAAACCGGCGCGGGCGAGATTCCAGCCGTCGCCGCCACTCTGCCCATCAGCATCGGGAAAATGATCCTGATTTAAGTACCTGGTAAACGCTCGATAGGAGGTGCTGCTTCCGATCTTGCCTCCGTACTGCACTGTTCCGAAGCCTTGATCGACGGTTCCTCCTCCGGCGACTACCATCGCTCCCGGCGTGTCGGACGCCGTCTTCGTAATGATGTTGATCACCCCGTTTACAGCGCTCGTGGCCCAAACCGATGCGCCGGGACCGCGGATGACCTCAATTCGCTCGATATCCTCCAAAGGCAGGTCTACGACATCCCAAAAAACCCCACCGGTGGTCGGCGTATAGAGGCTACGTCCATCCAGCAAGACCAGGAGCTCGTTGCTGAAGCGTCCGTTCAAACCGCGAGCGCTGATAGCCCAGGTATTTGCATTGATTTGCGCTATGTCGAGGCCGGGGACCATCCGCAAAAGATCGGGAATATTCGTCGCACCGGAACGGCGAATGTCTTCCTGCGTAATTACAAAGACGGCTGACGCAGTGCGCGAGAGCTTTTGCTCCTTTTTTGAAACGGAAGTCACTTCAATGTTCATCAGGTCCTCGAGGCTGCGATCAGCCAGATCGGGAGTTTGTTGCTGCGGCCATGCGGGCAGAGCAAAGATGACGCAAGCAGCTATACAAAACGCGACCTTTGTCATTTCAATCGAGCGTCTGTTGAGACGTTTGTTTAAGGAATGCAGCATTTCTCATCCTGTCTTTCGCGGTTTTGATGGTTACCGCTCGAAATGATCCGGCGCTTCTTAGATCGGCATAAGAAAACAGCGATCCTCAGCGCGGCGGCCGGAGCGGCAATCGCTCGGCGACTCCAACTCCCGGTTCGACCGGAATCGCCCGGCCTCCCGAATTAGCAACGGCGGCCTCATTTGTCCTGTGCAGGACCGGAAGAGGGATCAGCGCGCCTTCGGCTTCTTTCAGGAAGACAAGACTGTCTGCCTCAACACAGTCCACCGAAATCATGTCTCCCAGGCGTACCTGCTCGGTGGAGAGCAAATTCGCCATTGGGTAAACGAGTCGGCGCTCGATGGCGCGTTTCAAGTGGCGCGCTCCGTATTTCAGGTCCGTACCTTCGCGAAGCAGAAATTGCCGAGCGGCCGGCATCACGCGGAATAGGAAACGTCCCTTAGCGGTCTCGAGCACGCGCTGCTGCACCATTCCCAGTTCGATCTCGAGAATCTGTTCCAGCTGCTCTGAGCGCAGCGGATGGAATACGATCGTCTTATCGATCCGGTTCATGAACTCCGGCGCGAATTTCCGCTTCGCCGCTTCCGCCGCTGTCTTCTCCACCTTCTCGTCCAGCCGCGGCTTCGAATCCGCCGGTACCGTCGGCGCAAA
>Ga0209525_1000165_pt1 | contig 18763 bp, 13 predicted proteins | sample JacPin_JW_Ref_O1_FD_187958 | JGI IMG/M metagenome (GOLD analysis project Ga0209525, IMG submission 187958) | Forest soil microbial communities from Algoma, Ontario, Canada - Jack Pine, Ontario site 1_JW_Ref_O1 (SPAdes) (version 2) | ecosystem: Environmental > Terrestrial > Soil > Boreal... | reverse complement strand
CGCCGGTCGGCTTCTGCCTGGTGCCTATACGGTTGTCCATCTGACCATTCCCACGGCAGTTCAGTCCGTCACGATCTCCTCCGATGCTCTGATTTTTCGAAAGGAAGGCTTGCGTGCGGCGGTCGTGCGCAATGGCCACGCACAACTGGTTGCGCTGACGATTGGGCGCGATTATGGCGAGAAAGTCGAAATTCTGTCGGGTCTTGAACCATCCGACGAGGTCATCAGCGATCCGTCGGATTCCCTGGTCAGCGGCACCGCCGTGCACAATCTCGGGTTAAAGTCGGAGTAACCTCATGCCAGGTCGGAGTCGCTTCTCGCACTTCAGGTTCATGCTCCTGCCGGCTGCAGCACTACTACTCGCAGGGTGCATGGTTGGCCCGAACTATGTCAGGCCGGCAGCACCGGTCACTCCGGCTTACAAGGAGGCGCCGCAAACCTACAAGAGTGATGACATCTGGAAACCCGCGCAGCCGGGCGATAGCGCGCGGCATACCCGTTGGTGGGAACTCTTTGATGATGAGCAACTCAACTCGCTTGAACAACAAGTCGATGTGGGCAACCAGGAGCTCAAGTCCGCGGAAGCCCGCTTCCGTGAGGCGCGCGCGCTGGTAGGCTTTGCGCGGGCGGACGAGTTCCCGACCCTCGGTTTAGGAGCCGCAGCCGCGTCTCTGCGCGATTCGCCCCACCAGCCCTACTTTCCTCTGCCGAACTCATTCGCTACCGGCGACTTGCAGTTACCAGTGGACCTGTCCTACGAAGTTGATCTATGGGGCCGAATTCGCAGGGCTGTCGCCGCGGCGGGCGAGAAGGCCCAGGCGAGCGCTGCGGATATCGAGAGCGTCAACCTGAGCCTCCATGCCGAGCTCGCAATCGACTATTTCGAGCTGCGCTCCGCGGATACACAGCAGCGCCTGCTCGACGACACCGTGAAAGCCTACAGCGACTCGCTGGAACTGACTCAAGCTCGCCTCGAAGGCGGCGCCTCTCCGGCATCGGATGTCGCGCAGGCAAAAACTCAACTTGATACCGCGCGTGTGCAAGCGACCGATATCATGGTGCGTAGAGCGCAGTACGAACACGCTATTGCCGTCCTGATCGGTCAACCGCCGGCATCGTTCGCACTTGCGGCTGCGCCACTCGAGTTGAAACCTCCCCCGGTGATCTCGGTCGGTGTTCCCTCAGAGCTTCTGGAACGTCGGCCCGACATCGCGGCCGCCGAGCGCCGCGCCGGCGCAGCCAACGAGCAGATCGGCATCGCCATCGCAGCCTATTACCCCTCGTTGTCGTTGAATGGGGTGGCAGGGTTCGAGAGCAGCGCGCTCAACACTTGGTTCAACTGGCCGAGCCGCCTGTGGGCCGTAGGCCTCTCCATGGGAGAGACTGTTTTCGATGGCGGGCGCCGCCGTGCGAAGACCGGAGCGGCCCGGGCGCACTATGACGCGGCCATCGCCGACTATCGCCAGACGACCCTCTCCGCTTTCCAACAGGTTGAGGACAATCTCGCCGCGTTGGGTATTCTCGAGCACGAGGCTGCGCAGCAGGATGAAGCGGTCGACTCGGCCAAGAACAACTTGCGCCTCTTTACCGACCGATACGTCGGCGGACGGGATAACTACCTCCAGGTCATTACGGCCCAGACCGAATATCTCGGCAACGAGCGCAACCAGGTTGAGATCAGGCGACGGAGGATGGAAGCCAGCGTGCTGTTGGTGAAGGCGCTCGGCGGTGGCTGGACTGAGGCGGCTCTACCGGCGCGCGCTGAGATCATCCACCCGACAAGCAAATCCACGACCGAACGCTAGAGCGCATGATGTTGGACCAACGTCTTCGCGATTGATCATCTGGCGACTTTCAGATGGCGGATTCGATGACCCTGCCCCCGTTGTCGACGAACCAGCGTTCGGTGGGGAAAGGGCGACTCGCAAAACGGGCGGCGATCCAATTTGCACTGAGGTCGGTGGCGTTGGGACCGAGAAGTGCGGATGAAACGCCGCCGCCGACTGAATGCCGGGATTCCTCGTAGATCACGAGCTGCCTGGGGCCGGTCAGGGTGCGAAACAAATGCTCGGTGTTTTCGATGGGGCTGAGCTCGTCGGCCGCGCCGGCGATGCAGAGGAACGGCATTCGTATCTTTTCTGCTTGGCCCTCCCACGTCAGGGTCTTCATAAAGCCGTCAAATTGCGCCTCGTTGGCGATATTCGCCATAAACATAAAGCGCATCTTGAAGGTAGGCGACGCCTCTTCGAAGATTGTGTGAAACCCGGGCTCAAAGCAGGTGGCGCTGACCGCGATCGACCGGAAGCGCGGCTCACCCGATGCCGCGATGGTCGCCCCAAACGATCCAAAGCTGCGACCACTGATGCTTATCCGACGCGGATCGGCTTCGGGTCGACGAAGCAACCAGTTCATGCACGCCTGACCCGTGACTTCCCAGTTCTCCAACGTCATGTAGACGCCGAGAAGCGGGCATTCGTATTGACCAGGTCCGTCCACCGCGAGCACGGCGATACCTCGGCTCAGGAGCGGATCGCCGTAGAGATTGACGCTCGCCTCCTTGAAGCTGTCCATTCCGGGAATGGCGACAACCACAGGAACGCGGCCGTCGGCGTAGCCGACAGGGAGGTGAAACCAGGCTGGCAGGGCCTTGTCTCCAAACGGAATCCACACAGGCTCGACATGGTGGTCGGCTAGCCCCGCATAGCGTGTGAAGCAATCGCGCTTTCTCTGATTGTATTGCCGGTTCTGGTCATTGGCCTCGTCGATCGGCCATTGAGCGGCGCCCCAGTGAACGGCCGCTATGAAATAGTTTTCCCGCGCTGAGACCAGCTCGCCCGCCGTCTCAGCCGCCCGCGCGCGCTCTTCCCGGACCCGCGCCATGTCGACGAACTCCGGCGCGATGTCCGCATATTTGTGAACGCGTTCGCGAATCCGGGCGAAGTCTGGTCCAGCCTGCAAACCGCAAGCAGCGTTCCAATACTGCGTGCGCGGCTGATCCCAATCCACGCCATTGGCTTGGATCAAGTTATCGAGGGCCCAGCGTTGCTCAGTCCAGCGCCGGGTAGAAGGACGGGCGCACGGAGCGGGCGCTCCCGCGGTGGACGGCGCTGCGACGCTCGCAACGGGGTTTCCGAGCAGGACGAGCGTTCCCGCGGCCCACGGCGCGGCCTGCAAAAGTTCTCGACGATTCATTCGCACCACCTAGTCAAAATGCACTCCGTCGGCCGGGCTTTGCCCGCGGACCTTGCCTCATTGGCTCCTGCGGCGAGTACCGAGCGGACGACGCGTTTAGTTAGAGCGCGCATGTTTGATGTCCTTGGCGCTGACCTGGCCTTCCCGTCCGCCGAAGTGTGCGATCGTGAAGTTGGCGAGCGCCGCGAGCTCATCATCCGTCATCCCCGCCGCGAACTTCGGCATGGCGACCAGCGGATGCACCGCTCGGGCATCGGCGCCGCTCAGAAGCACCTCGATGATGTTCACACCCTTTGGATCTTGCACGGAGGCGCTGCCTGCGAGCGCCGCGTAGGGGGCCTGGCGTCCGCTACCGTCCATGAGATGGCAGCCGATGCAGTTGCCCTCGAAAATCTGTCGGCCGAGGGCGTTTACCGGGACAATCTCTCCACTCACGGGCGCCGAGGACACACGCGCGGAGGCATCGACGGCAGGTTTGACGGTGCGAAGATAGGCTACGAGGTCGCGGAGGTCGTCAGGTGAAAGGAATTGCAAACTGTTGACCACCGCCTCGGCCATCGGTCCTGCCGCCGACCCGCGCCCCTCGGCATGGCCTGTGTGCAGATAGTCAATGAGTTCCTGGTCGGACCAACCGCCAACGCCCTTGGTTCTGTCGGACGTGATGTTGTAGGCGCGCCAGCCGTTCACGAGCGTTCCGGCCAGCTGGGCATTGCCTTTCATGGCGAAGCCCAGGTTGCGGGGCGTGTGGCACTCACCGCAATGGCCTAGGGCCGTCGCCAAGTAAGCGCCGCGGTTCTGCTGGTCAGACAGTTTCGTATCGGCGCGAAAGCGGTGCACATCGAGGAAGACAAGGTTCCAAAAGGCCATGGCCCATCGCTGATTGAACGGGAAGATCAGCTCGTTCGGGTGAGCCGGCGCGTGAACTGGCGGAAGGCTGAACAGGTAAGACTTGATCGCCACCGCATCGTCCCGCGTCAGGCCTGTATAGGAGGTGTAGGGGAAGGCGGGATAGAGATGAGCGCCGCCTCTGGCTACGCCGAGATGGAGCGCCCGAACCACATCCTCGTCGCTCCACGCGCCAATCCCAGTATCTCGATCCGCAGTGATGTTGGTCGAGTAGATCACTCCGAACGGCAGTTTGAACGCCAGGCCTCCGCTGAACGGCGCGCGACCAGGCGGGGAGTGACAGGCGGCGCAATCGGCGGCGCGCGTCAAATACTCGCCGCGCGCGATCAGCGCCGGCGTCGGCCGTTGGTCGGGCGCGGTCGGCTCAGGGTCGCGATCTAACAGTCGCCACGTGGCGAAGGCGGCGACGGTGACGGCCACAATGAATGAACCGCCCGCCCCCCATGCGCCCACGCGGCGCCAAACGCGCCCGTGGTTCTCTGTCAGATTCATAATGCCGCCGTCCAAGCGTCGTTGACGCGCTCGCTGTGGAAGGGATAGCGGCGCAGGCGAACACCCGTCAGCACGGCCACGGCGTTGGCGATCGCGGGCCCGACCGGCGGGAGTCCAGCTTCGCCGACGCCGCCAGGGGCGTCTGCCGAGGAGCCGACCAGCGCAATCTCGATCGCTGGCGCCTCGTTGAACCGCAGGATCCGGTAGTCGTTGAAATTCGATTCTTGCACAGCGCCTGAGGTGAAGCTGATCTGCTCGTGGAGCGCCTGGCTGAGGCCGTGCAGCGCTCCTCCCATGATCTGCGCCTTGATGTTGGTGGGTTGGATCGGTAGCCCGCAGTCGAAGGCGCACCAGATGTTGCGGACCTTGATGTCACCGGTCCCGCGGTCCAATTCGATTTCCACGACCTGAGCACAATGGCTGCCGAAGGCATCCGAGTAGGCCAAGCCTAAGGCGGTGTTGGGCCGTCGGCGCCCCCAATCCGCCATCCGGGCGGCGACGCGCAGCACGTTCTGCGCCCGCGGTGCGCGGGCTAGGAGATCGAGACGAAGCTTCAGCGGGTCAATCCGCATCGCCGCCGCCGCTTCGTCGAGCGCGCACTCGATGGCAAACTTGGTGTAGCCCGCAGCGATTGCACGATAGAACCCTACGTCGACCACACCGGTCATGGGCCTCCATTCCGAGAGCAGCGCCGGTATGGCGTAGTTCAGGTCAACGCCTTCGGTCACTGCCGGATCTAGGCCGCCGCCCTTTGCGAATCTTTCAGGCGAATAGCGCGCGAGGATCGAAGGCGAGACCACGCGGTGCCGCCAGGCGATGATTTGGCCGCGTCTATCCAGACCGACCCGAATATGTTGTGCCTGCAAGGGCCGATACTTGCCATGGCGGACGTCGTCTTCCCGTGTCCAGGTTACCTTGACGGGACGGCCCTTCACTGCCTGCGCCAGCAAGACTGCGTCGAGGGCAAAGTCGGCCTCGTATTTGCGTCCGAAGCCGCCGCCCAACCAGAGGGTCTCCACAGCGATCTTCGCGGGCGGGATCCCAAGCGCCGCCGCGGCGGCATTCTGCACCACCGTCTGGGCCTGAAATGATCCCCAGAGCTGAGCGCGATCGTCCTGAACCAAAGCAGTCGCCGACAGCGGCTCCATCGTCGCGTGGTGCACGTGCTCGCTTAGATAGGTCGTCTCAATGACCCGAGCAGCACCATTGAGGGCCGTCACGACATCGCCTCGTTGCGCCACGATTTTGCCGCCGCCGTCCGTGCGCGCGGCGATCGCTGCATAGGTGTCGAGCATGCGCGCACTGTCGTAGGCGCGAGCCGGGGATCGGCTCGACCACGTGATCTGCAGTGCATCGCGTGCGCGCCAGGCGGTCCAGGTGGACGTTGCGATCACGCCGACGCCATAGGACACGGGGACGATCGCGATGACGCCGCGCATCGCCCGCGCTGTCGCATCATCGACATGCAGCGGCACTTCGCCCTGCACGGGCGAGCGGGCAACCGCACCAAACAAGAGCCCTTCGGCCTGGAAGTCGATACCGAACCCCGCTTCCCCCCGAACTTTGCCCGGCACGTCGATACGCGGCATGTCCTTGCCGATGTAACGCCAGTCCGCCGGTGGCTTCAGATCCGCAACCGAAACGGTCGGCAGCGGGTCCGGCAGCACAGCGGCGGCGGCCACTTCGCCAAATGAAAGGCGCCGGCCCGTCGGACGGTGAACAAGGACATGGAGTCCGACGCTTACTTCTCGGGGAGCGACGCCCAACAGCCGGGCCGCGCATTCGATCAGAATTGCTCGCGCCTGATTTCCGGCTAGGCGCATGATCTGGCCATAGGCCCGAGTGGTCATGCTGGCACCCGTCGCCTGAAGACCACCGAACGCCGGGTTGCCGTAAGCACTCGCGTCCGACGGAGCCTGGCGTACCCTTACCTTCTCCCAGTCGGCGTCCATCTCCTCGGCCAACATCAGGGGGATCGAGGTCATGACGCCCTGTCCCATCTCCGAGGCCGGCGAAATCAAGGTGACCACGTCGTCCGCGTCGATGGTGATCCAGGCGTTCGGCCGCAAGCGGTGAGAGCGGGATGAGGCCGCAAGCGATGCGGATCCTTGGCCGAAGGCGAGTGCAATTGCGAAGCCGCCTGATGCGATTAAGATACTGCGGCGCGTGAGCGGCTGGAGCGCGAGGACGTCGACAGGTCGAGCCGCCATGCTTAGCCCCCTCCGCGTTGCGCCGGCTTCAGGCGGTGTTTGGAGAGAGGAAGCGAGCGGATTCGCTGGCCTGTCGCAGCGAAGATCGCGTTGCAGAGCGCGGGCGCCAGAGGCGGGGTGCCCGGTTCACCGACGCCGCCCCACTCTTTGCTGTAGCGCTCGCCAGAGGAGATCAGCGTGACCGCAACCTGTGGCATCTGGTTCATGCGAAGCGCGGGATAGTCGGAGAAGTTGGATTGCTGAACGCGCCCGTCCTGCAAGGTAATTTCGCCGTGAAGCGCTGCCGACAGTGCGTAGACCACACCGCCTTGCATTTGCGCTTCGACGATACTGGGGTTGACGACGTGGACGGGGTCGATGGCGCAGCAAACCCGGTGGACGGTCAGCTCGCCCCTGTCGCTGACGGAAATGTCCACTACTTGAGCTGATATGGAGTTGTAGCACTGAACGACTGCCATGCCCTGGAACACGCCGTCGCGATGGCGGCCCCACTGGGCCAGAGCAGCGACCGCATCGATGACGGCCAGCGAGCGCGGACTGGCGGCATACAGTTTCCGGCGGAAGCGGTAAGGGTCTTCGCGACGGGCATGAGCCATCTCGTCGACGAAGCTCTCGCGAAAGAAACCGTTCTGGCTATGGTTGACGCCGCGCCAGAAGCCGACCGGCACTGGCGTATTGCGCATGACGTAGCCGACCTCGAAGTTCGGGACGCGATAAACGAGGTCGTCCGGGTTGAACGCGCCCATCATCTCGAGGTCTTGGCCGTTCTTCAGACGCTCCGGCTGGAGCTGCACTAGGTTCGAGGATCCGGCCAACCGCACCTTCCAGGCGACGAGCTCGCCAGTGTGGTCGAACGCGGCCCATTGACGAGCCACCACCATCGGCCGGTAGAAATCGTGCTGGACGTCTTCCTCCCGCGTCCAGACCATCTTGATCGGCACGCCAGCCGATTGCGCGATCAGGGCTGCGATCATCGCCCAGTCTTGGGCCTGGCCGCGCCGTCCGAATCCTCCGCCCAAGTGATGTTTGTGGACCGTGACGGCCGAAGGCGGGAACGCGAGTATCCTCGCCACCTCCGAGAGGGTGTGTTCGCCATTCTGGGTCGGGGCCCAGATCTCGGCGCGCCCATCGGCGACATGGGCGACGCAAGTCTGCGGTTCCATGGTGGTGTGCGCCAGGTAGGGGACGTCGTAGTCCGCCTTTAGGATCGGACCGAACGACGCTAGCGCTCGGTCCACATCGCCGATGGCTTGTCCGATCGCCACGTCGTTGGCGTCGAGCGCGCTCACGAACCCGGATCGCAGCGCCTCCGTCGAAAGGCCCTTGGCCCGCTCCATGTCCCATTCGATCGCGACCGCATCCATCGCCTTGCGGGCTTGCCACCAGTTTTCCGCCAGCACGGCGACGCCCATGTCGCGCACGGCGACGACCCGGCGCACGCCCGTCATCCGCAGCGCTTGATCGGCATCGAAGCTCTTGAGCCGTCCGCCGTGAGCGGGACACGCCGAGTAGCTTGCGAACAGCATGCCCGGCAGCGTGACGTCGCCAGCGAAGATTGGTGTACCCAGCACCTTGTCCGGCGTGTCGAGCCTTGGCGCGGGCGTGCCGATCAGCCGCCATTGGGAGGGAGACTTGAGCTCCACGTCGACCGGAATGGGTCGGCGCGCCGCGCCCCCCGCGAGTTCGCCATACCGTAACGACCTACTGGTGGCGGGGTGGTCAACCCGACTGGCGGCGGCGTGGCAGGTATCGACCGGCACGCGCCATCGCGAGGCTGCTTCAGCGATGAGCATCGTCCGCGCTTGGGCACCGGCCTTGCGCAGATAACGCTGGGAGGCGCGGATGGCGAGGCTGCCCGCTGTGACCATGTCGCCCCAAGGCCGGCCTCGCACGACGTTCTCGTGGGTATCGACATATTCGGCACGGACGCGCGACCAGTCGCACTCCATATCCTCGGCGACCAGCATCGCCAGAGCGGTGAAACTGCCCTGGCCCATTTCGGACCGCGCAATCCGGATGATCGTCGTATCGTCAGGTTCGATCGCAACCCAGATCGTGACCTCGGCGGGAAGATCCAATTGGGTACGCCGCCCAGTAACCAGGGAGGCAGCGAGTGACGGCGCGCCAATCACCAAGCCGCCAATCGCCGCGCTAATCCCGAAGGCGAAGGCGCGGCGGTTGAGCGAGGGGGCCTGAGGCAGCACGGCCGACCATCACTCGCTTCGATTTTCGCCGAACGCCGCCAGCTTGATCGCGGCACGGATTCGAAGGTAGGTGCCGCAGCGACATAGATTCCCCGACATCGCCGCATCGATGTCGGCGTCGGTCGGTTTCGGCGTTCGCGCCAGTAAATCGGCTGCCTGCATGATTTGGCCAGACTGGCAGTAGCCGCATTGCGGCACTTCGAGCTTGATCCATGCCTGCTGCAGCGGGTGCAACCCATTCGCGCTGAGATGCTCTATCGTTGTCACGCGGCGTTGGCCGATGTCGCTGACCGCAATGCTGCACGACCGAATCGCCCGGCCATCCGCATGCACCGTGCAGCAGCCGCAAAGTCCGACGCCGCATCCGAAGCGCGTGCCCCGCAAACCGAGTTCGTCGCGCAAGACCCAAAGCAGCGGCGTGTCGGAGGCGCTCTCGATCTTGCGGAGGGTGCCGTTGACCGTAATTTCAATCATCACTTGACCCCAGGCGGTTTGCCATTGAAGCATCGGGAGATCCGGGTGTGGCCGGCGCTCCACGCCGCGGTAAAAGTAGAAGCGCCACCAGACCCAAGACCGCGACAGCGGCGCTTGTGGGCGCGAGGAAGGCAAGGGACAGGCTCGATATGATCAGTCCACCTGCCGCCGCTCCGATGGACGCTCCCAGATACAGCGCAGAATTGTTCAGGGCGAGTATCAAATTCGACCGCTCGGGATTTACCGCAATGGCCCGCTGCTGCTGGAGCGTGAAGAGCGCCGCCATGCAAACGCCCCAACCGGTCATCGTGACCGCCGCCGCAGCTATCGACGAACTGGCTGGCTGAATGGCGGCGAGGTCACAGATCAACATCCCGAGGCAGAAAATCGTGGGCCGTCGGGGGCCATACCGATCGGACAAGCTGCCACCGATGAAATTGCCAGCCATGCAACCCAACCCGAAGAGCAGCAGCAAGTAAGGAACGGCTGTCGCGGACGGCAGGCGCCCTAGAATCGCGGCGATGAACGTATACAGCCCAAAATTGGCGATGGACCAAATAAGAAATGGCGTCAGAACGATGAGGGTTTCTGGCCGGCGCAAAATCCGCATTTGTACAGAGAGCCTGGGTGCACTCTTGGCGGAGTCAGGCCCCGGAACTCCGGCGCCCAACATGCCAAGCGCTGCGACAGCGCCGAGGATCGCAACAAAGATCAGCGCGCCCCGCCAGCCGGCGTACTTGCTGATGATGACCCCGAGGGGGACGCCTAAGACCATGGCGCTCGTAAATCCGGCACCGACGATCGCCAACATTTTGCCGCGATTGTCAGATCCACCAAGTGTTGAGGCGAGCGCATAACAGGCCGGGGCGACAAGCCCGGCCGCGAGCGCGGCCATAACCCGCGTCGCCAGAAGGCAAGCCAATGTGGGTGACAGGGCCGACATCAAATTAGCGGCCGAGAATACCGCCAGGCCTCCGATGAGGACGGTCGGACGGCGCAAGTGCGCGGTTAACGCCGAAACAACGGGCGAGCCTATTGCATAAGATAGAGAAAATACCGACACGACCAGGCCTGTCCGCCCAACGCTGACGGAGAGATCATGCGCGATCCTCGGTAGAATGCCGCCGATGATGAACGCGTCGGTGCCGATTGCGAATGTCCCGAGAGCGAGAATGAGTACACGTAGATCAATCGTGCTCCAGAGCGAAGCGCGGGTCGAAGAACTGCGGCTTCGGTACGTCACGTCCACAATGAGCTTACGTCCGTTGAGCCCGTATTCAAGAGGCGCGGGAACAACCGCAAGGCGTTCCTCCACCACATCCCTGCGCGCGCCGCCTCGTCAAGAAGCGGGCTTTCTTGCAGGGCATGAGCCAACGACACGCAGGCAGAGGCCGGTGTGAAGGGATAGTCGCTACCATAATGAAGATGTCCTGCATCAGCGACCTGCAGCAGCGCGCCTAATTGCTGCGGCACCGGCGCTCCCGCCAGATCGAAGTGCAATTTTCGCATCGCTTGTCGAAGTGAGGGCGGAGCGTCGCCGGCGCTCGTCGAGAGGAGCGGTAGCAGCAGTTCAACCCGCTCCATCAGTACCGAAAGTGCCGCGCCGGCATGCGGCACGATCACCCGCAGCTGCGGGAAGCGTTCAAGAACGCCGGAGAGAATCATGTCCGACACGGATCGTGTCGAATCAAACATGAATTCCAGCATGGGTTGCGGATAGCGCGCCTCCAGTCGCTCGCAGCAGCGCCCGGACGGTGTGGTGGGATGTACGAGGATCACAGCGTGGCGCTGATCGAGCTCTGCATACAGAGGATCGAGCTTCGGATCGCCCAGGTAAATGCCGTTCGCGTTGGTTTCGAGAACGACGCCGTCCGCGCCGAGAACATCTAACGCATAAATCGCTTCGGCGACTGCGTCCTCCACGTTGGGCAATGGGAGCGATGCAAGGTGACCGAATCGGTCCGGGTACGTGTGACGTAGCCGCTGTGCTTCCTCGTTGACTCGCCGCGCCAGGTGGCTCGCTTGTTTGTCATCACCCAGGTGCACCCCGGGCGAAGATATCGAGAGCATCGCTGTGCCGACCTGCAGCTTGTCCATGGTCTTGAGCGCGGTTTCCGCATCCCAAACTGGGAGCTCCCGAATCCCGTCCGGCGCCCCCAGGCCGGCGTCGATCAACGCCTCCCGATAAAAATCTGGGATGTAATGCGCATGCACGTCGATGCGATCGCCCAGTCGGGGCCCGTAACCATCCGGTTGCGCTTGCTTCACCGTTTCACTCGTCCCGGTCCTAAGAGGGAGTCCTAGATTAGCCCTGGGCGTCCGCCCGCTCTTGGAATAGCCGCTGTCTCTTGTACGCGAATGCAGTTGGCATCTCACCAGGGCCGGCGATCAGACTCGGCCAGCCTCGCCGCGGGCGGGATTCGAGCATCCAAGACGATCGGGCTAAGGACCACCATCCCCCCGGTACACGGATTCAGAACCAAAATGCAACTTCGAGAGAACCACCGTCCGCGTAAGGTCCGGTCGCAGGTTCTCCCCGGGCCCCTAGCTAAAGAAAAGGAAGTCATCGGATGCTGATGGACGAGGTCTTCTACCGCGCCCAGGTGATGGCGACAGCAGGTCGCGATATCCGAACGGTGTCCTCCGATGGTGCGCTCGACTTGAAAGTGAAGAGACCACGCAAGCTGGGTGGCACGAATGCGCGCGGGACCAACCCGGAGCAGCTGTTTGCAGCCGCCTACGCGGCCAGCTTTCTCGGAATCATGATGCTCGTTGCCGTTCGCGAAGGCATTGAGTTCCCGAGGAGCGCGGAGGTCGAGGCCGGCGTCGGTGTCGGGCCGGGGCAACAGGCTTTCGGGATTGAAGTCGAGCTGCGGATTCGCCTCCCAAGGCTTCCCCGGGCCGAGGCCGATTCGCTCGTCGAGAAGTCACACGCGCTGTGCCCGTACTCCAACGCTACGCGTGGCAATGTCTCCGTGCGACTGGTGTTTGCTTAAGCCAATCGTGCTGCCGTTTCCAGAACATTAGACATGAGAGTAACCGTTGAGTCCCTGGGTGCGAACCACACGCGCTGCTGCGGTTGCTCCCCTCCATTCAATCGAAGGACGTATATCGCATGAACCCTCCAAGCCCATCGAATGCACCCAACCACGATGTTCCCGCCACCGTTCCGAGCCTCATCGATGCCGCCTTGGCGGCGTTCGACGCGGATCGGGATGCCTCGCGCCGCTATCTCTTGTGTGCGTCTGTGATGCTGGGACTCAAACGAGCGGCGTTTCGCGCCGAATCCACGCGATCGGACCGCGGCGGATTGTTAGCGTGGCAACTGAAACGCGTGGTCGACTACATTGAGGCGCACTTAGCCGACAGAATCGCTGCGGTGGACCTCGCGGCTCTCATCAATGTGAGCACGGGGCAACTATTTCGGGCGTTCAAGATCAGCGTCGGAGTGACTCCCTTTCGCTATATCGGCCGGAGGCGCCTCGAACTTGCCTGCACGATGATCAGAACAACGCGGGAGCCGCTCTCCCAAATTGCGCTCGCTTGCGGCATCTGTGACCAAGCGTATCTCTGCAAACTATTCCGCCGCATGATCGGCACCAGCCCAAGAGACTGGCGTCGCCAACAGCTCATGGATCGGATGGACGAGGAGCAGCCATCTTGTCGACGGCCGACCGCTCCCATTGACGATGGCGCGCGACTCGGCTGTATTGAGGCTATAAAGGATGGCTGTACGGCAGGCCACATTGGACTTGTGCAAAGTTGACTATGACGAGGGTAAGCCCCTCACGCGGTAAATGAAAGCAGCGGCACCTTGTCCGTTTTTCGCGTTGTGGATTCACCACTGATTCTCACCCACCAGATAGCTACCGGGAGTGCTGAGCCAATTGCGGTAACTCAAAACGATTGTTGACGCTTCCGCTTCGCATTGACGGGGTGCGGCCGAATAACGCATAGACGTTATTTGAAGAACCACCGAAGTCGAATATCGTGTAACCCGAACGACCGCATGGTTTGCCGTGCGTTTCGATTCGCAAACGTTCGATGTCTTCGATGCCTTCGAAACCGATGAGGGTAGAGAGGCGCACCTCAAAGGGCCTATCGCGGCCGGCTTGATGCAGCGCCGGACCGAGTTATTGGCCCGGGCTCCCGAAATTCGTCGCGCCGACGTTTCGGCCGATAAATTAGTCGCCGCGAAAAGAACCGGCGAGCAAGCAGATCGGCACTCACACTAAGGGCGAGTCGGGCCGGCCACAGCCGCTGCATTGCAGCTATGGTGGCGAGCAATGTTTTTCAAGATTGGCGAGATTGCAGATTTATGAAACGCAGATTTGGAGGCGAGAAATCATTGGGAATCGCGACAAGCAGCACGATTGGGTCAGCACCTCCGTTACTGCTTTGGCCGTCATATCGCCTATGAAGGAGTTTGCCGTATTCCGACTGGATACGCCGAACCAGTGTCTCTGGCGGCGTGGCGATGGAGGGCGAGAGGAGCGCATTCTGCTTACGCCGAAAGCCTTTGCGGTCCTTGAATACTTGGTCGAGCGCCACGGACGCCTGGTCTCGCACAAGGAGCTGCTCAGAGCCGTGTGGCCTAACACCGTGGTCGACCCGCAGGCGGTTAAGCGACACGTCCTCACCGTGCGGAATGCGCTTGGAGATCGCCCGCGGAAGTCTCTTTTCATCGAGACCACACCTAAGCGCGGATACCGGTTTATCGCTCCGGTGGTTGAACCGATCGCCAAGAGCCCGATTGCATTCGATCGGCCGGCGCAAACCCTCGTAGGGCGTGGGAACGCGCTTGAGGTGCTGGCCGAGACGTGGCAGCGCACCTTAAGTGGCGAGCGACAGATCGTCTTTATCAACGGCGAGGCGGGCATCGGGAAAACCGCGTTGGTTGAGGAATTCCAGCGCCAGGTCGCCGCGGGCGAGCGGTCGGTTCACATCGCGCACGGTCAATGCATCGAAGGGATCGGAAGCAAGGAAGCCTACGGCACGATGCTCGAGGCGCTCGGACGCTTGTGCCGCGGCCCGCAGGCCGATCCGATCGTTCGGATCCTGTCGGCAGATGCCCCGACCTGGCTGGCGCAACTTCCGGGGATTCTCACGCGCGAACACCGCGAGGTACTGCAGCGCGAAATCCTGGGCGCTACCCGGGAGCGCATGTTGCGTGAGATCGCTGACGCGTTGGAGTTGATCACCGCGGAGACTCCGCTGCTGCTCGTGTTCGAAGACCTGCACTGGGTTGATGGCTCCACAGTAGATCTCTTATCAGTGCTCGCGCGGCGTCGCACTCCCGCAAAACTGATGGTGCTTGCCACGTGCCGCCCGTTGGACGCGGAACTGCCCTTGAAGGCGCTTATATCAGACCTTGTTGTTCGCCGATTCTGTCGCAAGGTCGACTTGACTCCATTGAGCGAAGCTGAAGTTGAGGAATATTTGGGTGCCCGTTCACCCGCAAGTCGACCCCCGCCGGGACTCTCCGCACTCGTGCACCGGCACTCGGAGGGCAATCCTCTGTTTATGGTGGCCGCCTTGGAGCATATGGCGAAGCGCGGCCTACTCACCCGTGCGGACGGCCATTGGCAACTGCAAGCACCTCTAGAGCAAATCGAATTCGAAGTACCAGACGATTTACGCCACATGATTGAGGCACAGCTCGAGCGACTATCCACTGCGGAGCAGAACGCTTTGGAGCTTGCCAGTACCGCAGGCGCGCTGTTCTCCGCGAACGTGGTCAGCGGCGGAGCGGACAACGATTCGCACGGTGTGGAGGATCTCTACGAGGAATTGTCCCGCCGGCATCACGTTGTGGAGTGGGCAGGCACCCAGTCTCTTCCCGACGGTAGCGTGGCCGAGCGCTACCAATTCGTGCATGAGCTGTACCGTCAGGTCCTGTATGACCGACAGTTGCCGGCGCGCAGAGCCAGATTTCACCGCCAGATTGGCGAGCGTCTGGCAGCGATCTATGCGCAGCGAGTGGAAGACATCGTGCCCGAATTGGCGTACCACTTCGAGCAAGCGGCCGACTGGCCCCACGCGATCGAATACCTGCGGCGCGCGGCAGATATCGCGGCGCGCCGCTATGCGCATCGGCAGGCCGAGTCGATGCTCGTACAAGCTCTGCGGTTGGTGCGCCACCTACCGGAGCCACAGCGTGCGCAGGCGGAGCCGCAGCTGCTGGCCTCTCTTGCCGCGCATCGTACGGCAGCTTTCGACACGCGCGCCGCCGAGACCTACGAGACTCTGGCCGAGCGGGCGGCCGACTTTGGCCTGATCGACGTGCAAGTACGCGCACTGCTCGATTTGTCCCTTTTGTTGTCGTTCACGGGCGCGGAGCGCTGCCTGGAGGTCGTGCAGCGCGCGCTGCAACTCAGCGCCGAGCAGGATCCGGCCATGCGCATACGGACACGCACGGCCTGCGCGTTCCGGCGCCTGTCGGTGAATGGTTGGAACGCTCAGGATGCACTCGAGATCCGCGTCGGACTCGAGGAGCTCGGCAAGGGCCAGGGCTTGGCCGCCCTCGACTCCGATCTGCTCGAGGTCAGCCAACATTACTGTGTGTCCGGAGAATACCGCGAAGGGCGGCGGCTCGCGCTCGAAGTCCGCGCGAAGAGGCTCGAGCCCGGAACCGACCCAATCGAGTATGAAAGAGCAGGCTTCCTCGCAGCGCTCAACGCGGTCTTCCTCGGAGAGTGGGGCGATGCGCTCAAAGAGTTCGCGGCGGGAATCGCTGGGGCGCGGAAGAACGCGGACGATCGTCACACGCTACGGGGGTGGATCCACCAAGCGTGGCTGCATCTGCATGCCCTGGACTTCAGCGGCGTCCGGGTAATCTGCGACTCCGCGCTGGCGCGACTGAGAGATCCAGCGTTTCGCACGACTTCGGGCCAGCCGATAGGGTATCCGGCGCAGCGCCGCCAAGCGTTGATTCTGTCAGGCTCAGCATCAGCAGGTTTGGGGAATTATGCGAGTGCACTCGAAGACCTTTCCACGGCGGCGAGCGAGATGGACCGTCAGGCTATGTTTCTCGACTGGTACTCGCACATGCCGCTTGCGGCGGGACTGACCGAGTTGTGGCTCGCGACGGGCAATTGTGTGCGCGCGCAGCGGGAGGCTGCGCGGTTTCTCGATAAGGCGCTCGCGACGGAGGAGCGCACCTGGCAGGGGCTCGCCTGGGAGATCAACGCCAGGGTCGCGCTGGAAAACCGAGACCATGCTCGCGCGCGCGAGTGCATCGGAAAGGCTGTCTCCACAGTACGGGGCCTCGAGGTGCCGTTGGCCACTTGGAGAGCCCACGCCACGGCGGCCCACATCGAGGAGGAAGCGGGGAATCTCGAATCGGCGCGTTCGCACCGCGACTCAAGTCGCGCCACGATTTTGCGGCTTGCGAACTCATTGCCGGAACACGAGCCGCTGCGAAGGATTTTCCTCGACGCGCCCGCTGTCGCGCGGGTTCTCAGCCGGTAGGCTGGGACGAGCGGCCACCAGTTGTGCGCGGATGCTGACGGATTCCACACCGCGCCCCGGCCTCATTGGCGCGGAAACGGATTCGCAACCAAATCGCAACTTCGAGGGGACGAGCATTGGGTATGGATCTGATATATACGACCGGATAGAGCGCATTCTTGTCCACCAAAGCCGGCGCATCCTCATCATTACCGCCGAAATGGAGAAAGCGATGAAATTGACTGCACTGATCGTGGGAGCTGCTCTCGTGTCGCTCGCCGCGTTCGCGGCGCATGCCCAAGAGGCGAGCCACCTATCGGAGAACTACGTCCGTCAAGCGACTCCCCTGATTCACTGGCCACAGGGACTCGAGCCTCGCGACGTGGATGTCTTCGTGCACAATGAAGGTTGGATCAAAGCGCCTCCCGAGGTGGTCTGGGCCAATCTGATCGACGCAACGACCTGGCCGAGCTGGTATTCGAACTCCGCCGACGTTCATCTCGAAGGCGGCGTGGAGAGACTCGCCAAAGGCGTGAGGTTTGATTGGCGCACCTTCGGATTCCCGATCACGAGTAGGGTTGATGTGTTGGAACCGAACCGAGAGATCGGATGGAGTGTCGAAACTCCCAACTTCCGCGTACATCACGCATGGCTCCTGATACCTCAACGGGGTGGTACACGGGTCATCACGGAAGAGTCACAAAAAGGTGCAGACGCGATTAAATTCCGCCTCGAGCAGCCCAATGCGATGTATGACGGCCATGACTGGTGGCTCTCGGCACTCAAGGCGCGCTCCGAGCGCATGAGCAACAATTGATACTTAATCGTGCGGGGACAAGAGCTTCGCGCTACTGGACTGAGTCCCGCAGCTCATCGAGTCGCAGAAGAAGACAAAGAGTGGGCGCATATTCAAGACCTCGGCTGCTGCACCGGCTGTACGGTATAATACAGTACAGTCTTTTAGTTGGAGCCTTTCAAGGACTGCCACCGCCCGCCTTGACCTGCGCCTATCGACCAAGGACCGAGAACGGATCGACCGCGCCGCCGCGCTTGCGGGACTACCGCTGGCCGCGTTCGTGCGATCGGCGGTATGGCGTGAGGCGGATAGAACGTTTGCGGCCGAAACTGTGGCCACCCTATCGCTCACCGAGTCAAAGCGATTTCTAGCTGCGCTTGGAAAAGCGTTTGCGCCAAATGCCGCGCTACGACGAGCGCTGAAGCGCGGTAACGAGCTCGGTATTTGAAGTGGCATTCTCGGTCGAGGAACTGGAGGCGAAGCTCTTGACGGCGCCATTGCCTCTGGGAGTACAGGGGGTATAAAGGAGACATTCGAGCAACTGGATGAGTTCTCGCCGTGACCGCTTGTTGATAAGAGCAATCATCCGAAGTCCAAGTGTTTATATGAAGATACAAGAGCAAATCAACCGATATATTGCAAGTCAACCCGATCCGAAACGCAGTGATATGCAGGCGTTGCACCGGCTGATTCTTCAAATTTTACCTGCATGTAAATTGTGGTTCTTCGATGGTAAGAACAGTGAAAACAAAACTGTTTCTAACCCTAATGTCGGATATGGATTTCACACCATACAATATGCCGATGGAAAAACCAGAGAGTTTTATCAAATCGGCATGAGTGCAAACAAAACCGGAATCTCGGTCTACATCCTTGGTATCAAAGACAAGTCATACTTAGCCCGGACGTTTGGGAAAACACTAGGCAAGGCGACCGTGAGTGGGTATTGCATCAAGTTCAAAACTCTAACCGGCATAAACGTTGACGTGCTTCGAGCGGCAATACGATATGGGGCAGAGGCTACATCCCCCGATTTGAGC
>Ga0209525_1000164_pt1 | contig 18820 bp, 15 predicted proteins | sample JacPin_JW_Ref_O1_FD_187958 | JGI IMG/M metagenome (GOLD analysis project Ga0209525, IMG submission 187958) | Forest soil microbial communities from Algoma, Ontario, Canada - Jack Pine, Ontario site 1_JW_Ref_O1 (SPAdes) (version 2) | ecosystem: Environmental > Terrestrial > Soil > Boreal... | reverse complement strand
GGCGTAGCGGAACTCGGCGACTTGTATGTGGCGTTGAGCAGAGATCTGGCCAGTGGAACACAAGCCGTTCCGACATTCCCAGATGCGGTCCGGCAGCAGCAGCTCTTCGAGCAGATTCAAGTTTCGTCCGAAACAGGTAAACGCATCAACTTGTGACTTTGAACGGCAAGGAAATGGTTTTGCGAAAATGCTCCGGTTGACACGAAAATCTATGCCAGGAAGCTTACAAGGAGACGACAAATGTCAGACCAGTCATCGAATCGACCGCTGACCAGCAAGGCCGTCACGTACAAGGCTCTAGGCGGCCCCGAGGTCATCCAATTCGTGGAACGCACCGTTCGGGCACCTGCGGCCGGTGAGGTCCGTATCGAGGTGAAGGCGGCAGCGGTCAATCCGATTGACATCCTTTTCCGCGATCCAGGCCTTGCCAATCTGACTTCAAATATCGTGCCGGGTATGGATGCCGCAGGAGTTGTCGAATCTGTCGGGCCAGGCGCATCGCGCCTACATCCCGGCCAGAAGGTAATAGCGGCAGTCAATCCAGTGCGCCCCGAAGGCGGCGCGCAGGCGCAGCACATCGTGGTGCCCGTTGCGTCGGTCGTTCCGATACCTGAGGGCGTTTCTTTGGCGCAGGCTTCTATCCTGTTGATGACAGGGCTGACTGCGCTCAACGCGCTGGAAATTGCTGCGCTGAAGAAGGGTCAGATCTTAGCCGTGAGCGGTGGCGCTGGGCTTCTGTCTCAATACGCGATCGCGGCCGCGAAACGGCAGGAAATAAAAGTCATCGCCGACGCCAACCCAGCAGATGCCGAGCTGGTACGCAGCTACGGCGCGGATATCGTGGTCGAGCGCGGACCAGGCTTCGCCGAAGCGATCCGCCGGGAGGTGCCCAATGGCGTCGACGCGTTGCTCGATACGGCGGCCCTTGGGGAAAAGTCCTTTGGCGCCATCCGTGATGGGGGCATCTACATTCCGGTTCGCGGCTGGGGACACGATCCCGCCGAACGGGGAATCAAGATCAAGCCAATGACGGTATCCGATGTCCTCGAGCGTACCGAATGGCTCGAACTGCTCCGCAACATGGTTGCAGCCGGGGAGATAAAGCTGCGGGTTGTTGAGGAATACGCGCCCACAAAAGCCGCAGATGCACAGTACGCGCTCGTGGCCGGTAGCCCTCGGGGGCGGCCGGTAATCGTCTTCTAGCAACCCCCGCCACCATGCGTGCGCATGACCGGCGCCACTGCCGCGATTTCAGTGGCACTGAGCCCTGGGCCTGCGGCGATTGCGACTGCACGGCGCGGCTGGAGAAGAAGCCGAGCACCCAGGGAGACGCTTTTCTTGAAAGCCTCGCCACTTCTAATCAACCCTGAAACTCAAGTCCGGTGAAGTCGGCTTATAGTGAGCAGTCCCTCCGGTCACCACAAGCGCGTTTATCGGTACTGATTCGCACAACCTGTTCGAACGCCGCCGTGGCAGGGGCAGCGGGATCAGGTATTACAACGACTTAACAGACATGCGGGGACTGCCAAACGCTGCGCAACTCATATGAGACATCGCATTTTGTGGGTTGGATTGTGGGTGGGAAAATGCGCTTCCGATGAGGCAAGTTCGAACGTTGGACAACCTCCATCACCCTGGCTAGAGAATCCTCGAGCGCCCTGCCCAACTGGCCATGTAAGTCTGGAGGAATGAGGTGAAATCTTCGGCTACGGCTGGAAGTTTTCTGCCTCCGCGACGGATTTGCGAAAAGTCGAGGGGTACCACGGGGTTGATGAGCCGGATCATGACGAGTTTTCGACGGCCGCAGGCAGGGAGCCCATACGAAGGAATGATGGCGATCCCTTGCCCAGCCTCGACCATCGCGATCTGTGTATCCAGATAATTCACGGTGAGAGCGGGCTGATATGCGACGCCAGCCTTTGCGAGGCGTCTGTCTACAAGCTGTTGCAGAGGAATGGATGACGGCAATGCGATAAGCTTTTCTCCTTTGAGGGCAGACCAAGTCGTCGTGGCAGGAGCGGATTGGTGAGGATCTTCTGCGCGGATGACCATCAGGGAAAATCGAAAAAGTGGTGTTCGCCTAATGCCGGGCAAGTGCTTGAAGAAAACGCCCATGCCCATGTCGAGTGCGCCCGACCGAACTCTTTCCATGACGCTGGCAGTGTCACTGTCGAACAATTGAAATCGAAGGTCCGCGTGGTGCGATTGAAACTCCTTGATGGCCGGCGCCAGAACGCTGGTCATCAACAAGGGCGGTGCTCCGACTGATAGCGAAGTGCCCGCTTCTGTTGCCGCTCGCCCGACGCGCGACAGAGCGCCATCGAGCTCTTGAAGATTACTTTGCACGGAGGCGAGTAACTCGATCCCGGAAGGCGTGAGGCCGACATGGCGTGTGGTGCGGTCAAACAGTCGAACTCCCAATAATTTTTCTAACTCGCGGATCAAGAGGCTAAGGCCCGAAGGAGTAATAAATAGCGCTCCAGCGGCACGCGAGAAGCTGCGATGTTGCGCCACGAGCAGGAAAGCGCGAAGCTGGCGCGAGGTAAAGTCGATCATTAAGTATTCCTCATCAATCGTTAACTTTTGGGAGCTTGTATTGTAAATCGTCTCGGGCCTAAATACGACCAACCGTTGAATCAGGTGGATCGAAATCGAAAGGCGAGGAGACAAGCATTCATTACGACATCAATTACGGGAGCTTTGAGACGGAGCTCTATTCGGATATTCGCCGCGAGGCGTTTGGGGAGGATATTGGGCAAAACAGTTGGCTGACCGCTACCGAGCTTGATGCGTTTTTAGGCTGGCTCAATCTTTCCGTTGGGCAAAGGGTTCTTGACGTTGCCTGCGGTTCGGGCGGGCCCGCGCTGCGAATGGCGACCAGCACTGGGTGCGCCATTGTTGGGATCGACATGCATGAGCAGGCAATCTCAACCGCAAAGTCAACCGCATCCCGGCAATTGCCGAAAGAACGGGCCGAATTCCGCATTATGGATGCGACGGAGGAATTACCGTTTCCCAATGGCAGTTTCGACGCGATTACCTGCATCGATGCCATCAACCATTTTCCAAAACGACGAAGTGTCGTTGCGGAATGGAGTCGCCTGCTGAAGCCGCATGGCAGGTTGCTCTTCACCGATCCCATCACGGTAACCGGACCGCTGACGAACGCAGAGGTGTCAACACGAAGTTCAGCCGGATTTTACCTGTTCGTTCCGCCTGGCTACGACGAACTCAATATCGCTCTGTGCGGTTTGCGGCTGGTGGTTACGGAGAACGTGACCCGCAACATGGCCGAAGTCGCCCAGAGGCGATACGCGGCGCGAGAGTCGAGGAGCTCGCGTTTGCGGGAAATCGAAGGAGATCGGGAATACGCAGGACAACAGGAGTTCCTTGAAATTGCGGCTCGTATAGCCAAAGAGGGCCGGCTGTCCCGCTTTGTTTACGTTTCGGAGAAACCGCGGTAGCGGACGGACTCAGCAAAGAGCGTCGCATCGGAATACGCCAAGAGAAAGGATTGCGATGAAGGCTGATCTTACTGACGTAGGTAATCGAGCGAGGCGGCGGATTGCGATTCGGCTGCTCCCATTCGTCTTTCTAATGTACGTAATCGCCTACATCGACCGAGCAAACGTGTCGTTCGCAAACTTGCGAATGAGCGTCGATCTGGGATTCAGCGACCGCGCCTACGGCCTCGGCGTAGGGATGTTTTTTCTGGGCTATGTCATATTCGAGGTGCCGGGATCGATTATTGTAGAGCGCTGGAGCGCACGAAAATGGCTGGCGCGCATCATGATCACATGGGGAGCCGTGACCATCTTCACCGCGTTTATTCACACGGCAACACAGTTTTATGTAGCTCGGTTTCTAGTGGGATTGGCTGAGGCCAGTTTTTTCCCGGGGGTCGTTGTTTATCTGACGCACTGGTTCCGCTTGAAGGACAGGGCGAAGGCGATTGCTTTCTTCTATGCAGCGGTTCCTGCGGGTTCCGTGGTCGGTTCGCTTATAGCGGGCTTGCTGCTGCAGATGCATTGGAGAGGCATGGCGGGATGGCGATGGATTTTTATCTTTGAGGGCATTCTGCCGATTGTTTTGGGAATCATTACCATCTTCTATCTTACGGACTGGCCACGGCAGGCCGGTTGGCTCCCGGAAGACGAGCGCAAATGGATCACGGGTGAGTTGGAAGCAGAAACTCGGGCAAAGAAGAAAATTCACGATTACACAGTATGGGAATTGTTTCGTAACGTGCGGGTCTGGTTGCTGATCCTTGCTTATTTTTTTGCTCTGGGCGGCGCGCAGGCCAGCACTTATTTTTTGCCGACGTTTGTCAAACGGCTTTCCGGCCTTCCCAATTCCAAAGTAGCGCTGCTAGTCGCTATTCCAGGGTTATTCGGCATCGCAGCCATGCTCTTGAACGGATGGCACTCCGACAAAACTGGAGAACGCAGATGGCACACAGCTATTCCGTTAGTGTGTGCGGGTGTCGCCTACGCGCTGCTGCCGGCTGCCGGCTCCAATTTCCCGCTGGCCATGCTCTTGCTCATTCTCGGTGGCGGGATCATGTTCTCCTATTATCCTGTCTTTTGGTCCATCCCTACTGCAGTTCTGAGCGAAACTGCGGCTGCCGCGTGTTTTGGATTGATTAACGCAGTGGGTCATACCGGAGGATTCGTTGGTCCGTACGCTGTGGGCTATCTCAACGACAGAACTGGCAGCATGGTTGGCGCGTTTTTATTCATCGGAGCGTGCTATCTTGTGGCAGGAGGCATTGTCCCCATGGTGAACTTGCAAAGCCCTGTCTCAACCAGAACTGCACCTCTGTTAGTGGAACCCTTCCGGTAAATTCCCTGGAAGGAACGGCGGGGACAACGAGACTCGAACTGGCGACTTCTGCCGTGACAGAAAAAAGGTTCGGATTAGTAATGGGAAGTCGGCTTGTCGGAAGTGATCTCCGCGCCTACCGTCAATTCTGGAAGGATTACGGGCAATGCGGAAGTAAGCGGATTGCTTCTGGCTTGCCGACCATCCGATCACCCAGCGCGAGAGTAATGCAAGCCGCCGCACTGGTAAAATGTTAGCGACGATTACCAACCCATTTGCCCCATCCGCGTAAGGATAATCGGGCTTTGGTTATTCATGCGTTCGGGTCGTCATTTTCTGATGGATCACCGACAATTAGGTGCTGGAACGACGGCTCAAGCATGAAGCTCATGTTGGTGTTCTTGCCGCAGTTCAAAGCGCTCCCCTCGCCGCTTGAGCCTGCTCCTTCCATCGTTGAACGTTCACCCCCATCACCAGGAGCCACAGGCACAGCGCCACTTCTGCGATCGCGGTAGCCGCGAAATAAGGGAAGATCCGCGCTTGCAGCGCGGGCGCAAGAAAGAGCGAGAAGCTGTTGACGAGATACCCCAAGCCCTCGATCGCCAGCAGCACGCCGATGAGCCGGGGGAAGAACTTCGAGTGGACGATCAGGTATGCCATCGTGAAGCAATCGAATCCAAAAAATACCAAGCAGATTGCAAACCCATGTTCGAACATCTGAAGCGATAAATACGACGCAGCCTGTAACTGTTCTGCTGTAAATGCGATGAGGTGGTGCCCGCTCCCCAAAAGAAGCAAAGGCGCGAAATGGGCGAGCAAACTAACGCTTTCAATGGCGTTCGTGATGAAGCCAAAAAAGACCATCATCAAAGCGACGTTCTTGTTAACCACCTTGAACAGTCTATACAATATTATAATCAATGGTACATTACAAATGCAGTAGAAGAGTTCGACCACAAAGCCCAACCGATAAAGCAGTTCGTGCGCCTGGATATTTTGCACCGTAGCCGCTGCGTCCCCGTGGACGACGAGCCGCCCGCGAACGAAGATCTCGGCGAAAATGCCCCCGACGATGACGATCAAGTACAAGCCACCGGCGATTCTGGCGTAGAGTTGCGGCCAAGCTTCTCTGACCCGATCCGTCTCTACACCTGTGCTCATTCCGGAATCTCCTTTTTGTTTCAAAAATGCATTAACGGGCGCGTTGCGGTCCGCACGGTCGCTCGACGCACCCTCGGCCGAGATTACTTCCTCGGAAGTTGATGTTCACGAAAGAACGCCCACATCTGCCTCGTCGCGTCGATGCTGTGGCTATACCGCCCGATCATCCATTCCGCCGCTACCCGCTTGCCGCCAGGCCACTGATGGCCTTCTCCCTTCACTGTGTAGAGCACCACGCCCGCATCGTCAGCGCAGTCCGTGTATTGGAGGCGCGTGACATCCGCAGCGACCGCCGATTCGATCGGATTCGGTCCGCACCGGTTTCGCCGAGACCAATTCGCCATAAAGCCCGGAACACTCGGAAATGTGCCGCCGGCGAGTTTCGACCAGCCGCCGTTGTACGGACAAACAGGATCGGCGGTTCCATGAAAGGCAATCACCGGCACCGGCCGATGGTCCGTGCACCAGCTCCATTCCGGGTCGAGCCCAGCTGAAACCATCCCGACCGCCGCGATCCGATCGGACAGCGTGCACGACAGCACGAACGCCATGCCTCCGCCGTTCGACATCCCGTTTGCATAGATCCGCGTCTTGTCGATGCTGTAGGACTCCTCCAGTTTGTCAATCAACTCCGAGATAAAAATGACATCGGGCATACGCGATGGCGCTTCGCTTCCTGTCATCTCCCATGACTTGGGACCGCGACCGGTGCCTGCGGGATAGACGACGATAAGGCCGTTCTCGTCGGCCACCAGGTTCCATTGGCTGATGGCCATTGAGGAGCTCGGCCACGACATCGAGGTGTGCAGGCTAATGACCAGCGGCGTCGGGTTCGCGCGGTTGTAGCTCTTTGGGACGTACAGCAGGAACTCGCGCTTCTCACCGGAGGAAACGATAGTACCGGTGGTGGCGCTGGTCCAATTCGGGAAGTAGAAAACGGAGTAGAAAAACCCGAAAGCGAGCAAGACCAACACGATAGGCAGGCCAATGACAACCAGCACTGCGCGGATCACGATCTCCCTGCGATTCATAAGTGGTCTTTTACCTTCCGGGTCTCGCGACGAGCGGCCGAGCGACGCGCCAACTCAATTCTCTCAACTTATTACGTTGTTACCAGCAGAAATCTAACATAAGCAATCGTCAACGCAGGGTGCCGGGTACCAAAGCAGTAGATCGCGCTCAACTTTTGCAGCACCTGACGGCTCCCTCCGCAGTGGTCGGCGACTCGTGACGCCCTCATACGCCGCGACGTAAGGAAAGCTGACCTGCCAGACGAGAATTGAAAGAAGAACGCGAAGCGTCAATTTTTCCACGGAACTCCTCACACTCAGTGGCGGTTTTGGCTTCTGAGACAGGAGGGATTGTACAACCGGGACAGCTGCCGGTGAATCGACACATTACGTATTCAATGTGGAAACGACGAATGATTGCAGCTCAATGACCCACGAGTTGTAGATCCAGATCAGACCAGCTGTCCCAGCCATTCCCGATACCCCACAGAGCACGCTGTTTGATACAGCACCGAACTGAGGGGCTCTCGATAGTCACGTCTCAGCTTGAGATAGGTGGTGATAAGAGGATTTCCCAACATCTATCCGCATAACCAAGCTCGGGGCGGCGATAAGAAGCTACGAGTATTGCGGTTTTTGCAACCAGGATTTACTTTTGGCTCAGAAGATAGAGGTCGGCCTGGCCGGCGGGACGCGCATAGATGACCCTGGAGAGGTCGCGCGTAAAATCATACGCATTGCCGCCGGCGAGCAAGGGAAAAGTAAAGGGCAGCTTGAGCGCTACTTGAGTGGGGCCGGTGAGTTTTCCGTCGCGCCAGGGTTGGCGATAAATCGTCACATCGGAGCGCGAAGGGATTGCATAGAGGAACGACTTGCCGTCGCTCGCCGTGTCGATGCCGAATGTGACCACGCCGGGCAGCAAAGAGGTGCACTTCTTGTCGGCAAGCGAGAACTCGGAAATGCCGCCCTTCTCTCCTAGGAGTAACGTCAAGAGATATTGACCGCCGGGCGGGGTCTCAAACGCATGGCCGCAATCATTGGTCATCAGCTCCAGGTTCGAACCGTCCGCGTTCGCTTTCCAAATCGTTGGCCGCGAGGCTCCCTGGTCGAAACTGTTGATGTAGATCGATTTCTGGTCGAGGGTCGACATCACATTTTGAGTGACGCCGCCGTTCCAGGGAATCTGGTGGATGCCGCTGCCATCGGCGGCAGCGGCGAATGGCTTGTTCGGCTCCTCTTCCATAAAAAATAGATGAAAACTGTCGTGCGCCCAGCTTCCTGTGGATAGCGAATTCGATGTTGCGATTCTAACTTTATTGCTGCCATCCACATTGGCCACCCATAACTCGCTGCGGCCGTTCGAAGGTGCCGTGATATACGAAACCCGCTTCCCATCGGGGGAGATGACCGGTTGCGTTGCATTTTCCGAAGCGATATCCACGGATTGCTTGGAGCGGACATTGTAAGTGGTCAATAATCCCGAAGCCTTCCCGTTGACGAAATAAATGCCTTTGCCGCCTGGATCGCGCATGGGCGAAGAATCGGGTCCGGTGCCGAAAGTAATCTGCGTCATCGTTTTAGTTTTCAAATCGTATTGCCAGAGGTTATTCAGCCCGTTCACCGTGCGGCTAAGCAATAGTGATTTTCCAGGCTCGCCCCAGGCCGCGTCATGCAGATTCGCTGAAAGTTCACCCAGATCGTCTGCGGACTTCCGCCCCAGATCCACGTCGTAGACGTGAAGTTGGTCTTCGGTCTCTGAAACAACATTGGAATTTAGCACCAATAAGTGATTGCCGTTGGGATAGGGCAGAATCCTCCGCGGAGGCAAGGTTTTTGCACCGAAGCTATAGACCTCTTCTTCACCCAGGCCCGATTTGTCTGTGCGGAAGATTGCTCGCGTTGCGAACTTGATGTAAAAAATTGATCCGCCATCTGGCGAAGGTACCAGAGAACCACCGGCGATGACTCGCTTGGGATTTCCCCCGAGTGTGGGCACCGCCCAGCCTTCGCGACCAACGACGCTCCGCACATAATAAATTTCCGTGCCGTCAGGAGAAAAGCTGTCGATGGCCTTGTCGCCTTCATCCTTCGTGAGCTGCAGCGGCTCGCCGCCCGAAATCAGCATAACAAACACCTGGCCCACACCATCCACCGGAGAGCTGAACGCCACAGTGTGCCCATCCGGAGAGAGCCTCGCTCCATCCATCGGCTTGTTCCAATGGCTGATTTGGGTGACTTTCGCGGGGCCGCTTGGCGCGGTAGAGGCACTCTTGAAATGATAGAGAGCGAAGCCAACCGCTGCCAGTAGAACAGCCACGCCCTCGACGATGTATTTCGTGCGCGACGGTTTCGCAGCAGGCTGCACCGCCGTGACGCTGGCAGAGATGCCCGCCACTTCGGGAGCCCCTGGCGCTTCCGCCGCCCGCGTCCCCGTCGCTGAAATTCGGCCCGAACCCGTGTCCCGCTTAAGCCGCTTCAATTCGGCTCTTAGGTCCGCGGCATGCTGATAGCGCAGATCGCGATCCTTTTCGAGCCCGCGGTTGATAATCTCTTCGAGCTTCGGTGGAACGTCCGGGTTCAGGCGGACTGGAGCCACGGGAGCGCGGTTCAGAATCGCGTCGGTAATCACACCCGACGTATCCCCGCGAAAGGGCAGGGCGCCTGTCGCCATCTCGTAGAGGACTACGCCAAACGAAAAAAGGTCGGTCCGTCCATCCAGCTCTTTCCCCCGCACTTGCTCCGGCGACATATAGGCCACGGTGCCGACTGTCGTACCGGGGCTGGTAAGCAGCTCCTCGCCGGCAACCGTGGGCATTGTAGAAACGCCGATCCCTTGCGCAATACGGGGCGATGAGATTACCTTCGCCAACCCGAAGTCCAGAATCTTGGCGTGGCCGCGTTTCGTCACAAAAATGTTTGCAGGCTTGATGTCCCTGTGGACCACTCCTTCGGCGTGGGCCGCTTCGAGCCCATCCGCTACCTGGATGCCTAGGTCCAGGATGGTTTCGATTTCCATCGGACGGCCGCCGATGGAGTGCTTCAGCGTCATACCATCCAAGTACTCCATGGCAATGAAGGCCAGGCCCTTCTCTTCTCCAATCTCGTAAACGGTGCAGATGTTCGGGTGATTCAACGCCGACGCGGCCTGGGCTTCCCGCCGGAATCGTTCGAGCGTCTGCGCATCTCGCGCCACCTCGTCCGGCAGAAACTTGAGCGCGACGAACCGGCGCAGGCTTGTGTCTTCGGCCTTGTACACCACGCCCATGCCACCACCACCGAGTTTCTCGATGATGCGGTAGTGGGAAATCGTGCGGCCGAGAATAGATGCGGAGTCAGTCACTTTCCGTGCATCTTACCCCTGCTTCCAGATAACTGTCGAGAACAGGGATTATCACTACCTATCTCAGTCTGAGATTGCTGGTGGTAAGCGGATTTCGCAACAGTAATCCTGTCCGGAACTCCGCTGCGTTGTCCGTCGCCAGGTCGAAAGGAAAGCCCATGACAGTTGAACGGTCGGCTTGAGCGTTAACATTTCCATTTCCATGTCAAACGACCGAATTTATGGCTCCTACGATGCTCCACAGCAACGTCAGTAGAACGCAGACGATTCCGAGGAGTGGTTTGCGCTTGCGTCCCAGCCAAAACGCAGCGATGGAGCACCCGAACATCACAACGAAGTTAGCGTCGATAGTCACGAAGCGAGACGTACCGTAGGACTCGCCAAAAACTGATGGGAACATCATGCATAACAACAGCCACACATAACTACAGGTTGGACTGATAAGCAAAACAATCTCAAGCCGGGCAACAGGCCGAGAACTGACACAATCGCCCCACAAATAAACGAGGAGCGGCACTGGCACGAACGCCAGCGCTAGGATGACCCAAGATGGTGCGAAGAGGATTTCTCAACATCTATCGTGCGCGAGCCCTCTCGTAGTTCCATGTGCGGCAATTTGTAGGTAGTTATTTCACCGACGTCTATCGTGCTCTGTATAGTTTTGTTCTCGTTGGTCATGAGACTGGGGACATCCCAACTGCCCTCGGAGTCTAACTCTTCATGCGGATATCCTTGATAAGGCGATTGGGCATAGCCTTGATCATTGGCGGTAGCGCTCTGCTGATGTATTCGATTCATTGGCTCGCTCCGCATCCTCGGGTGGCCTTGGACATGCCCATTTCCCTTTCACCTGGTCGTATCGTGACCGGCAATTTGAACGTCGATTTAGATACTTTGTATTACATCGATATCGAATTTGACCGAGCGACGATGCGGTCCACCGTCAACTGCGAACCGCATTCCGTACTCGCTACTCAGTGGGCGCTGTCTAGCGATGGAGCGGTTATAGAGCGAGGGTCCGGTCCTTGGGAGGACCCGTGGCTAACGATAGGTGACTTTTTTAGTGAAAACGAGCACTACGCCTTCGATGCGACAGTGCTTCCCGGCGCTGATTGCCTGAACGCGGGCAATCCCAGACTCAAAATACAGACTCATCCCTATCCAAGCGATCTGTATACCATTCTCAGTTGGCTCTCAATATGGATCGTAGGTGCCGGGATTGTTCTCGTAGTTCGTCCTCCGTCTTGGATTTCAGCTGAGAAGTCAACGCTCAGAATATTTCCGGAGATGGTTCTGAAAAATGTATTTCCGTTGCAAAGACACCCTCCCATACCGCTGATAAGAGACTTACCGGATTTTGGACTTGTCCTCGGCTCCCTACTCTTCATCTTAATGTTTATTTACATAGTCATTCGGCCGATGACGCCTCATGGCCTGCCAGTGAATATTAGACAGCGAAACGCTCTGGCATGGCATAAGAGTCCTTGGCCAGAGACACTGAGCGTTTACGTAGACGGTAAGGACAGATTTTATTTGAATGGACAACTGATCCCAGCGGACCAATTGCGCATGAGGTTGAGTCAAGAACTTGGGAAGCGAATGGTGTGGACTGTGTATTTTGAGGCCGATGAGCGCAGCACATTTATGTCTGCAATGTATTCATTCGATACCATCCAGGGATTGGGAGCGAAACTAGTGTGGATCACGCCAGACATTCGAGAAGAATTGAACAAGGAGGCAGCCCGCTGATCGATGCGGGTTGAATTTGCTGCCAGAACCTTAGCAAGGGGCCCGGCGGCGGCCAGAACCGTAGCGTTCGGCCAGGTCGGCACCGCACCACGGGCAGAACTTGATGTGAAAGTGGCTGCTTCCTGATAAATCTTGGGGACTCTTTCCCAGAGGTTGGAACTGTACGTAGCAGAAAACTCCTCCCTTTGCTCTGATCACAACGAACGTCTTGAAACCATCTGGTCCCGGAGCATAAATGCGCGATTCAAATTCCGAACAACACCAGTTCAAGTTCATGGCGTGTATGGTACCTCAGGTCGTCTGGCCAAGAACTTCGCGGATAGCTGTCGAGAACAGGGATTATCACTAGCTATCTCAGTCTGAGATAGGTGGTGGGAAGAGGATTTCGCAACACCTATCTGCGTTGGTACATATCCATCACTTCTATAATGAAGTTTCCAATGACCCGATTCGTGCTCTTAAGCGGCCTACTTCAATCCTTCCACCAGATACAGATCAGAGAGAGTGCGACTGTATGAGTACACGTACGACTTCATGTCGGGCGTGAAAAGAATATTGCCGACGTTGTCTACACCTGCTGCATCAGCAGGCATAATTTGCTTCCAGACTTTTCTCTTTCCCGTCGAGATGTCCACCAGAGAGACAACTGTAGGCAAGCCCGTCAGGTTGTGAACACAAATCGAGGCGCCATCACCGCTAAATCCCGCCGTCCGGTCGTCGGATTCGATACTCGGAACGATTCGAGGCTCTCCTCTATCAACTGGAAATAGGTACGTCTTTCCATCTGGACCTAGACCGATAACCTCTTTCCCATCGGGTGATATGTAAACTGCGAATACTGCGCCACCTTCGGGACTAATTGGTCTCGGTTTGCCGCCTTGTACATCCTGAATCCATAGCCGTATAGCGTGTCCCGGTTCGCTTCCTGCAAACACGATCCGCTTACCATCGGGATGCCAATTGGCAGCGGTATGGTCAATCGCATCGTGCGTGATCGTCCTTGGTTCTCCTGTTTTGGTCGGAAGCATAATAATTTGCCCGGGTGAGGCGTGAGTGACGCACAAAGCCCAGTTTCCGTCAGGGGAAAGAGCCAGCGCAACGCCTTCGCCCAAACGGACAGCCGGTGAGCCATCGGTTCCCCTCACATAGACACCGTAGTTCGCGCCGCCCGCCTCTCCGTACTCGCCAAACAGCAACGTCCGGCCGTCTGCGGAAAGATCAGCAGGAAGAGTGGCGTCAAACCAGGACAGCTCTCGTTCTTGCGAATCTCCGTCGATGTGACCTTTCATCTCTGCGCGAGATGTGTCGCGCTTGAGTAATACGCGCCCATCCCGGGAAATATCGAGCAGCGTCAATTCCGCCGGGACCCGGGCGATAAGCCTCTCCTGTCCAGAAAGACTCACAGCCTGTACGGCTCGTTCTATCCCAGTTTTCGTGGCTGCGAACCAGATTTCCTCTCCGCTGGGAGACCATGCCAAACCGTCTGCACTTACCCATCCGCTTGAAAGCGTCTTATGGTTACCTTCTAAATCCACGATCATAACTGACCCTCCGTCATCGGCGGGCACCGGGTGATCGAGGAACGCGATTCGGTCCCCTGTCGGGGACATTCGTACATCCCCGATCCATCCGGGAGTCTTGTAGAGCGGTTTCCCTATCGGAAACTCGAGTTGGCCAAAGCCATTTTGCCGCCGGGCAATCGCTAAGCTCGAACCGTCCTTTGACCAATCAGCCCAATTGACCTGATCGAGAATCTCGCGCGGTGCGCCGCCCGCCAGTGGCAACCGCGCCAGCGTTCCGAATTGCTGGAACGCCCCAGACCGAGTTCGTAACGAGACTGCCATTTCCCCGGTTGAGGACATTCCTAAGATATGCACCCCGGAATGCCCGAGCGGCATTGATTCGGGATTGTCGGGACGCGTTGAGTAAAGCCCGATCGGTTGCCCTTCCCACCCTGCGCTGTAAATCACCGACTGCCCATCCGGCACAAATCGCGCGCCAAACACTGTGCCACGGCGAAATGTAAGTTGATGATAGACCGGCTGCGAGGTTTGCCCCTGGCGCTTGGCGGTGAATATTCCTCCTCCCCATCCCACGGCAAGCGCGACCGCCGCTGTGAGCGCCAGGGAAATCCATTGTCGCTTTGACGGAGGTTCTCCCTTCGGGATCGGATTCACGGAACCCGAAGACCCCGAACCCGTCGTCGTTCGGCCCGACTCCCTCTCCCTCTTCAATCGTTTCAGGTCTGCTCGAAGCTCAGCCGCTGTCTGGCAGCGCAGCTCGGGATCCTTCTCCAATGCCTTCGACAGGATCAGTTCGAATTCCACCGGCAGTTCTGGGTTAATTCGCAAAGGTGGTGCAGGTGGACGGTTAAGAATGGCTTCAGAAATCACGCCGGAAGTTGTCCCAGTGAACGCCTGGCGTCCGGTCGCCATCTCGTAGAGTACCGCGCCAAAGCTGAACAGGTCCGAGCGTGCGTCCAACTCGCCTCCACGCACCTGCTCAGGCGACATGTACGCCACCGTCCCCACAGCCGTGCCTGGACTGGTCAAGAGTAGCTCCGCCGCCACCGTCGGCAGAGCTGAGGTCCCCACACCGACACCCACACGCTCTGGTGCTAACTTCGCCAAGCCGAAATCGAGCACTTTGGCTTGCAGTCGCCTGGTCACAAAAATATTCGCAGGCTTGATGTCGCGGTGAATGATCCCCTTTGCATGGGCGGCATCAAGAGCATCGGCTATTTGGATTCCGAGATCGAGCACCTGCTCAAAATTGAGCGGCTTTTCTGTTATCCGGTGCTTGAGTGTCTGCCCCTCAAGCATCTCCATGGCGATGAATGGCGCCTGTTCTCCATCCATACTCGCCATGTCAATTTCATAGATCGTACAGATGTTCGGATGATTTAGTGCCGACGCGGCGCGCGCTTCGCGCTGGAATCGTTCCAGCGTTGCATGGTCTTTCGAGAATCCCTCTGGTAGGAATTTCAGCGCTACCATCCGGCCAAGTTTTGTGTCCTCTGCCTTGTAGACTACACCCATGCCTCCGCCGCCCAATTTTTCGAGGACGCGATAGTGGGACACCGTTCGACCGATGATGGACGAGGGATCAGTCACTTTGCGTGCATCTTACGCCCGCGTGCAGATAACTGTCGAGAACAGGGATTATCACTAGCTATCTCACTGTGAGATAGGTGGTGCGAAGCGGATTTCTCAACATCTACCCCAGATCGGGAGTCTTCGAATTAGAGCCGGTGCCCCAAAATCCAGCTGTCGGCATAATTAATTCAACCGCAACCTGCGTTTTACCCATGAAGCTGGGGCCCAAGCTGGTGACTCGGCAGAGTAATTCCTCTCCCAGATTTGGGTTCTCAAGACGGATTATCTGATCAACCTCTACTGAAGCCGCGAGAAGTATTAGCGCCCCGTGTTCATTCACAATTACGGTATGCGTCGCTTCTGATATGAACCGTTTATTAGAATCTTGGAATCGAACCACCACGGGGACCCTCGCTTTGACACGTTTGCTCCGGCGACGATTCTCGGACCACAAGTCGGTAGAAGGTAGGTCGGCCACCGGGGGAACGTAACAAGACTGCATCGGATACTCAAGTTTCAGATTCGGCCATGCCCCGGGAGGCACTGCTATCCAGGACGAATCTGCGTTGCGTGGAGAACCACAGAGCTATTTCACCGGGCCGAGGTAATGATCGAGCCAGTCGAGTACTTCCTTGAAGAATGGCGTGGGGGGAAGTCCGTGCCCTGATTCCAGGACCACGTGGCGCTTGTCTGCGGGAGCAGTGCCGAAGAGCCGGAAGAGAGGCTCCTGCGACGTCTGAAGCGGCGCCACATAATCGTACCGCCCGTTGATCATGAGCACGGGAATCTTCACGTGCGGCGCGAAATTCACCAAGCTCGCTTCCGGCCGCGGCTTCCAGCGAGAAGGGAGGCCACCACTCGCCAGCACTGCGACTCTAAAGCGGGTCTCGACCGCTAATGCGATCACTGCCTCCGCGGCACCCCAGCTGAAACCGTAGTACGCCAAGCGGCTGGTATCGAGTTCGGGGCGCGTTTCCAGGTAATCAATGGAACGCCGGACATCTTTCACTTGCTCGACGATTAGATCGCGGTCGGCAATGGTGCCGCGTTCCGGGAGCTTTTCAAAGCGCTCAAACGTGCCTTTGTATTCAGTGAACATCACGGCGCGTCCGCTCTTGATCAGAAAATCGACCGCGTACAAGTGGACGTCACTGAAGGGGCGCGCAGTTCGCGCGTCCGAGCCGGGGAAGAAAACAATCGTTTGATACGGAGGCGAGGCGTTCTTCGGCAGGAACAGGTTCGCGATGACACGCTCGTTGCCGTAGGCAGCATTGAAAGTGACGCGCTGGCGCCGCCAGTTCGGGGAGCTGTTGTCCTCGGATTCAATCTTGGCGTCGAGCGGCGAGCGGTCGTAGGAATACATATCCTTGTAAATGCGAAAAGTAGAATCAGGGACCGGCTTGAGTTCCGCGGTCTCGAGAAAATTGAAAACGGCCACCGGCGCAGACATTTTTTCGTCCGACGTCGCGTGCAGATATTTCACGAGCCGGAAGCCGTTCGTCGGGGATCGATCGAAGGGCACCCGAGCATCAGGTGTCTGATACATGTAAAGTGGTTCGGTGGAAGCGCCGCCAAGAATATAGCGCCGGTCACCGTTGGCGTTGATACACCATTCCTTCACATTGCCAGCCATGTCGTAGGTTCCGAAGGGTCCGAGTCCCGGATAGCTGCCGACCTGCGACGGGCCTTTTCCGGAGAAGTTGCTTACCTGCAGAATTTCCGCATCACTGTTCATGGTGGAGGCGCGATACCAGTGGTAAACCGTCGGCAGATTTTTCCCGGAAAAATCCGCGTAGGCCACAGCTTCATACCAACTCACGCCGCTCACGGGATAATCCTCCTGCCCGGCAGGATAGCTGCCCACCTCCCATCCGGATGGCCCTTGACGATCCGTCTTATCCACAAGGAGCGTCATGGCCTGCTCAAAGCTGAGCGAACTGCCATCTTTCACGAAAGGGAATTTCCAGTATTGAGGATTACGATAGCCTCCGGCGTCGATGAATTTCTTGAAGTCGCGGTTTGTGACTTCGTACTTGTCGATCAGGAAATCGTCCAGATGCGTCGTGCCGCCGGCAACCTCAACATCGCCTGCCGGCACGTGAACCATCTGCGCCGGAAGACTTCCCACAGTATCAAGGACGAGATTGTCACTTTCATCGTCAGTTGCCTCGACAGGTTCGTACCCTTCCTTCACGAATTTCATCGCATATTGCGCGTCGAGCAGAGAAAAATTCTCCAGCGGAGTCTTCCCGAGATATGCCCAGTTTCCGTGAACGTCGAGGTAGTCGCGGAAAAATACGTCCGCCCCCGGAGGAGTTGTGCGAATTACCTCTGGCAGGAGATGCTGCGCTTCGAAATTCTTCAGCGCGGGATCCCCCGGTGCGTAACTTTCCGCCTGCCGGACAACCTGGTAGACCGCTACTCCCTTCCGGTCCAGCGCCAGCTTCTGAATTTCGGGAATCGCTTGCTCGTGAACCCATCGGACGCGCGAATAATGGCGATAAGCAAGCCCGGCGGTGAGCGCGGCTATGGCGAACAGCGCGAACGTTGTAATTAGAAAGCGTGGCTTGCGCACGGCGCGGGCGATAGGCACCGCGCCGCTCGATTCCACGATGCGCTGCTGCCGAATCCGCTCGAGATCGGCGCGTATCGCAGAGGCGAATTCGTAGCGCTTCTCTCGGTCTTTCTGCAGAGCTTTAGCGATGACGCGCTCCAGTTCCCCTGGAAGCTGCGGATTCACTGGCGAAGGCGGCTGTGGCGTCCGGTTGAGTATCGAATCGAAGACCATCGCGGACGTTTCACCAGGAAAGGGACGCTTGCCGGTGGCCGTCTCGTAAAGAACTGCGCCAAAACTGAAAAGATCCGTGCGCGCATCGAGCGGCTCGCCCCGCGCTTGCTCAGGCGACATGTAAGCGACCGTCCCCACCGCGGCGCCAGGGCTCGTCAGCATTTCCTCCGTCGGTCCGGTTGTAGGAAGAGCCGAGGCCCCGGCAACCTCCGGCACCCGATAGTATTCGTAGGTCAGTTTCGCCAAGCCGAAGTCGAGGATTTTCGCGTGCTCGCGGCGAGTGATGAAAATGTTAGCCGGCTTGATATCGCGATGGACGATGCCCTGGCTGTGAGCCGCGTCCAGCCCATCGGCGATCTGGATGCCAAGGTCGAGCAGAGAATCGACGGGGAGCGTGCCGCTCTCGATGCGGCTCTTCAGAGTTTCACCGTCGAGGAATTCCATCACGATGAAAAGCTGCGCGTCGTGCTCGCTGATCTCGTAAATCGTGCAGATGTTGGGATGGTTGAGTGCGGAGGCAGCGCGAGCTTCCCGCTGAAAACGCTCGATTGCCTGCGCGTCGCGGGCAATTTCCTGGGGCAGAAACTTTAGCGCGACGAAGCGGCCGAGTTTCGTATCTTCGGCCTTGTACACCACACCCATCCCGCCGCCGCCGAGGACTTCGATCACTCGATAGTGGGAAATCGTGCGACCGAGGATGGATGAGGACTCAGGCACTTTGCGTGCATCTTACGCCGGCTTCCAGATAAGTGTCGAGAACATCTCTAACGAAGTCGGCTCCGTCAAGAACGTTTTGTCTTAGTTTTTTATTTTTCTGAGCACACCTGTCTGTCTGCGCAGCAGCGTTTGGTCGATT
>Ga0209525_1000160_pt1 | contig 19165 bp, 12 predicted proteins | sample JacPin_JW_Ref_O1_FD_187958 | JGI IMG/M metagenome (GOLD analysis project Ga0209525, IMG submission 187958) | Forest soil microbial communities from Algoma, Ontario, Canada - Jack Pine, Ontario site 1_JW_Ref_O1 (SPAdes) (version 2) | ecosystem: Environmental > Terrestrial > Soil > Boreal... | reverse complement strand
GGACACGATCAAGGAGTTGCGCACGAAGGAGTTTTTGTTCGCGTAGTCGATCGGACTCCGATACCGTCTCCTAAGTGCCGCCGCAAACGGCGCACCCCCACATGGTCTCGAATGCCGCTTAGCGTCCGTATGCCGCTGACGCCGCCAGGGGTTTGCGGTGGAAGGTGTAGCCGTCGAAGGTTTCGGAGCGGAAGTTGACGTTGGGGGCGCCGAGTTTTTCGGTTTGACTAAGGAAGAGGTATCCGCCCGGCTCAAGGTAGAGGTGCAAGCGCTCGAGTAGAGCTGTGCGCCGGAGGCGCGAAAGGTGAGGCAACACGTCCATGCAGAAGATGCAGTCGAAACGGCCGATGTAGACCGGCTTGGTCAGGTTCATGGTGTTAAAAGTCACCAGGCTGCGCACTCGCGGCTTTACCTGCAGGTTCACGCCATTCGCCTCTCCGTTCTGCGGCGGCTGCGAAGACCGGTTCAAGAGGTCGCCAGACTTTCCGTTCGATGGCTCGCTGAATGAATTTTTCTGCGAAGCATTCGCACTTCCGTTGGGTCCAATTTTTGAAAATGCCGCGCGGATGGTTGCCGGGGGCAGCCCTGCCAGCGCCGACTGCGGATACATGCCGCGCTCGGCAATTTTGATTGAGGACGCGAGCAAATCGCTGCCCACGATATGGATGGAAAACTCTTTTCCAGGTTGGAGCGTGCCCGGCTGCGAAAAAATTGTGCCCGAGGCGGAACTGGGTAAGTCGACGATGCCGCCATTGCGGCTGGCCGCGGACTTCGCACCGCTCGATCCGTTGGAGCCTCCATTGCCGTTGCCCGAGTTCGCGGCATTCGTGGTGCTATTTCCACTGGCGTTGCCGATGTTGCCGGCAAGCGCGGCGCATGCGGCCATGGCAATCGAATACGCTTCTTCGCCGGTCGAGCAACCCGCGCTCCACATGCGGAGCGTGGCAGGATTGTCCGGCGACTTGCGGGCAAATAGTTGAGGCAACACCTGACGAGTCAGCGCATTCATCGCACCGGGATGGCGGAAGAATCCGGTATCGGTGTTCACTACCCCATCCAGAAAATGCGGCAAGCATGTGGAATCCTGATCGGTCGAGCGCAGCCGCTCAAGTACGGCAGCCACAGAATCTAATTCCTGAGACTCGAGATATCCCGCGACATGCGCGGCCAGCGCGCTGTTGGGACAATCGAGCAGGATTCCGGCCTGGCGCTCGACCAGCAGGCGCAGATCAGAGAGCTCGTGCTCGAGGATGGTGCCGCCGGCGGTCAGTCTGTGCATGGGTTCTCGGTTCAGTTCTCAGTTCTCAGTTTCTGGTTTCCAGTTGCTCGATTTTCCTGTTCAATGCGAACTGCCTGCGGCAGCCATGTATAACTTTCCGGAATCTTTTCCTGCTTCTCGCGCGGCAACATTCATTTCTTTTTCCAGCGAAGAAAAACGCTGCAGAACTTCGTGGATACGCAGCGTCATATTCCGAACGGTTTCGAGCTGGGCGCGAGCCTGCGCTGAGAGGCTTCCGGGTTCGAGCAGCAGGAGATCAGAATTTCCCAGCACCGAGGTGAGCGCGTTGTTGAGGCCGTGGCGCATCTCGAGAATGTAGCGGCCCAGGGTCGCCTCGCGATCCAACTGGGCACAGGCAAGTTCGGCGACCCGGGCGCGAGCTTCGGCGCGGGAACGGTGCACGGCCTCGCAGGCGGCCGGAACCAGAATTTCAAGCCAGTTTTCCGCGCGCAGAATGGAGACTCGCGGCCACCGCCGGTGCACCAGCTCGGCGGTTTCGGAATCCTGACAAACGCAGAAAATTGGCTGCCTTGCGGAATGCAGAGGCTCGAGAACGACGGACAACAACTCGCGGCGCAATTCGCCGACGATCGCGATGTCGAAGGAGTCGACCGCGAAGCGTGGCCACAGATCGCCGCTCAGCATGGTAAAAGTCGGGACGCTGCGCTCCATCTGCCAGCGCGCCGTGACTCGTCGAGAGAAATCGACCTCGTCGGAGATGATCAGTACAGTGGGTTGATCCACGTTCCTTGTTCCTTACCTTTGGCGGTTCAGTTTCGCGCGCTGGGCTTCTGCAACCAGATCTGCGTTCCTGTTGATAAACTATTTCTTGCCGGTTGGTCCCGACCCGGGCTCTGCATCCCAGTCCTGGTCGGTGGAGACTTCGAACTCCGGACCATCGTCGCTGGGAACGGAAAATCGGGCCTGGGGTTTGGCCGCCGGAGCGGTCACGGGCGCCGCGGGCTGAGTCGTGGCTGCAGGCTTGACCGGCGCGGTGGTTTTCGCAACGGCTGGCTTGACTGCCGCGCTCGAAACGGCCGAGGTTGGCGCACCAGCAGCCGCTTTGGCAGCAAACGCTTTCGGCGCCGGCACCCCGGCTGGCGCAGTCTTTGCTGGAGCCGGAGCCGCTGCAACTTTCGCCGCAGGCGTGGCCTCTGCTGGCGCAGCGACTTTCGCGGGCGCTGGCTTTCCAATCACGATTTTGCCTGGTACTGGTGCTGAATCTTTCTTTTCGGCCTCCGGCGCTTTGCCGCGTCCCAGCGCGTAATCCACCGATGCGCGCAGGTCCACGAGCATGCGCAACGGCGTACCGGAAGAATATTCTGCCTGGAACATCACTTTCCATGACTGGCAGATGATTCGTAGCCTTGCGACCGGCTCCTGCGCGGAGAACTGCGCCCGCCGGCAATCGATGGCTTCGATCCCCTTGGCATCAAGATCGTTGAGGCCGTCGAGAATAGCGTTGAGATCGTTGTGCATGAGGCGGAAGAATGTGCGCCGCATGAGATATCCAAAACGGGTGAAGGCCACCAGGGCAATCGGCAGATAAAACAGGTCGCCCGCTTGCGTCTTGGCTTTGCGGCCCTGTTCGAGGATGCCACCATGCAAAAGCTGATCGAGACTCTTGCATTTACGCGCGCCTTCGAGAACCCGATCCAGGGCATTCAGCCACAACGGAGTCTTCAGATCCACGTCGCCCAGCGCCGGTTGCAGGTGCTGAGCCACCAGGGCGAGATCCACATCGTTGTCTTCGAGTTCGCCCGGCGCGACTGTGCTGAAGTACTGCACCAGGAGAAAGTCGATCTTGTCGCGAGCCGCATCGGTCCGGGTGGGACTGGCAAGAAAGTGGCGAAGCAGTTCCAGAAGCCCATCCTGATCGGCGAGGGGACTGGTCTGCAGAAACTGGCGCAGTTGATGGACCTGGACGCGCTGGTCCATTTCCTCGAGCCATTGCGTGGCCTGCTCGACCGATTCGCGGCCGGGCGTGTCAGCGCCCGTTTCCAGATCGGCACAAGGCTGCACCTCGATGACGAATTCGCGCGCGATTTCAAAATAGATAGGGTAGAGCCGGCGGGCAGATGCCCACTGGGCGGCAAGGTCTGGTGCTGGCGATGTTGTCATGATTTCACGATCCAGTTGGGCACTTCTCCAATAAAGCGGGCCGCGACGACTGTCTTGCCCGGATGGTATTGCACGGCCACGACCGCCGCTTCGACATCCAAAGAGCCATCGGAGTTGCGCAGGCGCAGTACGTCGGCAAACTCCAGAGGCGTGGCGCAGGCGAACAAAACTTCTCGCGGAGTGCCAAATTCGATGACGGTACTTTCGGTGAAGGGACGCGCATTGGAGCCAGGCTCACCGCCCCGCGCCAATTGCACCGGGATGCGTACTGGAGCAGCTTCCGGAAAAAAGCGGGCCAGCCCGGCTACTGTACCGGCACCCTGCGCCCCGCGCGCTGCTGCTGTGGCTTGTTGCGCCAAAGCGTTCGCCCCCTTTTGCCGCGAGTCCGCTTAGAAATGCGGTCGGGCTCCCCTCTTCCCGGTTAGGAAGAGCTTGGGGGAGCCGACAATCCGCGGTTACGTAGAGTACAGGAGCAAGGTGGGAACCAAAGCAGCGAACGAAAGGTCTAGCACCATGGCCAGTGCATTTTCAGTAAGTTAGGGAGAAACGGAATTTCCACCAGAGGACGGGCTTCAAGTCATCGTCTCAATTTGAAACATCTTGAAAACATCCGTCTCACTGCAGCCTTGATGGTCACGAGTGTGGCGAGAAAGCAAGAAGAGTGTACAATTGCCGGCCATACCCCCCGGTGGTCGTCTGTTAGGCTCTCTTTTCGATGAACGACACACCAGAATTCACCAGGACTACGAGCCCGCAGCCGGATTTAACCGGTACCACACTCGGTCGCCTCCGCGTAACTGCTCGCCTCGGGGCCGGTGGCATGGGCGAGGTCTGGCGCGCCGAAGATCCGAAACTCCGGCGCACCGTCGCCATCAAGCGAGTTTCAATTCGTGGAAGGGGCGGTCCCGACGAGGCGGCTCGCCTGCTCCGCGAGGGGCAGCGCCTTTCGGCGCTAAACCACCCCAACATTGCCAGCGTGTATGACGTCCTGGAACAGGACGGCGAAATCTTCCTGGTCATGGAGTACGTGGAAGGGCAAACGTTGCGGCAGCGCATGGATCAGCCCATCAACATCAATCAATTTTTCGACATCGCCATCCAGTGCGCCGATGCGCTCACGGCCGCGCACGAGAGAGGCATTCTGCACAGCGACATCAAACCCGAGAACGTGATGCTCACGGACTCCGGACAGGTCAAATTGCTCGATTTCGGGGTGGCACGCCGTCTTGTCGCTGCCGGCGCGAGTGACGGCGCGGGCACGCAGACGCTCTCCACATTGGCCACCGTTGGCGGAACCCCGACCTACATGGCCCCGGAAGTCCTGTTGGGAAGTCTGCCCGACTTCCGCGCCGACGTGTTTTCGCTGGGCGTGGTGCTTTACGAAATGCTCGGAGGCCGCCATCCTTTTCTCGGATCCACCGCCACAGCCATCGCGATGCAAATCGTACAGCAGGAGGCGACTCCGCTCGACAAGCTCAGCCGCTCCGTTCCGCCACCGCTTGCTCTGATCGTCGCCAAGGCGCTGCAAAAGAAACCGGACAAGCGCTATCAGAGTCCGCGCGAACTGGCGGCAGACCTGCGCGCGGTGCGATTCGGATCGCGGCCGCAAATTTCCACCTCCCGCAGCTTTCTCGGACAGCAAAACTGGAAGGTTTCGCTCTTCGGAGGCCTGGCGGCCGCGCTGGTACTCACGGCGGTTTTTGTGGTCCGCCATCGCGAGCAGATTTTTCATGGCTCACGCTCCGCCGCATCGCCGGCCGTGAAGACCCGGCCATCGGTGGCCGTGCTCGGTTTCAAGAATCTTACGGACCGGGCCGACAAGGCGTGGCTCTCGACCGCGCTGGCCGAGATGCTGAGCGCCGAACTCGCATCCGGAGGGCAGTTGCGCCTGATCTCAGGGGAACAGATCGCCCGCGCCAGCAAAGATGTTCCATGGAGCCTGACCGACACCCCGAAGGATTCCGTGCCGCGCCTGCGGGCGAACCTGGATACCGATTACGTCACGACCGGCTCCTACGCCGTGGTTGGCGAGGGAGACAAAAGCCAGATCCGGCTCGATTTCCGGCTGGAGGAAACCACCGCAGGCGACACCGTTGCGGAAGAAGCTGTGTCGGGCGGCGAAGCGGACTTGTTCGAACTGGTTTCACAGATTGGCGCGCGCATGCGGGAACACCTGGGAGCGGGCCAGGTCACGAGCGCTCAGGCCACCCAGGTGCGGGCTTCGCTGCCCGCGGATCCCAAGGCGGCTCGGCTTTATTCCGAGGGCCTGAACAAACTTCGGGCATTCGAAACGCTGGCGGCCCGCGATCTGTTGACGCAGGCTGTGGAGGCTGATCCGCAATCGCCGCAGACCCACGCGGCCCTCAGCGGAGCCTTGCTGGAGCTTGGTTATGACAACACCGCCAAAGATGAGGCGCAACGAGCCTTCCAGCTTTCCACCAACCTCAGCAACGAAGAACGTTTGTGGATGGAAGCGCAATACCGCGATCTGAACAACGAGAATGCAAAGGCGATACAGATCGTCCGCACTCTGGCTGACCTCTATCCTGACAGTCTGGCTTATGGTCTGCGCCTGGCTTCTCTTCAGGATTCGGGCGGTGACCCTAGGGGAGCATTCGCTACGCTGGAGGGCTTACGCAAGCTTCCGTCGCCCGCGGGAGACGACCCACGGATTGACCTGGCAGAAGCTACCGCAGCCGAAGCGCTTGGAGATTTCAAGCGCGAGCAGGAAATATCGGCCGCGGCTGCCCAGAAGGGAGAAGCGCGGGGGATTCGTCTGGTAGTTGCACAGGCGAATTTGTACGAAAGCACGGCCTTACACCAACTCGGAGACGGCGACCGTGCCAGCGCCGCACTGGATAAGGCAAAGGTTTTGTTTGCGGCCGGCGGGGATCTCAAGCACTCAGGCATGACGCTGGTCTGGTCCGCTGATTTCCTGAAAGCCAAAGGGGATTTGGTGGGGGCACGCAAGCAGGCGGAAGAAGCGTTGGTAGTTTTTCACCAGATCGGCAACCCGCTCTATGCCGGGCAAGCGCTGAACGAGATCGGCAATATACTCGCCAACGAGGGAAAGCTTGCGGAGGCAAAAAGCTACTATGAGCAGGCCCTGCACAATTATCGCGAGGCTGACTACAAGACAACCATCGGGGATGAACTGGCGAATATCGGAGAGGTTCTGGAACGCCTGGCCGATTTTGCCGGGGCCCGAAAGAATCTGGAAGAGGCTGTGCGAATTTTCGACGAGGGTGGCGACAAGGCCTCAACCGGCATCGGCGAGATCAAACTGGGAGACGTTCTGGAGGAACAGGGCGACCTGCCAGAAGCCAGAACACACTTTGAACGCGCGGTGCAGCTGGAAACAGAAACTGGGTATAAATCCGCGCTGGCCGCAGCTCTGTACGCTCTGGCCGATGTTCTCATTGAAGAAGACGATCTGAAGCTGGCAAATGAGAAGAGCGACCAGGCGCTGGCCCTGCGCAGAGACCTCAAGCGACCTTTACCGTTGTCTGGAAGCTTGCTGCAGGCGGCCGAGATATCGCTGGAAGAAGGTAAGCTCGCCGACTCCGAGAAATTCGCCGGTGACGCGTGGCATCAACTGGAAGGAACATCTTACCCGGCGCGTTCCGCCGAGGTACAGTCGCTAATGGCACTGGCGCTGCTGGCGCAGAATAAACAGTCCGAAGCGCGCGATGCGGCCCAGCAGGCAGCGACATTTGCCGCCAAAGCGAGCGACAGCAATCCCAAATACGATGCTATGCTGGCAGCCGCCCGTGTGGACTTGGCTGCGAAACAATTTGCCGAGTCCCGCAAGCGACTGGCGCCCATTGTTTCCCAGCCGCGCAAGGCCGTCTCCGCGCCGTACTGGTTCGAGGCGCGTTTGACGCTGGGCGAAATCGGATTGAAGTCAGGTCAGACCGGGACCGCTCGGACGCAGCTCGCCTCGCTCGAAAAGGAAGCCCGCGACAAGAAGTTTCTCCGGATTGCGCGGAAAGCTGAGGAGCTCCTGGCGCCGGCACCCCATTAAGGGGTTGCGCCTCGCTTAATGCTGTTTCTGGTATTCCAGTTTCTAGTTTCTAAAAGACCAGAAACAATTCAGGCGAGCTTTCACTCGAAACCGGAAACTAGTTCGCCGCACCGCGGTCACTGCAGGGTGTGGCTCGAAGAGTCCGATCCACTTCCGATGATGTTGTAGCGCTTGAGTTTACGGTAGAGCGTCGCGCGGCTGATACCGAGCATTCGGCCGGCCAGGGCTTTATCGCCATTCACCTGCTCGAACACACGCTGGATGGTGGCGCGTTCAATGTCTTCAAGGTCAGTGGTCGAAAGCGGAGACTGCGGAGATTCAGGCACGGGCACCGAGCCACTGCCAGAATCGAGATCGGCGGGATCGTGGCCCGAACCCGCTAGCAACGCCGTTGCCTCGGCAATCGCCGGGGGAAGATCCCCGGAATCAATGATGTGGCCGTTGCCCAGCGCGACGGCGCGCTCCACGCAATTCTCCAGTTCACGCACGTTGCCGGGCCAGTCGTATTGCATCAGGGCCTTCATGGCGGCGTTTGAAACGCGCAACTCCGATCCGGGCGCGTAGCGCTCCAGGAACCAGTGCACCAGCATGGGAGTATCGCTGCGGCGTTCGCGCAGCGCGGGAACGTGCAGCGTAACCACGTTGAGACGAAAATACAGATCTTTGCGGAAAGTGCCCACCTTGTAGGCCGCTTCCAGATCGCGATTCGTGGCCGCGATGACCCGCACATCCACTTTAATCCGCTGGTTGCTGCCCACCGGACGCACTTCCTTTTCCTGCAACACGCGCAGCAGCTTGGCCTGCAATTCGAGAGGCAGTTCGCCAATTTCGTCGAGGAAAATGGTGCCGCCATCGGCCGCCTGGAATAATCCCTGTTTCGATTTCAGAGCGCCGGTAAAGGCTCCCTTTTCATAGCCGAAGAGCTCGCTTTCAATCAGCGTCGGAACCAGCGATCCGCAATCGACCGCGACAAAAGGGAGCGCCGCAAAGGCGCCGCGAAAGTGCATGGCACGGGCCACTAACTCTTTGCCAGTCCCACTCTCGCCAAAAATCAGCACCGGAGTGCGCGTGTCTTTCAGGCGGGAGACCATGCGCATCACTTCCTGAATTTTGGCGGACGACCCCACGATGCCGTGTACTGCGGTCTCGGAATCCATGCGCTGGCGCAGGAATTCGTTCTCCTCCACCAGCCGAATCTTTTCCGCCATGCGCCGCAGAAAAAGTCGCAACTCCTCCAGCGGTGAAAACGGCTTGGTGATGTAGTCATACGCGCCCAGTTTCATGGCCTGGACCGCGGTTTCGATCGATCCGTGTCCGGTCATGAGCGCGACTTCGGTGCGCGGCAGCAACTTCTTTACTCTTTCGAGAAACTCCAGCCCAGACATGAGCGGCATCACCATGTCGGTCAGCACCATGTGCGCCGGCTGTTCTTCGAGCAGGGCCAGCGCCGAGTCGCCGCTTTCGGCCTCCATGCAGATGAAGCCCAGAGCTTCACCCACCGTAACGCAAAGCTTGCGAATGCTCTGCTCGTCGTCGACGATGAGCAGCCGAATCTTTAATTCGTCCCTACTCATGCCACTCTGATTGATACTCTTATTCAAGCCACTGCTCACTGCGCTCTCCCTAACGTCCTTGAAACGACGTCGATAAATTGCTGCACGCGAAAAGGTTTTTCCACGCAGGGCGCCCCGGTCTGGCGCAGCGTGGCCACGGTTTCTTCATTGGCAATGTCGCCGGTGATGAACACAATTCTTGAAACCAAATCTGGACGGTGCTGCGCCACCCAGGCGTGCACCTGAGCTCCGTCCACGCCGCCGGGTGTCCGCATATCGGAAACAATGCCGAGAAAGCTGCCATTCTCGAGCAGGGGCAAGGCTTGCGCGCCGGAATCGCAGCACACCACCGGATATCCGCTGCGCTCGAGCGCGGCTTGCACGTAGGCCATGACGGCTGGTTCGTCTTCGATCAGCAGGACTGGCAGGAGAGCGGGTTGAAACGCGGGTAGGCTCATGTGGGTTTAGCTCCTGCGGCCGCGCCGGCAGAGGCAGTGCGGACCGTTGCGGGAAGTCGGACGATAAACGTGGCGCCCTGTCCGCCGGTGTTGTTGTGGCACAAAATCTCGCCGCCGTGCTCCTTGACGATGCCATAACAGATGCTCAAACCGAGGCCGGTCCCCTTGCCAACCTCTTTGGTCGTAAAGAAGGGGTCGAAAATGCGATCCGGCTGCGTGATCCCGGCGCCGTTGTCGGCGAACGAGACCTCGACCATCTCCCCGAACTTGGCGGTCATGATCTCGATGCGCGCCGGACGCCCCACTTCGTGAGCGGCGTCATAGGCGTTATTCAGAATATTCAGGAACACTTGCTGCAACTGGTGCGCGTCACCAATCACGTCAGGCAAACCTTCGTCGAGGTGCTCGATCACTTCGATGCCGTGGCTGGTGAAATCGTAAGAACGCAGCTGGATGGTGCGCCGCAGCACCGAATTCAACTGCACTGGATTGCGTTGCGGCGGCATCTGGCGCGCGAAGCTCAACAGGTTCTGCACAATTTGCTTGGTACGCTGCGCCTCCTGCAGAATGATGCGTAAATCCTTGCGCACGTTTTCCGTCAGGTCCGGATTCTCCATCAGCAGGTCGGCGAACCCCAGAATCGCGGTGAGCGGATTGTTCACTTCGTGCGCCACCCCGGAAACCAGTTGCCCCACCGCCGCCATCTTCTCCGAATGCATCAATTTGCCGCGCAGCACCGCCGAATCTGTAATGTCGGTGAGCACCGCGACAATACTCACCACGTTGCCCTGCTCGTCGCGCATGGGACTGAGATTGGCCGAGAATTGCCCGGAAGCGCCGCTTCCCCGCACGATCTGCAATTCCAGGTTGTCCACCTGCTGGCCCTCGAGCGTATTGCGGATGGCCTCGGCCAGCGGAGCCACGAATCCCGGCGCGGCCAAAGCCACCAAAGGACGGCCCAGCACGTCGCGTTGCTCAAAGCCCGCTTCACTCCAGCGCCGATTGGCGTAACTGATCAATCCCGCAGTGTCGGCAACCAGAATCAGGCTCTGCGTGTTGTTGAGAATCTTGCCGGAGAAATCCCGCTCGCGGTGCAGCTCTGACTGGTAGGCGCGCAACCCAGTCACATCGAGCATCAGACCGCGAATCTGCGTCAGCTGGCCTTGAGTGTCGTACAGGCCAAAGGCATTGATCAACACATGGACCGGCAGGCCATTCTTGCGCCGCAGGGTTGCTTCAAAATTCCGCAGGTGCCCGTGCTCCTTCATTACTTCGGCATGCTGCAGGTTCTGGTCGGGAGAAAAATACAGCTGCGACGGAATATCGATCTGCAGCAGCTCTTCGCGGCTCGCATAGCCCAGCATCCGCACCATGGCATCGTTGACTTCGATAAAGCGGCCCGCCGGCGTGCTGAAGAACAGTCCTTCCTGAATGTTGTCGAACAACTCGCGGTAACGGCGCTCCGCCTCTCTCCGGTCGGTGATGTCCTTCAGGACGTGAATGGTCTGCACCCCCTCGCTTGACGTCCCCTGCACCCGCGAAGTCGAGACCAGATAGGTGTGGTCGAACACCGGATGCACAAATTCATCGCTGTCATTCGCGATCGACCGGCAGAAGGGGCATGAGTAAGAAGCCACGTCGCCGGTGAGCGCCATGAGAGCGCGCATATTGACCCCGATCAGTTCGCTGGGAGTCACGCCGATCATGGAGGCCAGAGAGCGATTCACGCGCAGCACATTGTCCGCTTCGTCATGCGCCACGATGAAGTCGGTGATGGCATCGAAAATTTCCAGCCAGTGATGGTTGGCCTGCTCCACGGCCGTAAACAGGCGAGCATTCTCGAGAGCCATCGCGGCGTGGCTGGCCATGGCTTCGAGGAAAATGCGATCTTCCTGCGTCAGGGGACGCGGCCGCCCGGCCAGGCAAAGCATTCCTGCCAGTTCGCCTTTCGCTCCCACTTCTGCTCTTAACCCCGCGCCGCCGCTGGACTTAACTTCGGCCCTCACTTCGGCACGCGGTTCGGCCTTCAGTTCCGCCTTCGATTCAGGATGGGCGCCCGATTTAAGTTCCTTCTTCAATCCCAGTTCGTTCTTCGATCTGAGAATCCGCACCACCGTGCATTCGCCCCAGCCCGTGCCCGAGGCAACTTCGGCACCCAGCAGGTCCGCGGCCGAGCCGGATGTAAATGGTTCTGGGTGCCGCGACGCGAGGTCGGCGAGAGCTTCGCCAAGCCCACGTTCCAGGGCACGCTCCGGCGCCGTTGAAGCAATGGCGGGCACGGCAGGATAGAAGGCCGCGATCTGGGCTCGTCCGTCCTGGAATAGCGCCAACGCTCCCGAACTAGCCCCGGTAAGCACCGCGGCACGGGCGAGGAATCGCCGCGCGAAATCCGGCAAACGCAGCGCGCCGCTGATTTCTCGGGACAGCTCGAGCAGCGCCTCTGCCCTACGCCGGTGCTGCTCCGATAGGTCCAGCTTGCAGGCCACTTCGAGGACCACGGCAACCTGATTTCCCAAAGCGCGGGCGCGGCGAATGTGTTCCGGCGAAATTCCCGAATGATCCAGCCGATCGAGCACCCCAAACATGCCGAGCACTTCCCCGTTCGCGCCCAGCAGTGGAACCGCCAGAAACTGGTGCACTTCGTAGTTGAGAACCGCCTCCAGATTGACGCCCGGAGTGTTCCTGGCCTCGTCGGTCCAAAACACCTCTTTCGCCCGTAAGGCCCGAGTAGCATCGCCCTCGGGGAAAACCTGTTGCAGGCGCCGCGACTCGCCCTTGCTCACGGCGTGGCGAAGATGGAACTCACCGCCTTCGAGCAGCGCCACGAAGCATCGTCCGAATCCTAGAAAATCCGCCGCCCGCACTACGAAGGCCTGCAGAAATTGCTCCAGATCCCCGCTGGCACTCAGAGTAGAAGATATTTCCAGCAACTGGTGGAGTTCATGCGCCTGGGCATGCGCCGTGGCGTAGAGTTCGGCGTGCGCGACTGCAACCGCCCCGAAGCCGGCAATCGCCCCGACCAGCGATTTCTCTTCCGAGGTGAATACTCCCTGCTGCCGCGGATACACCAGAATCGCTCCGCGGGTGCGGGAAGTGCGCAGTGGCGCCGCAATCAGCATTCCCGGTGAAACCAGGCTGCCCAGGGAATGCACGTCCCCACCGATGGAGAGCGTGATCGGTTCTCCCGCATTCACTGCACGCTGCGCCAGATCGGCGGCAAAACGGACGGTCTTGCGGTCATGGCGGGCGCGGACCGAGTTCGCCAGCTGCGGCGTCTCGGCAGAAACCGCGCGCAGCTCGAATGGACCATCGCGGCCCAGCAACACGCACACCAGTTGGGTCCGCAGCAACACGCGGAGCCGATCGGCCAGCGCTTCGATCACGGCGGCGACGTCCGGTGTCCCGTGGAGGGCCTGAGCCACGTCCGCGAGAATTTCAGCCCGGCGATGTTCTTCGCGCGAGGCCTCGGTCAGCCGGATCGCCTCCAGCAAGCTTCCCAGCTGGCCCGCGAGGATGGTGGCTTTGGTGGCCATATCCTCGCTGAAGTAATTGTCGTCCCGGTCATGGAGAAACGTGACCGCGCCCAGCACCTCGCTAAACACAACCAGGGGCGCTGCCATCAGCGAGCGTGCCTCTAGCTTGGCGGCGGCGGGAAAAATGGTGGGATCCACATGATTGGCCAACATGGTCCGCTGCCGGCGGACTGCCTGCGCCGTTACCGCGCTCTCTGCGGAGCGGAGGCGCAGACCAACGAAGACCTCCACGAGCTTGCCATCCCCTTGCTGGCCAATGAGTTCGTCCGCCGACTGGGAGCGCCAGAAGTAGACTCCCGCCACCTGAAAGAACTCCCGCGTGGCCCGACAGAAGAACTGGATCAACGCGCCGGAGTCCGGCCGTTCGCTGGCTTTGGCGGCCAACCCTAAAAGCAGTTCTTTAAACTTTTCGTCCGACCCCGGGGCGGGTGGGCCGTGACTCGCGGAACCCAAACTCACAGGGCTGTGACTCGCGGAAACAGGACTCGCGAAGCCCGGACCAAGGCTCGGCTGGGGCGGAGACGCGGAACTGCCGCCGAAACTATTCAGCGCGTCATCGGCGGCCGAAGGAAAGGGTTCGTGATTCACAAGTTATTGAATATAAGGGGAAACTACGCTGTCATCTCAATTTGAGTCAAGTGAAATGGGAAGGGCAGGTGCCCGACTGTGAAATCTCAACAATTGCGTCTCATCTCGTCTCATAGTGAGAGAGCCCAGCTGCGACGCGGGATATGAGACGCGACTAATCTTCAGCAGATTCCGTGGCAATCCGACGGTTACGCGTAAGCCTTTTACTTACATGGACATATGCGACGTGACTTTGGTTTTTTCTGGAAGTGTCCCATGGCCACGGCTTTGCACGGGTAACGGTTCACCACGCTTTTGCGGAGGGGAGGAACCGTGTCTCAACGAACGACTGCGGCACTTTTGGCCGCTCTTATTTCAGTGCCGGTGGCGGTGGTGCCGGCGATCGCTCAGAACCAATCGGCGCAAAGTGAAGAAATGTTGCGTCGCGCCAAAACAAAGGTGCAGCCAGCGTATCCCGATCTGGCTCGCAAGATGAATATCACGGGAACCGTAAAGATTGAAGTAACCGTGTCCCCCAACGGCACCGTGAAAGATGCCAGGGTCGTGGGCGGGCACCCAGTGCTATCGGCCGCCGCGCTGGACGCGGCGAAGAAATGGCGCTTTGAACCGTCCCCGGCAGAGAGCTCAGGCATCATCGACTTCAAGTTCGAACCGCGGTAGAAGCGTCCGGCCGCGGAGGAGAAACTGTAATGACGATTGGCAAGAAGCTCTACATGAACTTCGGCATCATCCTGGCGATGGTGGTCGTGTTGTTCCTGGTCAACCTGCTGGCGGTGCAAAGGGAACATTCGGCCAAGGCAGGCGCGGCGGCGTCGCTCAAACTGACGGACAACACCAACGCCGAACGCTTCCAGATGATGCAGAATCGCCTCTATCTGAGCAACTACTTGCTCAGCGGCGACACCCGCGAAGTGGACCGCATGAACGAGGGCTTGCGCATCCTCAACCAGAAGCTCGAAGAAGGCCAAGCGCTGGCCACGTCCGACAAGACGAAAACGGCGCTCACCCGAGCGCAGCAGCTAGAGACGGCGTGGTCCCACGAGTTTGCCCAGCCCCTGATCGACAAGCGCAAAGACGTTGATTCCGGCAACGCCACCGTGGCGGAACTGCAGATCTATTACTTGCAGAAAGACGCTTCTGCCTGGGTGAAGAATTCAACCGACGCATTGGACGTGGCGGATGCGGAAAACAAGATGCTGGTGGATGCAGCGAATACCTCCGACGACACGGCCAGCAAGCTGACGATCCTGTTTTCTTTCATCAGCACTCTGATCGCTCTCGGCCTGGGCATCGTCATCGCCTTCCGCACCGCCCGCTCGATTACCGAACCGCTCACCAACTTGATGAAAGTCGCGCGCCTGATCGGCGACACTGGAGATCTCGAGCACACCATCGAACTCAAACAGGATGACGAAATCGGCGAACTGGCCCGCACCTTCGCCAAGATGGTCGCTTACCTCAAGGAAATGGCCGCAGTTTCGGAGTCCCTGGCCGGCGGCGACCTCACCGTAGAAGTGAAACCCCGCTCCACGCACGACACTCTGGGTAACGCATTCGCCCGCATGGTGGACGGCCTGGCAGGCCTGGTGCGCAGCGTACGTGACGCTTCTTCGCAAGTCGCCAGCGCTTCGAACCAGGTAGCATCCGCCTCCGACGATTCCGCCAAGATCGGCCTGCAAGCCTCTTCCGCGATCGACGAAGTCACCAGCACCATGCACGAGATGAGCGTCAACGTGCAGAACATGGTGAAGAGCACGCAGGTGCAGGCTTCCAGCGTGAGTGAAACTTCCGCCTCCATCGACCAGATGGTGGCCTCCATTCAGCGCGTCGCCGACACGGCAAAAGTTCTGCTCGACATTTCCAACCGTTCGCGCGAGGAAGTGCACGCCGGCATCGCCACCATGGAGAAGGCCACCGACGGCCTCACCAAAATCAATACCACCATCAACAGCTCCGGAGAAATCATCGGCGCCCTCGGCCAGCGCGCCGACGATATCGGCAAGATCATCGAAGTCATCGACGATCTCGCCGAACAGACCAACCTGCTCGCCCTCAACGCCGCCATTGAAGCGGCCCGCGCCGGAGAACATGGCCTGGGCTTCGCCGTTGTAGCCGACGAGGTGCGCAAGCTGGCGGAAAAATCGGCGCAGTCCACCAAGGAAATTTCCGAACTGATCCAGAGCATTCAGAAAGAAGCCCGCAAGGCCGTGGAAAACATGGACCGCTCCACCGGCATTGTGAACGAAGGACTCGAACTCGGCGGCGATCTGAACGGAGCTCTGCACAAGATCTCGAACGTGGTCACCGAAGTCTACAAATTTGCGCAGGAGATTGGAGCGGCCACCAACGAGCAGTCGCATGGCTCGTCGCAAATCGCCCGCGCCACTACCCGGCTCAACGAAATCACCCACGAAATCAACTCCGCCGTGGAAGAACAAGCTTCGGGGGCTCAGGCCGTGGTCAAGGCCATGGAACGCATGCGCGAACTGGTGCAGCAATCCACCTCCGGCTCAACCGAACTGGCAGCGTCGTCGGAACAGATGTCGAAGATGTCGCGCGGACTGCTCGAATTCATGGACCGTTTCGCGCTGCAGGACTCGCCCAGCCCGAGCATGGGGCGCGACGAGCACTCGCAGGCGCGGCGGGCTTCGGCGGGAGCGCATTTCTAAAACGGCAAGCTCTTTAGATGGCACTTTGAAGGAACTATGAGTCGCGAACTTCATATCGTGGGCTTTCAGGTGGGCCGCGAGACCTATGGCGTGCCCATCACTTCCCTGCACGAAATCGTGCGGGTTCCCGAGATCACCGCCGTTCCGGATGCACCCGACTACCTGGAAGGCGTGATCAACCTGCGGGGAAAAATCGTGTCGGTCATGGACCTGCGTAAGCGTTTCGGGGAGAAAGACGTATCCCTCACCAGGCGCAACCGCATTCTGGTCGTCGAACACTCTGGAAGGCTGGCCGGACTCATTGTGGATTCAGCCTCCGAGGTACTCAAGATTCCTGCCGATGATGTGGAAGCTCCGCCCGCGGTATTTCAGGACGGCGGCTTGAACTGCGTCACCGGCCTCGGCAAGGTCAAAGGACGACTGGTTGTACTGCTAGATATGAGCAAGTTGCTGGCTCCAGGCAGCCTGCAGGTCGCGGCCACGGGCGAAGCCAAAGCCGTAGCCAAAGAGGCAAAGGCAACACCTAAAGCTGATGCGCGGGGCGCTTCGGCGCGGTAATCAAGTTGTTGCTAGGCTCTTGAATTCAGCTGCGAACGGGAAAAGCATGGGCACATCTGGAGCGGCACCCGCTCCCTTATTGACGGACGCGGAACTAAAATTGTTGCAGGCGCTGGTTTACCAGGAGTGCGGCATGCACTTCGACGAGCGCCGCACCCATTTCCTGCAGGATCGTCTCCTGCGGCGGCTGAAGGAGTGCCGCGTCGACTCCTTCTACTCCTATTACCGGCTGCTGATCAGTCCCGAAGGCAAGGACGAACTTTCGAAGCTGCTCGAAAATCTCACGGTCAACGAAACCAGCTTCTTCCGGCACAAAGCGCAACTCGATCTTTTCCAGAAACACATTTTTGAAGACCTGCTCAAACAGAAGCAGGCGCGGCGCGACTATTCCATCCGCGTGTGGAGCGCGGGCTGCTCCACCGGACAGGAAGCCTATACCCTGGCCATGCTGGTCACCGACGCGCTGGCCTATTACTACTTGCGCAATCCGTTGCCCATCGACATGCCGCTGCCCAAACCGCTGGTCCCACCACCGTGGCGGGTGGAGATCCTGGCCAGCGACATCAGCTACTCGGTGCTGCGCGCCGGGCAGGATGGCACCTACAGCGAGACGCAGATGTCTTCGGTGGACTACGCCTACCGCCTGCGGTACTTCGACAAATTGGGCGAGCGCTACGCCGTGAAAAAAGCTCTGAAAGAGATGGTGCACTTCGATTTTCATAATCTGAAAACCGAATACCTGCCCCAGCGCAATGACGTCATCTTCTGCCGCAACGTGATGATGTATTTCGACGAAGCGGAACAGAAGCGGCTGATCGAAAAATTTTACCGCTGCTTGAACGCGCACGGTTTTCTCTTCGTGGGCCACGCCGAAAGTTTGCTGGGCATCACCAAGAAGTTCCAGATGGTGCACAAGGACAGTGGTACCGCTTACCAGCGGGTTGAGGTGAAGGATTAACGCATGACGCATTCCCCCGATGAACGTGGAGCAGAACTGCGAGAGTTGTTCTTTGAAACCTCGCTGGAACTGCTGCAGGCGCTGAATGAAGAAGCCCTGAAGCTGGAGAAGAAGCCCGGCGACGAAGAAATCGTCCGCGGCATCCGGCGCACAGTGCACACGCTGAAAGGCGACTCGGCAGCCTGCGGCCTGCGCGAGTTGAGCGAACTTGCGCATCAATTTGAGGATGCGCTCTCGCTCGAAGAGACCGCTACACAGGCAGCGGTAGCCGAAATCGCTTTCACCGCCGCGGACGTTTTCACCGCGATGATTGCCGCATACCGCAAGGGCAGCAAGCTTCCAGGCACGGCCAGCCTGCGCAAGAAAATTCAGGAATTGACCTCCGCACCCGCGGGCAAGAAAACTCGCCGCAAGAAAACCGTGAAGGCGGCGCCCGCGCCCGAGCGCGACAGCTGGACGGAATACGAAAAGGTCGCGGTCGCCAAGGCTCAGGCCGGCGGACTCGCGGTTTACCACGTCGTGGTGAAGATTGATCCGCATTGCGCCATGCCGATTGCCGGGCGCCAGCTTATCCAGAATGCGATTGGCGGACTGGGTCAGATCCTGGCGGTTCGGCCGGATGCCAAGTCCCCGGCGGCCACCAAGCAGGTCGAGTTCGTACTGGCCAGCGAAGCCAGCGTTGAATCCATCGCCGCCAAGGGCCGCGTTCCCACCATCGCGGAGGAAGTAACCGTCGAGCTGATGCATGCCGCGAATCCTGCGGCGAAAAAATCCGCCGCTGACGTGGAAGCGACCGAAGCTGAAGCTGGAACAAAGTCCGTAGACGAATCCGAAACCGAGAATGCATCGGCCGCTGAGACTTCAACTTCCACAGCCGATGCCAGCGCGCCGGAAACCAGTCCTACTTATACGGCGCTCGAAAACATTTTGCGCGTGGAAGCGGGACGCATCGACAACGTTCTTAATCTGGTGGGCGAACTCATCATTGGCAAGTCGATGCTGCAGCAGGCGCTCAGCGAATTCTCCAAGCGCTATCCGAAGGAACTGCTGCGCGGCAAGTTCGCCGACGCAATGGGCTTTCAGGCTCGCGTCTTGAACGATCTGCAGCGCTCGGTCATGAAAATCCGCATGGTGCCGGTCGAGCAACTGTTCCGCCGCTTCCCTCGTATGGTGCGCGACGTCGCGCGCCAGTGTGACCGCGAGGTCGAACTGGTGCTGAGCGGGCAGGAAACCGATCTCGACAAAGGCATTCTTGATGCCATCGCCGAGCCTCTGACGCATCTGGTGCGCAACGCCGTCAGCCACGGCATTGAATCGCCCGAAGAACGCATCCGCCTCGGCAAACCGGCACGCGGCATGGTCCGGCTCAACGCCTATCACCAGGGCAATCAGGTGATCGTCGAAGTCAGTGACGACGGACGCGG
>Ga0209525_1000159_pt1 | contig 19585 bp, 21 predicted proteins | sample JacPin_JW_Ref_O1_FD_187958 | JGI IMG/M metagenome (GOLD analysis project Ga0209525, IMG submission 187958) | Forest soil microbial communities from Algoma, Ontario, Canada - Jack Pine, Ontario site 1_JW_Ref_O1 (SPAdes) (version 2) | ecosystem: Environmental > Terrestrial > Soil > Boreal... | reverse complement strand
CGGGGCAAGCTGGGTTAGCCGCATGGAACGCCTAGCATCAATAGAACTGGCCAAGGGATCGGCGTCACGGTTCATGCCCGCCCAACACACACCAACGAGCAACCCATCAGGCAATGCCTTAAGCCGTTCGCGCCACACTGAGGCCCGGTAGGCGTCATGCAGCAAGTAGGGGCATTCGCCGGGGATTGTTTCCAAGGTGGTGCCGAGCACGCGGGGCACTGAAAGCATTGCAATACAGGAACGAATATTGAGCGGGGGCTTTTCGCCAAGAGCGAAAATGCCGTCCACGCCTTCCACACTCCGCAGCAGCCGCACCAACGGGTGCACAACTTCCAAATAAACCTTCCCGCGCCATTGTGCCTTGGCCTGCTTGGCATAGCGGCAAAATTGCAGCACGTCCCCCATGCCCTGCTCACCATAGATAAGCAGAATATCGTCGGGGTGCTTGGCTGTCTCACCATCCCATACCGGGTAGCCGAAGCCACGCGGTTTCATGGTGGGGCCTTGCCAACGCCATTCGAATTCTTCGAAGCCCTCCTTCAGGCGGCCAAGCATTAGCAATGCCATGGCCTTACCCAGGTGGGCATTGGCGTAATCAGGCTTGATCTTGATGGAATCGTTGTATGCCTCAAGCGCCTCGGCCGGGCGGCGCTTGCGCATCAGCGCATTGGCACGGTTGTTCGGTATCTCGGCTATGCGCCGGTTATCGCGGTTGGCCGCCCGCATGAAGTCGTCGATGGCCTTGTCAAACTGCTCAAGGTCCATATAAGCCGCGCCCCGATTGTTATAGGCCTCGGCCACGTCGGGGGCCAAGGCAATGGCGCGGTCGTAATTCAGGATTGCATCAAAGGGGTGCCCGAGGGCTTGTAACGCGGCCCCCCGGCTGTTCCATGCCGGGGTAAGATCTGGCCGCTGAAGCAATGCCGAGTCAAGAAACAACATTGCCTCACGTAACTGGCCTTTAGATTGTTTCTCAACGGCTTTGGTGAACGCGTCCCTGAAGTCCATTATGCACCCCTTAATGGGTAAATTGGCGCAACAATATGCCAATCAGTTACGCTTTTTACCTCCCTTGGAGAGGGGGTGTCCATGTGAGTTGTCACATGAACTCGAAGCTTCCCTGTCAGTAAAAGCCTCATCCTATCAAGAAAACCAAATCGAAAATAAACGTCTGTCCTAAGCCACCCAGTCAGTGAGGCATCTATGGGTACATCGTCATGATGATGATAACGAAAACCGATCCAGTTCCAAAGACGCTCACTCAATGACGGAACATGGTAAGCGCACATATTCCTGCCATCAACCGCCGCCGTCAAATCACCAATACGCTTGGTTACCTCTTCCATTCGTTACCTCTTTACATAGGAACAAAAGAACCCAGCCGGGGAGGGGGGAAACGGGGGTTGAAGATGCCCCGGCTGGGCAACGCAAGGCTTAGTTGGTCAGCCCAACCACCGGCCAGTTCAGGATGGCCGTGTTCGGGCCTGCCGTGGAACCGGTCGCTTGGGAGATGACCATGCCGTTGACGTTATAGGTCGTACCCGTGCCACCGCCCGAGGACGAAACCTGACCGGAAACGGTCGCGCTTGAGTGAAGCTGCGCGTCTTTCGTGGTGGACGCCGCACAGTTGACGTTTTGAGCGTTACCGGCCCGTTGGATCCAGAAGTAGGAACCGGTTTGAGTACCGGACGGAGCGCCCACGCTGACAGTGCCGGTGGCACCACCAACGACACCCAGAAGATCGCCCGTGGGGGCCGTGGCAACGGTAGCGCCGCCAATGGGGGCCACCGACCACGAGCCCGGCACTTCCGACACAATGACAACCATGCCGGCCCCAAGCGTTTGGCTCGCCGTGGAATAGACCCAGGCGGAGCCGTCAGTGCCCCATGCCTGTTCACCGGGGTAGAAGGGCGGGGCCGGGTACTCTGGGTGGGACGCGGTATCAAGATAGAACACACTGTTGATGTCGATACCCGACTGATGGGTGGTCGAGTAGATGATTGGGTTAGCCATTACTGGCCTCCTCTATGGGTTGAAGATCATACACACTATTTTCTCCACCCTGAGGGCATTGGTTTGCCTATGGTGGCCCGCAACACGCTTGGACATTGGTTTGCCCAAAGTAACTAAGCGGTCAGGTTCGACGACCAATAATTCAGCTTGTACTGAATGAAGATCGCCGATTTCTCAGCATTGATCGTAAGACTGCCGTTTTGTGTCGTATTGAGGTACTGGTTGAGGGCAACGTAGACCAAACCGGCATTCGACGCGTTCGAATTGACCACGTAGTACGGCGTGCCGATCTTTGCGTTTGACGGCAGCACAATACCGTTAGAGCCGTTCGCCCCAAGCATCTCGACCAAGTAATCGTTGACCTTGACGGAAGCGGCAGTGGCCTGGGTGGTCCCCGCAGCGGTAACCTGCTGTGGATCGTTCCCCAAGGACTCGGCCAAAGGCCACGGCATCCCGTGTCCTTGGAGATCTTCTTGCTGTGGCATTGTTTGTTACTCCTCTGTGAATCTGGACGACGATGCGTTTACGTTGGGGTACACGCGCCGTCGTAATTGGTTTCACGACGGGAATTGGGTTGATTACACCAGAGAAGATTTGATGCCTTTGTGTCGCACGCCGCGCGCCATCAATGGAGTTGTCAAAGCCTGCTCCGATGTCATTCCACGCCTGCTGATACGCGCACCAAGCACTGCTGATCTAATACCATATTCCTCAGACCATTCAACTAAAGTCTTCCGCTGCCCAAAAGCCTCGATCATCCTATTTGATTTCCTGTTTCGATAGAACTTGGCCTTCATTTCAGGGCTGCTTAGAGCACCATAAAGTGGAAGCTTCAATGCCTCTTCAACAGAATGGTTCTTCAACCGTCCGGAAAATGTTGAGACTGGCAAACCATATTCCTCAGCCCATTGACGCAAGGTTTGCTTCCGGCCAAAGGCTTCAAGAATGATGTTGTCGCGTCGATTATTTGCTTGCTGCTTTGGCGTAGCCCACCGGCAGTTCCCCGGCTCGTAGTTGCCATTGTTGTCCTTGCGGTCAAGCGTAGTTCCAAGCGGGCGCTCACCCATATCAACCAGGAAGTTCTTATAAGTCAGCCAACGATCACAAACTGTGATCCCCCGCTCCCCGTAAGCATGGAACTTCGTACTGTTCTTGTTGAAACAACGATCCAACATGGCTTCCCAAGAAATTTTAGTCTCACCACGCCGTGGGCGTGATCTTTCGTAGGGGGTGTTACGTTTGTGCTTTCCACATGACCGAGTATTCCCAGCCTTCAGGTTAAAGCCACGAACACGCACTTGGTTCCCACAATCACACTGGCAGAGCCAACTAGTACCATACCCAGGTACCTTGTTGGATGATATGACTGTCAACCTACCGAACCGCTTACCCGTGAAGTCTTCAGCCTTTTTAACCATTGAGGGGCTCCAGTTTTCACTTGAAGCCCCTCAATTTAGTGTACTACGACATTTTGTCAAGGCTTAGGAAGTCAGGACGCCTTGCAGAAATGCGTTACTTATCGTCATATTCCCAGCCCATCCAATTAGACGGACCATGGCGTCTTGGTTGATCGAGAATCGATCAGGATCAAGAGGAACCATGTTGCGACGGGCATGCGGACGCCAATGCAGGTACTTGGTGTTGAGGAAGTAGGCCGTCGTTGCCGGCGCACCACCAACCGCGCTGGTAGACGAGCTGACCTGGGGCGGCAGGGGATCGGACGAGAACCCCTGGAAGCCGCCGTCCAGCACCACATCGCTGTTCAGGTACTTGAGCACTTGGAAACCTGCTTCAGCCATGTCACCCGGCACTGCTTCCGGCCCGATACGCTGAATGGACTGAAGGGCCTGCAGGTAATAGCGGTACATGATGTTATCCATGATGATGAGATCAGGATAATCACGGCCACGAACCAACTGGACCCACAGCGCATTCATTTGCGCAATCACGTTCGAGCTCGAAAGATTAACGCCACCGTTTGTGCTGGCGGACCATGCTTGATTGCGCCAGAACTGCCACTGGGAGCGGTCAATGCCGCCCACCACACCCGTTGTCGGCGAGGTGGCCACAAGCAACTGCAGGCCGCCCACCGAGTTCGTCACCGTACCGTCTCCGTACACACCTTGGCTCAGACCGTTCATGAATGTCGATAGTGTTATCGTCAGCCTGTTTATGACCAACTTCTGCATGTCACCATGCAGTCCAGACTATATCATCATCCATTACTTGGTACGCTTGGATGCCGGGCGCTCGTGGGGCCATTATTGTTGGGACTCAGGCCCTAGTCGTTAGAGGTTCCGCAACACCTACTTGCCCGCTGCGGCTTCCTACGGGATTGTCTCATTGCTGAGAGTTTCCCCGTTTCACCCGGTTATTGCCCGTACATTACTGCACGGCAGGACAGCATCGATCCTCAGCATTCATGATACGCGATTCGAGAAGGTCAATTATGGCCTCTTCGCCTGAGTTCTGGAGTTCCTCCAGGCCGCTGATGCTGACGGCAACAGCCGCTTGGCGGATCGGATACTCTGCAGCACTGAACACTTGACTCGGTGCGATGTTACACTTTGTTACTCCTTAGCCACTTGGCTAAGTGGGGAAACCACTTCGGATTTCCCTCCCCGGTTTCATTGCCACGTTATGGCCGGGGGTCAGACTGTCGCATCACCACTTGGTGTTCTCTCGCTCAGTCGTTCACGGTGGCCGAAGCCTTCCGCCTTGTTGTCCACGCCTGGATTTCCAAGTCAATCAGAGAGAATTTATAGACGCCTAACTTACCGAAAGCGTCTGGTACCCGCTGTACCACTGATACGTTTGATTGTCCGCGTAATTAAGTTCCTGGACAATCGTTCGTCCTCCGGAAAATGTTTTTAGGTTTCCTCTCCGGGTCAGACGCAGCAACGCGGCATTATTGCGCTTTTGTTCTTCACGATGGCTCTTTATCCACCGCTTCAACGGCTTCACTTCACCGCTGTTCAGACTATCTCATTAAGTCGACGAAGCATACGGGCTCTGCGCTTACCAATACTTATCTTCTTACCGTGGTCCTTTGGCACACCGTTATGCCACCTGCCGGCAGTACGTGACGCCTCGATGCCGGCTTTGGTAGCTTCCTTCGTGAAAGCAAAAGCTTCTTTGTATGTATTATACAGTAAGCCTCTGTTCTCATAGTGAGCCATCCACTTTAGTTCAGCTTCGCGCTTCACCGCTGCTGGTGGAAACAAAGGCAACGCTTCCAGCATTTTCATCTTGAACGCAAGCGGGCCGTAGCGAACCCAATCCTTTTGTAACTCAGGCTCACTATGGGTACCTGCATTAAGCAAACATCGGTGCTCACGAAACCTCTTGGCCAACAAGCTGTCAACCGACTTATTGTACTTACGAACTGCTGTCGGTCTACCGCCTGTGCAACCAACATACGTTTTACCTGTGCGCAGATTTACTAGCCCATACACAACTGCCATTCGGGATCCCCCTCTTTGGCTTAACAACTTACCGGGCGCTCGTGGGTGGATTATTGTTTCCTCACCACCTAGTCGTTACACCGTCCACAGCCCTTTGACCACGAAGACTTTCGATCATACGTCTGTGGCTTGGCTCGGTATTAGCATCTCAGCCTTCACCGAATTCACCCGGTTTTATATGTCCCGCATTCTTAAGACATATTATCGGCAAGTTCGCCCGTACGATTACGCAGAGTAGTCGTAACAATTTCGGACAGGTTGGGAAAAGCACTAGCCATTTGCTTAGCCTTTCTGTTTCCCAAACACGTTTCGTTTTGTGCAGACTTCCTCTCGGCGTGGTTCGCGACGGCACCCTGTCCTGGCCGCGCTAATGACGCACGAAACGATAACCTAACGCCCGCACGGTTCATTACGCTGTTACGCTTGCGGCTGATTGCCCTGTAAGGCCCCCGCACCGCTTTGGGGTTGTCTCTTGGTTAGGCCCGATCCGCGATCTGCGCACGGGCCTCTTCAATGGATTCGCGCACTGACTTGCCGCGCTTGCCCGCTTGCTGCTTACCCCCGGCCGGGGTGCCGGGCGCGCTGATGGGGATACTTCCCGACGCCTTGCGGGCCGCCTCAAGCTTCTGCCGTTGGGCCTGCTTCTCGGCTGTCTCGGCCGCTTTCTTTTTCTCTGCTTCGGCCGCCGCATTGGCTTCAGCCATCTTCGTCCGCACGGCCGGGTTGGCATGCACAGCCATATCATAAGCCGTGTCCAAATCAGCATTGCCGTTGGCCAGCGGCGGCACCAGCGGGGCTTCACCATTCGGCCCCGGTGACAGGAACTTCGCCATCATCGTTCTGACATCCTCGAAGTATGGCTTGTCCTTGGCCCACATGCCCAGCATTTCGTTGGTCTTGGCCATCGATTGCTGCTGAACCGTGGTCGAAAGCTGATTGATATGTTGGCCCACGTTGCCCAGCACGCTGTCCAGATACGCCTTGACGGCCGGAGGGACTGCATCCGGTTGCTGATTGGGCTGCTGTTGGTTCGGCTGTTGCTGCTGTTGGGGCCGCTGGACCATCTGCGCGAGCAACGCCACGGGGTCGATGCCGTAGCTCTGCGCCAATGCCGGGAACGCCTGCGCAGGTTTGCCGGCCTTGATATTGGCCGCGTCAACCGTAAGGGCTTCCATCCATGAGAAGAGCTGCTTGACGGCGGCAGCCGGGCTGATCTTGTGATGCTGAATGGCCCCCATATAGGGCTGAATGGCCTGATCCAGCTCGGCATAGCCGCGTCTTAGCTGCTCAACGCCCGCCGCCGTGTCGGTCTCACGTTTGGCGACCGCTGCCTGCACGGCCGGGGGGAGCTTACCCCACTCAGCCTTGGCTTCCTTTGACCACGCTTCCGGAGCGGCTACCTGCTGCTGATTGGGCTGCTGTTGCTGAGTGCCGGGTTGCTGTTCTGCCTGTAGACCTTCGAGCTGCTGCTGAGGCTCCTGCTCCTGCCGTGCCCGGCTCTGGTACTTCCCGCTTTGGTCACGGGGGGACTTCTTCGAGTCAGCGGCGGCGGTTTCAAGCTGCTTACGAAGCTTGCCGCGCCCACTACCGGGGCCTTCTGGTTGTGGTTCCGGCTCGGCTTCTACCGGCTCCGGCTCGACGCCCGTCTCCGAGGGCGGCGCAGCACCTTGATCGGTGCCGGTGTCGGCCCCTGTGCCAGTCTCAGGTGCATAAAGCGGCGAATGATCACGAATAAGCATACCTCACTCCTTTGAACCGTTGTTTGCTTGTCTATGGCTCTTCCTGAGAGCCGTCAATCGCTATTTGTTCCGCGCTTCGTACAGGGAACGCTTGATATCCTCACGGCGCTGACGGCAATCCAACTGAATCGGCGCTCTTGGCTTGAGAAGCGTGCCTGTTTCGTTGCCGTATTCCAGACAGCCAGCAGCTTTGGTGGCCGCCCTGAATTTGGCCTTGCTATCGTACATCTTGCCGTCCGCCATGTGTTGCAGTGCCGGCATTATGTCGGAAATAACGTAAGGGGCACCCTCACGCGGCGGGGCGAGGTGCTTCTCAACCAATTTACCGTCACGATACACGTATGTGGTCATAGTTTCCTCTCACGCAGCGGGGTTGGCGGGGGCTCTGACTGGTTCGGGAGGCTCTGTGGCCTCCCGATGCAGCTTCACCGCCTCAAACTGCAGCCGCATGGTCTCAATCTGGGCCTCAAGCTCGCGCATCCGCACATCCATCTGCTTGGCTTGCAGGTCGGCGGCGGCATTTGCCTGCTCCCCCTGATTTTGGAGGGCCTGCCGTTGGATCTCAGCCTGGGCATCGGCCTGCTCTGAGCGCGATTGCAGCGCGGTTGACTGCACCTCGGCCTGTGCCTTCGTTATATCGGCCTTGGCGCGTGCCTGACCAACCATTTGGTCGGTCTGATTCTTAGCTTGCTGTGCCTGAAGCTTCAACTGCTCGGGGTTTGGCTGGTTGGCCATCTGCGCCACGCGCTTCTTGGCCTCAACAACCATCTCGTCGCTCAATTGCTCAATGGCGGTCTCAAGATCACGCCCCACCCTGAATGCACGGGCACCAAATTGGAGCAATTTACCCAGAAGGGGGATGGCTTCGGGCACTTGGGCACCCAACTGAGCCGCTTCACCAATGTATTTCGTTACCGCCGTCACAAATTCTATCCGATCCTGCTTATCCTGCATGGCATCGGGGAAGATTGTGCTGTCAACTTCAATATCGACCCTGAAACCGCGCAGCCTTTCGTCACGAAGCAGCGAGATTCCCTTGGAAATACGCTGCATGGCCTGCATTTTGGCCATAATTTCTTGAGGAATTGGCGGCTGCGGGGGTAAAATCGTGCCGTTTAAGGGTGGTTGAGACGGTGCCGGGGGCATACCGGGTGCATTGCCCGGCATTTGGCCCCTGAAGGGCACTACGTTTGAGGGCAGCGGGGGTGCACCCGGCATGCCCGGCGCTACGGGCGGCTGATTTTGGGGCGCGGGCGGGGCAGGCAAGCCCGGCCGGGGCGACATAGCACCCGCCGCCTGTGGCGGGGCACCGGGGGGCATGCCCGGTTTGGTGCCCGGAGGGGCCTGAGGGGCACCGGCTGCCGGGCTAAGCTCGCTCAGCGGCGGCATATCGTCGGGGCCAAGCCCTTCCTCGTACAAAGCCCCTGATTGCTCAATCAAAGTCTGCGGCGAAAAGTGCTGGCAAATAATGTCAGCCATGATCCGCACGGTGTCACGGGCAAACCGTGCCACCTCGTTCTGCCGCTGGGTCAGCCGCGTGCCGGTTGAGTTGGATTTGATCCGTACCCCGCCCAATGTTTCGCGGGCGTCCGACGTCCCGCGCATAATATCATTGATGCCGGTGAGGCGATCCATGTCCTCCAGCAGCTTGGACTTCACCATCACCAGTTCGTTGATCAGCCCAACAATGTCCTTGATCGGCATGAAGCTGATATTACCGGCCACGCCGCCTTCTTCGGCAAACGCAGCCCAATCGTCCACCGGGATCAGTTCGTTCTCAACCGATTCCTGGAACATCCGCTGAATGTCTTTAGCTGCGGCATTGTACACACCAGTTATCTTCGCAGCCTTGGTCAGCATCGCGATGCGCTGCGTCAGCTCGTCAATCTGGATGGCCTGATCCTCATACTCAATATAGTCAGGCACAGGAATGACGGTGTTGTTCGTGGCATTAGCGAACAGAGGGCGTGGCACCGGAAAGAACTTCTCAAGGTTGAGCGGATCGTCCTTCCGGTCACACAAGTAATCATAGCCCTGCGCCACCCAGTAAACGGTTTGATCGTCCCTGTTCCAAATCTCGTAAACTTCGCCCTTGTCGTGATCGGCCGCCTGCATGGTGGTGTTCTGGGTCTTGTCACCACGCGCGTCGCGCTGCAGGGGGATTGCCTTGCCAATCTTACGGCCAAACCGCTTGATCATTTGCTCGCGTGAAAGGTAAATGCGCTTGGCAACCGCCGTCACTTCCTTCCACACACGGGCACGCACCGGGAACCAAAAGAAGTCATTCCAGGGGATGTAATCAATCGGCACCGACTCACGCACCACGCGATCATCGGTCTCTTCCAGCTTCTCGGTCTCAAGTTCTTTTTCTGGGTCTTCCGGCTCCTCGTTGAGCATGGGACGGGCGCGGCCCTTGGGTGTCAACAAGGTACGATCGTCGCCCTCACCTTCTTCATCATCAGGCGTGTCGTATTCAGGCCCGGACCGCTCAGTTATATCACCCTGCGAATCACGCATGTCGGTCTGTGATTCGACCGGCAACGATATGCCCTCGGCAATTTGTGGCTCATAGCGCACCCAAACCACGCCCTGACCTGGGAGCAAATAGTCGGTGACGGCTTGACTGAGGGCCTCGTTGTAGCCGTTGATCTCAATTTCATTGCGCAGCGTGCGTTCAAGAATAGACGCCGCACTACGTGCGGTAGGGTCCTTGTCGTGAAAACGCCGCTCGGCAATTGGCAACGGTTCCTTGCCATACAAAGCGGGCTTCATGATTTCAGTATTGGACCACAACGAACCATAGCGGCGCTGGCCATCTTCGTTGCTGGTACGCTGGCGCTCGTCGCGGTAGCGTTTGACAATCTGCTCGCCCCGTTTCAGGTGACGCTTGATCTCGGCATTGTCAAGAACAGACGTGATCTGGTCATACCAATACTTGGCCAGCCGACGCCCTTCGTCACCACCGTCCGGCCCTGCCAGTTCGTCCAAGGGGATCGCCATGCTACCCTCAATGAATGCGCACGCTGCCCAGCGGGCGGCGGCGCTCATTGGCCTCAAACATATCCGTCAAGGTCACAGTACAATCGGCCGGGTTGGTGGAGAACAGCTTGGGTTTTACGTCCGGGTCCGCGCGTTTGCGGCCGGGCACCATCTTGTCCAGCACTTGGCCAATAAGCCCAAGGGCGTCCACCATGTCGTCGTTTTTACCAGCCGGGAACGTCATCAGTTCGCGCTTGAACTCCGAAAACCATGACAAATGAAACGGGCAATAAAGCCCATCCATTGCCATGCGGCCTCTGATTGACTGAGCACGAATTGACTTGTCCCCTTTGGTTGGGAACTCAGCACGGGCTATGTAAATCTTACGCTCCCGCAAACGCTTTTGCAAAAACGGGCCAACGCTGCCTTTGATCTGGCCTTTTTCCTCGGCCCAGCCCAACGGCTTCCACTTCTGAACAAGGTCACAAAATACTTCGACCCACTTATCAGAAGCAGCCTGCTGACGCCAGAGGTCCAGCAAGAATATCCTTCCGGCGTGATCTACGCCAACCACAATGTGAACGGTATAGTCGCCTTTGCCCTCGCTCACCGCATAGTCACTGGCTCCATAGATATGCAGGGAGTCACGGTCGGGGGCTTTGCCACCGGGCCACGGCTTCAGCCAATCGCCTTGAAAGAAATCACCCGTATCCGGCGCGGGGCGCTGCTGATAAAGTGCAGACCAGGTGCGTGGCTGGCGCTTGAACGGCTCAAAATGATCCTCCGGGAACCACTCAGGCCAAATACGCTCACCTATTTTGCGGCCGATAGGGTCGTCATTGCGCTCGCAGATGGCGGGCAGGCAAACCACATACCAATCGTTACCATCCCGGCATTTGATCCAGCCCGATTCGCCGCTGTAGTCTTCCGGCAGAATGCGCCCGGCTGGATCATCCTCATGCCAGCGCGTGACAATGCCAATCTCAAAAGCGTGCGGTTTTTTGCGGGTAAGCAGATCGTCCATATACGCGTCCCAGGTCTTGTTCCGCACAAGTTCTGAGTCCGCCTGCTCACGGCCTTTGATAAGATCGTCCCAGATTATTCCATCGGCGCGGTTGCCGGTGATGCCAGTCAGGATGCCGGCCGCCATCCATTCACTGCCATTGGTCAGAGACCATTCGTCAACGGCGGCTGATTCTTCTGACAGGCCGCAATCAAAGATACGTTTGAATTTTGGCTGTTGCACAATGGAACGGGCGCGGCGGCCGAACTTCTTCGGCAGATCACTGCCGTAACTAGCCACGATAATTGACCGTTTGGGGAACCGGCCAAGAAAGTGAGTTGGGTAAACAACCGACGTGTATGTCGACTTGGCGCTGCCAGGTGGCATCAAACCCATGAGCCGCTTGATCTGCCCGTCTTCAACTTTTTGCAGGCAATCAATCCATAGCAGATGGTGCGCGCCAAAGTGCTTGGGGGCCGCAATGAATTCTTCCCGCTCCCGGTCCTCCTCAATTGAGGCGTTCGTCGGGACCGTGGGGATTTCTATCGAGCTTGCGTAGGTCAGCAGGCTGTTTCTTGCCCGCAGGCGTTTTTGCCTCTCGTCCTGTAAGATCTTCAACTCGTTTGAGAGCCGTCGCAATTCGCTGATCGAGTTCGGTCCCACTGACCTCGCTGTTTTTGCCATTGGCGTCGACATTCAGGTTGGTATTCGTTTGGTTGGGCTTGCCGTAGGCCCGGTTGAGAATGGCTTCGGCGGCGGCCACCGCAATGTTGCCGGGCGTCAGGGGATCGTTGATGATCTCAGCCATGCGCCGCATGGCTTGCACCGCGTGCGTGCGCGCCAAATCCTGAATTTCACGGGCTTCCTTCACAATGGTTGTGCGCAGCCGCACCCGTGGGCTTCTTGCTTTGGCCTCTTTTGATCTCATGGGTGTGACCTTCTTGCCCTTCTGGTAGCGGTCGATGTGTTTCTTCCAAGTTTTACGCAGCCCAGCAAACCGCCGCGCATTGGCTTCAGGCGTCAGGTTTTCGGCCTTGGCATAAGTATTCCCCGCTTTGAAGAAGCCGGGGCGCTCTACCTGAGCGACCGTCACCCCACACACATAAGGTCTGAAGAGCCGTCGCCGTGCCATCTCAGTGCTTCATTGCCTTTTTGAGCCGTTCCAGAAGCCTATGATCGCCAAGATAGGGTGTCAAGTCAAGATCGGCCGGAACACGTTTCAGCTTTTCATGCTCGTCGGCCTTGATGTACGGCCGATAGGCCTCCTGATAAGGCTTCCATATCAGCCCTGCCTGCATGACCGCACGACGCTCGGCAGCGGTCGCAACCGCATGGGCATGATCGTAACCCCAGCCCAGCGCATCAATGAGGGCCTTTTCCCAGCTCTCATGATCAATCAGGAATGGGTCGGGGTTGTATTCTTTGGTTTTGCCGTCATGCGTGTAGCTCAACATCTTGGGCAGGTGACGGTCGCGGTAGAGCGTTTCCCCGTCAGTTGAATACCCCGCCAAGTATGGCAGGTCATGCGTATCGTCCAAATGACGGTAGCGGTGGCGCAGTTTGGTTATCTCCGGGTCCTTGCGCAGCCGGTCAATCAGCAAAGAACTGTGGCTGCTGCCCGCGCCTGGGTGGTCATGGCCGGTTGACATTGCCCGGCACCTTGTATCGGCTTCCACTACCGACCCTGTGAGCATTGGGTACGCCAGAAAGCCTGTAGTGCCCCTTCTTGGCGTGAGGCGGATGTCCGTAGCCATGCGCTCCAGGCACGCCTTTGTGGCCGAACACCTTTGACGGGGCCACCACGCCATGGGACATTCCGGGCTTCTCAGGCACCGTTGGTGAAGTCAGGCCGCCAATGGACGGCCCCTGAATGGGGTTCGTGCCCGCAATTTGACTGGCAGGCACGGCCGGTGTCTGGGCGTAGAACTTCTTTGGCATCAACGCTTCCCGATCCTATGAGCGCCTGAATTGCCCGACATGCGCAAGGGGCCTTTGCATTGTGCTGCGCTGTGACCATAGCCGCATGCCGCGCTAGTTGCCGGGGGCCTAAAGACGTGCGGCTGACCCATGGGTACGCGCGGGTGCATGTGCATATCCGCTTCGCCTGGATTTTCCTGTAGATCACCCACCACCGGGTGGGCGCTATTATCGTATTCTCCTGGGTTCGTTTTGGGGTGAGGCTGAGAGGCATGGTGAGCATGACCACCGCCATATTTCGCGCCAAGCTTCGCCAAATTGGCCTGCCGCTTTGTCTTCGTAGTGGCATATGAACCGGGCTTGGTCACCTTGGTAGCATAGGCTTCCGTGCTCTCACCGGCCTTCTTGGCTTTCGCCTTAAATTGACCGTGAGAATTTCCGAACGCCTTCTGCATCCAATGTTCGGCCATGGCTATTTGCTCCGGTGACCAATCATGTGAGCGTTTGGATTACCAGAGACCCTATGAAGTCCTCTCTTATGGGTGCCGGGAAAGGTGTGAGAATTGCCCTGAGGTGGCATCGTGAAGCTGTGAGCAGGCCCCATACCATGACCAATATGGTGAGCGGCAATGTCCTTGCTACCAGCACCGATTGACTTGCCGTGCGGCTGCTTATCGTGCCCCATCCCGCAGTTCTCAACCAGTTCCGTGCCCCGGTCGGTCGGCCCAACATTGGCCACCTCGCCCCGATTGCGCTCATGACCGCCACCACTGGCTTCCTTACCAAAATGCTCGCGCATTTCGCTGCCAAATTCGGTGTGTTGCTTCTGGTTTACACCCGGATCGTGGATGCCAATTGATTTGCCATGGGGCTGCTTCGCATGCGCGCCCGCGTCGTAATTACCATACGGGGGCTTGCCTTCACGGTTAAATCCAGGATTCCCAGGAAAGTGACCGCTGCGATCGTATCCTTTCCGCTTGCTCGGCGGCTTCGTCTGCTTGCTTTCCGACATGCTGATTGCCACCGCTTGTTTGGGATTGGTCACAACCGGGCCGCTCTTCGAACCGGAATGAAGGTCACCCTTTTTGAATTTCGACATCTCATTGTGCACAACGCGCTGCTTTTGCGCCTTGGTGCGGGTGGGGCCAATAGGCATGGTGCCGCTCCTGTTGCGTAGGGTAGTAGTTGCGATCTCAGTCAAACCTGGGCTTGGCATCCTAAAAATTCCATCCAACCGAGTTGCTGCGCATGTTTGAGAGCATGGACGTGTAAACCGAATTAAGATCAGACGGCCATATTCCAAGTTCACAAACGTAGCCGGCGGTAATTGCCGCGCTCGCAGCATTGTAGTTCATGAAGTATTGCACACTACTCAGTGACACCGTGCCATTTGAGGACGTGCTTGTGTTGCCACTTGAATCGACAGCGAAGAGTGGGTCACTTCCACTTGCAACACTCAGAAGAGCGTGGAATGTGTTATTGGCTGCCGTCAGCGCGCGGCTGGTGCCATTGTCAGCCTGCACCGTGTTAGCGGACGATGTGAATCCGAGCGCGCCACGCGCGCTGCTCGAATTTCCTGTAATATACTGAAGACCACCGCTTGTTCTCTCAGCTACCGCCGTAATGGAATACGGCGCAGCATGAGAGACGTTTCCGCTCGTAATCAGCGCCGTAGCATTATCCCCTGTGCCGGCCGGGCACGGCAACGAATTCTTTGCGCTCAATGTCAACGTTGGCATCAAAGCCAACGTCGCCTGCGTCACATTATTAGCGTTGCCGGACTGGTCGTACATCTCAGAAACGCTACATCCTACATGGGTCACCGTACAAAATGTGGTAACACTCACCGTGTTTCCAACACAAACCAAGGCGGTCAAGTTCGCAAACCCATTCGTGCCCACATTAAACGTGCATGAAGCAAGCCCGGTCGTAGTGTCGACAACAGTGCAGAGAGGGCTTTGCGCAGCGGCATAAGCCGCATTATAGGCGCGGCCACACGACCAAAAGCCGAGAGCGCCCGTGGCAATGTCGCCGGGGCCAGTAAAGGTGGGGGCTGGTGCGGCAGCCACAGCCCCGGATGCAATTCCAAACCCGGACCCACCACTGATAATGCCCGCCGTTTCCCCAGCCCCAATGCCACCCATATAGCCGTTCTGGGCCTCGGCAACGCTCAGGAGCGTCAGGAAACAAAGCAGAGATATTACAAATCTCATTGGGCAGTACCTTGGATTATTCGTATTGTGGTGGTGCTGCTGGCTGTAATTGCCGCAAAATACCAACCCGACCCGACTCCATTCAGACCGGGCACGGTGATTAGTTCAAATGCGTTCCCCGGCAGGGAATAGCTCGATGTGGTGGCTGCCGTACTTGATGCCGAACCGAGATTGTAAAAGGCCTCCTGCGATGTCAGGTTCATTATAATGAGTGATGAACCACAAGTGGAGAGTTGCGTATTCCCTGACGTATTACTGACTGAAATTGAATTTGCCGCACAAGGGGCGATCCCCTTGGGCGGCTGCTGAGCATCGGCATTGCTCGCGAGGAAAACTGCCGCGAGGAAAAACCAGCAGAGAAGGTTACGAAGCTTCGGCCTTGGATTCGTGATTGTCATTTTGCAGGACCTTTATCCCCGTGGCAAACAGCCCTTTGGGGCCTTTGTTGCGCATAAACGCCAACATGGCACCATCGGCCACGGCCAAGACGCCTGACTTACGCAGTTCCTTGATATGAAGGAACACATCCCCTACCGGGGACTCAATGAAACCGTAACCCTTTTCGGCATTGTACCACTTGAGGCTACCTTCCGACGCAACCGCAGCTTCTTCGTCTGACATTTTGGCAACCCCACTCACGCCATGTTCGCAGGAATAGATCATGCGATGGCTAATTTATTTACTGGCTTCTGTCAATTGGGAAGTTGATTTCAGGCTTTAACCCATTCCCCACACCACTCGTCCCCCGCCTTGTAAACGGTGACGGGGAAACGCCGACACGCTCGTTTCAGTTCCTTGTCTTCACCAGGCATCACGAAGTCACTACCATCCTTCGTACTCACGTCGAAAAAGCAACAGTGGGCACAAGTATTGTGCTCGGGCTGCTCTGGCTCACGCTTGCGCCTCATAGCCGCCGCCTTGCATCGGCATCAAAGCCCTTGACCGCATTGAACTGGTCGGTGTGAACAGAAATGGACGTAGGATCGCCACGCAGGGCCTCAAGGACTGCCCAATCGTCCGTGCGCTGCAGCGGCGGCGCGTCCGGATCGCTGCCGCCCTCCTTTGAACGGTAATCCTCAAACTGCTCGGCGGTATCCAGCACCATTCTGACGTAGTGCGGGTCCATGCCCAGCTTCTCAGCCTCCTTGGCATAGGCCCTCAGCGCAGCGGGCGCAGCCGGGTCACGCGCCCCCAGCACGAAAGCGGGCCACTTGGGCACGGTGCCGTCACGGCGGACAACAAGGTACTTGCTTGTCAATTGTGGCATTACATTCTCCTTCACGCTGCTTTGGCTTGTTTTGGTGAACCGCTCTTCCTGAACTGATTGCACCAGCCTTGTGGGCTGACGCGGCCCAACACCACTTCGCAGGTTGCCGGGCCAATGAAGTGTGTGCAAATGGAGCAATGCTCTGCCTTGGTGCCATGATCCGTATAGCTGACCTGCTCTTTGTGCCTTTGGATCATTCTGCGGGCCTGCTCACGTTGCTTCCGTAACTTCACCGTCGTTACTATCTTGTTCCATTGGGCAACAGACATGCAGCTAAGCGGACCCCGCGAAGTCAAATGACTTTTGCTCCGCCATCATGACCTGTCGCATCTGTTGGTATTCTTCAGACCGGAAGACATACTCAGGAGCCTTGGCCATGCGTTCCTCAATAGCCTCGTTGCTTAGCACACGGGGCCAATTGAAAATACCATGAAACCCGAAGACCTGATCTGTGGGGTACAAACTTGTCCTCTCGAAAGCAAACCGCCATGCCAATTCTTGGGTGGCCCAAGTGAAGCCATCGCTTTCCAGCTCTGATCGGTAGTGCCGGCAAATGGCATCGTCGTCAGGGCAAGAGCACCGCAGCCCGCTCAGCGCAATATGACGTGCCAGCTTGGTTGACCTGATGTTGAAGCCTGAGTTCCCTACATTGTGGCCGTCCGTGTACCACCATGGGGCACCAATGTAATCATAATGCAAGAACTCGTTCTGCCATCGCTCCGGGTGAATGATCCATGAATCCCAATGCACAATCAACATGAAGTCAGTGGCCACCAGCCACGGCAGCACGGACCAATAGGCACGGGCCACGTCGTCCCGGCTTGACGCCTGATAGGGCCGCTGAAGGGCACCGGGCACGTTCAGCTTCTTGTCTGAGAGCACAATCACTTCGCCAAACTCAGCATGCCGCATGGTCTCAGCCAACGCCATTTCAGTCAGGGCGTGGCAGACCGTATCCACAGTCACCAACGTAACATTGCTGAGGCTGAGCTTCGTCACGCCACCAGCCCTTCGCGAATGGATTCAGCTATGCCCTGGAAGTGCCAACGGCCATAGCGACCCAGTTGCCTGATGCCATGATCGGCCAACCGCTTGATGGCTTTTTCTTTCCACTCAGAGCCCGGCCATGACCACGTATAGGCCACGTCAACGTAGGTGGGGCTTACCACGTCCACCTCGTCAATGAACTTCCATTTCTTCAATGCCTCAATCAGTCGCAGCGTTGATGGGCCAAACGGATAGTTCGTGGCAGGCAATAGGGCCTTCTCGGCGTAAATACTGACACGGCCTGCCGGGGCAAAGTCAGGGTCAACATTGCTGTAAAAGCCAACGCGGTGAAAACCGGAAGCATTTTGTGGCAGATACAACCAATGGTCGTCCGGCATGAGCGGCCCCGGCCGCGCACCAATGTTCACCACCAGCACGGAGGTATACGGGTCAGCCAACCCAACACTCAGCCCCGCCAACTTCAGCGTGGTATTCAGCGGCAGGGTTGAGATCAACTCACTGGGGTGGAACGGCAAAACAGAGCCGTCGTCAAAATGAACCATGTGCTCTTGTACATCAATGGACATGACCGTGCGCGCGTAATGCACGTCACATTTCTCGGCCATTTTGGCCGCCAACTTATCAAGCCCGCCTTCGGGGTAGAGGAACTCCACATTGTAGCCTACCGACGCGGTTTGCCCTGTGGACCCGGCCCTCACCGCATCAAGGTTGACTGGTGTCTTGTAGCCGTCCTGCGGGGCAATGCGGTCATAAAGCCCCGCCGTGTACATTTCATGGAATGGATGGAAGAACTTCTCACATAAGGTAGAGCCAAACGCGGCGCTCAGATACTCTTTCATTGTTTTGATATTGCTTGAGCCGTGGCCTGAAAGAATCTCCTCCAACGCCGTATGGCCCCAATTTACGTACCTGAGATTGTTCTGAATGGGGTAAGGAACGAACACCTGCTCGTTCGGAAGAAATACCGATGATTTCCTTTTGTACGTTTTTACGTTCACCAATGATTTGATGAACCCGATGCTCTTGGCATCACCACCAAAGATCCAATGGCCACCACCATGCTCAAAGCGGTAGTTATCCAGATAGTAGGAGGAACAAATGCCGCCCGGCCGATGTGTGGCTTCATAAACCGGCTGGCCCGTGGCAATGCCTGCCGCTAGGCCCGTCATACCCGCACCAAGGATCATACCCGTCACCCTATATTTTCGGCCGTCATTTTAATCCCCGGCACCCAGCCAAGTAGCTCTTTGCAGCGTGACGTATCGGCCAAGGTGGCCGCCATGTCATGCTGGCGAGGGCGCTGGCGTTCCTGATTTGGGGAAATCATATCGGCCAGTTCCTTGATGGAGGTGCTCTGGCCAGTGCCGATGTTGATGACTGCAGAGGTCAGGGGGCTTTCAAATGCCCTCACATTGGCCTCAGCAACGTCATGCACATGCACAAAGTCACGCCGCTGGCTGCCATCCCCATGAACGGTCAAAGGCACGCCGCGCTTGTGCTGGTCAAGAAAAATGCCGGTCACCATGGCGTATTCGCCGCTAACTGGCTGACGCGGCCCATACACCTGAAAATAGCGCAAGGAAACTACCGGCAGCTTGTACATGCGGGCGAACTGCAGAGCATACATTTCACCTGCATATTTTGATACCGCATAGGGGGTTTCACAAGCCGGGGGCATATCCTCCCGATGAGGAGGTGTCTGGTTGCCGTAGCAGGTAGACGACGCGCTGTAGATGAACTTGCCCACATGGCCTTCGGTAGCGGCCACCAGCATATTGAGCGTGCCGGTAATGTTGTTCTCAGCCGAAAACAACGTGGCCGATGGTCCCCCGCGCAATGACGGCAGCACCCGGCTCATGGCGGCAAGGTGAAACACGGCTGCTTGGCCCACGCATAGCCTGCGCATCAACCTCAGGTCCAAAACATCCCCTTTGATGAAGGCGGCTTCGGGCGGTATCCATTCTTGATTACCTTGTGAGAGG